>Ga0105046_10002395_pt1 | contig 29628 bp, 25 predicted proteins | sample MAT03_FD_78385 | JGI IMG/M metagenome (GOLD analysis project Ga0105046, IMG submission 78385) | Freshwater microbial communities from Lake Fryxell liftoff mats and glacier meltwater in Antarctica - MAT-03 (megahit assembly) | ecosystem: Environmental > Aquatic > Freshwater > Ice > Liftoff... | reverse complement strand
CTGCCGGTCCTCGGTCTGGCGGCATGACCGTGACCACCCCCCGTCAAACGCGACCCGCTAGACCGAGAGCAGCTAGTAATCATGCGGGCCATCGGACCCTCGCAACCGGAACTGGGAGGATCTGCACCCGTCTTAATTGGCGTTGGGGCAGCTCCCTTGCGGGACCTCTGCGTTGGCGTGTAGCGGCGGTCGAGCTCGACGATGAACTGGATGAGACGATGGCCGGCGGTGTCGAGCTGGGCGGAGAGAACGGCGACCTCGGTCTCGGGAGGGTCTCATTCAGGATGAGGGGGCACTTGCCGAAAGCGCCGTCGCGGGTCGGCTGAAACGCGCGACAGCTCGCCAGGCTCCTGGCCGAGAATCAGCAGCAGGCAGGTTCGGCCAAGGCGGCGGTCACCCGCGACGTTCAGCCTCGAAGCGGCCGCAAGCACTGTACTCCAAACCCGGGGGTTGACCTGACGAGCGCCGTGGTCAGGCTTTCGCGGGCCGACACTCCCAGCCGCTGGCCTGCCACGTCATCCCGTGCGGGGCGTGGCCGGAGACACGTAGCTTGTGGTTGTGCACGAACTCGAGGTGGCAGCACTCGCACAGCGAAATCAGGTTGGTTCGTTCTTCGCCGCCGCCGTGGCTGCGAAAGCGAATGTGGTGCGGAGTGACATTTCGCGACTGACAAACCGGGGACGCGCAGTGCCAGCGGTCGCGCAGGTAGAGATCGGCGTAGGCGACGTTGCGAGCGGTCGTGTCCTGCCAGGTGTCGAGCAGCGCCCGCACGAGGAACGGCACGAACGGCGCGCCCCTGGACATCTGTCCGTGCAGGCGCTCGAGAATGCGCCAGAAGTGTCCGGTGGGCTCGGTCAATGACATGTCAATGGTTGTCAACCCTGCCTCCGGGGCGATCCTGGACATTTGTTCGAGGATCTGATCGGACAATTGTCCGCCGGTCTGGCCAGGCATCGTCGTCATTGGGCCGCATCGCCTCGACCGCCGCTTCGGCGCGCTCGCGCAGGGCCGCGGGCTCGAGCCGGAAAGCCCGAGCCTCAGCCCCGTCAACATCGAGCGCGCCGCCGAGCGTCGCCGGCAAGTCGATGTCCGGGTGACTCGCCAGGAGCGCGCCGAGTCCTTCGGCGAGCATCGCTTCGATCGCCTCGTCGCCGCGCCTTGCACCAACCGCCTCGACCATGATGCGGGCCTGCTCGAAGGCCTCGCAAGGATGGCGAAGCCTCGACTGCGGGCCCACGCGTCGACCTTGTCGACCGTCATGGCGATCGACACCCAGGGCGCGAGCGTGTCATCGCCGACCTCGAGCTTCTTGTCCTTCAGCTCGGCACGCAGCTGCTGGACGGCGGAGGATGAGGAGGACTGGGTCGATCGTGTGACGACGGACAGCGACAGGCGGTCCGACCCAAGTGCTGTATGCAAGTGCGGCAAGTCCCGAAGGCGACGCGCCAGCGCCCCGGACGTCTATGCCCCAACGACCCGTGCGTCCGGACGACGCTCGTTCACCACATCAATATCGAGTTCATCCATGAGGCCTGTCGCTGCACCCGCAAAGGCGGAGCGGTCGGGGTGGATGGCCAGACGGCCGCAGACTATGCGGAGAACCTCGAGACGCGTCTCCTGACGCTGCTCGACCTCTTCAAGTCTGGTCGATACCGTGCACCGCCGGTCCGACGGGTCATGATCCCCAAGGACGATGGACGCATGCGTCCGCTCGGCATCCCGACCTTTGAGGACAAGGTGTTGCAGAGGGCGGTGGCGGTGGCGATGGAGGCCGTCTACGAGCAGGACTTTCGGGACTATTCGTTCGGCTTTGGGCCGGGTCGGAGCGCGCATCAGGCGCCCGACACGCCTCGGGAGGCGCTGATGTCGGTGCAAGGTGGGTGATCGATCTGGATATCCAGCAGTTCTTCGACACGTTGAACCATCAGCAGTTGCGAGAGATCCTCGACCGACGGGTGCGTGACGGCGTGATACGCCGCGCGGTCGGAAAATGGTTTAGACAGCGAAACCGTGATCCGAAGAGCTGGATGCGGGAATTCCGCATGTCCGGATCTGTGGGGGGCCCGGGAAGGTAGCGACCCGGCCCTACCCGACCTCCCCAGCGCATCGAGGTTGCTCCGGGGCGTGCACCCGGCCTACAAGGTCGCATGCCGTGTCGCCTCCCGTTCGTGTCGTTCATCATCCTCGCCGCGTGCAGCGAGACCAAGGTCTCGGGACACGACGACGTCGTGGATACGACGACGCTCGGCGACGTCGCGCCCGTCGATGGCGATGTAGCGGTACCGGTCGCCTGCACCGTCGAGACGACCGGGCTCACGCGGTGTGCCTCCGTTGGGGCGGTCGAGACGTGTGTCGCTGGCGCCTGGCAGGCCAGTGCCTGTCAGGCTGGCGATGTCTGCGACGAAGGTGCTTGTGCGCCCGTCGTGTGCACCCCCGGTGAGGCGAATTGCGTGGCCGAGCGCACCCGCGGCGTCTGCAATCCGGCCGGCACGCGTGTGCTGCGCGAGGTGTGCACGTTCGAGGTGTGCGTCGATGGCGCCTGCGCGACGAGCTGTGCCGCGGGCTTTCGGCGCTGCGATGGGCAGTCGATCCTGGAGTGTGGCAGCGACGGCAGCGAGGCGTTCGTGCGGACCTGCGATGCCGCCGCGGGCGAGCAGTGTGCCGGTGGCGAGTGCCTGACCGAGTGCGAGGTCAAGGGCGCCAAGCGCGGCTACCTCGCGTGCGACTTCTGGGCGGCCGACCTGCCCAATGACGAGACGTCGATCGACAACGTGTTCGCGTTCGCGTTCTCCAGCGGGTCGACGCGCCCCGCGGTCGTCACCATCACGTACCCCTGGGGGCCGGTCGAGCAGGTCGAGGTGCCGGTCGGTGGCATTGGGATCCACACGCTGCCGGTGCCGCGAAGGTTGTCGCAGATCCCGGGACCCGGGATCGGTCGCTACGGCTTCCGCATCCAGAGCAGCCAGCCGATTGCGGCGTTCATGTTCAACCCGCTCGAGCGCTACGACCAGGAGGACGCGACCGCGGTCGCGACCAACGACGCGTCGCTGCTCATACCGGCGACCGCGCTCGGCAAGCGCTACCTGGCGATCACCTGGAGTGACCTCGGGCAGTTCTCGCGCCCACCGTATGTGACAGTCGTCGCGACGAAGGACGACACGCAGCTCGTGGTGCGGCCGACGACGACCATCACGATGGCGCAGCGGCCCTATATCGCGCGCGCTGGCGAAGAGACGAGCGTGACGCTGCAGGCGTTCGAGACGCTGAACCTCGAGACGCCGAGCGGCCCCGGGAGCCGGCGCGACCTCACCGGCACGAGCGTTGTGTCACTGAACCACCCGGTGGCGGTGTTCGCGGGCAACCGTTGTGCCCGTGTGCCCGATAGCGCTCGCTTCTGCGATCACCTCGAGACCCAGTTGCCACCGCTCGAAACGTGGGGCGATCGGTTCGTGGTGACAAAGTTCACCGACCGCGGCGGCGAGTCCGACTACTTCCGCGTCCTGGCGCAGGAGGGCGGGACCGAGCTCGTATTCGACCCGCCGCGCGCCGCGCCGATCCTGGTGGAAGGCGAGATGTTTGAGTTCGACAGCAAAGTCGACTTCACGTTGACCAGCTCGAAACCGGTGTTGCTGGCGCAGTTCATGGCGAGCCAGAGCATGACGAAGGCGCCCGGCCCGTTCGGGATCTCGCGGGACTGCCCGCCCGAGTTCCAAGGCACCTGCCAGGGTGACCCGTCGCTGGTATTGGCCGCTCCAGTCGCGCAATGGCGCAATGACGCCATCTTCCTCGTGCCTGACACGTACGCCCATCAGTTCATCAATCTCGCGTTCACCGCCGGCACCGAGCTGACGCTCGACGGGCAGCGCATCGACACGAGCGGCGCATCATCGATCGGCGCGGGCGACTGGCGCTCGCTGGTGGTGGCGACGACGGGTGGCTATCGATCGCTCGCCGCGAGCAGGCCGGTCGGCGTGGTCGTCTACGGCTACGACCACAACATCAGCTTCGCCTACAACGCGGGCCTCGACTTCAAAGCCCTGGCCCCTTGAACCTGTCATAGCCGCTCTCAGGTTCGGGGCGACAGCTCCGGTCTTCCCTCCGCGCCAGCGCCAGTCCCTTCGTTGTGCTGGCTGTCCCATTGTGATGGCCGCGATTCCGTGTTCCCTGACCGCCGGTCCTCACGGTGTCGACCAGGCCTGAGCTGGGGGGTGACCTCGCATGAGCTATGATCCCGAGCGCGCGCTGGCGCTCCTGCGCATCGGCTGCGGCGATCCGGCGGCGGTCTTTCGCGACGCGCAGGACGCGGCGATAGCCCACGTCGTGGCGGGGCGTGGGCGCTTGCTGGTCGTGCAGAAGACAGGGTGGGGCAAGAGCTTCGTCTACTTCATCGCGACCAAGCTCCTGCGGGAGGCAGGGCAGGGGCCGGCACTACTCGTTTCGCCGCTGCTCTCGCTCATGCGCAATCAGCTCGCGGCAGCGTCTCGCATGGGGCTGACCGCGGTCACTATCAACTCCGACAACGAGACGGCCTGGCCCGAGATCGAACGCCAGCTCGCGAAGGACGCGGTCGACGTGCTGCTCATCTCGCCCGAGCGGCTCGCCAACGATCACTTCGTGAGCGAGGTGTTGGCGCCGATGGCCGGGCGCATCTCGCTGCTGGTCGTCGACGAGGCGCACTGCATCTCCGACTGGGGCCACGACTTCCGGCCGCACTATCGGCTGCTCGAACGCATCGTGCGCCGCCTGCCTAGGACGGTGCGGGTGCTTGCGACGACCGCGACCGCCAACGATCGCGTGATGGCCGATCTCGAGTCGGTGCTCGGTCCAGCGCTCGAGATATCGCGCGGCGATCTGCATCGCCCGACACTCGCACTCCAGACGATCCGATTGGAGGGCCAGGTCGAACGGTTGGCCTGGCTCGCCACCACATTGCCCACGCTCGACGGCAGCGGCATCGTCTATACGCTGACTGTGCGCGACGCCGAGCTGGTCGCCGCCTGGTTGCGTACGCAGGGGCTCGCGGTGCTCGCCTACACCGGCCAGAGCGAAGGCCGCGCCGAGCTCGAACAGGCACTCCTCGACAATCGGGTCAAGGCGCTGGTCGCGACGACGGCCCTCGGCATGGGCTTCGACAAGCGCGACCTGGCCTTCGTCATCCACTACCAGGCGCCCGGCTCGGTCGTCGCCTACTACCAGCAGGTCGGCCGGGCCGGGCGTGGGGACAAGCCGGCGCACGCGGTGCTGCTCCTCGGGCAGGAGGATGCAGCGATCAACGACCACTTCATCGACAGCGCGTTCCCGACGCGGGCCGAGGTCGAGGTGCTGTTGCAGGCGCTCGCGGGCGCGCCGGCGGGTCTATCGGTGCCGGAGTTGATGACCCGCGTCAACCTCAGCAAGGGGCGCATCGACAAAGCGATAGCCCTCCTGGCACTCGAGTCACCGGCACCGCTCGTCAAGGTCGGCCCGAAGTGGCAGCTCACCATTGCCACCCTGAGCCCGGCCTTCTGGCAGCGCGCCGAGCGCCTGACCGCGCTGCGCCGCGAGGAGCAGGCCCAGATGCAGCGTTACGCGAGCCTCGATGAGGGCCACATGGCGTTCCTCATCGCCGCCCTCGACGGCGACCCGGCGACGATCGGACCGGCCCCCTGCGAGGCCCTCTCCGAGGCGATCGATCCCCAGCTCGTGCAGGCCGCGCTCGCGTTCTTGCGCCGCACCAATCTCCCGATCGAGCCGCGCCGCCAGTGGCCCGCGGGTGGCCTCGCGCACGCACCGGGGCGTCTCGCGCCGGCCTTGCAAGCGGCGCCCGGCAAGGCCTTGTGCGTCTGGGGCGACGCCGGTTGGGGCACGCTCGTAAAGCGCGGCAAACACGAGGGTCGCTTCGATGATGCGCTGGTCGCGGCCTCGGTCGACCTCGTGCACCACTGGCATCCGCAGCCGGCGCCGACCTGGGTTACCTGCGTGCCGTCTTTACGCCACCCGACGCTGGTGCCCGAATTTGCGCAGCGCCTCGCGGCGGCACTCGACCTGCCATTTATGGCGATATTGACAAAGACCAGTGCGCGGCCCGTTCAGAGTGACATGGCAAATAGCGCACAACAGGCGCGGAATGTCGACGGGTCGCTGGCGCTTGTCGACGACGATGTGCCGACGGGCCCGCAGTCCAGGCTTCGCCACCCTTGCGAAGGCCCGGTGCTGCTCGTCGATGACACCGTGGACTCGCGCTGGACGTTGACGCTCGCGGCCTGCCTCCTCCGTCAGGCGGGCTCGGGCCCGGTCTGGCCGCTCGCGTTGGCGCTGGTCGGACGCGACGCGTGAACGACGAGCTCTCGCCCGACACGCAGGCGATTGCGCTGCTGACGGCGCCGCTGCTCTTGCGACCCGCGGCGCGCATCGCACCCGAGCCGCCGCCGCTGACCGTCGCCGAGTATGGACAGCTCGCGTTGTGCCTGCGTGGACTCGGGCGCACTCCGGCCGACCTGCTCGCCGATCGGGAATTGCTCGAGCGCTGCGACCACGTCGTGCCGCGCGAGCGCGTGCGCCGTCTGCTCGACCGCGGATTCCTCCTCGCGCAGGCGCTCGAACGTTGGGCGGGCCGCGCTATCTGGCTCATGAGCCGGGCCGACGGCGACTATCCCCCGAACCTCAAGGCACACCTCGGCAACGCGGCGCCGCCGCTTGTCTACGGATGTGGCGATCGCACGCTCGTCGCGCGGGGCGGGCTCGCACTCGCGCCGGGTTGCCGCTGGCAGGCCGACACGCTTGCCCGTGTCGCACGCCTCATCGCCGAAGCTGGCGCGGCGCTCGTTACGCCGACCCCCGTCGGATCCCTCGACTGCCATGTGATCGCCGCCGTCCCCGGCCACCTCGAGCGCGCCGCCCTATCGCCCCTGCATCGCGCCGCCTTGATCGCGCACCGCCTCGTCATCGTATCGTCGTGCGACCCGTTGGCCGCGCCCGACAGCGCCGCGCACGCCGTCGCGCCACTCATCGCCGCGCTCGCCGATGCGACGATAGACGATGTGCCAAGTGACGCGAGCGTGCTCGCGACATTGCTCGCAACCGCCAGGGCGGCCCGCTCGCGCTGACGGTCGCGGCTTCTGAACTGAGCCTCGATGCCGGCGAGCAGGCCGACGCCGAAAGCGCCAGCGGCATCGCCTACAGCTCGCAGTTCGCGGCCGCATCGAACGGCCATCTCGCCGCCCTGCGCAGCGCGACCACGCTCAGCGCCTATGCCGACTGGTCGGCCCAGCACGCCGCCGCCGCAGACTCGAGCCCCGCCGCCGCCGTCAACACGAAGCTCAGCGTCGCCTACAGCGGCTTTCTTGCGACGACCGCCGCAGCGACCAGCGAGGCCGACATCGAGGCCGCCTCGATCGATCTCTTGGCCGCCAGCAGCGGCCGCGGCGCCGCCACCCCGATGACCTCGGCGCGGTCCCGCAACCTGATGGCAGGCGCAAGCCCCGGTCGGTCGTCGCTGCGGGTCGATGGCTCACCGGGGCTTTCTCGTGTGCTGGGCCGGACCGGGGGCGGTGTTGCCATTGAAGTTCCGGCCGCGTGCCGCCATGCTGAACCCGTGCCCAAGCTCACCGTTCAACGCCACACCGTCACGACCATGGCCCAGCCCGACTGGGACGACGCCTGGGCTCTCGCGACGCGCTACAACGCCGGCACCCGCGCCGCCTTCGAGGCGAGCGTGCGCGCCAAGAAATACCTCGTCACGATCCGCGACCGAACGACGAAGGTGCTCGTCGGCATGGGCACGGTCGATGTCTATCCGTTCGCGGAGACCACTGGTAGCGATGGACGAACGCCCGCCGTATCGCCTTTGGCTGCCGTTGCCGGCAAGCCCGCCGTATCGCCTTTGGCTGCCGTTGCCGGCAAGCCCGCCGTATCGCCTTCGGCTGCCGTTGCCGGCAAGCCCCGGCGCTGCATCATCATCTACACCGGCAACATGGTGTTCGAGCCGAGCGTGCGCGGCTTCAGCCTCATCCAGCGGGTCGGTTTTCGTTGCTATCTCGAGGCCCGGCTACGCCACCCGCTGACGCCAGTGTGGCTCTTCTATGACACCTTCAGCTACAAGAGCTACCTGATGTTGGTCAACAACTTCAGTGAGTTCTGGCCGCGCTACGACCAGCCCACGCCGTCCGCCGTAGCCGACTTCATCGACCGCCTGGGGCAGCATCGCTACGCTGCTGGCTGGGATTCCGGCCGCGGCCTCGCGCTGCGCGGCGAACGACGCCTGCGCGAAGGTGTCGCCGACGTCACCTCCGAGCTCTTGTCGAACCCGCACGTCCGCTACTTCTACGAACGCAATCCGGGCTGCGGCGAAGGCGACATGCTTGCGGTGCTGGCGCCGCTGCGCATGTCGAATTGGCTCGCCGTGCTGCGGCGGGCGCGCAAGCGGCGAGCGAACCGTCCGAGTTAAACAGTGTCGGATGGCGAAGGAGACAAATCGTGAGGCAAGGAGCGACTGACTGAAGGAAGCGCGGAGCCGTACTCGTCGTACGGTGCACAAGCGACCGAAGGAGCGACGCTGCATCACGGTTATGGATCCGAAGCCAGGCGACACTGTTCAGTCGCCCTCATCACGTTGCGACGGTAGCGGTCAGCCGAGCAGCTTCAACGCCTGGTCACGCATCTTGATCTTCTGATCGGGCGTGAGCTTGTCCGAGTCGGCGATGGTCTGGAGGACCTGCTTTTTGCCGAAGGCCTTGGAGGTGATCATCTCCTTGATGCTCTTCCACATCGCACCGTAGGTCTCCATCGTCTCGTCGCGAACAACCCCTCCCAGGGTCTTGCGCGTGCCCTCCGAGATCTTGGGTAGCATGCCGGACTTCTCTTCCTTGGAGCTCGTCTTGTCGATGCTGACCAGCTTGTCGCCGCCCTTCTTGCCGAGCTGCTCGTCGTTCACGCCCGAGACCATGTCGCCACGCGCGGCCGACAAGCGGGCCAACGGGTAGGACATGTGGTCCATCGGGTTGCCGACGCCGACGCTCTTGTGGGTGTACACATCGCCTTCGGTGAGCGACTCGCCGGCCATGTGCACGAGGTCGCCTTCGGCGCGGTGATGGGTCGAGCTGACCTTGTCCTCGGGCTTCGCGTTCTCGTTGTGCTTGGCGAGCTTGTCGGACTCTTCCTTGGGAATCCCAGGCGACTGGAACGTCACGACGCGCGAGACGCTGCCGGGGAAATGCGTCGCCGCGAGCTGCGCCAACGCCCCGCCGAGGCTGTGGCCCGCGACGATCACCTTGCCGCCGGCAAGGCCCATCATCTCGCGCACGCGCCCCTCGTTCGAAGAGAACTGATAGGCGCCGACGCCGCCCCGATTGGTGTCGTCCTGCATGCCACGCTTTTCGGCGGTGCCGCGGAACGCCAACACGGGCGGCGGCTTACCGCCATGGATCGCCTGGATCACCTTGGCCTGCTCGGTCTTGCCGGCGAGCGCCTCTTCGGTCGGCACATACAGCACCGCGCGAAAGCCGCTCTCGGGGTCCTGTGCCGCGCCCATCTCGCGATAGCCCCAGCCCTCCAGCTTGCGTGGATCGAGCCGCCCGTAGGCGCCCTGGTGCGCGAGCTGCTCCAGGATGACGTCCTGGTTGGCGATGTCGTGCCCGTCGCCAAGCACTTCTTCCTGCCGTCCTTTGGCACCAAGGCGTGCATCGTAGAGCGCGGCCTTCGGATCTTTGATCGCATCGATGGCCGAGCCGATCGCCCCCTTGGCCCGGTCGAGCAGGCCCTTTCCCTTGCCGCCGCCGCCGCCGTTCTCGCCCTTCATCTGGACGGCCCCGTGCGCTTCGCCGTCGCCGCCTTCCGCATTGGGTGCCAACATCTGAAGCTGATCGGCGAGGCTCGCGCCGCGCAGCGCCGCCTTCCGTTGTACCGCCTGGGCACTCTCGGGGCCGGGCTTCGCCTGCGCAGCCATCGGAGTCGCGTCGGGTCGCTGGGTCTTGAGCGCCATGTTGTGAACCTCTGCGCGTCTTCGTATCACGCGCCGCGGGCGTTCTCGTGCGGATTCTGACAGCGCTGCGCGCGACCAGACGTGACGGGCTTGACCGTCGGTTTCAATAGCCTCGTGCGGGCGCCCGCTACTGCGACGCAAATCGCTTCACGACCTGATAGAGGACCTCGACGCCCCAGGCGAGCCCGTCGACCGGGATGCGCTCGTCGTGACCGTGGAAGAGGTCGCTGAACCTCGTGCCGTCATCGGGGAAGCGCGTCGGCATGAAGCCGTAGCACTTCGCCCCGAGCCGCGACCACTGCTTGGCGTCGGTGAAGCCCGGCATCATCATCGGCACGACCGCGCCGGCCGCGGCCTCCTTGCGCATCACGTCGGCTATCACCTGCCAGAGCGGCGTATCGGTCGTGGTCTCGACCGGCGGCATGTCCTTCAATATCTCGATCTCGAATTCGCCCAGGTCTTCGGCGACTTTTCTAATTTCCGCGACGAGCGACGCCGCCGTCTCCCCCGGCAACGTGCGGCCATCGATGAACGCCTCGGCGAAGCCCGGCACTGTGTTGATCTTGTTACCCGCCCGCAACATCGTCGGCGTTGCGGTGTTCGACAGCGCCGCGGCCATCGCGTTGGCCGCCCCGCGATCGGGGAAGCGCCCGAGAATCGCCTTGGCCAGCGCCGGCAGGTGCAGCCGCGGCAAGAGCACGCTCAACGGGAAGCGTTGCGTGCGCGCGACCGCAGCGAGGTACGCATCGACGACCCGCGTGCGATGTTGCGGCAGCCGCGTCGTGCCGAGCCGATGCACGATCGCGCCGAGGCGCGCGACGCTGTTGTCGTCGCGGGGCACCGAGCCGTGGCCGGGCGTGCCTGACACCTTGACCTTCATCCACACGAGGCCCTTCTCGGCGATGCCGATCGGATAGAGCTCCCGCCCGTTCAAATGCACGGTGAAGCCGCCCGCCTCGCCAAGGACGTATTCGGCGCGCACGAGGTCCGGATGGTTGTCGACGAGCCACTTCGAGCCGAGGTCGCAGCCGGCCTCCTCGTCGGCAACGCAGGCGAGGATCACGTCGCGCGTCAGATGCACGCCTTCGCTGTGCAAGCGCATCGCGACAAGCGTCGACATGACCGCCATCTGTTTCATGTCGATGGCGCCACGCCCCCATAGATAGCCGTCGTGGATCTCACCACCGAAGGGATCATGGCGCCATTTCTCGCGCTCGACCGGGACGACGTCGAGGTGGGCGGCGAGCATCAGTGGTGGCTTCGAGCCGTCGCCGCGGACACGCGCGATGACATTCTGACGGGCCGGCTCGGCGCCGAGCAGCTGCGCGTCGAGGCCCGCCGATTGGAGCATGCCGGCGATGTACTCGGCTGCCGGCGTTTCATTGCCGGGCGGGTTGGTCGTGTCGATGCGGATGAGCGCGGCGAGGTGGCGGATCGCAGCTGCGCCCATCGCGCTGTGGGTGGGCTTCGGGGCAGTCGAGTCGGTCGTCATGGCGGCAGCATCCCACTGCCACGACTGGGTTTCAAGGCGCGCCCCGCGCCCTCGACGCGAGGAATTCGAGTCTGCTATCAACACGTCCCACTCGTTCTGGAGGGCCCATGTCAACGACCCGTATCGCACTCTGTATCCTCATGATCTCGGCCCTCGCGCTCGGCGCTTGCGGCGGAAGTGGTGAAGCCGCTGGCCTGAAGTATCGCGTCTCCGACAAGGAGCTGCGTGGCCTGACCGGCGATGGCGTCGTGCGCATCGAGCAGAGCAAGGGCGAGGTCCAGAGGCTCGAAGACGCGTACGCATTGGGCGACCTCGAGACGCAGGAGAAGAAGAAGAGCATCGACTCGACGGGCGAGCAGAAGAAGGCCGCCGGCGACGCCATCGAGGCGGCAGCCGACAAGATCGAGCAGACGCAGGACTCGCAGGAGAACGCGTTCGGCAAGGTGCGCGCCGACCGCGACCGCAAGATCGCCGAGGCCAAGCAGACCTACGAGGAGCAGACGCGCACGATCCGCGAGCGCTACGCGGCCGAGCAGGCGAAGAATCGCAAGACGCTCGCCGACGCGAAGACGACCCAGGCGATCACCAACCTGCAGCACAGCGTGCTCAAGGCCGAGATGGCCCAGACGAAGGCCCGCCAGGATCTCAAGAAGCAGGAGATCCGGGTCGCCAAGGCGCAGCTCGAGGCGGTCAAGTTCGAGGAGCTCGTCAAGCTGCAGGGGGTCGTCGGGCCGGCCGAGACCCAGCGCAAGATCAACCTCGAGCAGCAGGCGCTCAACGAGCAGAAGAAGCTGGTCGAGCTGCAGACCCGCCTGCAGAAGGCCGAGGCCGCGACCGAGACCGAGCGCACCAAGCTCGCGGCCGAGAAGGCCAGGACCCAGACCCCGTAGTCCTCGCGGCCTGGACCTAACGCCGACCGAGATCCGCGAGCGCGCTGACGACTCGCCCCAGCGCGCGCAGCTCGCCCGCGATGGCCCCAACCCCTGGCACGCTGCCATGTGCGCGCCCGGTGTGCCCATAGAGCCCGGTGATCACGGCCCGCGCGTTCGGGAGGTCGCGCGCGAGCGCCTCGGACTCGGTCCACGGGATCACATCGTCGTCGCGCCCGTGCGCGCACGTTACCGGCGCCTTGACCCGGCTCAGGAGCGGGCTCGGATCGAGGAACGCGGTGCGCGCGCGGGCGCTCGCAAACACCTGATCGGCCAGCGCCAGCGGGTCGCCCTCGAGCCGGCACGCGACCCGAAACAAGGCGCGCGCCTCTCCGCTCAGCGTCTCCGCGATCTCGGCGCCGACCTTGAGATGGCGCCCGTCGCGCTTGTTCTCGGGGATCGCACTACGACTCCATGTGCGCCGCGAGAACGCCAGCGTTGCGGCACGGAACGCGGCCCGCTCGCCTTCGGACAGGAGCTCGTCAGCCAGGTTCGTCAGCACCGCCGGCCCGTTCAAGGGGTCGCGCACCTCGGCCGGAAAGCCCGCCGTCGCCGCGCCGAGTGCAAAGCGAAACGCGCCCTGGAGGTTGCGATAGCCCCCGAACACGACGACCCGACTCACCCGCTCCGGGCAAGTCGCGGCGAGGTGCAGCGCGGCGATCGAGCCGAACGAGATGCTCATCACGCTGACCGGCCCGGCGGCGGCTTCGCTCGCGAAGTGCAGCGCCGCGCGCGCCTCCTCGAAGAGGCGCGGGGTCAGTTGCAGCCCGAGGAAGTCGTGCAGGTAAGGCGCTATGACCTCGGCCCCGGTCGCAGCCAGCACCGCCGCGAACCGTCGGAAGCGGGGGTCGTCGGGCCCGAGGAAGTGCATCCCGGGCAGCAGCAGGATCGTCGGCTTCGGCGCTTGGCCGCGCCGCGGCGGCCAGCTCGCGACCGTTGGCGCCGGGCCGGACGCGGGCGGTTCCTGCCACAAGCGCACGTGTCGGGCCGGTGTATGCCCGGGCACGGCGCGCACTCGTGGCATCGCGCTCGCATCGGCCCACGGCCCGAGCCAACGCAGGATCGTGAGCATGCGCGTCGCATGCTGAAGGGTCGGTGGAATCGTTCGTGACATTGCGGTCGTGGTCATCTCGCGGCGCGCCGAGCCGGACGGACTGCGTCGTCTACACCAATCCCTGCTTTTGCGAATAGCTGTCATCGCCGGCATGTTCTGGTAAGCCATGCGAACCGTCATCCTCGCCGTCGTGACCACGCTCTTGTCCACAACACCTTCCCAGGCCGGCTCGTTCGAGCGCGCGCAGCGCCAGTATGCGCGCGTTCGCCAGGCCTTCGACGCGCACCTGGCGGAGGTCCAGGCCGCGTTCCAAGCCGCGAAGGCCGCCTGGCCTCCGCGCGGCATCTACCTGCGCGCGTTCAAGCAGGAGGGCATGCTCGAACTCTGGGCGGAGCCGGCCAAGTCGGTGGCCAACGCCCCACGCGTGCTCGTGCGCAGCTTTCGCATCTGCGCCTCGAGCGGCGTGCTCGGCCCCAAGCGTCGCTCTGGCGATGGTCAGGTGCCCGAGGGCTTCTACACGATCGACCGCTTCAACCCGGCGTCGAGCTATCACCTGTCGTTGGGCCTCGACTATCCCAACGCGGTCGACAAGACGCGCGCCGCGGGCGACCCGCCTGGCGGTGACATCTTCATCCACGGCAACTGCGTGACGATCGGCTGCCTGCCCCTCGAAGACGGCCCGATCGAGGCGCTCTACGTGGTCGCCGTGAGCGCCCGTGACAACGGCCAAAAGCAGATCCCCGTACACATGTTCCCCTGCCGCTTCGGCACCGATGCCTGCCGCGCGGCGACCGCCGGCAAGGACGCCGAGCTCACCGCATTCTGGGGAATGCTCGCGACCGGCTACGCCGAGTTCGAGGCGACGCGCGTGCCGCCGCGCTACCTCGCGAAGTCGGCGGGCTACGTGCGCGCCAAGAAGTAGACTGGTCCAATGGCCGCTTGGGGGCTGACAGTAATTAGCAGCGGCGCAGCGTGCCGCGATTGCACATCACGACGGCGCAGTGCCGGTGCGTCGTTGACTCCGTCGCCGGTCATTGCGACGACCGCGCCTCGCGTCTTCCATTTGCGCGTGCTGCGCAGCTTGTCGGCACGGGTCGCGCGCGAATGGAAGACGCCGTCCGCTGGCTCGCCATCCAGCACGAGCCCGAGTTCGCGCGCGGTGGCCCGAGCTGTGACCGGAGGGTCGCCGGTGCTCTTTGGGGCCGCGCTCTGAAAGGATACTGCGTCTGGGCGCGTGCTCGAGGTCCGTGACCTGTCGCGGTGCGACGCGCCTGTCAGTCAGTGCGCCGCGCCCGTAGGTTGCTCGGCGCCCATGAGCCAGTCCATGTCGTAGTCGTGCATGAAGACGACGTAGTTGCGGGCGATGCGTGCTTCGTCGTCGGGTGACTGCACGACGATGGCGGCGAAGAGCCCGCGCGCCAGGTTCTCGAGGGTGCGAGCGTGGTCATGCAGCGGCCAGGTACCGGCCGTGTCCGCGGTCCACGTCATTACGACCGGTGCGCCCCCCGGCCTGACCACGTCCTCGGGCATGGTGCCGTCCTCGTCCGCCGTGTAGCGCACGCCGTGCGGGTGCAGCGACACCGGCGCTTCCTTCATCAGGTTCTTCAGGTGCACGCGCACGGTTGTTCCAAGGCGCAGCGACAGCACCCATGGCGTCCAATCCTGTTTGCGCGTCGCCATCGCCTGGCGCACCGACGCGGCTGTCGCAGCCGTCCACTCGGCCTCGCTCGCAAAGGGGATATAGAGGCGCGCCTCGCGCTCGACGTCGGTGAGCTGGCCCAGCGCGCTGAAGTAGGCGCGACCCACAGCGATCGGCACTTCAGCCGCCGCCACGTAGACGTCGACGGTCGCGCCGGGTCCGCCGAGCGGTGCCGGGACCTCGTAGGGGAAGCGGCCGTTCGCGTCGAGCGCCTCGCTGCCGTCCTCGGGCTCGACGCGGAAGGTGCCCCACATCCCGGTCGCCATGTGCATCTCGACGTGGCAGTGCATCATCCAGTCGCCGACGCCGGCGCGCTCGGAGGCATCCTCCGCACCGCCGCCCGCGAAGAACTCGGCCTGGTCGTAGACCTCGGCCGGGCCGAGCGTCTGGGTGTCGGCAAGGGTATCGCCGTCGAGCCACAGATGGCCGTGTACGTGAAAGGTGTGGAACTGCGGTCCGTAGGAAACGACGCGCAACCGCACCCGCTCGCCGAGGCGTGCGCGCAGGATGAGCGTGAGCGGCGGCGGCAGCACCGCGTCAGTGCCGGGAACCGGCCCGATCGTCATGAGGTCCGCGTCGGTCGGTGCCTCGAGACCGTGATCCCGCAGGTAGAGCCAACGCTCGTAGAGCGGGTCGCCGCGCAGGCTCAGGCTGTGGCCATGCTGGCACATGACATGCTCGGTTTCGCCCGCGCCCATGAGCGCACATCCGAGCGCGACCTGTTCCCAGCTGAGGCCAGCATGCTCATCGGCGATGTCGGCGCCAGGGTCGGCGCTCATATCGGGATTGGCGTCGACCTCGACTCCGGGGCTGGTGTCGTGCGCGGCAGGGTCGGAACCGCGCTCATCGCACGCCGCCAGGGCGCACGCTGCGTAGAGGTAGGGCCAACGTGACATGGTGTGTGCTCCGTCTCAGTTGGTGACAGTAATGACCAGGCGTGCCCGGTCGGCACCCGGCAACGTGACGTCGAGGTTCCACTTGCCGGTCATCGAGGCCATGACGCTCGTCACGTTATAGACCCCGTTGCCCACTTCGGTGCCGGCCGGGGCCTTGGGCCCGCCATGCCCCATGCTCGCGTGAATGAAGCGCGGAGAGAGGTCGAGATCCGTGACGGGCGCATCCGACATGTCGTGCACGGTCACGACGAAGCTCGTCTCGACGCCGACCCGCAGCCTCGTCGGCCCGTCGAACCAGACGCCGAAGGCGCTCTTGTCCGAGAACACCTGCGTGCCGGCCGGCGCCACTACCTCCGGGGACGTGTCCTGGCTCGTCGACGTATCGTCGGCCACGGTCGCGTCTTCAGCAAGCGCAGTCTCGTCGGCCAGCACAGTGTCCTCGGCCATGGCGGTATCGGCCTCGACCTCGACCTGGGTGTCGCTGCTATCCGCCGCCACAACCGGGTCCGCACAGGCGACGGCGCCAGCGCTACACGTGGCAGCGTCATCGCAGCCCGGGACGAATGCCCCAAGGACCGAGATCATCATCAGCACCATCACACTCCGCTCGAGGGCATGCATACTCACCGACTCCGGCATCAGGTTTGATCTCGCCGACCGCAGCCGGCGGCGACCTCATAGGGCGCTCGTTCGCGGAAAGCAAGCATTGGCCGGGCGCGGCTGCGCGCGTTTGCCAGTGGCCCAGCACAGGTGTCGTCTCGGTTTCATTCGAAGACACTCAGCCCTCGGGTTCCGGCGGGGCGGCCCGCGCGAGGGGTGGCGTCTCCTCCCGCTTTACCGAGGTCGCATCCTTCCCACAGTGAAAGGATGGCGCGCACCAGGTCACTCTCGCCAGGATATGCGCTGAGAATGGCAATCTGTCTCGACCGACAGGCTATTTCACACGGAAGCGTTGCACGCGCCTCGCGGTGCGTACTGACTGACTGACTGACTGACTGACTGAACTGACTGACTGACTGAATCCGGGCACTCGGAACGGGAGATCACCATGAAGACGGAATCGATCAATGTGTCGGGCATGACCTGCGGCGGATGTGTAGCCAACGTGACGCTTGCGCTTTCCGCCCTGTCCGGGGTGAGCAAGGTCGACGTCTCACTGCCGAAGAATGTGGCGACGGTCAATTTCGACGAGGGTCGAATTTCGCTCGACGCCCTGCGCTCCGCGATCCGCGCCGCTGGGTATGGCGTCGTCGACGCGCCCGTGGCGACGTCGGGTCACGGCGGCTGCTGCGGTTCGTGAGACCGTGAGCGGCGCTCACACGCAGCCGGTGGGCTCGGTGATGCCGGCAGCCGCACGCGAGATCAGGGTGACGCTTTCAACGCCCGCCACCTCGCCAATTCGCTTCTCGACTTCCTCGACACCGGCAGCATGTCGTGCACTTCCGCGCCGCGTCGGCGGTGAGTTCGTACGAGCTGGCGGTGAGCTCGTACGAGATGGCGGTGAGCTCGTACGAGATGAGTGACCGGCGCCGAATTCGTGAGCGAAGGGCTGACGAAGTCAGGCTGCCCGCGAATGGCGGCGCCGATCGCTCGACAGGTCAGGCGGCCATCTGGCGACAGGCCTCCTCACATTTGCGACAGGCTTCGGCACAGCGACGGCAGGCCTCGTTGTCGGCCGCGCCCTTCGCGCACTCGGCGGCGCACAGCGCGCAGATCTCGGCGCACAGCCGGCAGACAGCCCCCATCGCCGACGAACCTCGCGCCATGAGCGATGCCGCGAGCCGGCACATATCGGCGCAGTCGAGGCACGCCTTGGCGCAAGCCGCCATCTCGCCGTGGTCGATGCAGGCGCTGGCGCACCGATCGCATTCCGTGGCGCAGGCGACGCAGGCGTCAATGCAGGCCTGGACGCCAGGGTCGAGTTTGTTTTGGAGAGCGTTTTGGGAAGTTGAAGTATGAGCGTGTTGCAATGGATTCCTCGCGCCAGACCCGAGTCAGGTCTCGCAAGAGCCATGGGCACGCCCGAACCGCATCATAGGCCGCTGGGAATATTAGCTGGCAGATGCGGAAATGACACACGCGCGCCCCACCTCCAATGCTTCACCTCCGGCATGTCGTCCCCGTGGCGCCGGATATACGCACGATGCTCGCTGCGCTTGTCCTGCATGGCCTGCCGAATGTGCGCCGCGCGCGAAGCCAGCTTTGGAACACGCTCCGCGACGTCCCACACAAGGTGGAAGCGGTCCATGTCGTTCACCACGGTCATGTCGAACGGCGTGGTGGTCGTTCCCTCCTCCTTGTAGCCACGCACGTGCAGGTTCTCGTGGTTCGTGCGCCGGTAGGTGAGGCGATGGATGAGCGACGGATAGCCGTGGAAGGCGAATAGGATCGGCTTGTCACGGGTGAATAGCGCGTCGAAGTCTTGGTCGGCGAGGCCGTGCGGATGCTCGCGCTCCGGTTGCAGGCGCATGAGGTCGACCACGTTGACGACGCGCACGCGCAGCTCGGGCACGAGCCCGCGCAGAATGTCGACGGCGGCGAGCGTCTCGAGCGTGGGAACGTCGCCGCAACAGGCCATGACCACATCGGGCTCGCTCCCCTCGTCATTGCTAGCCCACTCCCAGATCCCTATCCCCTTTGTGCAATGCCGGATCGCTTCGTCGATGGTCAGCCACTGTGGCATCGGCTGCTTGCCGGCGACGATGACGTTGACGTAGTGCTTGCTGCGTAGACAGTGGTCGGTGACCGAGAGGAGCGTATTGGCGTCGGGCGGAAGATAGACGCGAATGACCTCCGCCTTCTTGTTGACGACATGGTCGATGAAGCCGGGATCCTGGTGGCTGAAGCCGTTGTGATCCTGACGCCAGACATGCGACGTGAGGAGATAGTTCAGCGAGGCGATCGGGCGCCGCCAGGCAATGCCGCGCGTGACCTTGAGCCACTTGGCGTGCTGATTGAACATGGAGTCGATGATGTGGATGAACGCCTCGTAGCACGAGAAGAAGCCGTGACGGCCGGTCAAGAGGTAGCCTTCGAGCCACCCCTGACACTGGTGCTCGCTCAACATCTCCATCACCCGCCCGTCGGGCGCGACGTGATCGTCGGTCGGCAAGATCTCGGCGACCGAAGCTCGATCCGTCACCTCGAACAGCGCGCCCCAGCGATTGGAAGTCGTCTCGTCCGGGCTGAAGACGCGGAAATTCGTCCGGTTCTGCTGGACCACGTCGCGTATGAAGGCACCTTGCACGCGCGTGGCCTCCCCGTTGGAGGCGCCCGGCGTCTCGACCTCGAGGGCGTAATCCCGAAAGTCGGCGAGGCTCAGCTCGCGCAGGAGCACGCCGCCGTTGGCGTGCGGATTGTCGCTCATCCGGCGTGCGCCCCTGGGCGCGAGCTGCGCGAGCTCGGACCTCAGAGTCCCGGTCTCATCGAAGAGCTCTTCGGGACGGTAGCTCTTCATCCAGGACTCGAGCAGCCGCACGTGCTCTTCGCTAGCCATGTCGGAAATCGGCACCTGATGCGAACGCCAGGTCCCCTCGACCCGCTCGCCGTCGACTACCTTGGGACCGGTCCACCCCTTGGGGCTGCACAGAACGATCATCGGCCACGTCGGCCGCTTGGAGAATCCCCGGCTGCGCGCTTCGGATTGGATCTGGGAAATCTCCGCGACGACGCGGTCGAGCGTCGCGGCCATCTGTTCGTGCAGCGCCTGCGCATCGTCGCCCTCGACGAAGTAGGGGGCGTGCCCGTAGCCGCGCAGCAGCGCTGTCAGCTCCTCACGCGGGATGCGCGCGAGCACGGTGGGTCCGGCGATCTTATAGCCGTTCAGGTGCAGAATCGGCAGGACCGCGCCATCGTGCACCGGGTTCAGGAACTTGTTCGAATGCCAGCTCGTCGCGAGCGGCCCTGTCTCGGCCTCGCCGTCGCCGATGACGCAGCAGGCGATGAGACCCGGATTGTCGAACGCCGCGCCATAGGCGTGAGAGAGCGCGTAGCCGAGCTCGCCGCCCTCGTGGATCGAGCCGGGCGTCTCTGGCGCGACGTGGCTCGGGATGCCTCCCGGGAACGAGAATTGATGGAAGAGCCGTCGCATCCCTTCGGCGTCTCGAGAAATGTCCGGGTAGACCTCGCTGTACGTGCCTTCGAGATAGGCGTTGGCGACAAGGCCCGGGCCGCCGTGCCCTGGCCCCGTCACGTAGAGCATGCTGAGGTCGTGCTCGCGGATGATCCGGTTCAGATGCACGTAGACGAAGTTGAGACCCGGCGTCGTGCCCCAGTGGCCGAGCAGGCGGGCCTTGATATGCTCCCTGCGCAAGGGCTCGCGCAGCAGCGGGTTATCACGCAGGTAGATCTGGCCGACCGAGAGGTAGTTGGCGGCACGCCAGTAAGCGTCGATGGCCGTCGTTTCCATCAAACGTGGGCTCCGAGGCGCACGCCGCCGCTATCGCATCGACGTCGGCCGCGCCGCCGACAGCATACCGCCCGCTTTGATGACGCTCGTTTCATCTCGTCTGCCTGTGTTCGAGACCTTTGAAGGGTCAGCGCTTGGCCCAGAGCTTGCGCCAGTTACTCATTCGCTCGATCTCGATCTGCTGTGAGGCGATGATCGACCGCGCGAACTCCTTGAGCTCGGGGCGGGTCGCCTTGCCCAGGGCGTCGTTTGCCATGGCAAGGGCACTCTGGTGGTGTGGGATCATCGCGTCGATGAACCGACCCTCGTAGTCCGCGTCCGCGGGGCGGAGCATCGCGGTCATGTCGCGTCCCATCCCCGACATCTTGTCCATCATCGGCTTGCCCATCATGCCGTTATCAGTGCCTCCGGCCCATGCGCTCTGCCATTGCTTCATCGTTGCGATCTCCTGCTCCTGCGAGGTGATCACGGACTTCGCCAGCTCTTTGAGCTCTGGGCGCGTGGCATGCACCAGCGCGTCCTTCGCCATCATGACAGCGCCTTCGTGGTGCGGGATCATCATGGCAATGAAGCGCGCGTCGTAGCCGCTGTCAGCGGGTCCGAGGTGCTGCATCATCATCGTCCCCATCGCCCCCATATCCATGTGCTGGCCGCCGCCCCCCATCATGGTACCCGCATCACCGCCGTGCATTGGGCCCGGCGCGTCGCCCTTGCCGCACCCGCCGCCCATCAACGCGAGCAACACCAAACCGCTTAAAGCATCCTTCATCTCGAAACTCCCCTTTCGTGCACTGTGACGTCTGCGTGCCCGACTGCGGTAGACACCCGCCGACGGCAGCACAATGACCCGTAGTTGGTCGATTGAAGTTCTTCGAACAATAGATGCCGCCTCGCCCGGCGCCGAGCGGGCGTGATCTTGGCAGACCCATGTCGATTGATGAGGGTCTGATGGCACTGTTCTGTGCGGTCTCATCACCCCACGTCGAAGATCCCCGGCACCCGTTTCACGAGCGTATCGATCGCCGAGTCGAGCGTGACCAGCCGCCCGAGCTCGCGGCTCAGCGTGGAGACCTGCAGGTCCGCGAAGCCGCACGGCACGATCGCGCGAAAACCTTCGAGATCGTTATTTATATTTAGTGCCAGCCCATGCATCGTCACGCCTCGCGAGAGATGCAGCCCGAGGCTGCCGAGCTTGCGCCCCTCGCGATAGACGCCTGGTCGTTCGTCATCATAGAGGAGGTCATGCAGCCCGAGGTCGGAGGCGACGCCGAGCATCAACGTGCCGAGCGCGCGCACGAGCCGCCGCACACCGACCTTCGCGCGCGCCGTATCGATGATTGGATAGGCGACCATCTGGCCCGGCCCGTGCCAGGTCGCGAAGCCGCCGCGATCGGTGCGCACGACCGGGGTGCCGAGCCGCGCGAGTCCCGCCTCGTCGACGAGCCCGCCACGCTTGCCGAGGGTCACGACCGGATCGTGCTCGAGCACCAGGCACTCGTCGTCGCCGCCTGCGAGCACGCGTGCGCGCGCGGCCTCCTGCAGGCGTAACCCGTCGTCGTAGGACACCCGTCCGAGTCGTTGGATCGTGATTGGCAGCACGCCACTCGACTACCAGAGTCAGGGGCCGCGCGGAAGACACCGGCCGCGGGCGCTGGGGTCAGGCCTTGGGGTCGGCGCCGTCCTGCGACTTGAAGACCTTGTACAGGAACCCCAACGCAATCAGCAGGATCGGCGTCGCGCACGCGAGCACGATCAGCATCGGCACGACGATGCCCTCGGGCGCCAGCGCCTCCGCGAACGTCAGGTCAGGCGCGATGACGTACGGCCACTGGGGCCTCAAGAGCAAAGGTCGCGGTCACCCCGAGCACGACGTACAGGATCGGGAACGACAGGAACGGCAGCCACAACCCGGGCATCAGCGTGACCGCGTCCGAGGTGCGCAGGGTCCCTTTGATGACTCATGGCTGGCGCCCGACCTCGGTCACGACCCAGCCCGCTTCGACGGCTACCAGCCCGAACAGTCCGACCAGCGCCAGCCACAAGAGGAGCCGCCGTCCGGTCGGCAGCCGCTTCTTGCGTCACCCCAAGAACGCTGCCAGCACAGCTGTCGCAGCCGCAGCGCGTGGATCCCCGGCACCGTAAACCCGACCGCGACGAACGCCGCCAGCGTCATGTGGAGGCACTGCGTGAACGCCGCCGGGTTCAACATCGCCGCCAGCAGGTCGACGTTGCACGGTGCCCGACACCGCCCCGACCGCGAACAGGATCGCGACACCCTTCGACCAACGCTTCGCCAGCTCGAGGTCGAGCGCGTCGCCCGTCTTCAGGTAGCGCCGCTCGGCCAGCACCATCAACAGTGGCATCGCGATGCCGGCACACGCGAACAAGATGTGGAAAGCGAGCGACATCGCCATCTGACCACGGGCCGCGACCAGGTCTTCCATCACCTGACCGCCTGACCTCCCTGAGCCTTGGCGACCATCGCACAGCGCCACGCAAGCGCCGATGCGCGGCGCGGCGACCGCTCGTCGTGGTTGTCGCCCGATGCCCGCCGTGCCATCTTCGCGCCGCGCGTCGGCGTGGCCCGAAGCGGTGGACACACCATGAGCATGCCCAACACCCGAATTCCCACCGCCGCGCCTGTCGTGCGCCCGCCCTTGTGGTGGCTACGTTGGGTGCTCTTCGGGCTCATCCTGGTCGGAATCGTGCTCGCGTATGTGCTGCTGCCCTTGAAGGACTGGATCATGTCCGCCAAGGGCCTGCTCCAGGGGCTCGGCGTGCTCGGTGTGCTCGCCTTCATCGGCAGCTACCTGCTGTTCTGCGTATTGCTCTTGCCCGCCGCGCTGATGTCGATCCTCGCGGGCGCAGCCTGGCCGCAGCTCGGTGGCCTCGCTGGCTTCGCGGTGGCCCTCCCGAGTGCGACGATTGCGGCCTGTGCGGCGTTCCTCATCGCCCGCTATTTCTTCTCCGGTCGCTTCCGGGCCTGGCTCATGAACAAGCCGCGCCTCGCGGCGATCGAGCGGGCCGTCTATCAGAAGGGGGCAGCACTCGTGTTCCTGCTCCGGCTCTCGCCGATGTTGCCGTTCCCGGTGCTCAACTACGTCTTCGGGCTGACCCTCATCCCGTTCCACAAGTACGCGCTCGCGACCTTCTTCGGGATGATGCCGATAACGTTCATGTGGACCTACGTCGGCTCGGTCGGCTCTGAGATGATCGAAGGCAACGCTGAGATCGGTACCGCCAAGATCGTGATGGGCGTCGTGAGTGGCCTCATCACCCTGGCGGTCACGATCTGGGTCGGTCGCGCCGCCCGCCAGGCAATGCGCGAGGCCGCTGAGAGTCCGGTTCCGGGCGCCCGCCGATCGGCGGCTCAGGGCGCATGAGCTCCTCCGTCTCGCCGCTCGTCCCGATCTACGATCGCCTCGTCGCGCGTCTCGACCGAGTCTCGTTCGCCCCGCCCGTGGCCGTCGTCTACAATCCCCTGGTCTATGCTGCGGCGCCCCATCGCATCTACCTCCAGCGCTTCGGCAAAAAGCCCGGGCGCGTTCTCTTCCTCGGCATGAACCCCGGACCCTTCGGCATGGTGCAGACCGGGATCCCGTTTGGCGAGGTCGCGTCGGTGCGCGACTGGATCGGCATCGCCGCCCCCGTCGAGGTGCCGGCGCTGCAACATCCAAAGCGCCTGATCGAGGGCTTCGCGTGCCGTCGTTCCGAGGTCTCGGGCCAGCGCCTCTGGGGGCTCTTCAGGGAGCTCTTCGTCACAGCCGATCGGTTCTTCGACAAGTCCTTCGTCGCCAACTACTGCCCGCTCGCGTTCGTCGAGGAGGGCGGCGCCAACCGCATCCCCGAGAAGCTCCCGGCAGCGGAACGCGAGCCACTCTTCGCCGCGTGCGACGAGGCGCTGGTCGAGGTCATCGCGGCGCTGCGGCCATCGCACGTGATCGGCATCGGCGACTTCGCGAAGAAGCGCGCCGAGCTCGTCAGCAGACGCGCCGGCTTGACGGTGCCTATTGCCAGCATCCTCCATCCGAGCCCGGCGAGTCCGCGCGCCAACCGCGGTTGGGGCGACGAGGCACGGCGCATGCTCGTGGACGCTGGGCTCGACTGGGCCCACCCCGGCTAAGGCCCGTGAAACGAGGCTTTGCGGCGTGCCTCGAAGCCCGCTATGGTGAGCCTGGTTCACGGTCCCTGTCGAGGTCGTCATCATGCGCAAGCTCAAGCTCCGGTCGTGGTTGGTCGTCTCCTTTGCCGCTTCGTTCGCTCTTTCGGGCGTCGCATGCTCGGACGACGCTGATGGTGGCCTGGTCGACGTGACGCTACCCGACGGCGAGGTGCTCGCGAACGATGGCGATGGCAGCGGCAGCGAGACAACCCCGGAAGAGACGACCCCGGAAACAGTCGAGGACACGACCGTCGACAGCACCCCGGTCGACACACGCGACGCGGCCGCCGCCGAGACGGCGGACGACACCAACGAGGAAGCGACCCCCGACGCGCCCGATACGAACGATACCCCCGACACGGCCGACATCGTCGAGCCGCAATGCCTCGTCGACGACGACTGCGGGTTGGTCGCGATCATCGCACCTGGCAACGAGTGCACGGTGCCGCGCTGCGTCGAGGGTCAGTGCACGACCGGCCCACGCGACTGCGCCGACGCCGACCCGTGTACCCTCGACGCGTGTGACCCGCGCGCCGGTTGCGTCAACAACACGCTCACGATCGACCTCGGCGGCAGCCGCTTCACGTACTGCCCCGCGGCGCTCGCGCAGGCCGATGCGCTCGCCGCCTGCTCGGCGCGCGGCGAAGACCTTGCCCGGGTCCCCGAGCAGCTGACCGCTGAGGTGCTCGAGCCGTTCCTGCTCGACGCCGGCGTCGCCCAGGCCTGGACCTCGTCGTTGAGCAACGTCACCTGTCCCTTGCCCAAGCGCGTCATCGTCCAGCAGTGCAAGACCCTGCAGGCGGTCGACGGCGGCGCCTGCACCGACATCGCCGCCTGCACCACGGCCTTCCCGTTCATCTGCGAACGCCGCTGTGACGACGGAGATCCATGTACCGACGATGTTATCGACAGTGCCGACGGCACCTGCTCGACGCGCACGCGCTTCTGCGACGACAGCAATGTCTGCACGACCGACGCGTGCGACCCGCTGCTCGGCTGCCAGTTCATCGAGGCTGACAACCACTGCGCTGACGCGAACCCCTGCACGACGGACAGCTGCGATCCCGAGGCGGGCTGTTCCAATAGGCCCGTCCGCCAGGGCTGGGATGCGACCCACGAGATCCTCGAGTGCCCGGGCCAGGACACCTGGGCCGCCTCACGGACCTGGTGTGCGACCAACGGCGGCGTGCTCGCGTTCCCGACCAATGACCTGCAGCGCGGGGCGCTGAGCGCGTTCGCCGCGAAGCCCGGCGTGACGCCCTCGCTGTGGGCACCGCTCCAGCAGGTCGGCGGTGGCGCAAATCCGTGGACCTGGACCGACACTGCCGGCAGCGGCGAGCCGCCATGGTGCGCGTCCGCTCCCGACGAGCAGACCCCACCCGAGGACTGCGGCGAGCTCGTCACCGGCAGCGACTGCACCAACGACGTCGGTTGTACGCTCACGCGCAGCTTCGCGTGCTCGATCGACATCACCATCCCGTGAGCGGGTGAACCTTGGCGTGGCCGCTGGGGAGCCGTTCAAGAGAGGACACAGGGGTGGTTCGCGACGTCGCCGACGGCGCCGTCTGCCGAGGTCACACCCCTACGTCCTACGTCCCTCCTCGCAAAGCCCGCGCAAGGTGGAACGTCGCGTCCCGATCCGACCACCCATGGGGGAGGGCAGATCTCTGCGCCGCACGGGGACAAACCCGCGCGCCACGCAAAGGGCCGGAAGAGACTTCGAAAGGTCGTTGAGACTGCCGGTCCGGCTCTACACGGATGACTCTCGACTGAGATCCAGCCATTGCACCACCGACGTCGGGGCGCTCCCTCCCTGCGGGCTCCGCCCGCTTTGATGGTCGGTCGCATGCCCGACGCTCGGTGGCGCTTCCCCGTGAGCGTCCCTCGAGAGTCATCCGCTTTAGCCGCGCAGCTTCCGCTTGAGCTCGGCCTGGAGCTTCTTCGCCTTGCGCATCGCCATCCCGAGGTAGTGGTACGGCGGGGTGGCGCTGCTCTCGTTCTTCGGCTGATAGTCGTCGGTCAGGTAGGGCACGTACATCGTACGGCGCAGGCTCTCGGGGCCGAACTTCGACGAACGCTCGACCCGGTGCCACGCCTGCCCGTCGTGCACGGTCAGGTCACCAGGCTCGGTCTCGATCGCTAGCTCGTTCGCGTCGGGCTTGTTCGACACGAAGTACGGCTTGCGGATGAGCGTCGAGATCATGCCCTGCTTGTGCGTGCCCGGGATGATGCGCAGGCCGCCGGTCTCGGCGGTGCAGCGATCGAAGTGCAGGCCGACGTTCAGCTGCGGCTTCAAGCCCTGCAGGTAGAAGATGTCGCGCAGGCCGTCGGTGTGCCAGCCGAGCGACTTGTAGGACGTGCCCGGCACATTGAGGTTGCGGTTGAAGACGACGCCGTCCTTCTCGTTGTCGCCGACGCGCGCGTTCTCGCCGACGAGGCGGCGCACCGGCTCGAAGCGGGAGTCGCGCACGAAGTCGCGGATCACGTCCGAGAACATCGAGGTGAACGCGAAGCGCTGGATGAACGGGCCACCGACGTGGTCTTTGCCGACGAACAGCGGGATTCCGAAGACCTTCGTGCGACCCTCGGCCAGCCAACGGTCCTGGATGCTGCAGACGGCGCCGTAGATTGCCTCGAGCTCCTTCGGGGTCGCGACATTGGCGAAGAGGACGAAGCCATGGCGATCGAAGAACGCCTTCTGGATCGGCGTAATCTCTTTGCCGAGCGTGAAGCGGGTACCGAGCGGGAGGCGGTCGACCTCGGCATCGAGGTCCGTGGTCTGCACGTGCTTGGCCTGGCGGTCGAAGGCCGAGAGTCGATCGATGACAGCTTGCATGGTCGCATCCTCTGAAGCTCGACTGGGTTGGGCTTTGCTCCGCTGGAGCGCGTCGAGTTATTGTTTGCTTATTCAATTCACCGGAGGCGGTCAAGCAGAATCGAGTCGGAGTGCGTCATCGTGGCTCTGCATGGGCCGGCGCCGTTGCATCCGGAGGCGCGTTCGACGATCCTCAGGGCGTGCCCCGATCCTACTGAGGCACTCCCCCGATCGAGGTCTCCATGCGTGGTCCAGGCGTGCCCGTCGCGTTCGTCATCAGCGGCGTTGCTGTCGCGCTCGGCGTTGCTGTCGCGCTCGGCTTCGGCTGCATCTCCAGCTCGAAGAAGGGCCAGAGCGACGTCGCCGGCGTCGGCGATGTGGTGCCCGACAGCTCCCCCGACACCGCTCCGGAGACGATCGTCGACACCGCCCCTGACACCGTGCCGGTCGAGGCCGTGGCCGACATCGAGGAAGAGGTCGCGGGAGGTTGCGGCGATGGGACCTGCCGGTTGCCCGAGACGCGCTTCTCGTGCCCGTCCGATTGTGGCTGCGGCAACGGCACCTGTGAGCCCGTCGAGACGCCGATCACCTGCCAGCAAGACTGCTGCGGTGACACGGTCTGTGGCGACTGCAATTGCGATTCAGCCTGTGGCGAGAACACCAACACCTGCCCACGCGACTGCTTTGCATGCGGCGACGGGATCGTGACGCCGGGCGAGATCGACTGCGGCTGCACTCTCGATGCCTGCCGCTGCGCAAGCGGCGGCTCGGGCTGTGGCGATGGCTGTTGCATGGGCAACCTGTGCGGCGAGACGCCCGGCAACTGCCCGCAGGACTGCGGCACCGGTTGCGGCAATGCGATCTGCGACCCTGGCGAGACACCGCTCACATGCGCCGAGGACTGCAGCGTCGGCGCGTGCGGCAACGGCCTGTGCGAGTCCGCCAACGAGGAAAACCCCGACACCTGTCCGAGCGATTGCGCCGCCGTCTGCGGCAACTGCGAGTGCGAGTTCGGCGAAACCTACCTCAACTGTCCGCCCGACTGCGGCCTCTGTGGCGACGGCATCTGCACGAACTGTCCGCTGCTCGACGAGAAGGGCAGCTGCCCCGCGGACTGCGGCCCTTAGTCCGTTCGCGCGTCCCCTCTCAATAGAGGTAGGTCGATGTCGCGATGAAGTCGTCGTCGGGATACCAGGAGTAGAGGAGCGAGCCGCCTTCGACGGTGTCGACAAACGCCTCGATCTGGTCCGGGTCGATCACCTGGCAGCCCCATGAGAGCCCCATGCGGCCGTGGTTCTCAGCGAAGCGGTCAGCCGCGTACAGGTCGGAATGGATGACGATCGCGCGGCTACGCACCTGGTCGTTGATGCCGTCTTCGAGACCATCGAGACGCAACGACAGGCCATTCGAGCCGCTCATGTAGCGGGCGGCGGTGCGCATCAGGCCGAGGCTCGACTGGTGGCTGCCCTCGACGTTGGAAAATGACACCGCCCAACCGGGGTCGCTCGCGTCCGCTGAACCTTCGCCATGGCTGACGCGCTGCTTGAACAGGAGCGAGCCATCGGCCACGTCGATGGTCCAGAGGCGCGGGTGGATCGAGTGCAGCGAGAAGTCGATGACCGTCAGCTCGAAGCGCTCGCTGTCGCCGTCCTGCCAGGCGAGCGCGAAGGCCTTGAGCGCATGCTCGAGCACCTCGCTGTCGAGGTCCTGCGACTCGAAGTCGGGCGGCGCGGTGAAGCCGAGGCTCAAGCTATAGGGCCCATCCTGGGGCACGCCGTTCTTCGTCCACGAGTCGACGACGACCCATGCGACGCCCGCCGGAAGCCAGGCCGCGGCGTTCCAATGGCCCCGATCGACGCAGCGATTGGCGTCCGGCGACGCGGCCGCAGATAGGATGTGCACATCGACGTCGACGCCCGCCGGCAGGCCGTCGAGCTTTGCGACCAGGAGCCCTGCCGTCGCGAGCTCGACGCGGTAGACATTCTCCGGACCCGATTCGTCGGTCGTCGGTGCGCACGCGTAGTTGTCGAGCTGGCTCGTGCCGAGAGTCGTGTCGCCGTTGCCGAGGTAGGGGAACGTGTCGACGCACACGACGCCCGCGGGGCAGGCGAGGGGACCGACGGGATCGTCCACGGGGTCGGTCGGGTCGTCCACGGGCTCAGTGGGGTCGATGGGATCGGTCGGGTCGACGGGCTCAGTGGGGTCGATGGGATCG
>Ga0105046_10002393_pt1 | contig 29633 bp, 19 predicted proteins | sample MAT03_FD_78385 | JGI IMG/M metagenome (GOLD analysis project Ga0105046, IMG submission 78385) | Freshwater microbial communities from Lake Fryxell liftoff mats and glacier meltwater in Antarctica - MAT-03 (megahit assembly) | ecosystem: Environmental > Aquatic > Freshwater > Ice > Liftoff... | reverse complement strand
CGTGTTTTTTGTATGTCTTTTTCAAACATAAATATACTGATTATTAACGAGTTATCCTATTTTAAAATCACTTATTTTATTGAAAATCAACAGTTTACACTACTTTTTAGCGAAGTATTGTAAAAGCAATACAACGTACCAAACGCGGGATATTAATGAATGAATGATAAGTATAAAATTTTACGGAGTTTTCAAATGCATTCACTACATTTTAAAATTACGCATTGAATTTAACAAAAGACATCTACCAAAGTGGCCAGTTGCCAGGCCGAACGGTGGCAATAGACGGCCAAAAGTACCTGTTTTTTAGTGGAACCTCTTACTTAGGAATGGCTAAAAACACCCGCTTTCAGGCGTTAATTGTCGGTGGTTTGCGGCAATATGGTTCGGTTTATGGTAGTTCGCGCAATGGTAATTTGCAACTCGAAATTTATGCCCAAGCCGAGCAAAAACTGGCCAACTGGGCGGGGTCGGAGGCTGCCCTGACGCTTTCGTCAGGAATGTTGGCGGGGCAGGCTGTGGTGCGGCAGCTGTGGCTTGAAGGAGCTACTTTTGTGTATTCGCCCGACACGCACCCGGCGGTTTGGCACAGCCCACAAGTAGCAATACCAAGCGTAACTTTTGACGAATGGGCGGCGGGGCTGTCAAAAAAGCAATTTCAAGCAACCGATAAGATTGCGCTTGTTACCAACTCTACCGACGCGCTACGGGGTAATTTGTACGATTTTGATTGGGTCAATGACCTGCCCGAGGTGCCGCTCACACTCGTCATCGACGACTCGCACGGTTTGGGGGTTCGGGGAGCAGCGGGGGCGGGCGTTTTTTCGCAAATACCCCGTCGTCGGCATTTGCGGGTGGTTGTTACGGCTTCTTTGGCCAAGGCAATGGGGCTGGCGGGGGGCGTAATTTTGGCAGAAAAATCTTTCTTGCAAACCATTCGCAACAGTGCGTATTTTGGTGGTTGCTCGCCCATTGCGCCCAACCACCTGCACGCCTATTTGCACGCCGACCACCTGTACGCGCAAGCGCAACAAAAACTTGCCGAAAATATTGCGCTATTTTCTAGCTTAACGCGCGGCCTAAAACTGTTTAGTTCTGGCCACAATTACCCCGTTTTTTATACAAATCAAGACGATTTGTATCCTTTTTTGCTTCAACACAAAGTGCTGATTTACAGTTTTTCGTATCCAAAACCAACCGACAAAGCCAACACCCGCATCGTATTGAGTGCGTGGCACACCACAGCCGACATCAAGCTGCTCGCCGAGTTGTGTCGAAATTTTGTGGGGCGTTGATTTGGTGCTATTGTGCCAGCACACCAGCCAAGTTGGCGGGCGAATAAAAAACCGATTTCAGGGTTTTATGATCGGCGCTACGATACACCAAATATTTGCCGTTGTCTTCTTGATAATAACATTCGGTGCCTTTGGCGCGGTAGTGTTGGAGGGTGGCCTCGGCTTCGGCTATGGTGTTGCAGGCTTTGCTCATGTTAGAACGCTGCACCTCGTCAAACAACGCCCCAAACGACTCGCCCAATCCAAACTCCAGCACAGCACCCGCCAATACGTATTGCAGGTCGCAGAGGGCATCGGCTACTTCGACGAGGTCGTTTTGGGCAATGGCTTCTTGAAGTTCTTTGAGCTCTTCGGCCAACAACGACACGCGCAAGGCGCACCGTGCCGCCGAGGGCAACTGCGGAGTGGGCAAAATGGGGTGTTTGAAAGTCTGATGAAACTCGGCTACTTGATTGAGCGCGTCTAATACTTGCATAGTTTTGAATAGAAAGAAAACACGAATACTTTAAAACTGAGGATTGTTTTTTTGTCAAAACTACAAACTTAATTTGAATTTTATCCGACAAAATCAAGTTAAGTAGATAGTCAATTACGCAAAAAAAACGGTTGAGTAATGTTGCCCTTGAAGTTAAAATTATGACAATAGAACAAATTTATACCGGCTGTCTGGCTCAAGGTACTTACTATATTCAATCTGGAAATGAGGCAGTTATCATTGATCCGCTCCGCGAAATTCAACCGTATTTAAACAAAGCACAACGCAACGGAGCTACCATTAAATACATTCTCGAAACCCATTTTCACGCCGACTTTGTGTCGGGGCATTTGGATTTATCGCACAAAACGGGCGCGCCTATTGTGTATGGCCCCAAGGCCAACCCAACTTTTGAGGCCATCATTGCCACTGACGGGCAGCGGTTTGAAGTAGGAAAACTTACAATCAAAGCACTACACACGCCTGGCCACACCATGGAATCTACCTGTTATTTGTTGCTCGACGAAAACGGCCAAGAACATTGCCTATTCACGGGCGATACGCTTTTTATTGGCGACGTGGGTCGCCCAGATTTGGCCCAAAAGTCGGACGTTAAAACCGAAGATTTGGCGGGCTTTTTGTACGAATCGCTGCGCGATAAAATCATGCCCCTGCCCGACAGCCTCATTGTGTATCCTGCCCACGGGGCGGGGTCGGCTTGTGGCAAAAACATGAGCAAAGAAACCTTTGACACCCTCGGCCACCAAAAGCAGGTAAACTACGCCCTCCAACCCCAAACCAAAGCGCAGTTTATTGCAGCTGTTACGGAGGGTTTAACGCCCCCGCCTTATTATTTTCCCCAAAACGTGCTAATGAACAAAACGGGAGTACGGGCCCTCGAAGACGTTAAAAAAGCCGTACGGGCGCTCTCGCCCGATGCCTTCGAAACGGCAGCCAACGAAACCAATGCCATTGTAATAGATACCCGCTCTGCGCAAGTTTTTAAGGCAGGTTTTCTGCCCAATTCGATCAATATTGGCATAAAAGGCGACTTTGCCCCTTGGGTGGGTACGCTCGTTACCGATATTTTTCAGCCTATTTTATTTGTGGCCAATCCTGCCGATATTGACGAAGTAGTAACGCGCCTGTCGCGGGTGGGCTACGACAACATCATTGGCTACCTCGATGGCGGCATGGGGGCTTGGCAGGCTGCTCAAAAAGAAACAGACACCATAGAATCTATTGATGCTGAGGAGTTTGCGGTGCGTTTTGCCGAGTCGGAAGGCGGTTTGAATGTAACAGACGTGCGCCGCCAAACCGAATATTTGGCCGAACACGTGGCCGAGGCCGTGAATATTCCGCTGGCTACTTTGAGCGAAAACATGGGGGAGTTTTCCAAAAAAGCCCCCAATTATATCCACTGCGCGGGCGGCTACCGCTCCATGATGGCGGCTTCGATTTTGAAGGCGCGGGGCTTCGACAATGTGGTGGACGTGGCGGGGGGCTTTGCGGCCATTGCCCAAACCAACGTGCCGCGCACCAATTTTGTTTGCCAGTCGAAATTGAAATAATGGGTAAATGGCCCGCTTTGGGTCAATTGTCGCATTTAAAAAGTTACAATCGAATAAGCCGCTTGGTTGGGCGTACGGGTTTTATCGCCGATTTTGGTCTTGTTGCGGTCGTCATCGTGAATAACAAAAAGCTGGTTTTTACCAATAACGGTTATATCTTCGGCTTTGTGCGTAAATTTTAAGGGTTGGTTGGTTGCTTTTTCGTTTACCAAATTCAGCTTCCCCATTTTCAAATCAGATTCGGTAGCCCACCACAAATAGGCACAATTGAGCTGGGTGGAAGATTCTAAGGAGGTTAAAATCCAGAAAATACTGCGCGAAGCATCGTATTCGATTGACGATATGCCCAAACCCTTTGGAAGTGTTGGGTTGAGTGTATTGAGGTCAATGTCGGCCAAAATCTGAAAATCATTGGCGATGGCCAGCGAGTCTTCGACAAACTGGTAAGGAGCGGTCAGTATCTTTACTTTGTACTTAAAATCATCGTATCTTTTTCCTTCTTCACGCACGCCAAAGTAAAGTTTATCGCTGGTGGCGGCCAGTCCTTCTATTTTGAAGTAAGGCACCCCGTTGGGAAATTCATTGGTATTTAATACCCGAGATACGGCAGCCCGCAGACTTAGCGAGAACTTTTCACCCGCTTGGAGGTGGGCTATTTTTGGGTCAATATTTTGGGAAATTTCAGACATCTTCCAGTAAATCAGCGCATTGTAGCCGTCCCACTCGTTGCTGTTGTCTTTTATTCGGTCAAAACCCGTGGTTAAGAGTGCGTATTTCTTGCTGGGAGTGGTGGCAAAGTCTTCAAATTTTTGGGAGGCTTTCAGCAGTGGTTGCAACAAGTAGGTAGGTTTGCTACCCTTGAAACCCGCTTGGCCATAGGGCAAAAAAAACACCGATGCTGCCGCGCCAGGCATGTCTTTGTCGTTGGCCAAAAATAGGTTTGTACCGTCATAAAATACCGCCGAAGCCTCGCACCACAGCCCACGCCCGCCCGCTTGGAGATTGGCCTCAAAGCAATCAATAAAATCTTCTTGTGTAATGGTGGCTCCGTTTGAGAGCAAGAAGTTTTTGCGGGTGCAGCCACTGATAACCAAAGCAAGAGCGACGCACAATAAAAGGGTTTTCATAATGAGTAGTCGTGGATTTTTAGTAAATTAAAGTCCTGTAAATCAGTTTGTTTTTTTCTGTTGGCTATTTTGATGCGGCAATTTTATCACAAACGTTGTTCCCTCGCCTGCTTTACTTTCTACTTCCAGCGTGCCATTGTGGCCTTTGGTGATAATAGCATAGCTCAAACTCAGCCCCAGTCCCGTGCCTTGGCCCGTGGGTTTGGTGGTAAAAAAAAGGCTGAAATATTTTGGGTAAAATATCTGGCGGAATTCCTGCGCCGTTGTCGGAAACAGAAGCTCCCAAACCCCCAGAGGGGCCTTTTTCGGTTGCCTTTTGCGCTTCTGGCCACTCGCCCTTCGGTGACAAAGTCGCCTAAAACTGCTACGATAATTTCCTCTGGGTTTGTCGAGTTGAGCAACCGTAAATAGTCAAATTGGGGTAATGTTGATAAGTTGAAATTGAAAATAGTTGCCATCTTCTGTGAGTACCGGTTTCCTATTCGGCTTTTTGTCGCCGACATAAGAATCCAATACTTTGAAGCCCAAAACGCTGTTCATCAAATGTTTTCGATGTTCTCTTTTACGATTTTGTCGTAAATATTGCCTTCTCTTTTGTTTTCCATGATACAAAGCTAAGAAAAAGCAAAAATATTTTAAAAGCTATCCCTTATACTTCACGCCGCAAGGTTTTTTGCATGTAAAAATAGTGTATTAACCGTGATTTCAATTCCTTTTTCATAGGTTTTTTATGCAAAGCGTTCAGGAAATTGAGGATAGCGGTTTGAAAGGATTTAGGGTATAGAAAGTAGTTTGTGCTACAGACTTCGGCCTTGACAATTTCCAGCGTCTTTCAATTAAGTGTAGGTTTGGTGAATATGGTGGAAGCAAGCACAAAGCTTCATTTAACCACTGAACCCGCCAATTTCTTGTAGGTGCTGTTATGTGTAGCCTTTCTCCCACGTTATACGATTACTGTCGCTTTTTGATAAAGTTCGGGTAAACAATTTTGTCGCATACGAAATTTTGTTCCGTGATTATGTCCAGTCCTTGCGTCAAAGTCCACAAGGATATTTCCTTTTTCAATTTGGTCTAAAAAACCGTTAAAGTTGAACTTTTGTAACATTGTTGCTTGGCTGTATTTGTAAAACTCTTTGCCGTCTTCTTTTTTAACTTCATCTTGAACATAGAAACAGTTTAACAATTTCGTTCCTGCTTTATTTGAAAGGTCGTCAAAGCCCCAATATGGTTGTGGTTCAAGTTGTCCTAAACCAATTTTCTTTTGAACTTGTTTTAACCACTTGCTGTGTTTGTCGGCTACTTTACTACTGTCAAAAGAAATTAAAACTTTACTGTTTACCCTGTCAATAATTACTTGAAAACCTCTGTCGCTTGGAGAAAGTCCGTGAATAGTTTGACGAAAACTCATTTCATTTTCAGCGTATTTCTTTCCAGCTTCTTGATTTGCCCAACCATACTTTAAAAGTAAAATTTGCGGAACAAATTTTACTGCTCTTGGAGATTGTTCAATATGAAATAAGGTTGTCAACGAAATTGTATTAATTCGTTGAGATTTTAATTCCCATTCGGCTGCATTTGGAATAGGTAAATTATTTTCTGTTATGCCTAAGTCCTCCAATGTGTTGCCAATTCCACCGTGGTTTCCGTGTCTTGCGTTGTCTATCCAACCTCTTGCTGCAATGCTTTTTAGTTCTTTTATTAAACTGTCTTTTGTATATATTTTCATTCTATTTCTTGAAATAATGTAGCTATTTTGAACTTCAAAAGTTCACTTTGTTTCTTGTTACGTTCTATTCTTTTTTTCGACATTTCACAATAGTCTGGTGAAAGTTCAATTCCGATATAATTTCTTTTAAGTTCTAATGCTACAATGGCTGTCGTGCCGCTATCCGAAAATGGGTCTAATATTATCTTTGCGTTTGTTGAAGAAATAATTCTGTCAATTAGTGCTACTGGAAATGGTGCTGGATGTTCATTGTTCATCTCTTGCGTAAACTCCCAAACATCACCAAAGCCGTTAGCCTTTGGTACAAGTTTGAAGTCTGATTTTGGTATCATATAAATAACTTCATAATGTCGGCAAGAAATAACCTGGGTTAAAGTTTATACCTCCTTTTCGTCTCCAAATAATTATTTGTCTGACTGGTAAATCTCTAATAATGTCGTTACGGTTTTGAATAAGTCCGTCTTGAAGACGCCACTTGTGATTATAGAATATTGCACCGTCATTTTTTATTAAACGATACATTTCTTTTAAACAATTGTGTTGCCAGTCTGCATATTCGTCATTTGGCATATTGTCATGGCTGTAACCATTTTGCAATGCGTTTCCTGCCCATTTACCACCTGTGTTAGGCGAAGTGCTTTTGCGAAAGTTTTGTCGTACTTATTTGTATTGTTGGTGGCTATCTGCTTTGGTTTCAAGAATAAATTCTTTGTATTAAAATTTCAAATGCAATTTTTGGGTTGCATGAACGGGCCGTTTATTTTTTGCCAATAAACCATTGATATACACCTCCGAAGCCACGCTTTGCCTCATGAGCAAAGTAGTGAGACGCTGGGCGGCCAAGGGCAAAAACTCAAGGGTAGTTCTGAACCCTGCAATTCGTTTTTGGTTGAGTTGGGGAATTTTGTCGAGTTCTTGGGCGGGGTCAAATGTTTGCCAACGGCTATCGTCAAACTCTGGGTTGGCCCATGCCATGTCGTCGCCTGCTTGCCACTTCCAGTTCTGGTTCAATAACAAACCTTCGGTAGCAATGCTGTCTATGTTGGTGATGCCCTGCCTGCCCGCAATGAAAACAGGCATCAGAAAAAATGCTATAAGGTACTTTTTCATGAAAAAAAACGGGGAGCTGTATTGTACGAAGAGCTGGTACGATGCGTAAATAGCTCGTTGTATTTGGGCAAAAACCACGTAGTGGCAAGATGGCCAAAGGGTGCGTTTTTAATTCAAAAACTCATAAACGCCCGCCACACCTTGCCCGCCGCCCACGCAAGCCGTTACCATGCCGTATTTTTGGTTTTGTCGGCGCATTTCGTTGAGTAGCTGCACCGAAAGCCGCGCCCCCGTTGAGCCAAGCGCGTGGCCAAGGGCAATGGCTCCGCCGTTTGGGTTGAGTTTGGCAGGGTCTATGCCCAGCTCTTGTACCACTGCCAGTGCTTGCGCCGCAAAAGCCTCGTTCAATTCAAATTGGTCAATATCAGTTAGTTTGAGGCCTGCTTGTTTGAGGGCAATGGGTACGGCTGCCACTGGCCCAATGCCCATGATGCGGGGCTCTACGCCCGCCGAAGCATAGGACATCAAACGTGCGACGGGTTTCAAACCCAGTTCATTGACCATGCGCTCCGACATCACCACCGCAAAAGCCGAGCCGTCTGAAGTTTGGGACGAGTTGCCCGCTGTTACGCTGCCATTGGCCGCAAAAACAGGTTTTAGTCTGCCCAGTGCTTCTACCGTTGTGTCGGCGCGGGGGCCTTCGTCTTTGGCCATGGTGTATTCTTTTGTTTTCTTTTTTTGGGTACTTGCGTCAAAAAAAGTTTCTTTTACGATATACGGCACAATTTCGGCCTCAAACTTACCCGATTTTTGGGCTGCCAATGCCTTCTGATGCGACTCATACGCAAAGATATCTTGCCGCTCGCGGTCAATCTTAAATTGTTGGGCCACTTGCTCGGCAGTGAGGCCCATGCCCACGTAATAGTCGGCGTGGTCTTTCGTGATATCGTAATTGAGTGCTGTTTTCCAGCCAGTTACAGGCACCAGCGACATAGACTCTACGCCGCCCGCCACAATGCAGTCGGCTATGCCCGCGTGAATTTTGGCGGCTGCAATGGCAATGGCCTCCAAACCCGACCCGCAGTAGCGGTTGATGGTAAAACCAGGGACACTTTTCGGAAACGCCAAAAGTGCAATGAATCGGGCAATTTGCATACCCTGCTCGGCTTCTGGCACGGCATTGCCCACGATGAGGTCGTCCACGCGGGCGGGGTCAAGTTGGGGTAATTGCGCCAAAGTATGTTTGATAACCGCCGCCGCGAGGTCGTCGGGGCGGGTAAAACGAAAACCGCCTTTGGGGGCTTTGCCAACGGCACTGCGGTATCCTGCTACGATGTATGCGTCCATTTTAGAAGATTGGTTTAAAAATCACTACAAATGAAACAAATTTATCTTAAAAATAGTGGACGCTCTGCGCGTTTTTATAAAAAACCCTCCGCGAGGCATCTAAGGCCAACGATTAATCGTAGTTTTGAGGCACAAACTTTTCGGACACTTTATCCGTTATTGGTATATATCAAACTGCTCATAAAATTCAAGCCAATGCCGTCCAAATCGTTATCGCTCGTTGCTTATCTTATTTGTTTTATTTCTGTTTTTTCGTTTGCCCAAAAAATAAACGTAGCGCAGTTGAAAGCCCAGTTTCCGAACGATGAAATGGCTTACCTGACGCGCTCCGAAAAAGTGAATGTGGGCCTCACCAACGGTGCATTGCAAATAGACGTACTGCACCAAGACGACCGCGTGTTTTTGGACGAGCGCGCCAGCAACTGGGCCGACGAGCGGATTTACTATTCGGAAGCATTTCAGGAAATTACTGATATTCAGGCTGTTTCGTTGATTCCTGAGAAAATAGGCTTCAAAAAAAACGTAGTTACGGACTTCAAAACCGAGAAGCCATCGCCCGGGGGAGGTGTTTTTTTTGACGATATGTTTGTTAAAAAATTTACGTTTCCAGGCGCTAAACAGGGCGGTATTGGCTCGCTTACTTACCGCGAGCGCATCAAAAACCCGTATATGTTGTCGGGCTTTGCGTTCGGCAACTACATGCCCATTTTAAACGCCGAGTTTTCGGTAACTTTTCCGGCTGATGTAAAAATAGCCTACAAAACTTTTGGCAACATGAAGGGTATTTCGTTTAAAGAAACCACCCAAAACGGTAAAACAACCTACACTTGGAAGGCACAAAATTTGAACGCTTACCCGCTCGAAACCGAATCGCTTTCGTTCCGGCATCACGTGCCACAGGTGTTTTTGTTTGTCGAAAATTATACCATCAACGGCAAAAAAACCGAAGTGCTGGGCGACGTTCCAAAGCTGTTTTCGTACTACAAAAGTTTGGTAAAAGACCTCAATCAACAGTCCGATTTGCCGCTCAAAATGCTGGTGGACTCGCTCACGCGCGGCAAAACCCAAGTGGCTAAAATCAAGGCGGTGTACTATTGGGTGCAAGACAGGGTAAAGTACATTGCCTTTGAAGAAGGTTTGGGGGGCTTTGTGCCGCGCCAGGCCGCCGAGGTATGCCGCAAACGCTACGGCGACTGCAAAGACATGGCCAGCCTGATTACTGCCATGCTCAAAATGGCGAATATCCCCGCGTATTTAGTCTGGATTGGCACGCGTGATATACCGTTTAAGTACGTCGAAAATCCATCGCTATCGGTTGATAATCACATGATTGCTGCCCTAAAATACAATGACCAATGGCAGTTTTTGGACGCTACCGACGACCGCATTGACTTTGGGCTGCCCACCTCGCACATTCAGGGCAAAGAAGCCATGATAATGACCTCCGAAACAGGCTATGAGATTGCGCCAGTGCCAGTAGTGGCCGCCAACCAAAATACCAAACGCGATTCGATTGTACTAAAATGGGACAACCGCATTCTTACCGGAAACGGCCAATGTAGCTTTGGGGGCCTCTACAAAACTTATATGAAATCGGTGCTGCAATACCAATCAGAGCCGCAACAAAAAGAATACTACAAGAGTTATCTAAGCCGAGGGTCTAACAAAAGTACGCTCGAAAGCATTGCCGTGTCGCCCCTCGATGAGCGCGACGCACCCATGCGTTTCAATTACGCATTTCGGATGCCCGATTACGTGCAGCAAGTTGAAAATGAGGTTTTTATCAATCCGCATTTGAACCGTACTTGGGCCGAGCGACGCATCGAAGATACGCGCCGCAACGACTGGAAATACAACTACCGCCAAATAGAAGAAAATATAACGGTGCTACCCGTGCCAGCAGGATATGAAGTTACTAACTTGCCCGCCAACGCGGTTTTTACAAATCCTGATTTTGGTTTTCAGATTAGTTATGAACAGAAAAACGGGCAAATCATTGTGCGTAACAAACTGTTGCTGGATACATTGTTGGTAAAAAAAGCCAATTTTAACGAATGGAACAAAATGGTGGCGGCCCTCAATGAGGCTTACAGTGAGGTTATCTCGCTCAAAAAACCTTAGTCTTCCAGCACGTTGGCCGCAAAAGTTACTTTCAAGTACAACGCAAACAGCAAAAAAAACAAGGCCCATTTGAGATAAACGCGGTAATAATCTTTGACTTCTTGGTAGCGTCTGGTTTTGATTTTGACGCGCTCCAAACGATTGATTTGCCCAAAAATACGGTGCAGCGTGGCGTTGTTTTGGGCGCGATAAAAGCTGCCACTGGCCACGGCGGCAATCTGCTGGAGCGTATTTTCATCAATAAGTGCGGCGGAGGAGTCAGCGGGTGTTTTTTGAGAAATGGCTTTCCCAACTACAATCGTATAAATTTTTATGCCAAATGCCTTCGCTAATTTTGCGGCGGTAATTGGGTCTAAATTGCCCGAGGTGTTTTCGCCGTCGCTCAACAAAACAACCACTTTGGAGCGTGCTTTGCTTTCGCGCAAACGATTGATACACAATGCCAAAGCACTCCCAATGGCCGTACCCGCCACGGCAATACGGTCGTGTCGAATGTCATCAATGTAGCCACCCAACAGGTCGTAGTCGCTTGTGAGTGGGCAAAGCGTGAAGGCTTCGCCCGCAAAAACTACCAAGCCGATTTGGTCTTGCAAACGCCCCCTAATAAAACCCTTTGCCACGGCCTTGGCCGCCGCGAGTCTATTGGGTTGCAGGTCGGTCTCGCGCATTGAGTCCGAAATATCCAAGGCCAGCACAATGTCTATTGCCTCGGCATCTTGTTCGATAAGGTTACTGACAGTCTGCGGCCTGGCCAAAGCCACCAGTATCATGGCAATTGCCAAAAATACCGAAAGCGGAAACAACCACCGCAGCGCGCTCGACCACTGGCTGGGCATTTGGTCTTTTACAAAAGACATACTAAACCGCTGCGCCGAACGCCCCTGCAACAATGTGCGAAGCCAGAGAACAAATGGCACGGCCAGAATGCCGTACAAAAAATACGGCTCAACCCACACAAAAGCGCGTAGTTTGTCCCACGTAAACCATTCAATTGAGAGCCAGTCCCACATACACAAGTCTTAAATTAAGCCTCACTTCATGTTATGATACACTATCTGAATATCATCGTCTTCTTCGAGGCGTTCGATGAGTTTATCTACTTCGGCGGTTTGTTCTTCGTTGAGTTCTTTGAGTTCGGTTGGAATTCTGGTAAACTCCGCGCCTTTTAGTTCGTAGCCACTGTCTTCCAAAAATTTCTGCAAGCTACCAAAGGCCGTAAACTCGCCATAAATGTTAATTTCATTGGTTTCTTCGTCCAAAAATATTTCTTCGGCACCGTAGTCAATGAGTTCAAATTCAAGGGCTTCTATGTCTATTTCTAAAGTATTGGCAATTTTAAAAACGCACTTGCGGTCAAAGAGGTAATCCAACATACCCGACGTGCCCAAGTTGCCACCCAGTTTGTTGAAATAACTGCGAATGTTGGCCACGGTGCGGTTGGTGTTGTCGGTGGCGGCTTCTATCAAAAGCGCAATACCGTGCGGCCCTTTGCCTTCATACACAATCTCTTTGTAGTCATCTTGCTCTTTGGATACGGCCCGCTTTATGGCCCTGTCCACGTTGTCTTTGGGCATATTGGCGGCTTTGGCGTTTTGAATCAACGCCCGCAGCCGCGAATTGTTTTGCGGGTCGGGGCCGCCCGCGTTTACGGCCATCACGATGTCTTTGCCAATGCGGGTAAAGACCTTGGCCATCATGCCCCAGCGTTTTAGTTTGCTTGCTTTTCGGTATTCAAATGCGCGTCCCATACTTTAAATTTAGTGATTTAAGGGGTAAATAATTGACGGAAAACAACAGATTTCATCATACGGCTGCGAGGTCCAACATGATTTGATTTCTCAAAATATCGTCCATCGTTTCGCGCTGGCGAATGAGGTACGGCTTGCCCTCATAAACCAGCACTTCGGCGGGCCGAAAGCGGCTGTTGTATTGGCTGCTCATCGTAAATCCGTACGCGCCAGCGTTCTTAAAAGCCAGCACGTCGCCTTCGGTTACTTTTTTGAGCGTGCGGTCGGTGCCAAACGTATCGGTTTCGCAAATGTAGCCTACTACGTCGTAAGTTTCTTCGTGGGCGGCGTTGGGGTTGGAGATATTGACAATCTCGTGGTAGGCTCCGTCGTACATCATGGGTCTGATGAGGTGGTTTAGGCCCGAATTTACGCCTACAAAGTTGCGCGTTGGGTTGTATTTTACTACGTTGGCAGTGGCAAGCAAGTAGCCGCACTCGCTTACCAAAAACTTGCCTGGCTCAAACCACAATTGCAGGTTTGCGCCGTATTCTTTACAAAATTGCTGAAAGGCTGCGGTGAGTTCTTTTCCTACTTCGGCCATATTCGTAACCACATCACCTTTGCGGTACGACACTTTAAAGCCGCCCCCTAAGTCAATGTATTTTAGGTTTTTGAACGAATGTGCAAATTCAAATATGATGCTGGCTACTTGCACAAATGCCTCGGGCGTTTTAATGTCTGAACCCGTGTGTTGGTGCAGCCCAGCTACGTTGATGGCGTATTTTTCAACCAGGTGCAGTATTTCTTTTTTTTGCCGCACGTCAATCCCAAACTTAGACGAATCGTGGGCGGTCATGATCTTGGCGTTGCCGCCTGCTGCCACGTTTGGTTTGATGCGAATCATGCAAGGTATGCTGCTGCCGTAACGTTGGCCAAATTTTTCTAATACCGACAAATTGTCCAAATTGACCATTGCTCCTTCGGCCACGGCAGCCTCAATTTCGTCGAAAGACACCCCGCTGGGCGTAAAGGTAATCTGCGACCCCGCGTAGCCCGCCAGTAGTCCCAGTTGTAGTTCTTGGGGCGACACCACGTCGAGTTCTACGCCGTTTTGGCGCATTACTTTCAACACCGAAACATTGGTGAGGGCTTTGCCCGCAAATTTTATTTTCAAATCAACGCCCACAAAAGCATTTTTTAGTTCTTCGATTTTTTGCACGATTTTGGCGGCATCATACACATAGAGCGGCGTACCAAATTGTTGGGCAATGTCGAGTAAAGCAAGCTCTTGAACTTGGTATTGGTTGGCAATTAACTCCATTTTTAGCGATTTTAGGCTGCAAATATAGCGTCTTCTGCCTAAAAACCGACGGTTGGCAGAAAGATAGTAAAGCCCTTGGCACGGCAAAATGGGCCCAAGAAACGATGCAATTGACCTTAATCTGATTACTTGTGCTGAACAATTATTGGCCACATATCAACCCAACAATATGCCTTTTAGTAGATACTTACCTATATTTGCGTTTATAGATTCAAAATTTTTTTTTGTGCTTTCAGACAATTGGCAAGGTTTTCGCCGTTGATTAATAAAGGAGTAAAGCAGAAAGCTATCGAACCGTGCGTACTATTTCGAATAAATTTTACCATTTTTTTGTCAAAATACCCAATTCAGCCTTTTGGTTGTTGGGGTTTCTGTGTTTGGTAGCTTCCCAAGATTTTGCCCAAACTACCCGCCCAGCCGTCAAAGATACCACCCGCAACAACAAGCAAGGCCGCCGATTGCTCTATTCGCAGTGGCGCGACCGCCCCAGCAACCGCTATAATTATAAGCCGCCGCGCTCGGCGCTGTTTTTGAAAGACCCCAAAAATTTGACCAACGAATTTAGAATCGACACTACCAAGCGCATGTCGGTTTATGAGCGCATTGGCGATGCCAATGGCTCCGTTCTCAATTTTCGCAATCCGTTGAGTATGACCTACGAAGACTTTCAAAAGCTCCAAGACCGTCGTGTTTTTAATAACATACTGGGCGACTACGCCGCCAAACAAGACGGAAAAGGAGCGTTGGGAGCGCGGGGCTTGCTGCCCAAGTTAGAGCTGCCGCCCGCGCTCGATCGGTTGTTTGGGAGCAATATAGTCGATTTCAAACCCAATGGTTTTGTGATGCTTGATTTTGGCGTTTTACACCAAAATACCGATAATCCGACCATTCCAATCCAAAATCGGCGTACCACAGCTTTTGTTTTTAACGAACAAATAAACATCAATTTTAACGGCAAAGTAGGCGACAACCTCAACTTGGGCACTAATTTTGACACCAAAGCGAGTTTTAATTTTGAAAACCAACTCAAACTCAACTACCGACCTGGCAGTTTGAACAAACCTGGTCTGCCAAACGCAGGTGCTGGCGGGCAAGGCACCGACTTGATGTCGGGGTATATGCCCGAAAGTGAGAATATTATTCAAGGCGTACAACTTGGCAACCTTACTTGGCAACTGCCTTCGCAGTTGATTCCGGGCGTGCAAAATTTGTTTGGTGCCAAGGTTGATTTGCGTTTCGGGCGGCTGGGTGCCACGCTGGTGGCCTCGCAGCAACGCTCGCGCCAGCAGTGCATTACGCTGCGTGGGGGGCTGCAAAATCGTCCCTTTGAGATTCGAGCCGACCAATACGACGAAAACCGCCATTTTTTCTTGTCTTATTTCTTTCGAGAAAACTACGAGCGTTGGTTGGGTAATTTGCCCATGATTATGTCGGGCGTAACCGTAACGCGCGTGGAGGTTTACGTAACCAACCGCACCAGCAATACCGAAACGCTGCGCAACATTGTGGGGTTTTCAGATTTGGGCGAAGCCAAACCCTTCAACCGAAGCAGTCCGAGCCTAAGCCCCATCACCAGCTTAGCCGCGAGTGCCGTTGATAACACCAACAATGGCCTCTATGAGACAGCCACCAACGATGCCGACCTGCGGCAGGTGGACAAAACGAACGCTGCCATTGAAGGCCGTTACAATTTGCGCCGAGGCGACGACTATGATATTTTGCGCGGCGCAAAACGCCTGACCGAGCGTGAGTTCAAGTTCAACGCGCAATTGGGCTATGTATCGTTGCTTACGGCGCTGCGCAACGACGAGATTTTGGCCGTGGCCTACGAATACACCATCAATGGCCGCAAATACCAAGTGGGCGAACTAACCGAAGACTACCAGTCGCGGCGCGACGATGAGATGCTCGTTTTGAAGCTGCTCAAATCGGCTACGCTCCGCAACAACACAGCACACCCCATGTGGGATCTGATGATGAAAAACGTTTATTCGCTCAATACCACGCAGCTGGGTCGGCAAAATTTTCAATTGAGAATCATCTACAAAGACGACCAAACGGGCATTGACAACCCCAACTTGCAAGAAGGTCGCCGCCTGCAAAACCAACCCCTGCTGCGCGTAATGGGCCTCGATAAGCTCAACCCACTCAACGACCCCCAGCCCGACGGCAACTTTGATTTTGTAGAAGATGTAACCGTGGACAGCCGTTTTGGCCGCATCATGTTTCCTGTTTTGGAGCCATTTGGCAGGAGTTTGGCCCAAAAATTTGACCCCGACGAGGAGTCGCTGCGCAACAAATACGTCTTTAATGAACTCTACCGTACCACCCAAATTGACGCGCAGCAGATTACCGAAAAAAACAAATTCTTTTTGAAAGGAGCCTACCAAGGCGCAGCAGGAGGCGCCACGGTGCAGCTGCCTTATGGTGTTTCCGAAAAATCGGTAACGGTGCGGGCGGGCGGAATTCAACTGCAACCAGGCCCCGATTTTGTGGTAGAAGCCCAAGCAGGCCAACTGCGGATTATCAACGAAAGTGTTACCAACTCGGGCCGCGACATTGAGGTTTGCTACGAACAACCCGATTTGTTTCAAAACCAAATCAGGCGGCTGCTGGGCATACGCTTAGACTACGTAGTGAGCCGCGACATGAAAGTAGGCCTAACGGCCATGAACATGCGCGAAACCCCGCCTGGGTTTTTGACCCGCTCGGCCATTGGCAACGAACCCGTAAACAACAGCATCATTGGTGCCGATTTGAGCTTTCGGAAAGAATCAAGGCTACTTACCAAAATAATAGATGCCTTGCCTTTGTTGCAAACCAAAGAAATGTCGAGTGTGCAGTTTCAGGGCGAAATAGCCCAGTCGTTTGCGGGGCTGCACCCGCAGGTGCAGGGGCGGTCTTTTATTGACGATTTTGAGTCGGCACGCACCCAGTTTGACCTCACCCGCCAGCCCCAACGGTGGCGTTTGGGTGCTACGCCGCAGCAATTTCCGCAGGGCGCACTCACTAACCCACTCGAATACGGCTACAACCGCGCCAAGATTTCGGCTTATACAATAGACAATACCTTCTCTCCGCAGGCTTCTTTTGGGCTGGCCCAGCGGCCTCCCAACATTACCACCGAAGACCTCAACAACTTTTACGAGCGGTTGTTTGCCCCACAAGATATTTTTACGGGCCGCGCCTTGAATATCATCAATCTGCCCGAAACCGTGCTTGACATTGCCTATTTTCCCAGCGAGCGCGGTATGTACAACTATAATATCGACCTCACTGCCGACGGAAAACTCAAAAATCCGCGCAAAAACTTTGGAGCCGTTACGCGTGCCATTGCCTCCGACGTGGACTTTGACAATGCCAACGTAGAGAACCTGGAATTTTGGATAATGGACCCCTTCAAAACGGGCCCCAATGGCGTAGTGCGCGACGGCTCGGCCAGCCCCACCAACAATAGAACGGGCGGCAGGTTGCTTTTCAATTTGGGCGAAATATCGGAAGATGTCGTGAAAAATGGCCGCTACGATTTTGAAAATGGCTTGCCTACTGAACTAAAAATACCAGGTCAGGGTCAAGATGCCAACGTGGCGCAGTCGGCTTGGGGCTATGCTACCCGTTCGCAGTTTATTATCAATGCTTTTTCAAATGAGTCAGGCGCGCGCGCCAAACAAGACGTGGGCTTGGACGGCCTAAGCAACACCGAAGAGCGCGACTTTTTTAAGGATACCTATCTCAATCGATTGACGGGACTCACGGATGCGGCCAAAGGGCAAATAGAAGCCGACCCCTCGGGCGATGACTTTAAGTTTTATTTTTCGACCCAAGCCGACAGTGCCAACGAGAAAATAGTGCAACGCTACAAAAGCTACATGGGCATGGAAAACAACACGCCTGAGTTTGAAACCAATACGGCCATTACACCCGCCGCCACCAACCAGCCCGACATCGAAGACCTCAACATTGACAATACCATCAACGACCAAGAAGCCTACTACGAATACGACATTCCGCTCAGACCAGAAGGCTTTACGGTGGGCAAAAACTACGTAGTGGACAAAGTAACGGCTCCCAATGGTGCAGGCGAAACCATAGATTGGTACCAATTTCGGATTCCAGTGCGAGAGTTTTCAGGAAAAGTAGGCAACATCAACGGTTTCAAATCCATTCGATTTATGCGCATGTACCTCACCGACTGGGAGCAGCCCGTGGTCTTGCGCTTTGCCCAATTGCAGTTGGTTGCTACCCAATACCGCAAATATCAAGGCGACCTCAATGCCCGTGGTTTACAAGAAGTCCCTGAGCCCTACGACGCGCAATTTGTGGTTTCGACGGTGAGCGTTGAAGAAAACAGCGCGGCAACCGCCCCCTCAGCGGGCGCGGCGCGGCGTTATGTCTATTCGGTGCCGCCTGGCTATATCCGCGACCGCGATTTTACGCAGACCGTTCAGCGCGAACTCAACGAACAATCAATGAGCCTGTGCGTAACCAACCTCCGCGATGGCGACTCGCGGGCGGCTTTTAAAAATGTAAATAGCCTCAATTTGCTGTTTCGGGAGCGTATCAAGATGAACGTGCACATGCACAACGACGAAGACGAACGCATTGGCGAGGTGTCGGCTTTTCTGCGACTCGGTACCGATATTACCGAAAACTACTACGAAATAGAAATAACCAAACTCCGCACTACTGCTCCCAATGTGCGCGACGCAAACCTGGTGTGGCCTCAACAAAACGACATTGACGTAGCCCTCCAAGACCTGATAGCCACCAAAGCCGAACGCGACCGCCAGGCGTTGCCTTCGCTCACTAATTCTTTTACCATCGAAAAAACCGACGAACTGGGGCGTACTTACCGTATTACAGTAATGGGACGACCCGACTTGAGCAATGTGATGGTATTGATGATTGGCATGCGAAACACCCGCACCCCCAACGACCCCGCCCCCAAGAGTTTTTGCTTGTGGGTCAATGAGTTGGTAGTAACGGGCTTTGAAAACCAATCGGGACTGGCAGCTTTGGCCCGCATGGATTTAAAACTCGCCGACTTTGCTACGGTGCAAATGGCGGGCAAACTCACTACATTTGGCTTTGGCGGCGTACAACAAAAAGTAGGCGACCGCTCGCGCGACAATATCCGAGAGTTTAGCGTTTCGTCGGCTATTAGCGTGGACAAGCTACTGCCCGAAAAGTGGGGCTTTAAAATTCCGCTGTATATCAATTATGACTTGCGCGATGTAACGCCCAATTTCAATCCGTTTGACCCCGATACGCCCCTGAAAACTTCGCTGGGCAACTACGGCGAAAACGACCCGCGTAGTGGCGAACTCGAAAACGCCGCCATCGAACGCGCCGAGCGAAAAGGCTTCAACTTCTCGAACGTCCGAAAAACCAAAACCAACCCCAATGCCAAGCGGCATTTTTGGGACTTTGAAAATTTTGGATTTACCTACGCTTTCAACGAGCAAACCCGCCGCAACAGCATGATTGCCGACTACGCGCAGCGGCAATATCGCGGGGGTATAAACTACCAGTACGCTTTTCCGCAAAAAGCCTGGGAGCCTTTTCGAAACTACCGAGGCCTCGACCGCCCGTATTTAGAACTCTTGAAAGATTTTAACCTCTCGCCCTTGCCTACTTTGGTGGCACTTCGGGTAGATGCCAACCGCAGCTTTACCCGTACCGTTTACCGAGGCTCCGACCTGAAAATGGGCGGCCAAGAAGCATTTTTTGAAAAATATTTGTTGTTTAATCGGGCCTACGACATCAACTGGAATTTGACCAAAAGTGTGGTGCTGTCGTACAGTGCGCAGGCCAATGCCGCCGTGGACGAACCCGCCGGCGAGCTCAACACCGGTGCCAAACGCGACACCATCTGGCAGAATTTCAGGCGGCTTGGTCGCATGAAAAACTACAACCAAACCCTTAAAATGAACTACCGCTTGCCACTCGACCGCGTGCCGCTTCTCGACTGGATGACCGCCGATTACAGCCATAACATTGCCTACCAATACGCGGCCAGTTCGTTGGGCATTAGCGATACACTGGGCACACCCTTTGGCAACATCATCAGAAATAGCGTGGAGCGGAGTATTCGTGGCAAGATTGATTTTGTAAAACTGTACAACAAAATCAAGTATTTGAATTTTGCCAATCGGCCTTCGCAGCCGCGCAAAAATTTTGCCCGTAGCCCAGGCGACGATGAGCCAGTAAGCCGCGAACCAAGCCGAATTGCCAAAAACTTAACGCGCTTTTTGATGGCCGTGCGCGGCATTGACGTGGACTATACCAACGAGCGTACCACCACCCTGCCAGGCTTTCTGCCCGACCAACCCAAACTGTTTGGTTTTGGCCAAGACGTGATAAATGCCCCTGGCCAAGCCTTTATTTTTGGGAGCCAAGACCCCGGTATTCTGTTCCGCGCCGCCGAAAATGGCTGGCTGTCGAGAAGTACGCAGTCGAATATGCCCTTTACGCAAACCATCAATAAACGCTTCCGGATTTCGGCACGGCTCGAACCCGTCAAAGACCTGCGCATTACCCTGGAAGCACGCCTGACACGCGGCGACGAATACCGCGTTTTTTATCACCCCGAAGAGCAAAATGGCCCTTTTAAGGCCCAAAGCCCCGTGAGAAGTGGCAACTTTGAGATGTCGTTTATGTCGTTTAAAACGGCTTTTGCGCGCATCAATAGCGACAATACCTCACCCGTTTTTGACCAGTTTAAGGCCAACATTGACCAGATTAGGGAGCGACTTAACGAGTCGCAGCTGCAAGACCCCAACTACAAAAATTACTATGACGAGCAAATAAAACTCAACCCCGAATTTAAGGTTGGTAGGTACGATTCTACTTCGCAAGATGTGCTGATTCGGGCGTTTTTTGCGGCCTATAACGGCAAAGACCCCAACAAAGTAACGCTCAATCCATTTTTGAGTTTTCCGTTGCCCAACTGGCGCATCGACTACGGCGGGTTGTCGCAGCTAAAGCCCTTCAAAAAGATTTTTAGCTCTTTTACCATCGAGCACAGCTACCAGTCCACCTACCGCGTGGGCAATTTTACGTCTTCGCTCGATTACAACGAGCTGTTTGTCAATTTGGCCGTCCGCAATTATCCAACGGCGGTTTTTACCAATGACCAAAATCAGTTTATTCCTGTTTTTGTAATGAGCACCATTTCGCTTTCCGAAAAATTCTCGCCGCTTATTGGTATCAGGGCCCGAACGGTAAGCCGTATTGACTTGGCACTCAACTACAACCAAGACCGCAATGTGGCACTTAATTTGTCAAATTCGCAAGTAGCCGAACTCTTCAACCGCGACATTACGGCCACGCTGGGTTTTACCAAAAACAACGTCCGTATTCCGTTTCGCATCAATGGTAAATTTCAGCGGCTCAAAAACGACTTACAGGTGCGTTGTAGTTTTACTTTCCGCGAATCGCTCACTATTCAACGCCGCCTCAACGACAAAGCAGTGCCTATTGCGGGCACTATCAACTTCCAACTGCGCCCGCAGGTCAATTATACGGTGAGCAAATTGTGGAGTATCCAGTTGTACTTCGACCGCTCTTTCAACGACCCCATCGTGCTCAATTCGTTTCGCCGTGCTACTACTTCGGGCGGTGTTCAAGTACGATTTAACGTGGCCGAGTTGTAAAATAACAACGAAGTTTGCGTAATTTTGGGGCTTGTCATTCATCATTCATTTATTATTTGTTAATGAATATTACCGAACACGCCCAAGCCATTTATCGCGCCATTGAGGCCGCGCAAGTAATCAATAAAGAACAATTAGAGCAGTTCCGAATTCAGTTTATTGGGCGCAAAGGCGTGGTAGAATCCTTGTTTGAAGGCTTAAAAGACGTGTCCAAAGACGACCGCCGCGCCGTGGGGCAGGAGCTAAACCACCTCAAAAACTTCGCCCATGAGCGTTTTGTGGGTTTTCAAGCGCAGTTGGAGTCAGTAGAAAGTGGCGTGGCTGCTCCCGTAGATTTGACGCTGCCCGTAGTGCCCAACCAGTTGGGGAGCATTCACCCGCTGACGTTGGCGCGGGCCAAAATCATCGAAATATTCGAGCGCATGGGTTTTAGCGTGGCCGACGGCCCCGAAATAGAGAGCGATTGGTACAACTTTACGGCCCTGAATTTTCCCGAAAACCACCCCGCCCGCGAAATGCAGGATACTTTTTTTGTGGAGAAACACCCCGAAGACGGCACCCAAGACATGTTGCTGCGCACGCATACTTCCAATGTTCAGATTCGGCTCATGCAGCAGTTTAAGCCCCCTTTTCGGGCCATTATGCCTGGACGGGTGTATCGCAACGAGGCCATTTCGGCGCGGGCGCACTGCTTTTTTCACCAAGTAGAAGGGCTGTATATTGACAAAAACGTGAGCTTTAAAGACCTGAAAGACACGCTTTACCATTTTTCAAAAGAGATGTTCAGCCAAGATGTTAAAATTCGGTTGCGGCCTTCGTTTTTTCCGTTTACCGAACCCAGCGCCGAAATAGACATCTGGCTCGGCACCGACACCGAAGAAACTTACCGCCTTAGCAAAGGCACAGGCTGGGTAGAAATAGCCGGCAGCGGCATGGTAGACCCCAATGTGCTGACAAATTGCGGCATTGACCCCGAACAATACACGGGTTTTGCCTTTGGCATGGGCATTGAGCGCATAGCCCAGCTCCGCTACGGGGTGCGCGATTTACGGCTTTATTCAGAAAACGACGTGCGGTTTTTGAGGCAATTTGAAGGCATATAAGGCAAGCGTGGTCGTTGAGCAAAATAAACAAAACAACTCACTGATTGTCAGTATATTGATTCCCCATGACTCACGACCCAAAACCCATTTACATAAACTCCCGTTGAATTTCTTCTTTTATAAAACGAAGGGCATCGGCGGTAGGATTTCGGTTTTCTCGAACTATTTTTTCAAAAATCTTCTTCGACAACTCCAAAGGCAAGGCTTCGGGCGATATATCGGCGGCGGCTTGGTTTATCAAAATCGATACCTCTTGCTGCGCCGCCCGAATACGCTCCCACGCCTCGTGCGACAAATATACTTGCTGCGAAAGATTGTGGTTGAACTCTTCCCGAACGTCGCGGAGCAAAATTTGCTGAAACTCAGGTGCGTTACTGGCAGTGCCGTTGAGCCGCATGAGCAGGTTGTTGGGGCTGATACGCTCCAAAAAAAGGCACATGCGCTCGTAGGCTTGCAGGCGCGTAGGTAGTGCGGTTTCTACTTGCCGCAATCGTTGTGCAGCTTGTTTTTCATCAAACGATTTTTTCAAAAAAGCCGTTACAGTTAAGTACATTGCGTACAAAACCAGGGCTGCGGGCAGTGTTATTTTAAGCAAGTCGGCGAGCAATTCCATGAAAGTTAAAATTAGGAATAAAAATGAATAATGATTTATCGCCAGTACGGATAACCGAGCTGGCAAAGGGCGAAATTAAAGAAACCCTGCAAGCCAACAAAATTCCTGGTGCCTACGGGCTGCGCGTGGGCATGAAAGGCGGTGGCTGTGGGGCGCAGTTTTTGCTCGGATTTGACCTGCCCGCCACCACCGACCACACGTATTGGGTTGATGGCGTAAAAATAATTATTGACAAACGCCACCTGATGTACGTAATTGGTACCGAGATAGACTTTGAAGAAACCGAAACAGGCGTGGGTTTTACCATCAACAAGATTTAGTTATAATATCCGACAGTTTTGGCACGATTTTAGGGATAATACAGTAGAATCATTCAGCAACTTACACATTAATTTTTGTGCAAAAAAAAGGCAAACATATTTTTTTGTTTCTTTCGGTTATCTCCGTTATTGTGGCTTTGCTTTCGTATTTTTATTTTGAGCGGGGCGCATTGGGCGCGCCCGAAGAGCAATACCTGCATACCATCAAAGAGCGTGTCAAGTACGAATTGGGCTGGTCGAAAGTAGAACTTGACGGGGTTGCGGCTGTACTGAAAGCAGATAAAAAAATCAATTTTAGTAACTTACGCCGCGAGTCGCGTTTTCCTTATTTTGTGTTTAAAAACGGCCAGTTGGTCTTTTGGTCAGACTATCGGTTTGTTCCCGATTTTGAGAAAATCAGGAATGTAAAACAAACCCAACTTGTTGATTTTGAGCAAGGTAAATACTTGATAACGCACCATCAAACCATAAATTGGGCTGACACCTTGGACTTGTTTTCGGTCATTAACTTGTATCGAAACTATAAAAACGAGAACAACGACCTGCAATCGAGCTACAACGCCGATTTGTTTACTACCGACCCCGCGCAGATGTCGAGCCAGGTAGAGCCAGCCTGCCGAAACGTTACCGATGTCCAAAATCGTTTTCTGTTTTCTGTTGTGCCGCCCAAAATCAGTGTTTATAACAACCAAACTGCCCCCATCAATACAGTAATATGGAGTTTTTTGGCTGTTTTATTCTTGGGAATTTACGTTGGCCAGTACATTTTTAGGGTGAGCAAGCAGCGCAATTACGAATGGGCGTTTGGTGTTTTGGCCATTTATGTGCTCTTACTGCGGGCAGGTATGCTGTATTTTGAAGTTCCTTTTTTGTTTTACGAAACCGATTTGTTCAATTCAAAGTTTTATTATTCCAACTCTTTTTTGGCTCCTTCGCTTGGCGATTTATTGCTCAATTACCTCATTGGTTTGGTATTGTTGCTTTATTTAGTGGATACTTTTTATCGTTCACGCGCTTATTTTTATTTGGTTCATCGGCCAGCGTGGGCACAAGTTTTGATGTCGATTGGCTGCGTCGTTGCCAGCTACTGGGTGTTTTATGGCTGTTTTGTGCAGCTCAATAATATTTACCAAAAATCGGCATTCAGCCTCGACATTACGTTGGGCATTTCGTTTTCTAACCTCAAAATTGCGTGTCTGGCCATTTTTATTTGTATTTCGAGCATCTATTTTTTGTTCAATCATTTATTGGGCAGTTTGCTCATTCGTTTTAGCCGTGCCAACCGTTGGCTGGGTGAATTTGTTATTGCGGGCGGGAGCCTATTCACTATTTTGAGTTTTATTATTGCAGACGTAGATTTAGAATGGATTTTTTTGAGCCACGCGCTTTATATTCTGGTGCTTTACGCTACGAAGTTCCCACGAATGTTGCACAAATTTAGGTACCAAACTTCCATTTATTATTTTGTGGGCACGTTGTTTTGTGCCGTTATGGCCACTTATGTAGTATATCAGCAGGAGCAAATCAAAGACGTTTTTAATAAAAAAGAATTTAGCAAAAGAGTCATCTCCGAAAACGACGATTTGGGCGAATTTTTGCTCGACCGCGCCAATGAGTCTATTCGGCAAGACCGTGATATTCAAAATACTTTACTGCGCGACACCGTGCTGTCGCGCGAGCGAATCCAGCAAAAAGTAAAGAGTATTCATTTAGACCACTATTTTGACAAATACATCATTGAGGTGTTGTCTTTTAAGGCCAACGGCCAGCCCTTAGACAATACGCTCACCAGTTTATATTACGACGACTTTGTGGCTACTTATCGGCAGGCCAAGTACCAAACCGAATACCATGGTATTTATTTTGTCAATGACATCGTTAATAATTTCAACAAGCAATATTTTAGTTTGATTGACGTGCAACGCGACTCCGCGCTCATTGGGCGGGTAGTGCTCAACCTAAAACCGCTCGATGAACAGCCCAAAAACGTTTATCCAGAGTTGTTGATGGACCAAAAGTTTATTCAAGCACCCGAAACCCGCCAATACAGCTACGCCATTTATGACCTACAAAAAAAGATACTTTACAACAAGGGTAGCTATAACTACGAACGAAAACTATCGGTCGCTGATTTGAACAACCCTATTTTGTACGAGCGGGGGCTGTCGTTGAACGAGTATAAACACGTAGGCGATTTAGGCCGAAATGGACGGCGGGTGGTGGTGTCGTGTAAGGAATATACCTTCAAAAATATATTTTCTAATTTTTCGTTTCTCTACCTTATTTTGGTAGTATATGTCATTGCCGTTATTGTGGTTTATGTTATCAAGTATGGGTTTTCTAAGTTTAAAATCAGTTATACTACCAAAATACAAATTTTGCTAAACGGTGCTTTTTTTGTGCCTTTGGTCTTGATTGTGGTCATTACGGTCAGTGTTATTAGTTCCAATTATGCCACAAATCAAGAAAACACCTACTTAATCAATACCAAAAATGTGGCCGCCAACTTTGTGGGGTATTTGCAAGAACACCTCAAAGGCACGCGCAGTACTGCCTCAATGGAAGAAGAATTGAGCAAAATAGCGCGCGATGCGGGCACCGACATTAATTTTTTTGACAGCAATGGGCTGCTTTACACCACTACCAGGCCGCTTATCTATGAGCACAATTTACTTTCAAAGCGGCTCAACCCAACTGCCTACATTCGTTTGCTCGAAGACAAGGAAAACGAAATACTTTTGGGCGAATCGTTGGGCAACAAGCAGTACCGCTCGGCTTACATAACCACCAAAGCACCCAATGGCAAAATACTGGGCGTATTGAGCGTGCCCTACTTAGATTCCAAACTCGAACTCGAACGTCAAATTATTGAGGTCATTGCCTCGATATTGAGCATTTTTGCCGCCATGTTTTTGGTATTTTTGGTGCTATCGTATTGGGCCTCTAATACCCTCAGGGTGCCGCTACGCATGATGACCCAAAAAATACGCCGTATCAACTTGCACCAACTCGACGAACCAGTAGAGTGGAAATCGGACGATGAAATTGGGGTTTTGGTGGGGGCCTATAACAGAATGTTGCAGAAATTGGAAGACAGCAAACAAGACCTGGCCAACAACGAAAAAATGCACGCTTGGCGCGAAATGGCCAAACAAGTAGCCCACGAAATCAAGAATCCGCTTACGCCTATGAAGCTCACCATTCAGCAGTTGCAGCGCACTACCGCCCGCGATTTGCCCAACAGCGAGCGCATCAACAGCACCTTCGACTCGCTCATTGACCAAATAGACAACATCAGCGACATTGCCACCTCATTCTCAGATTTTGCCAAAATGCCCTTGCCCAAAAACGAACGCTTTGAGATGGCATCGGTACTTAGCAAAGCCGCCGACCTCCACGCCGAAGACATCAATACGCAGATTCGGCGCGAGATTCAGTCGGGCGAGTTTATGGTTATGGGCGACCGCCAATTAACAGGAAGAATCATTACTAACCTGATAATCAACGGTATTCAGTCGGCGCAATCGGCAGGGCGGCGGCCCGAAATTGTGCTGCATTTGCACAGCAACGATGGCAATGTTTACGTAGAAGTAAAAGACAACGGCTCGGGTATTCCCGAGGCCATTTGGCCCAAGGTGTTTTTTCCTAACTTTACCACCCGCAGCACCGAGGGCGGCACGGGGCTTGGGCTGGCCATTGCCAAGCGTGGTATCGAGCAGTCGGGCGGTAGCATTTGGTTTGAAACCGAAGAAAATGTGGGTACTACTTTCTTTTTGTCGTTGCCCTTGACCCATTCGAGTTGAGTCAAGTTTTGGGTAATTCGACCATTGCTGTTTAACTTTGGGCAGCTAACCCCCCAAAACACCATGAATCTCTTCAAAATCAGTTGGGCCAACCTCATCAACAAGCCCCTCAATAGCTTTTTGAGTGCTTTATTGATGACCCTCGGTATTGGTCTTATTTCGCTGCTACTACTGCTCAACAAGCAGCTCGATGAGCAGTTTAGGCGCAACCTAAAAGGAATTGACATGGTGGTGGGTGCAAAGGGAAGCCCGTTGCAGTTGATTCTGTCGAGTATTTATCAAATAGATGCCCCCACGGGCAACATCTCCCTCGACGAAGCCCAGCGCGTAATCAAAAATCCACTCGTCAAGAAAGCCATTCCAATTTCTTTGGGCGACAACTACCAGTCGTTTAGAATAGTAGGTACCAATCAAAAATACCCCGACCACTTTGAAGCTAAAATCAAAGAAGGGAACATGTTTAAAACCACCATGGAAGCCACTTTGGGCGCAAGGGTGGCAGCGGTAACTGGCCTAAAAATTGGCGATACTTTTGCGGGCGCGCACGGGTTTTTAAATATGGACGACCTCCACGACGACAAAAAATACACCGTTGTAGGCATCTTAGAAGAAAACAACTCGGTAATTGACCAACTGATTTTGACCGATTTAACCAGCCTTTGGGTCATTCACGAAAAGTCCGAAACCAACACGATTGCTACAACTGATATGCTCACGGGCGCAGACACCGCCGCTCAACGTAGCGGGCCCAGTCAAGAAATTACGAGTTTATTGGTAAAGTTTCGCAACCCGATGGGCATGATTGTCCTGCCGCGTTTTATCAATGGCAACACCAAAATGCAAGCCGCCTCGGTAGCTTTTGAGATAAACCGCCTGTTTTCGCTTTTGGGGGTGGGCATTGACACGCTGCGGGCGTTGGCATTGCTCATTATGTTGATTGCGGGCGTGAGCGTGTTTGTGTCGCTCTACAACTCGCTCAAAGAACGCAAATACGAAATGGCGTTGATGTTGAGCTTGGGGGCTACGCGCACGCGCTTGTTTGTACTGCTGCTGCTCGAAGGCCTGCTGCTGGCAGTGGTGGGCTACGTAGCGGGTATTGTGTTGAGTCGCGTGGGTTTGTGGCTTTTTAGCCGCGCTGCCGAGTCTGACTTCCACTATTCATTTGCCAACTTTGGCGTGCTACCCGAAGAAATCTGGCTTTTTGGATGGGCTATTTTGGTGGGTATTTTGGCCGCTGCCTTGCCCTCGTTGGGGGTCTATCGCCTCAATCTATCGCGTACTTTGGCCGAAGATTAGGCCCTCATCAAATCGCTACTCACGTAGAGGTCGTGCCTACAGTGCTGGTTGATTTTGTCCAATTACCGTTGTTACAAATGCTGCGCCCCGCTGAGGTGACTTTAACCTAACAAAGTAGAATTCTCTCTTTTTTGCTACTTTTACGGCGACAGTTTTTTTAAAAATTCCCCCAAAAAGCAAATACTGCTCAACAAACAGTATTTTAAACAACCAAAACACAACTTAATGAAAACCACTTTATTAACAGGGGCCTCCAAAGGCATTGGCAGGGTATTGGCGGTTGAATTGGCCAAAGCAGGCCACAACCTCGGCCTCGTGGCGCGTAGCCAACAAGACCTCAACGAAGTAAAAACCGCAGTAGAAGCAGTAGGCGCAAAATGCCTGATTTTTGTGGGCAACGTGTCAGACGAAGCCCTGGCCAACGAAGCTGCTGCCCAAATGACGGCTACTTTTGGCGGCATTGACTACCTCATCAACAACGCGGGCTACGGCGTTTTTGGCCCTACCGAAAGCTACACTGCCGAGGCGTGGTCAGATTTGTACGATACCAACGTGAAGGGAACATTTTTGTTTTGTAAGGCCGTTTTGCCCGCCATGAAAACCGCTGGCAAAGGCCATATCATCAACATTGCCTCCGATGTAGCCAAGCGCGTATTCGACGGCGGTGCTTTGTATTGTTCTTCTAAATTTGCCCAAGATGCCTTCTCGGCGGCACTCCGCAAAGAAGTTCGTAAAGATGGCATCAAGGTTTCGGTGGTATATTCGGGCTTGGTAGATACGATGTTTCACGCTGACCCCCAAGGCCACGACTCGCACGCCGATTGGCTCAAACCGCAAGACATGGCCGACAGCATTATGTACGTAATGAACCAACCCGCCCACGTGGTAATAGACGAGCTGATGATTCACCCGCTGAGCCAAGATTATTAGGCTCATCTGCCGCTAAGAATATACTTTACAATACTTCGCTAAAAACTTCAAGCCGCAATCTTTCCAAAATCTAAGAATAGCTTAATTTTCGATTTATTTTTCTCAAGTTCGGGGTTTATCCCGAACTTGAGAAAAATAAATCGTTTTAAT
>Ga0105046_10002391_pt1 | contig 29637 bp, 23 predicted proteins | sample MAT03_FD_78385 | JGI IMG/M metagenome (GOLD analysis project Ga0105046, IMG submission 78385) | Freshwater microbial communities from Lake Fryxell liftoff mats and glacier meltwater in Antarctica - MAT-03 (megahit assembly) | ecosystem: Environmental > Aquatic > Freshwater > Ice > Liftoff... | reverse complement strand
CGAATTCATCGGCGAGGCGCATGGCCTCCTTCATCTCGGGATCTTGCATGCTTTCCGCTGAGTAAACACCGCTGATGCTGCGGATCGTGGCACTGTAACGGCCGTAGGCTTTTTCCATGGCATCGCTGATCTCGCCGAGCGTGGCCCGCAGTCGGGCTGCGTTCACTGCGAGATCCAACAAGTTGCCTTCGCCGCCTTTCGCGCAAACGGTGATCGCTTCGAGTGCGGACTTCACGTTCGCTTCGTCACGCTTCGCCTTCATCCCGTTCAAGCGCGCGATCTGTGATCCCCGCACTGCCGTGTTATCCACCTCGCGGAGTTCCATCTTCGTTTCATCCTCCGTCACAAAAGCGTTCACGCCGATGATCTTGTCCTTGCCGGTATCGATGCGGGCTTGGCGTTTCGCGGCGGCTTCCTCGATGCGCATCTTCGGCAAGCCGGTCTCGATGGCCTTGCTCATGCCGCCGAGCTCTTCCACTTCCTTGATCCGCGCCCACGCTTTGTGTACAAGCTCGTGCGTAAGGTTTTCCACGTAGTAGCTGCCTCCCAGCGGATCGATCCACTTCGTGATGCCAGCATTCTTCTGGAGGTACAGCTGCGTGTCGCGCGCGATCTTGGCGCTGAAGTCGGTGGGCAGTGCGATGGCCTCGTCGAGCGAGTTGGTGTGGAGCGACTGCGTTCCGCCGAGCACAGCAGCCAGCGCTTCCACCATGGTGCGTGCGATGTTGTTGAACGGATCCTGCGCGGTGAGGCTCCATCCGCTGGTTTGGCAGTGCGTGCGCAACGCGAGGCTCTTCGCGTCCTTCGCGCCGACCTCCTTCAGCATCTTCGCCCAGAGCAAACGACCCGCACGCATCTTGGCGACTTCCATGAAGAGGTCCATGCCAATGCCCCAGAAGAAGCTGAGGCGACCAGCGAACTCATCGACCTCCATGCCCGCTGCGATACCCGTGCGCACGTACTCGATGCCGTCGGCGAGCGTGTAGGCGAGTTCCAGATCCGCAGGCGCACCGGCCTCGTGCATGTGGTAGCCGCTGATGCTGATGCTGTTGAACTTGGGCATCTTCTTCGCGCAATAGCTGAAGATGTCGCCCACGATGCGCATGCTCGGCCCCGGCGGATAGATGTAGGTGTTGCGCACCATGAACTCCTTCAGGATGTCATTCTGGATGGTGCCCTGTAACTGGTCCGCGCTCACACCTGACTCTTCCGCAGCCACGATGAAGAAGGCCATGATGGGCAGTACGGCGCCGTTCATCGTCATGCTCACGCTCATCTTGTCCAGCGGAATGCTGTCGAAGAGGATCTTCATGTCCTCCACACTGCTGATGGCCACGCCTGCTTTGCCCACGTCGCCGGTCACACGCGGATGGTCGCTATCGTAACCGCGGTGCGTGGCTAGGTCGAACGCGACGCTCAGGCCCATCTGCCCTGCGGCGAGGTTGCGTCGGTAGAACGCGTTGCTCGCTTCCGCCGTGCTGAAACCCGCGTACTGGCGGATCGTCCACGGGCGGATGGCGTACATGCTGGCGTACGGGCCGCGTAAATAGGGTGGGATCCCGGCTGCGTAGTTCACGTGTTCCAAGCCCTCGAGATCGACACGCGTGTAATAGGATTTCAGGGGAAGTTCTTCTCTGTTCGGGATCCCCTCTACAAGTTGTGAGCGGTTTGCTTTTACAGTTGAAGTATCTCCGCTGGTGGTGGTGGACCGAGGGTCCAAGGCCAGTGCGTGTGCTAGTGTATCGGTGAGTTGCTCGACGGTGAAAGAACCACCGAGTGGATCTGCAACGCGATCCAAGAATGACTCATCGCGCAGCAGGTTGTGGATGTTGCGGACAATGCGCCGTGCCAGAAGTTCACCTTCGGGAATTTTCGGTGTTGGAATGGTCAATCCATCACAACCACCGGTTATGGCGCTGATCGCTTGCAGCGTAGCACGGATCACGTTATCGTAAGGAGATGGCTGCGATTCGATCGGTTTTAGCACGACGTCCACTACAGGGTAGGTGACCACCGCTTGGATCCACGTGTTATGAGAGCAGTCGTGTTCCGGCTTGAATTCGTCCACGATATTCGCCCATGCTTCACGGAAGGCCCGCAATCGTGATGCCTCAAGAAAGAGATCATCGCCTAAGTGCAGCCGGAATTGCAGCCGGGCGCAGGCGTCGTCGACCGAATAGCCAAGGACGATCAGGTGGGAGAGAACGGTCTTTCCCCGCTCGAGTGCTTCCGAGGAATGACCGACCACGACCTCTGAATTACCCAGGCCTCTGTCACTGATGCTGAACAATCGGATCCTCGGATACTTTGTGAGGCGGTCCTTCAGATCGCTCACATCAGCGTCGTGCGGTAGCCCAAGGCAAATGCTCAGGTCCGCTGGTGGGACGCCTTGTTCTTCCGCACGCTTCAGCAACAAGCCCAAAGTGCCATGTTCCCCGTCCACTTGCAGGTCCATGGCGCCCAAGAGGACATCATCGAGCACCGGTGATAGGCTTTTCATGTGGCCGTACACCTCCACGCTATCGGCTCCGGACATGAGTCCGCTCAGCAATTGGTCATTGGCATCGGGGTCCGCAGCATCCACGGCGATGGTAGCGCGCCAAGGGTTACCGCCGCGTTTCACGCCACGACGTCGATCACCGGAAGGGGAGCAATCAGACGCAACTTGGAAAGGAGGGAGCGCTGTGCCGCTCATCTCCACGTTCAACGTGGAAAATTCCTTTCCCTTCAGTTCCTTGAGGATCACGGCCTCCCACTGGGCGCGGGTCGCGGGGGGGAAGGCATCGAATAGTCGGTCTTTGGCCATTGGTGCGAAGTTCGGGGTTGGGGATCGATCACCGAGGGTTCATGTGGGATATGTCGTCAAACCTTTGTTGCCAGAATTTGTCCATACCGTTGCACAACTCCGAAGCCAAGGTCACATAACATGAAGTTCTTCACCCTGTCTGCCGCCATAGTATTGAACATTTTCGCAATTGCACAGACCGCTCCCAGCGACAGTCTGTTCAATACGGACCAGGTCGTAACGATCGAACTCACCTTCGCCGACCCGAACTTCTGGTCGACCCTCACCACGCATTATACCAATGATCTGGGAGAGACCCTCACGGCCGATGTCACCATCACCGACAACACCGGGTCCCACAACTATCCTAGCGTGGAAGTGGATCTGAAGGGCAACAGCACATACGGCCATCCGGGGAACAAGAAGAGCTTCAAGATCGACTTCAACGATAATATCAGCGGGCAGAAGTATCACGGGATGACCAAAGTGCACTTGAACAATTGTTTCAAGGATCCAACCTTCATGCGGGAGAAGATCTTCTTCGACTTCAGTCGTGAGCAGGGAGTTCTCGCTCCTCGTGTGTCCTATGCCAATGTGTACATGAACGATACATTCTGGGGCTTCTACGACATGGTGGAGCCTGTGGACAAGAATTTCCTGGACCGTTGGGTGGATGACAACAATGGGAACCTCTTCAAGGCTGGGGATAATTTCGGCGGTGGTCCCGGAGGTGGCGGAATTGCTGCGGATCTGGCCTACTATGGCGCGGATCAGAATAGCTATTCAGCCCGTTACGAATTGAAGACCAATGAGACCGCGAATGATTGGAGTGATCTGCTGGAACTCCTTGATCTTCTTAACAATTCCACCGATGAGGATCTGATGACACAGTATCCGGCGCGATGGGGATGGGAACCGATGTTGCGGTCGTTGGCAATGGACAATATGTTCAGCAACCTCGACAGCTACATCAACTCTGCACGCAATTACTACATCTACCACGATTCCACCACCTTCAAATGGAATTGGATCAAGTGGGATGCGAACGAGGCATTTGGATCCTATACCGGTGGACCCGGATCTGGTGACCTACTCAATTTGGTGCCGAACTACGTTGCTGGAGGACGTCCGCACCTCACCAGGATCTTCGGTGCGGAAGCCCTTTACCTGGACTATCTCGTGCAATACTGTGCGGCCCTGGAAAATTTCACGAATGCCCATTTGGACCCGAGGATCGATGCCATCGAAACGTTGATCTCAGTACACGTCGCCGCCGATCCGAACAAGCAATACACCACGGCACAGTTCACGCAGAACATCAACAGCAACATCACCACGGGCGGTGGTCCCGGAGGTGGAACGATCTATGGCTTGAAGTCATTCATCAGTTCACGGGCGAGCTTCTTGACCGGTGCACTGGATTGTGCCAGTTTGGGAGTGCAAGGGGTGAAAGGAACTTCGGTGAACCTGTACCCCAATCCGACAATGGGCTTCGTTAATATGGAAAGCGCTTCGCCATTGAAAGGGACGGACCTTACCGTTCTTGATATGCTCGGCCGTAGAGTGGATCTGATCTTTACCGGAACAGGGTTCGATCTCTCCGGATCTGAAGAAGGGGTCTATTTTCTGAAACTTCGACAGAATGGCACCGAACGAACATTCCGAATAGTGAAACAATGAACATGTGGATCACATTGAGTTATTGAAATGATCGATCTGGCACGATAGTTGACCAATTCGAGCTCACTATCAACCAAAATCAAACCCTATCACATGAAGAAGTTCTTGACCATTGTTGCCCTGCTCGGTACATTCGGCGTTGCTACTGCACAAACCTCCACGGAACCCGTTGCCCCTGTAAAGGAAGCTGCTGTTGAAGGAGCGAAAGCCGCTGAAGCTGGCACAATGGATGCCAAAGAAGCGGTGGGAACGGGAACAACGAAAGAAGAAGCTGCTAAGGCTGGAGAGGCCGTTAAAGCGGAAGGTGGTAAGGACGCAAAGGCCGCTGGTTGCTGCGCGGGTAAGTCGAAAGATGCCAAGTGCGACCATGCCAAGGCCGCTGCAGGTGATGGCCACGGTCATGCCGAAGGACACGGACATGATCACGGTAGTGCGAAAACACACGTTTGTAACGATGTTTGTAAAGGCGACGCACACGCACTGGCATGTGGTGAGGTGGGGCATATGTGCTCTGCGGATTGCCACGCCAAGAAGTAATTCTTTTCATTGAATTTGAAGCCCTGCTGCCGTTCGGTAGCGGGGCTTTCCTTTTCTCGGGAAAGCTCCGGGGCATGATCTTCAGATCGACCTGAAGCACCGCCGATCCGGTTTTGGTAATTTAGCCGACCAGATCACCCTCGCGGACCCAAAGATCCTTAAAGTCCGCGCTATATCGAAAGGACCATGCAGATCAAGAAGAACTCCGTTGTCACATTCCATTACACCCTCAACGATCCCGATGGTAAGTTGCTGGATAGCAGCGCTGGCCGTGATGCCTTCGCCTACATCCAAGGCAAAGAGATGATCGTACCCGGTCTCGAACGCCAGCTAGAAGGCAAAAAGGCCGGCGAAAGCGTGAAAGCCGTGGTACCCGCCGCAGAAGGTTACGGTGAACTTGACCCAACGTTGGTCCACAAAGTTCCTGCGGACCGTTTTGGAGACCAGACGATCGAGGCCGGGATGCAGTTCCAAGCGGGCAACGAAGAAGGTGGCGAAATGGGAGTATTCACTGTGATCGGTGTTGAGGACGGTATCGTGGCACTGAACGGAAATCACCCGCTGGCCGGTGTTACTCTGCATTTCAATGTGGACATCAAGGAGGTGCGCGATGCCACCGAGGAGGAGCTGAGCCATGGCCATGTGCATGGTGAAGGTGGCCATCACCATTGAGCCTTTTCCTGTTGTATTTTTCCGGTTGAAGGAATGGTGTTCCAATGAAACATCCGAGGAATTGGACCCAATTGGTTCTTTGTGCCTTCTGGATCCATTGCGGGATTGGTTATGCGTTTGCACAAGGACCAGCGCCGACCGATACGACCAAGGCCTTCCACAGTGCCGCTGAACTCGAATTAGCTGCTTACGTCGAAGCCTATTACGCGTTTGACTTTGGCCAACCCACCTCTGGTGACCGTCCGTTCCTGTACAATTTCAACCGGCACAACGAAGTGACGCTCAATTTGGGTCTCGCCAGGGTGGACTACACCAAAAACAGGGTGCGCGGTGCTTTCGCGTTGATGGCCGGAACCTATCCCCAGGCGAATCTTGCCCAGGAACCAGCACTATTGCGCAATGTGTTCGAAGCCCATGTAGGAGTTAAGTTGAGCCGTAGCAAAGCGATCTGGCTGGATGCGGGGGTCCTGCCTTCGCATATCGGCATGGAAAGCGCTGTGGGTATGGACAACTGGACATTGACCCGGTCGTTGAATGCGGAGAATTCACCGTACTACCTCAGTGGAGTGCAGGTCTCTTGGCAACCGTCGCTGCGGCTCAAGGTCGCAGGGCTTTTAGTGAACGGCTGGCAACGGATGCGCCGGGTCCAGAACAATACACCTTGCTTCGGAACGCAAGTCCTTTGGATCGCGAACGATCGAATGAAGGTGAACTGGAGCACCTTCCTCGGCAGTGATACGCCGGATAGTATCGGCTTGTATCGCATATTCAACAACGTGTGGTGGAGCTGGGAAGGCGCGAATTGGGGAGTGAAGGTGGCCGCGGATGTTGGCGTGCAGGAAAAGGCTAAGTCTACCGAATGGAATTTGTGGGCCGATGGGGTGGCAGTGCTCCGTAGACGACTGGGCAAGCAGCTTTTCGCCGTCGTTCGGGGCGAGTATTATTATGATCCGCAACAAGTTATCGTGTACATAGCTCCTCCCATAATAGGCAGTCCAAGGGGGCTCAGTGCTATGGGCTATTCGCTCGGGCTGGACGTTCAAGTTATGCCCAATGCAACGGTGCGGTTGGAAGGCCGAATGCTTCGAACTACGAGCTATGTTTTCGAATTTCAAAATAGAGCAACTCAGAACAATACCTCCATCACGGTTTCGTTGGCTGCGAAGTTCTGACTCTAATTCGCATCCGATCCAGATCAGTGATCGCCGGTTTCTTGACCGAGAATTGTTCTTTCTAGCTCAGCTTATCGCCTTCGGACTGAAGATTAATATCGGACGGTCTAATTTCCGTTCATTCACGTTCATTCACGGTTCTTTTGTAGTCGGATGTCGCGATAGCTCATCAGGTCGAGGTCAAGGGTCTTGACCAAGCCATTACTTTCGCCACCCTCCAGTGACGAGTGCCTGACGTATGCTCTTCCCCTCTTTTGCATTCCTCGTTTTCCTGCCGCTGGTCTACTGGCTGTATTGGTACGTATTCCCTAGTAGTCTGCGGTTGCAGAATGCGTTCATGCTTCTTGCCAGTTTCGTGTTCTACGGATGGTGGGATTGGCGATTCCTCAGCTTGCTCATCTTCAGCTCCTTCGCCGATTTCTTCATCGGTTGGGCTCTGGCGAACACTACTACAGTTTCCAAGCGGAAAGCCTATGTGTGGCTTAGTTTGGTTATCAACTTGGGTCTGCTGGCCACCTTCAAGTACTTCAATTTCTTTGTCGATGGCCTTTCAGATATCCTGCTCACTTTCGGCATGGAACCGGACTTTCCCACCGTGGGGATCCTGCTACCGATCGGGATCAGCTTCTATACCTTCCAGTCGCTGAGCTATACGATCGATGTGTATCGGGGCCAGATCAAGCCCACCCACAACGGGGTTGCGTTTCTGGCTTTTGTGAGTTTCTTCCCACAGCTGGTGGCCGGCCCCATTGAACGTGCGGCAAGCCTGCTTCCTCAATTCCTCGCACCGCGCAAATTCGATGTGGAACAAGCCAAGGACGGGCTACGCCAAATGCTCTGGGGCTTCTTCAAGAAGATCGTGGTGGCCGATGGATGTGCTTCCATCGTCAATGGCATCTTCGCGGGCGATGTGTCCCAAACTCCGGGGATCACCCTGTTCTTCGGGGCCTTTTTCTTCGCCTTCCAGATCTACGGCGATTTCTCCGGTTACTCCGATATCGCCATTGGGTGCGCACGCCTCTTCGGATTCAAGCTCAGTCGCAATTTCGCCTATCCGTACTTCTCCCGGAACATCACGGAGTTCTGGCGCCGATGGCATATTTCCTTGAGCACTTGGTTCCGCGATTACGTGTATCTGCCCCTCGGTGGCTGGCGTACCAAGACCGGTAGGTTCCGCAATATCATGATCACGTTCGGGATCAGCGGACTTTGGCATGGGGCCAATTGGACCTTTGTTACATGGGGTATTTTGCATGGATCTTACTACATCCCAGATATTTTTCGCAATGCAAAAGCCCGCCGCGATGAGCCTTCATTGAAGGATTGGCCCCAAATGCTCACCACGTTCCTGTTGGTGTTGGTGGCATGGGTGTTCTTCCGATCCTCTTCGGTCCATACCGCCGTGGCCTACTTGTACTATTCGGTCGCCAACATCGCCATGTCCCCCGGTGCGCTCTTGGTTTGGACCCTCCGGTCGGAAATGGGGTGGATCCTATTGATGCTCGTGGTGGAATGGTTCGCACGAAAGCAGGAACATGCTCTTCGGATCATGCCGGCAGCCATGGCCTTGCGCTGGGCTATCTACCTGCTGATCACGATAGAGATCATGCTCCACACCGATCTACAGACATCCCACGAATTCATCTATTTCCAGTTCTAGTGAGATGACGCCCGCAACGTTCTTCTTCAGGGCAGTAGGGTTCGCTTCCATCGTGTTGGTGATCCTATTGCTTTGTGCATGGTTCGGTCCGCACGGCTCGCGCGTGGATTATCTGGAAGTAGCCGGTGCCAAGCAAGAGCGTTTGAAGACCACGTCCTCGCCGAAAGTGATCATCGTAGGGGGTTCCAACGCCACCTTTGGGATCGATAGTGAAGTGTTGGAGAATGCCCTCTGCATGCCGGTGGTGAACATGAGCTTGCACGCGAGCCTCGGTTTCCGCTTCATGGTCGATGAGGTGAAGAATTCCCTCGGAAAGGGCGATCTGGTCATTGTTTCTCTCGAACATTCCGGCTATTCAACTCCGGAAAAGGACAACGATATCCACATCATTACGGTGGACCGCGTTCCAAGTGCGATCCGATTCATTCCTTGGTATTCCCGGCCACGCGTGCTCATGGGCGTTATGCTCATGCGCATGCAAGCCGTGTACAAAGTGGTCACAGGTGTTTGGAAGGATGCCTCCGAGGACAAGGTCTATCGTGCCAGTGGTTTCAACGAGCGGGGAGATATAGTGAGCCATTTTGGGTTGCCGCACAGGGATCCTGCGCGGATAGAACATGTGGCTTACGCTACACCGGCTGTTTCCGATGATTTCTTCCCCATTGCCAACGAACTGCTCGAAAGCGCCAAGAACAGTGGGGCAGAAGTGGTATGGACGTGGCCTGTGATCGCGAACTCCAGTTTCAGGCAGGGTCGGAATGACACCATTGCACAACGTATTGGATCGCACGACATTCAAATGTTGGGGAAGTCCATTGACCTGGTCTTGCCGGATACCGCGTTCTACGACACGCACTACCACCTTAGGGCCACCGGCAGGCAACTGCGCACCCGCCAGTTGATCAAGGACCTGTGTGGTTCGGGAAAGGTGAAGTGTTGCGGCGATCGACCGGAGTGAACGATCACTTCTTCTCCGGTACCAGTACGAAGATGTCCTCGTTGTCCCGCTTCATCAAGTAACGCTCTCGAGCGAATTTTTCCAGCAGTTCCTTATTGCTGGATATCTCATTCAGCTGCTCCTTGGTCCGCTGGATCTCTTCGCTGTACCATTCCTTCTGCTCCTCCATACGACCCAGTTCCCGGCGGTCCTTGATGGTTGTCCATGCATCGTTCTGGTCGAACAAAAGCACCCATCCTAATACCACCAATACGGCGATGCTGTACCTGTTGCGCAGGGGCTTGGGGATCTTGGCAATGAGTTTTTTCACGGGAACGAATGTAACGGGCCGAATGATCGGTAATTGTTGGCCGCCACGTCGTATTCCACGATCGATCGTGGGTTATGTGGATCCGGAAGAACAACGAACGCTAGAGCAGATTATCCCGGCTATTACTCAGCCAACCGCCTTGACCCTTCCTCCGGATAGGAAGGGGCGATCTGCCCGCGTGCCCCAAGTTCCACCACCTCCAAGTCCTTCACCACACCAGCATCCAGGGTGAACCGGAGCAACGTGCGCACCTTGTGCCACCCATGCCTCCCCGCAGCACCCGGGTTCATGTACAGGCAGTTCACCTTCGGGTCGAATTGCACCATGCAGATGTGCGAATGTCCACAGATGAACAGGGCGGGCGGGTCCTTTCGCAATTCCGCCAATACCTCCGGTGTGTAACGGGGTGGCCTTCCACCGATGTGTGTCATCCAGACCTGAACCCCGCCCAAGGTGAACCGTTGATGCTCCGGGTGTTCCTGCCGAGAAGGACCATCGTCGATATTCCCATACACGGCACGCAGCGGTTTCCAGCGCGCCAGTTCTTCCGTTATCGCAAGCCCGCCAATGTCGCCCGCATGCCAGATCTCGTCGCACTCCTTGAAATGGACTTCCACACGCGGGTCCAGCCAACCATGGGTATCACTGATCAATCCGATCCGGGGCATGTCACAAAGAAAAGTGGAATTCTTAGGTTGAGAGTTGGGAGTTGAAAAAGTTGAGAAAGTTGAATGCCGTGCCGTGGTAGGCAACATCGTAACCTCTCAACCCCTTAGCCCCTCAACCCTCAACTAGAAAAGTCTACGAAAACAGTACTGCACTCCAAAAATAGCACCGTACTCACACAGATAGTCACCCCTCTCCTTGGGCGCAGTTCGAGCGCAGTCGAGAACGGGGCCGGGGGTGAGGCCAACCTCTCAACCCTCAACTTTTCCAACCCTTCAACCCTCAACCCCCAAACTCTTCCAACCCCAATACCTTTGCACGCTTTCCACGAATGGAGATCATGCCCCGTTATTTCTTTGAGATCGCTTATGATGGATCGCCCTATCGCGGTTGGCAGCGCCAGCTGAAGGACCCCAGTGTGCAAGAAGTTGTGGAACGAGCCCTGCGAACAGCCTTGCAGTTGCCTGAACTATATGTGGTGGGTTGCGGAAGAACGGATACCGGCGTACACGCCACGGAATATTTCCTCCATTTTGATGCCCCTCCCGATCGTCGCGTGGATGAACGGTTCGCCTTCAGCATAAGTGCCATGTTGCCCGATAGCATTGCGGTGAAACGCGTGATCTCCGTGGCTGATGATGCACATGCCCGTTTCAGTGCCACCGAACGAGGCTACAAATACCTGATCCATCGCCGCAAGGATCCTTTCCTCACAGGCCGTTCGCATTTGCTACACCCGCCCTTGGATGTGGATGCCATGAACGAGGCCTGCAAAGCACTGATCGGTAAGCAGGATTTTTCCAGTTTCTGTAAGACCGGTAGCGACCAGCGCACCATGATCTGCGATGTGCGCCATGCCGAATGGGAACACATCGAGAACGGCTACCGCTTCCGGATCCTTGCCGATCGCTACCTGCGCAATATGGTGCGCGCCATCGTGGGCACGTGCATGCGCATAGGAAAAGGTGATGCATCCGCCGCTTCCATGCTCGAAGTGATCGCCGCCAAGGACCGCAGCAAAGCCGGCAAGAGCGCTCCTGCACGCGGCTTGTATCTGGAACGTGTGGTGTATCCCTTCATTCCAACAACGTATACTCCGTTGGAACGCCCATGACCACGGCGACAGCAACGGTCCCAGTGGCAAAGACCGAAGAAAAGGCCAAGAAGACCGTTCAAGGAAAAGCTTTTGACCGAAAGCTCTTTGCGCGCGTGTTCGCCTTCACCGGTCCGTATCGCGGGATCTTCCGGTGGACGGTCTTCCTCACCATCGTGCTCAGCATCGTTGGGGTCGTGCGCCCGATCATGCTCGGCTGGCTCATCGATGTGGCCGCCACGGATTACACGGCACTCTTCTACTTGGATGCCAATTCCAACTGGAATGCCAGAAGTATCGCTTGGATCGCCAACTTGGTGCAAAGCCTCGTGGGTTCCGGCACAATGACCTTGGTCTGGTCGATCACCATTGCAGTGGCTGTCCTGTTACTAGTCGAAACACTTGTGCAGTACTTCCAATCCTATTGGACCAGTTGGTTGGGGCAAGCGGTCACCTTCGATCTGCGGCAGAAGCTCTATTCCAAGATCCTCGGATTCAAGCTCCGTTATTTCGACAAGACCCCCATCGGAACGCTGGTAACGCGTGCGATCAGTGATATCGAGACCATCGACGACATCTTCTCTCAGGGGCTGCTCTCGATCATGGGCGATATCCTCAAGCTCGTCGTTGTGGTCGTGGTCATGTTCGTCTACAACTGGAAGCTGGCGTTGCTGAGCATGGTGCCGATCCCGCTCTTGTTGTGGAGCACCAACATCTTCAAGAACAGTATCCAAAAGAGCTTCCAGGATGTGCGTACACAAGTTTCCCGGTTGAATGCTTTCGTTCAGGAACATATCCAAGGCATGGCCGTGGTGCAACTCTTTGGACGGGAAAAGCAGGAGTTCAACAAGTTCCAAGCGATCAATAGGGAGCATCGCAAAGCCCACGTCCGCAGTATTCTGGCCTATAGTATTTTCTTTCCTGTGGTTGAGATCCTGAGTGCCGTCTCCTTGGCATTTCTCGTGTGGTGGGGCGTGAAGGACGTGCTTGCTGGCGTGGCCACGCTCGGCGATATTTTTGCCTATATCCTGTTCATCAACATGCTGTACAGACCTATCCGCCAACTCGCGGATCGTTTCAATGTCCTGCAAATGGGCATGGTGGGCAGCGAACGGGTCTTCGCCGTGCTGGATACGGATGCGGACCTGAAGGATACCGGGACACGGACCACGGAACACTTACGCGGCGATATCCACTTCAAGAACGTGTGGTTCGCTTATGGCGATGCGGAACTCGGAGAGGAACCGGATTGGGTACTGCGCGACATCAACTTCCAAGCGAAGGCGGGGGAGATGATCGCCTTGGTCGGGGCCACCGGATCCGGCAAGAGTTCTACGATCAATATCCTTAGCAGGGCCTACGAATTCCAACGCGGTGAGGTGCTCTTGGATGGACATGACATTCGCACCTACTCACTTTCCGATCTGCGGAAAAGCATCTCGGTGGTCCTACAGGATGTGTTCCTCTTCAGTGATACGATACACAACAACATCACGCTTGGCGACCCATCGATCACACGTGAAGCCGTGATCGCAGCGGCGAAAACCGTTGGTGCACACGACTTCATCATGCGCTTGCCCGAGGGTTACGATATGTCCGTGCGCGAACGGGGCAGCATCCTCAGCTTGGGCCAACGGCAATTGATCGCGTTCATTCGTGCAGCCGTTCACCAACCGCGAGTGCTTGTTTTGGACGAAGCCACCAGCAGCGTGGACAGTATGAGCGAACAATTGATCCAACAGGCCACAGAACGCATCACCAAGGGCCGCACCAGCATCGTGATCGCGCATCGGTTGAGCACCATTCAGAAGGCCGATCGCATCATTGTCCTGGGAAAGGGCCGGATCCTGGAACAAGGCGATCACCAGGAGTTGCTCGCACAGAACGGGGCGTACAGGAAGCTGTACGATCTGCAGTTCAGGTAGAAAGGTGCTCTATAACACGATCCGACAAGCGTAGACGACCTAGGTTGAAAGCCTCCCAAAAGATAGGGGTGGTCTTGGGTCCTTCAAGCAACGTCCAAGTTCAATTTTGCGTCTACACCATACTCCAAGCTTCTCTGGGCCATGGCCTCAATTCGTTCGTTACTCTTCGAAGTACCCACAAATGACACGTTCCAATTCACGGGTTACGGTGATCGCACACTTGACATGACCATTTACGATCGTGGGGTGAGCAATCGTACCATACCAAATCCAAGTCTACATCGTGGGATGGTTCCTATAATGGAAGACCTATCGCCAACGATATTTGCATGTTTGTGTTGAAGTACACCGGGCTTTGTACTGGCCAACAAAAATTCCAACATACTGGCCACGTCACTGTGGTGCGTTGATGATGAACTCCTATTACTCGATCCACAGTTTACCAATGAACCAAGCTCTTCCCATTGTTCTTGCACTCTTTGTCGCCACTCCTGTCGTCGCTCACACGCACAGCGAAGAGAAAACCCATCCCCAGCCGAAGAACAATTATTCCTTCGTGGAGAACCTGGGCCAATGGCCCTCAACCGTTCTCTTTCGCACCCATGTGAATGGTGCTGCCCTGTTCGTGGAAGAGAATGCATGGACATGGTCCAAATTGGAAGAGTCCGCAGTGGACCAGATGCACGATATCGCCATGCTTTCAAGCACCGACCGGGACGCACTCCGGTTCAATGGTCATGCCTGGCGGATGCATTTCGTTGGAGCATCTACGGAGCGGCCAAAGGGAAAGATCAAGTCTGACCATTACGAGAATTACTTCATGGGCAACGACCGCTCACGCTGGCGCGGCCATGTAGGTGCATACAGCGCATTGGAGCAGAAAGAGGTGTGGCCCGGCATCGATGTGCTGATGAGGACCATTGATGGCAACTTCAAGTATGATGTGGTGCTGCATCCTGGAGCGAACAAGAACTTGGTCGTAATGGCGTACGAAGGGTTGGAGGGCATGACCATTGGCGAACAAGGCGAATTGCGCTTGAAGACGAGCGTTGGCGATGTGATGGAGTTGGCGCCGATAGCCTATTACGCCGATCAGGAAAGTGAGCGTATTTCATGCTTATTCATTTTGGAAGGTAGCACGGTGCGTTTCGATTTTCCAAAGGGTTATGATGCCAACCGTGCAGTGGTGATCGATCCCGTTCTTATCGCAGCCACCTATTCCGGAGCCACTGGATCCAGCAACTACGGACATTGCGCGACCTACGATGATGCTGGTAATATCTACACCGGTGCACGCAACTTCGGGCCTACATATCCCGCCACGTTGGGTGCCTTCCAGACCACTCCGGGCGGTGGCGGAACGGACATCTCATTGAGCAAGTACAACCCCGATGGCAGCGACTTGATCTGGGCAGCGTATCTCGGAGGAAGCAGTGGGGAGAACCCGCATAGTCTCATCGTTAACGCGTTGGGAGAACTCATCGTCCTTGGTTCTACGAACTCCGATGATTTCCCCGTCACGGTTGGGGCGTTTGATGAGGATCACAACGGAGACAATGATATCGCCTTGGTGCATATTGCCGCCGATGGTTCTTCGTTGATCGGATCCACCTACATCGGGGGTACCGGAACGGACGGATACAACGTCATGAATGTGAACTATGGGGAAGCATACAGGGGTGAGGTTTATTTGGACATGGAGGGCAATATCCTCATCGCATCATTCACCAGTTCTGCGGCTTTCCCGATGACCTCTGGTGCATGGCAGCCCGAATTGGCGGGAGAGCAGGATGGAGTGGTAGTGAAAATGGATCCAACGTGTTCCCAGATGCTGGCCTCCACGTTCGTCGGCGGCTCCATGTGGGACAATGCCATGGGACTAAGGATCGCCCAGAATGGAGATATCTTCTTGATCGGCATCACCCAAAGCACGGATATGGTCTTCCCTAGCGGTGGGCTTATGAGCACGTATCAAGGTGGTGATCGCGATGGTTATGCAATACGCCTTACTAGTGACCTTTCAGCCATTGTCGCCGGTACGTACTTCGGGACAGCAGATTCAGATGGGGCGTATTTCATAGATACGGATACGGACGACAACGTGTGGATCTTCGGGCAAAGCGACGGAGATGTTCCCATCTACCCAGCGGGAACCTATGGCTCTGCGGGTGAGATCTTTTTAGTGAAACTCGCACCACAGCTCAATGAAGCGTTGATCACAACCATGATCCCCGGAAATATGGCGCCAGTCGCCTTCTTGGTTGATGTGTGTAACCACGTTTATATCTCCGGGTACAATACCGGAGGCAGTTTACCTACAACGGCTGATGCACTTTATGCGACCGGGGGATTCTACCTCGCAGCATTCGATGTGGATATGACCAGTCTCCTCTTCGGCAGTTTCTATGGTGGAAGCCACGTGGATGGCGGCACTAGCCGCTTCGACAAGAATGGGATCATTTATCAAGGTGTGTGCAGTGGTGGCAATAGCATGCAAAGCACCTCTTGGGCGTATCGGACCACCAACGCTATTTCTTGGGATATTTCCGTGTTCAAGATCGATTTTGCCGTAGCCGGGGTGCAAGCGAACATCTTTTCCACCTCTACAACCGGCTGCGTTCCGGCAACGTTCACACTGAACGCGGTGGGTCAGGCCACATTGTTCACATGGAACTTCAATGACGGTTCACCCTTGGTTACTGGCAGCGAGGTATCAATTACCTACGACACACCCGGTGCCTATCTGGTATCATTGATCGCCACCGACCCCAATTCATGCAATCTTGCCGATACTACCTACATCACGCTGAACGTTTACGACCCAAGCGAACTGCTCGCTCAGTTCAGGCCAACACCAGTTAGTAGTTGCGACGGGTTCTTCTTGGAAGTGGAGAATAGCTCTGTTGGTGGCACACAATACGTTTGGAACTTCGGGGACGGGTCCAGTTCGGTCGCCTTCGAGCCTGTGCACGAGTATGCAGGTCCGGGTACCTACACGGTCTCTTTGGAGGTGCGCAATACCGTTTGCGCCGACACCGCTATGGTCGATCTTCCCATCACCTTCGTGGTGCCGCAGTTGACCTTCGATCCACCAACCCCCATCCCCCTCTGTCCAGGAAGCAGTGCGGTCTTGTCGGCAGGTACAGGTTTCGATTCCTATGCGTGGTCAACCGGTGGAAGTGCTAATTCCATTACCGTTGATGAGCCTGGATATTATCTGATATCGGTAACGGACGGTGCATGCGAGGCACTGGATAGTATCCAAGCAATTGTGGCCCCGGTACACCCTCCAATGCCCGATGTATACAAGTGTGCTGGAGCAAGTGTCGCTATTTCACCCGGGTTCCCGGTTTCTTCAATTCTGTGGTCCAATTCGCAGACCGTGCCCATGATCAACGTTGAGGAGAATGGTCTGTATAGTTTCACGGGGGTGGATGATGTTGGGTGCGATGTTACCGGGACCATCCTGGTGATGGAAATACCCACTACTCACGGCGATAATTTCATTCCGAACGTGTTCACACCGAATAATGATCAGACGAACGATAAGTTCCAGATCGTCGGAGAAGGATTGCAAAACTTCAGCATGGAGATCTACGACCGTTGGGGGTTGAAGATGTTCGAGACCCAAGCACAGAGCAACGGTTGGAACGGGGGATTGGACAACACCCTTGCCTCAGCAGTGCCGGATGGTACGTACTACTACATCATCACGTTCAAGGACCTCTGTAGTTCGGAGCCAAGTACAACGCATACAGGTCACGTGACCGTGTTGCGTTGAGCTACTGTTGGTATTGGTCCTACGATAAGGACCAATGGGCATGTGAACCAATTACCGATTACCAAGGTATTGCCCCGTATAGCTCTTCGCGATCTTTTCGATCCCTTCCGGAGGCCCTTCATAGAGCACCGTACCACCGCCTTCACCACCTTCCGGACCCAAGTCGATCACGTGGTCGGCACACTTGATCACCTCCGTATTGTGCTCGATCACCAAGACACTGTGGCCGTTAGCCAACAACATGTCGAAAGCCTTCAGCAGCTTCGCGATATCATGGAAGTGCAGGCCGGTGGTAGGTTCGTCGAAGATGAAGAGGGTAGGCTTTTCGTCCTGACCTTTCGTTAGGAAACTCGCGAGCTTGATGCGTTGCGCTTCGCCACCGGACAGCGTGCTGCTGCTTTGGCCCAGTTTTACATAGCCCAAGCCGGTTTCCTGGAGTGGCAACAGTTTGTTTACGATGCGTTGAAGGATCGGCTTATCCTGCATTTCTGCTTGGAAGAAGGCGATGCCATCGTCCACCGTCATGTCCAAGAGGTCGGATACATCCTTGTCCGCGAATTTCACCTCCAGGATCTCCTCCTTGAACCGCTTTCCATGGCACTCCTCGCACGTGAGGTTGATGTTGGCCATGAACTGCATTTCGATGTGTACTTCACCCTCGCCTTGGCATACTTCGCAACGGCCACCGTCCACGTTGAAGCTGAAGTACGCCGGTTTATAGCCGCGTGCTTTGCTCAGTGGCAGATCACTGTACAACGAGCGGATCTCATCCCACGCTTTCACATAGGTCACTGGATTGCTCCGCGAACTGCGCCCGATCGGGTTCTGGTCCACCAGCTCCACGGCCCGGATGCGATGTAGATCGCCCGTCAATGAATTAAAGTCGCCCGGCCGCTCGCTGAAGCCGTCCAGTTCGCGCTTCAGGGCAGGGTAGAGGATGCGTTTAACCAAGGTGGTCTTGCCGCTCCCGCTTACACCGGTGACCACGGTGAGCATGTGTAGGGGAAAGGCCACATCGATATTCTTCAAATTGTGTTCTCGCGCTCCTTGCAACACTAGTTGGTCCTTGACCGCTCGGCGTTTTTCCGGTACAGGGATCTGCTCACGGCCGGTGAGGTAACGTGCCGTCAGGCTATCGCTCTTCACCAGATCGGCATGGGTTCCGCTGAAGACCACTTCGCCTCCGTGGCTACCAGCCATGGGTCCCATATCGATGATGTGATCGGCCGCGCGCATCACCTCTTCATCATGCTCCACAACGATCACGGTGTTGCCCAAGTCGCGCAGTTGTTTCAATACTTCGATCAAGGCCAAGGTGTCGCGAGGGTGAAGCCCGATGCTTGGCTCGTCCAGGATGTACATGCTACCCACCAGACTGCTGCCCAACGAGGTGGCCAGGTCGATCCGCTGCGTTTCACCACCGCTCAACGTGTTGCTCCTGCGCTCCAGTGTCAGATAGCCCACGCCCACATCGTGCAAGTACTGCAGCCTGTTCCGGATCTCCTTCAACAACCGCGAGGCGATGCGTTCATCACGAACATCCAGTTGCAGCTCTTTGAAGAACGCCAAGCATTTGGTGATCGGCAATGCGGCGAGCTCCGTGATGTCCTTGCCCGTGATCTTCACATAACGCGCTTCGGGCCTTAAGCGGGTGCCGCTGCACACCGGACAAAGGGTCTTGCCACGGTAGCGACTGGCCAACACGCGGTATTGGATCTTGTAGCTCTTCTCTTCCACGTATTTGAAGAAGCGATCGATCCCCGAAACGCCTTTCGTCCCTTTCCAAAGCAGGTCCTTCTGCTCCTGCGATAATTCGTTGTATGGCCGATGGACCGGAAAATCAAGTCTGGCGCTGTGTTGGATGAAATCGTTCCTCCATTCGCTCAATTTTTCACCCCGCCATGGGGCAACGGCATCGTCATACACGCTCAATCCCTTGTTCGGGATCACAAGGTCGCGATCTATTCCGATCACATTGCCGTGTCCTTCGCATTTCGGACACGCCCCCAAGGGGTCGTTGAAGCTGAAGAGGTTGGGGCTGGGTTCTTCGAAGGTGATGCCATCCAGTTCAAAACGATCGCTGAAGCCCATCTGCCGCTGCTTTCCGTTCGCGTCCTCGCCCAACAGGATCAATTCACCCTGTCCCTCGAAGAAACCGGTCTCGGCACTATCGGCCGCACGACTTTCGTTCTCATCATCTCCCGGTGTCACGGTAAGCCTATCCAACACGAGGAACCATGTGCCTTTGCGCGCTTTCTTCTCGGCCAAGAGATCTTCCAACCGGTGGACATCCGTTCCATCATGTACACGCGCAAATCCTTGTTGATGCAACACATCAAAATGCTGTTGCAAGGTGCGACCGGCTGGAACATGCAATGGTGCCAACATGAGCACCGTACTCCCTTCCGGATAGCTGTTCACCCCGGCCACAACGTCTTCGATCCCATCGCGTTTCACTTCTTGGCCGCTTACCGGTGAAAGGGTATGGCCCGCTCTGGCGAAGAGTAGTTTCAAATGGTCATAGACTTCCGTGCTTGTCCCTACCGTGCTGCGCGGATTGCTCGTGAGCACTTTCTGCTCAATGGCGATGGCCGGGCTTATCCCGATGATCTTGTCCACATCCGGTTTCTCCAGTCTCCCAAGGAACTGGCGCGCATAACTGCTCAAGCTCTCCACATAACGGCGCTGACCCTCGGCGTACAACGTATCGAAGGCCAAACTGCTCTTACCACTGCCGCTCAATCCTGTGATCACCACCAATTTGCCACGTGGTATGTCCACACTGACGTTCTTCAGGTTATGGACGCGAGCACCCAGCACACGGATAAAGCCTTTCGCGGCCTTACTACGTGGTGTGGACTGACCGTTTTGGCCAGTGGACGTGGATCTTATGGTTGTGGAGTTTGCCAAGGGGGCGCAAATTTAACCTTAACCGGAGCAGGAATGAAGATCGTTTTTGACCCTCCCGATCGAGTTACGGGGCTTTTGGGCCAAGGAGCGGTTGGTACACCTTGCGCAGGTTTCCTATCTTTGCCATGTCGCCAGGGAAACTTTTGGAGCGGGCACACAATGATCCAGTACAAGGCAACGTTTGCACACTGGATCGTGTCTATCCACCAATAGCCACCTTGGCTTTCATTTCACAGAGCACTTAAAACACTACTGCATAGCTAGGACCATTACCCGTTTGTTTCGATCCGTTAAGGACCTAAAACCGGAATGTCCATGCTTACCAAAGTGCTCAACGACCAAGAACTTGTGCGCCAATACCTCGAAGGCAACGAAAAGGCCTTTGAACTATTGCTGACCCGCCATAAGCGGAAAGTTTGGTCCCACATCTATCTGCTCGTTCGGGATCGCGAGTTGACCGAGGACTTGTTCCAGGACACGTTCATCAAGGTGGTGCATACCTTGAAGAGCACTAACAAGTACAATGAGGAAGGCAAATTCCTGCCTTGGGTCATGCGGATCGCCCACAACTTGGTGATAGACCATTTCCGGCGCGTGAAGAAAATGCCGATGTCGCGTAGCAAGGATGATCACGATGTTTTCGCCACGCTTTGCCAAACCGATAAGAACGTGGAACAACGCTTGGTGAACGTGCAGATCGACGCGGACGTGCGCAAGCTGATCGACAAACTACCTCCCGAACAACGGGATGTGGTGAAGATGCGTACCTACCTGAGCATGAGCTTCAAGGAGATCGCGGACCATACCGATGTCAGCATCAACACCGCCTTGGGCCGCATGCGCTACGCTTTGATCAATATGCGCCGCATGATCAAGGAGAACGAGATGGTGTTGGAAAGAGCGTAAGTGATCGACAATTAAGGAAATGTGGGAATGCGGCATTGCTGCAGTTCCACATTTTCTCATTTCAGCACTTCCTCATTGGGTCGATATTTCCACCCGCACACAATACCGGGTAAATGGTTCGCGTTGATCAGTCATTGATAACAACCTTACCCTCCAATTACATGGCACATTCTACCCTTCGCAAGAAGAACACGCGTAACACGGATAAACCCATGAATTCCACACCTTCCATGGGTCCGCGCGAAGCCTCGATCCAGTTCATCCTCGGTTATTCCCGCGCATTGCGTGTGGTGGATGCCCCGCCCATTGGGAAGTTGGCGATCATGCTGAATTAGGTTTAGCCAGGAGGGTATAGCGTATAGAATACCGAGTATCGCTCTGTGCGTACTCGGTACTCTATACCCAGTACCCAATACTCAAAACTATCCCTTCCAACCCATTTCCCTGAACCCGATCATCTTGCCTCTTACCGGATCCCACACCTTCAAACGGAGGCAACGGATCATCTCACCGGGCATCAGCGAAGTGGTCTTTGCTTTTTGCAATTCAGGTATGGAGCGCAAGACTTCTGGCAACCGGTAGAACGGGATGCGCGCGTTCAGGTGATGGATGTGGTGGTAACCGATGTTGCCCGTGAACCAATGCATCAATCGGCTCATGCGCATATAGCTGCTGCTACCCAAGGCCGCATTCACATAGCTCCAGCCTTCCTTTTCTGCGAAGGTGGCAGCCGGAAAATTGTGCTGGGCATAGAACAAGTACGCGCCCAGACCCAGGGAGATCACCGCCGGGGCAATGAAGCCCAGCCAGAATGCGGTCCAACCAAGTAACCAAGTGATCAACACACCCATTCCGATGTGTATCCCAATAGCAAGTAGCGAATCCCAGTGCTTACTGCGGTTGTTCATGAATGATCGAACACACATACCATAGAAAAATACGAACACATATCCGAAGGCGATCGTCAATGGGTGCCGCATGAAGAGGTAGATCGCTCGTTCCTGTTTGGTGAATGTTTTGAACTTCTCCACCGTTACGATCGGGTAGCTGCCGATGCTACTGGTGTAGAGCTTGCTGTTATGGGTATGGTGATGGTCGTGGCTGCGCTTCCAAATGCTGGAAGGGGCCAGGATGAAGATGCCCCAAATAGTCATCAGCACATCCGCCAGTTTTGAGTTCTGTAGGATCGCCTTGTGCTGGTGATCATGGTAGATGATGAACATTCGGGCGATGGTCAAGCCGGCCAAGATGCTGAAGATGATCTTCAGCCAGAGCGGTGTGGTGGGCCAGAATACGCCGAAGTACCAGCCGGCCAGCAGCACACCAGTGGATACCAGATGCCACCAGCTTTTCCAACGCACTTCCTTCGCGTAGGGCTTGGTGGCCAGGATCAGTTCTTTCTCAGTTCTCGCGTCCATGTATCTACTTCAGGGCTTTCGATGCTTCCAGCGCCGGTGGGACCAGAGCCAAAGGTCGGGATAGTTCTTTATACTTCGTTCCAACCGTTGCGTATGGATCTCGGTGATCTCTCCAATGCCAGTAGCCATAGGGGTTTCGACCAATGTCTCCACTACCATGTGATAGTACCCACGACGTGGCCGGGTGATGCCAATATACACAATGGGTCTGCCCAACTTCCGTGCCAGTGCCTCCGTGCCTTGGAACACAGGCGTTTCTTGGTTCAGGAAGGTGGTCCAATAGGCACGCTCCGGATGTGGGGTCTGGTCGGCGATGAACGCGGTGGCAGTCAATTCTTCCCTATCACGTATCATCGCCTTCCCGGTCTCTTGCATAGTATACAATCGGGTGCCATGTCTTGTTCGCATCCTTGTCATTAATCGGTCAAAATGTCGGTTCGCTAGAGGATGATAGATCACGATCAGCGGTGGTACTCCCGGCTCCGCACTATACCGTGCCCCTGCAAGTTCCCAATTGCCGAAATGCCCCAGGACAATGATGATGCTCTGTCCTTTAGCGGCATATCCACGCAGTATTTCCGAGCCTTCTAGGGATACCCGCCGGCGAACAGTATCAGGCGAGATCGTCAAGGTCTTGATCGTTTCCAAGGTGAGGTCGCAGAACCATTTTTGGAAGTTCCTTGCTATGGTCTGGATCTCCTGTTCGCTCTTCTCCGGAAAGCTGTTGCGAAGGTTGGTCAGCACCACATCCTTCCGGTAGCCCAAGACCATGAACACGATCACGTACATGAGATCGGAAAGCAGATACAGCAGCGGGAACGGTAACAAAGAAACACCGTAGATGAACGGTAGTGCGATGTAATAGCCCAGGGTGCCCATTGAAGGGGCGCGAAATTAAGGCCGATGGAATGCGAGATCACCGGAACAATTCCTTTCGCCCGATCACACTGCAGATCGGACATTTCAACGGATCGTGCCGTTGGGCCGGACAATGTTCCCTACCGAAGTAGATGATCCTTAGATGCAACTCATTCCACGTGTCTTCTGGAAAAAGGCGTTTCAGATCGGCCTCCGTGCGCTCCACGTTCTTGCCCGTGCTAAGTGTCCAGCGGTATGCGAGACGATGGATGTGCGTATCCACCGGAAAAGCAGGCACACCAAAGGCTTGCGACATGACCACGCTCGCTGTCTTGTGGCCCACGCTAGGCATGCGTTCCAACGCGGCCATATCCTTGGGCACGTGACCGCCATGTTCATCCACTATGAGTTTCGAAAGCCCGTGGATCCCTTTCGATTTCATCGGCGAAAGGCCGCATGGGCGGATGATGTCCCGGATCTCTTCCACGGTCAACTTCACCATTTGCTGCGGTGTGCGTGCCTTGGCGAACAGGAGGGGTGTGATCTCGTTCACCTTCTTGTCCGTGCACTGCGCACTTAGCACTACAGCCACCAACAAAGTGTATGGATCCTGATGGTCCAGCGGGATCGTAATGCGCGGGTACAGCTCGGCTAGTTTGGCCGCTGCGAAGGCCGCTTTCTCTTTCTTGGTCATCGTGGCATCGTGGTGGTAAATGGAACGCTCCCCGGTCCCCGGCTCGTAGGCCGGGATGACGGCCCGGGGTGACAGACGCTGATCTTTATGGTAAACGCAGATAAGAGTTTGAGTTAGTGGGAATGCTCTCGCGTTAACGTTCCCTAGTTTACGAGCGCTTCCGCATCCATACACAGAAGGCTTCGGAACGAGGTGCTCTTCCTCACTTCTTTACTTCTTCACTCTTCTTCGTCATCCTGGCAACCAATGTTGTTGGATCAGTTGCGGGAAATGAATGACCCGTTCCGCCATTGCAGCATCAAAAAGGAATGGACGCACATCTTCAGCTTGTTCTTCCATGTTCAATGTGGTGCAGTGGGCAAGTAATCGCTCACATAATTCCGGCAACGTGTTCACATTGATCCTCTCCTGAACATACCGCATATCGGGTTCCGCGTGCCGTCCCAACAAGAATACCACGTCGTAGAAATCGCGGCCTTTGTTCCTTGGCCTGCCTAGGATCGCGTGGCATTTCTGTGCCAACAAAATAGCTGGTGAGCAACAAGGCAGGCTGAAGGAAACATCGAACTTATCCAAACGAGGTAATTCCGGCGTGTATTGGAATTGCTGCGGCTCGGTGTCGAACTGGATCAATACGTTCTGGCCCACATGGCCGCTCAAACCGTGTTCAAAAAGGAGACCGGGAAAGCGCACTTTGCAGCGGTACTCCGTTTCGCTCCTGATCTCTATTTGCACGGAATACCCTTCTCGTTCCAATCCCACTTTCACTTGTTCGCCCAGCAATTTGAATGCCTCTTGGTCCAAACCCCTGTTGTCGAAATCCAGGCCTTCACTGAAACGTTGGTTGCCATGGATCAAACGCAAGCATGTGCCGCCAAGGAATACCAAGTGCCGCCCTTGGTCCGTGCGATAGATCAGTTGAAGGATCCGGTACTGCAAGTATTCGCGAAGCAAGAATGAGGTTCGGTCGTGCAGGGCAGGAGGGTAGCCCGCTCGTATTTCGTCAAGCGTGATCATGGAGCCAGGTCTTTAGTTGCTTGTATCGCGCCATCAGTGCCTTTGAACCCATCAGCTCCGCGAAGTCATCCATGCGGGCAAGATCCACCCGTTCCATGATCCCCGTGGCATCCGATCGGAGCGCGTCAAAGTCGGCCACATGCTTCAGTTTTGGCTCTAGGTACAAGAGGTCCAATATGGCCTTTTCAGGCATCGCCATTCGGATCCGGACATCGCCGAGTTCCACAAATTGATACCCGAAGAACAGGTTCGGTCGAACATTCCGATAGCTGTATTCAGTGCCTTGGCTGCGGAAGAGTTTGGTATGGTTCGTTGTGATGCTCTCCACATGGAATACCCCTTCCGGGATGAACCCGAAGTAGCCGAGCGCAGATCGCAGACTGATGTAGCTCGGCGGATAGATGCCATTCGCGATCGCCCAACGCTCATGGTCGTTCATCGGTCTTTCCGCTAGGCGGTAGTACCCGTTGCGGAGCTTTTGCAAGAGACCTCGTTGTTGCCATTCGCTTAAACGGCTACGGTGCATCTCCGGGAAGTGCATGCGGATCTCAGAAAGTGGAATTACGGGCAACTCCTTGAACGCCGTCTGAAAGGCAGTGAAGCTGTGCCGACTAGCCGTAGTGCGGCCGAAGTTATTTCGATCTGTGTCCAAAACATGCGCAAATTAGCACGAAATGAACATGAAGTTCAATTCGCGAGCCTCCCGATCCGTGTTTATGTCACCAAGGGGCTAAGATCATCCCCTTCCTGACGTAGATCGGAGATCAAGTTCGGTGGTCACCCCAGCCTTCGAGCGAAGCACATTTCCACACTTATGCTGAGCGAAGCGACGCACTGAGCTTGTCGAAGTGTCGAAGCATTTTTCTAATTCCGCAGTACTGCGGAATCACACATTGTCAACACTTGTGCTGAGAGCAGTCGAACCATTCCCCTAATTCTCTTCATTCCGCAGTACTGCGGAACCACATTCCGGTCCTACCGCACTCCAAACCCAAAATGCCCACACCGCCCATGCGACTTCTCGATGTGCTGATAGTCCTGCGGCTTGGGCCAACGGCCTCCCCACGACCAACCGCGTGGTTCCAAGTGCTTTAGGATGTTCGCATGCGTTAAGGTTCCGGGGCGACCTTTTTCATAGCGACCCGCTGTCGGCTCAGTAACCGTGTTGCCACCTTCCCGCCGTACCATCGGGTTGAACAACGGATTGATATCAATAGCCACGCCCATGGCATGCTTCGATGGATCGAGTGACACCCTCTTGCTCCGGTAGTTGAAGGCCGAGGTGTTGTTGTCCGCCATCGAGGCCACATCGTCCCAGCCGGTGGTATCCGCGTTCAGTCCGTAACAGTTGATCGGGACCACTTTCGCAATGGGAAAAGTGTCTTGGCGCAATCCTTCAAAGATCGATTGGACATCGGCGATCACACAGCTATGTACGATCAAGATCCCGGAATGGAGCGTTTTCGTGTCCACCCGTGTGCAGGCCTTATCGGCGAAGGAATAGTACTGCACTTCGATCGCCTTCAGCTGTGTACGACCTTCCAACGGACCCAGCTTCGTCTCGATCCAGCACAAGGCATCGGCAAAACCTGCTGTATCGGCAAGGGTACTGTGCGCGAGCTGTGCATTTGCGGAACGCCCCATAAGCAGCGCTGTTATCCCGATCAATAGTCGGCCGGAGATCCAACGTGCATGGATCAACCCTGTTCTCATTCAAGATCGAACGTGCGCATACCATTGCCCATGAGAAAATGGTGAGAGATCACCTGTCCTCCGCTTTCCATGTGAACGATGTTGTCCTGTTCCATGAACACATCCTGCAACAAACTATTGGAAACGGACATCCCATCCGGATCCTTCACGCTATCCACTTCTAAATAACAGAACAAATTCTCGCCTTCCATTTCGCGGCCGACCCAACGCCAGTTCAACGGGATGTTCTCCAAGGTCAGATGCAGGTGATCCACGAAATAGGCATTGATCAAGCTATCGGCCTTGGGGTGCTCTTGGGCCGAGTTCAACTTCAATTCCGCGACATTGGAAAGCGCGTGTTCCAGATCATGCGCGGTGATCTGCCACGTAAGGTCCAAGGTCTGCTGTTCCCCGTTGTGCCGAATGGTCAGGATCGAAATGAAATAGTCGTGGGGCACCAGTACCGCCGACAGCAACAGCACGAAAAGCGAAAACTTCATGCTGCAAAGTTCACTGATCCGTTGATCGCTACGCTAGCCGATCAGCGCAGCACCGTAATGGAGCCCGTGTGCTCTTGATCGATAACAGCACCGCACGTTGCACTATAGCTCACCGTGTAGAAGTAGGTGCCGGCAGCGGCATCCAGGGCGTTCCACGAGCGCTGTCCACCTCCTTCGGCTTCGTGCATCAACTGTCCCCATCGGTTATAGACCGTGAGTGAATAGCTTTCGAAGAAGGAGGTGATGTCCATTTCTGGATCACTTAGGAGGAACGGTCGCCAAACATCGTTCTTGCCATCGCCATTGGGCGAGATCACGGTGGGGAGAAGGACCGTGCTCAGATCCACCGTTGGGACGGACGTGGGTGCGATCACCACGAATGCTTCGTCCGTGCAACCACTGACCGGTTCGGTCACCAGCACGGTGTAGGTCCCTGACTGACCAACCTGCGGCGCAGCAATGGTGCTGAAATTGGGGTTCGTGCCAGACTCCGTGACCGCCGTCCACGAATAGGTGACGGTTTGCGTGGGAACTACCTCCAGCCCTTCGATCGTGATCGATGACTGCGAACAAGAAAGGCTGTCCTGGTCCTGCGGAAGCTGCACTTGGAGCAGATGGTCTGGTACGGTGATCTGTTGGAAGACCTGACAGCCGATCGAGTCCACCACCGTAAGAAAGTATTGTCCAGGGGCCAGATCGGTGGCTGTTCCTGTGGGTAGCGTGGTTCCCGCAAGGGTGTACGTTACGGGTTCTGCGCCACCGGTATGGGCCACCACAAAGCCACCTCCTGCGCCGTTACAAGCAGTGCTGATGTCGACACTGAAGTTGAGCGGGGCCACCACATTGAACTGCAAGGTGGTGTCCACTACGATGTTCCCACAAGGGTCTTCCACATTGTCAGAGACCAACGTGACCACTAGGGTATAGATCCCCGTTTCCAGCAAGGCGGTCGGCAGCACCAGATCAAATCCGATCTGGGCGAATGCCGTAGGTTGATCAGGACTTACTGATGCCACAGCAACGGTACCCCCAGAAGGAGTGGTAATACTGAAGTCGGTCGCCTGAACGGTGCTTGTCACGATATTTTCGCTGAAGGTCAATTGCAACGTTTCGTTCGTGCAGTCCGGTACAACCGAGATCGGCACCGGAGGCGTCTGGTCATAGAGCGAGGCCGTGCTCTGGGTGAAATCGATCGTGTAACCGTCCAAGCTTCCTGACCAGTTCATCACCACCAACGCGTAGGTCTGTCCCACTTGTACAGGAAGGTCGGCATTGAACACGGGACCATTGGTGTCGCCCGGTCCATTGGAAGTGCCCGTACCTCCGTTCGTAGAGGAGATCCCGGTAGGGCCGTTCTGGCCGATCGATCCGAATGAATTGCAGTTCACTTCCGGCGAAGTCCCATCCTGCGCATTGATCCCAGGGCAACCGCCATTCGTGATGTCGAACAAACCCCAGTCGTAGTCATCCGCATCATTTGCAGGGTCCAGCACGAAGCTCAGATCACCAGCTTCCTGCACGGTGAAGGTGTACCACAAGCTCGCCGTTTCATTGTTCTGGTTGCACGTACCGGTGAACTCATAGACCGAGCCGGTACCAAGCGGCGCGGTCGTTTCCGTGAAAATGCCGCCACACAGTTCGATCGCGCCCGCACAATCGCTGGTGTTGGTCTGCGCGTACATGCTGGCCGTGCATGCGACGCTGAGTAGGACAAGGGAACGAAGGTTCATCTATTGTACAAGTTGCTTTACGGAAGTAGGACGGTTCAACGGTATTGGGCGGTGCCTGAAGGAAGGGGCAGGCGGTATGAAACAGCCAAGATAGGGTGGGGTGGTCTGCGCTTGCTTGTGGAAATTGCCTTTTAAGATGAATGCGCAACGGTTTGCAGCTACCCGAAGGTGGCGATTTCGAAGCGATTCACTGTCAACCAAGCAGAAACTTTGATAGAAGCACAAAGCTTGATTTAACCACTGAACCGCCACTTTTGGGTAGGTGCTGTGTGTGCCCAGCATGGGCCAAGAATGCTACCGCAAGGTAGCGTCGTTCTTTGAATATCCAGAGGGTGCAAGTCCCCTTGCCCCGCAGTTGTCACGCGGGGTTAGCAAGGCACAAGGTGGTAGGGGGCGACCCCTGCACTGAAGGAGGCGCGACTGCAAAGGTCCGTACTGACCCCGTGTCGCCGCACGGGGCAGGCCGGGCAGGAACCGCATAAGGAGGCCGCCGTGGGTGGGTAAGCAGGCACAGCTCTGCAAAGCCCGCAGGCAACAAACCCAAGGTGGTAGATGCGGCAGCGATGGATCGAAGGATATGGCCCTTACCTGGGGAGATCTCCGTAGCCACGAGCTGGCAGAGCGGAGAGGTCAGCAGAGGTCGTAGTAGTGGGTGGATACGAGCCGTCACCGT
>Ga0105046_10002388_pt1 | contig 29650 bp, 23 predicted proteins | sample MAT03_FD_78385 | JGI IMG/M metagenome (GOLD analysis project Ga0105046, IMG submission 78385) | Freshwater microbial communities from Lake Fryxell liftoff mats and glacier meltwater in Antarctica - MAT-03 (megahit assembly) | ecosystem: Environmental > Aquatic > Freshwater > Ice > Liftoff... | reverse complement strand
GGGCCGACCCGTGGCACCCGGGGTTAGGACGTCCGCAGCGATTCGAGGGCGGCGGGGAGGGCGTCGGCGAGTTCGGTGGCGAGGAGGCCGGCGGCGGCGGCGTGCGAACCGGCCCAGGCCTCGCCGGCGAGGGCGTGGGCGAGGACGGCGATGCACGCGGCGTCGAAGAGGGAGAGGGTGCCGGGGATGGGGCGAGCGAGCTGGGCGGCGGCGGTGGGGGGAGCGAACTGGGCGATGAGGGCGGCGACGAGGCCGGCGAGGACATCACCGGTGCCGGCGGTGCCGAGGCAGGGGTGGCCGCGGGGGCAGGTGTAGGTCTGGAGGCCGTCGCTGACGACGGTGCCGGGGCCCTTGAGGACGACGACGCAGCCGAGGCGCTGGGCGAGGGTGGCGGCGGCGGCGGGACGGGCCGCGGGGTCGGTGGGGCTGTGGGGGATCTTGAGGACGGCGGCGAGACGGGCGAACTCGCCGGGGTGTGGGGTGAGGACGGCGCGGGCGTGGAAGTCGCGGAAGAGGTGGGGGGTGGAGGCGAGGGCGTTGAGGGCATCGGCGTCGACGACGATGGGGATGTCTTCCTGCTGGACGGCGCGGAGGGTCGCGGCGGCGACGCCGGGGGCGGCGCCCATGCCGGGGCCGATGACGAGGCAGGTGGAGGCGGCGACGAGTTCATCCACGGTGCGGGCGGCTTCGTGGGGGACGATGCCGCCGGAGGGGTCAACGGGGAGGGCGATGCCGGTGGCGGAGGGGGCTAGGGCCATGCCGTGGGCGAGGATGGGCTCGGGCATGACGAGGCGGACGAGGCCGGCGCCGGCGCGGAGGGCGGCGAGGGCCGAGAGGGCGGGGGCGCCGATCATGCGGCCGGCACCGAAGGCGGAGCCGCCGAGGATGGCGACGGTGCCGAAGGTGCCCTTGTGGCCGCGTGGGTCGCGGCGGGGGAGGGGTGGTGGGGAGCGGTGGGGGGGCGGGGAGTCCGGCGCCGGGGCCGTGCGTGGGAGCCCCGATCCGAGGGAATCGGGACTTGGGTCTTGAGGGGGGCGGGGCTGGTTCATGGGAGTGCAACGCACGGCCCCGAAGCCGGGGCCGTGGCACCCGGGCCGGGGCTCCGGGAGGGATCAGCGGTCGCCGGGGGTGGGCTTGGTGGAAGTCTCCTCCACCTTGATGGAGAGGCGGCCGAGGACCTGGGCGAGGGTGAGCATGGAGGCACCGGGGTCGGCATCGGCGAGGCTGGAGGTGGAGAGGGTGATGTGGGTGGCGTCGAAGGGGGTGGAGTCGGGGAGGGTGGCGTCGAGGTCGACCCAGCGCTGCTGGCCGTCCACCTCGAGGAGAGCCTGGGCCCACATGTGGTAGCCGAAGATGTGCTGGGCGCCCGCGAAGTCGTCGGCGTAGATGAGGCCGCTGGCGACGCGGGCGGGGATGCCGTCGGCGCGGAGCACGGCGGCGAGGAGGACGCCGTGCTCGGTGCAGTCGCCGGTCCTGGTGCGGACGGTCTCGGAGGCGGTGGCGAAGCCGACGCCGAGGTTCTTGTGGGTGATGTGGGCATGGACGGCGCGGCGAAGCGTCTCGGCGCGGCGGGCGGGATCGGCGCCGGTTGACCTCAGGGCGCGCCTGGCGAGGGCCGCGATGCGGTCGTCGTCGGAGTCGACGGCGGTGGTCGCGGCGAGGAAGGCGGGATCGGCCGCTTCCGAGGCGGGAGCGGCCTGGGCGGCGTCGGCGTCGACGGTGAGGCGGGCGGAGCGGGGGTCGAGGACCTCGACGCGCTGTGCGCCGGTGGCGGGGAGTTCGGGGAGCTCGCCGTCGTCGACGGCGAGGACGTAGACGGCACGGCGGGTCGAGCGGGGGCGGTCGATGGGGCGGTCAGGGGTGATGAAGGTCGTGGTCATGACCTCGGGGGCGGCACCCTCGGCGATGGCCTCCTCGCGGGTTGCGGCGGTCATCGTGACGGTGATGCCGCCGAGCATGGTCTCGCTCTTGACGAGCTCGCCGGCGGCGTCGACCCATTCCGTGGAGCGGACGCCGGGCATGACGCTGGTGGTGGTGGACATCTTGGTGGCCTGGATGGCGCGGCCCGTGGCCTGGATGGTCGCGGGCTCGAAGGCGGTGCGGGTGGCGACGATGGGGGCCAGGCCGGCGGAGGGGTCGATCGTGCGGACGGTGATTTCCTTGGCGCCCGAGAGGAAACGCTGGCGGACGTAGCGTTCGGCCGCGGCGGGCGTGAGCCAGACGCCTTCGGGACGGGGCAGGAAGGCGGTCTTGGACTGGCCGCCTTGGGTGGTGGTGACCTCGACGCCGTCGTCCTTGAAGGTGTATTCCTGGGTGACGGCGGAGGTGCCGAGTTTCTGGACGGAGCGCATGGAGACGGGTTCGCCCGCGGCGGTCTCGACGAAGGCGGTCTCCATGGTGATTTCGAGTTTGAGGTCGCCGCGCTTCAGGGAGAAGCGGACGGCGCTCTGGCTGGAGATGGCGCCGGGGGCGGCGGCGGCACCGGCGTCGGCGTTGTCGGCGTCGGCCTCGGGGGCGGGGGGCGTGGTGGTCTGGGTGGAGTGCATCCAGCCGGCGCGACCGCCCATCATCTCGACGATGTACCAGCGGTCGTGGTCCGCGCGGGCCGCGGCGGGGAAGAGCGTGAGGAGGACGAGGAGGGGGGCGAGCAGGCGGAGGGCGAGGACTGTGCGGGCTGGGGCGATGGGCATGCGTGGCCTCTGGGGTGGGTGGGGGAGTTTACGGCGAATACGCTCCCGGCCGTGATCGACACGCATTGCCATCTGACGTTCCCCGACTTCTCCGGCCCGGACTCGGCGGGGAGGCGTCGGGTGCCGGGGGGCGTGGCGGGGGTGCTGGAGCGGGCGCGGGCGCACGATGTGAACGGGTGCATCACGGTGTCGACGACGACTGCGGACTGCCTGGAGGCGCTGGCGATCGCCGCGGCGAACCCGGCGGTGTGGTGCACGAGCGGGGTACACCCGCTACACGCGGACGAGGGGCCGCACGACTGGGCGAACCTGGCGGTGGTGGCGCGGCACGAACGGTGCGTGGCGTGGGGGGAGCTGGGGCTGGACAACCACTACGCCGAGCCGGGGCGGGACGTGCAGCGGGGGGTGCTGGAGGAGCAGTTGGCGTTCATCGAGGGGCGGGCGGCGGAGGGGCTGGTCAAGCCGGTGGTGATCCACTGCCGCGAGGCGTTCGACGACCTGATCCCGATCCTGAGGGGGACGCGGCTGGATCCGGGGCGGTTCGTGTTTCACTGCTTCACGGGGACGGCGGGGGACATGCGGAAGGTGCTGGACTTTGGGGCGTGCGTGTCGTTCACGGGGGTGCTGACGTACAAGAACGGGGCGGAGGTGCGGGAGGCGGCGGCGCTGGTGCCCGCGGGGCGGGTGATGGTGGAGACCGATGCGCCGTTCCTGCCCCCGGAGCCGCACCGGGGGACGCGCCCGTGCGAGCCGTGGATGACTTCGTTGACGGCGCGGCGGCTGGCGGAGGCGCGGGGGGTGGCGTGGGAGGCCTTCCACGAGGAGCTGCGGGAGACGACGCGGCGGTTCTTCGGGATCGAGGAGGCTGGGTGGACGGGCGGGTGACCCGCGCGGGGTGAACGCCCGGCCGCCCCGGGGAGGGAGGGCCGTCAACTACACTGGGGCCATGCCGACGCTTGCCGCCTGGGTGCATGATTGGAGCCCGTTCCTGGTCCGGTTCACGGAGGGGTTCGGGCTGCGGTGGTACGGGCTGTCGTACGCCGCGGGGTTTCTGGCGGGGTGGATGATCATCCGGTGGTTTGCGCGGCGGGGGCTGACGCCGCTGCCGGCCCATCGGGTGATGGATGCGCTGACGATCCTGGTGATCGGGGTCGTGGCGGGGGGGCGGCTGGGGTACGTGGTGTTCTACGAGCCCAGTCTGTTGTGGACGTTGAGCGCGAGCCCGCCGTGGTGGGGGTTGTTGCAATTGAACCGGGGCGGGATGGCGAGTCACGGCGGGATCATCGGCGTGATCGTGGCGAGCGGGGTGGTGGCGCGGGGGTTCAAGACGGACGTGGCGACGGGCGCGGGCGGGCGAGAGGGGAAGACGTCGTGGCTGCACGTGCTGGACCTGACGGCGATCGCGTGTACGCCGGGGCTGGGATTCGGACGGCTGGCGAACTTCGTGAACGGGGAGTTGCTGGGGCGGATCGTGACGCCGCCGGGGACCGATGGGCCGTGGTGGAGCGTGCGGTTTCCGCAGGAGGTGCTGAGCGGGCACGAGCCGGCGCTGACGGCGGAGCAGCAGGGGTCGCTGGAGGGGATCGTGGAGTCGGTGCGGCTGCCGACGGAGGGGTTCGAGGGGGGGTATGAGCGGGTCCTGCGGCTGCTGCAGTCGGGGCCGCGGGAGGTGCGGGAGCGGTTGACGGCGGAGTTGGGTCCGCTGCTGGCGTCGCGGCACCCGTCGCAGCTGTACCAGGCGGTTGCGGACGGGTTGATCCTGGGGGCGGTGCTGTGGATCGTGTGGTGGAAGCCGCGGCGGCCGGGGATCGTGGGGGCGTGGTTCATGATCGTGTACGGGGTCATGCGGATCGCGACGGAGGTGTACCGGTTGCCGGACGCGCAGTTCGCCCAGGGGCGGCCGCTGGGGCTGAGCAGGGGGCAATGGCTGAGCGTGGGGATGATCGCGGTGGGGGCGGTGGCGATTCCGGTCATCACGCGGCGTGGGGCGGCGAAGATGGGAGGGTGGGGACGTCGCGGGGCCGGGGTTTCGCCCTGAGGGCCCCGGCGGTCCCGCTGGGTGACGCCCGGGATTCGTTCGACCCTTGTTCATCGCGGGTTCACGCCCCGGCACGAATGGGCGTTCGTCCGCCGTATCCTGCCGTTCGCGGCCCGGGGCGGGCCACGCTGGAGCACCTTTTCGATGAACATCCTCGTCACCGGCGGCGCCGGGTACATCGGTTCGCACGCGGTGCAGCGGCTGCTGCGAGACGGGCACACGGTGGTCGCGCTGGACAATCTCTTCCGGGGGCATCTCAAGGTGATGGACGCCTTCGCGGCGTCGCACCCGGAGAAGTTCACGTTCGTGCAGGCCGACATCGTGGACCGCTCGACCGTGCTGACGGCGATGGGCGCCCACTCGATCGACACGGTGCTGCACTTCGCGGCCATGGCGTATGTGGGGGAGTCCGTTGAGCAGCCGCTGCGGTACTACCACAACAACGTGGGCGGGCTGCTGAGCGTGCTGGAGGCGTGCGACCAGGCGGGGGTGGAGCGATTCGTCTTCTCGTCGTCGTGCTCGACGTACGGGCAGCCGCCGGCGGGGATGGTCCCCATCCCCGAGACTTGCCCGCAGGACCCGGTGTCGCCGTACGGGCGGACCAAGTTGCACGGGGAGCACCTGATCAAGGACTACGCCGAGTCGTGCCGCCGGTCGGGGCGGGCGTTCGGGTTCGCGCTGCTGCGGTACTTCAACGTGGCGGGGTGCGACCGCACGGGGGCGCTGGGGGAGGACCACACGCCCGAGTCGCACCTGATCCCGGTGCTGCTGCAGGCGGCGCTGGGGCAGCGCGATTCGGTCTCGCTCTTCGGGACCGACTATCCGACGCCCGACGGGACGTGCGTGCGGGATTACGTGCACGTCGAGGATCTGATCGGTGCGCACGTGCTGGCGATGAACAAGCTGGTCGCGGGGGATGCGCTCGCGTTCAACGTGGGGATCGGTCGGGGGTATTCGGTGCGGGAGGTGATCGAGGCGACCAAGCGGGTGACGGGCAAGCGGATCCACGTCAAGGAGGAGCCGCGGCGGGCGGGGGACCCGCCCCGGGCCTTCGCGGATCCGACGCTGATCACGCGCGAGCTGGGGTGGTCGGCGCGGGTGACGGATCTGGACGCGATCATCGAGTCGGCCTGGGCGTGGTTCAAGGCGCACCCGCAGGGGTACAAGTCATGAGCGAGGGACGGCCCACGATGCGGAGACCCCGGTCGTGGGCGTTCGCGGCGTTCGCGGCGCTGGCCGTGACGGCCGGGGCCCAGGTGGAGGCGATTCGCGCGGAGCCCGCGTCGGGGGTCGTGCCCGCGCCGGGCGTGCCGGCGGGGCTCTTCGATCTGATCCCGGCGCTGCCCCTCGACGGCCCGTTCCTCTCGAGCGATGGGGCGTGGCCGGAACGGTGGGGGCGGGAGGGGTCGCGGCTCCAGGGTGTGATCGTCGAGGAGCGGCCGCGTTCACTGCCCGAGGCCGGGAAGGTCGACGCGGGCGAGGATCGACGGTTTCTCAGCGGGGCCGACCGGTCGGACGTCGAGGCGCTGCTCGCGGGACGGGGCGGGGGGGGCCTCACGTTCCAGAGCGAGGGGGCGAACTCCTTCATTCTTCGGCTGCCCGAGGAAGGGGCCGCGGGGCGGGCGCTTCGCCGGAGCGGGGCGTCGATGCTCCTGCGGTTCGTCTCGGGGCGGGCGGAGGGGGACGCGGGGACGGTGACGATCGAGCGGACGTGGTTCACGGTGCTCGAGCCCACCGGCGGCGCGCCCGCGCGGGGGACGGCGCTGCTGATGCCGGGGATCTTCGGCACGCCCGAGGGCGTGATCGACATGTTCGCCTCGCGCCTGCGGGAGCGGGGGTGGGTGGTGCTCAGGATGCTGGCGCAGCCGTCCCGGTTCACCGAGGCGGTGGCGATGCCGGTGGACCTGGACGGCGATCTGGTGGAGGACGCCGCGGCAATCGCCGAGGTCGTGAACCAGCGGTCGGCCGAGTGCGCGTACGCGGTGGAGGCGTCGTTCGCGTATCTGGAGGAGAAGCGGCCCGAATTGGCGGCGCTGCCGCGGGTCGCGCTGGGGGCGAGCGGCGGGGCGATCACGCTGCCGACGGTGGTGGCGAGGGAGCGGGATCGGTACTCGGCGGCGGTGCTGGTGGGGGGCGGCGCGGCGTTCTGGCTGCTGAACGAGCGGAGCAACTACGCCAGGTGGATCGGGGCGTTCGAGACGGTGTGGACGCCGCGGGAGCCCACGCGCGACGACCTGGGGCGGGTGGCCGAGGCGTACCTGGCGAGCGCGCCGCTGGACGCGTATCACACGGCGGCGGCGCTGCGAGGAAAGCCGACGCTCTTCATCTACGGCACGTCGGACCGGGCGGTGCCCACGCCGCTCTCGGAAGTGCTGTGGTCGCGGCTTGGGGAGCCCGAGCGGTGGGTCCGGGATGCGGGGCACGAGCTGCTCTTCATGCAACTGACGGCGATCCTGGAGGACGTGATGGTGTGGCTGGATCACGCGGTGCCGCGCGACCCCGCGCCGGCGTCCGGAGAGCGAGGGGTCGCGCCGATCCCGCTGCCGGACGGCGGGCGGTGAGGAGCGCGTCCCGCCACGGAGGGCGGCAGGGATGGTGATCGCGGTCAGCCCGTACCACATCACGACGCGCGAGGCGCCGGCGATGGCGGCGTTCCTGCTGGCGGAGCGGGTGGTGACGCTGGTGCCCACGCCCGCGGACCCGGAGACGGCGGGGAGCGCGCGGGCCGCGGCGGCGCGGATCCCGGGGTACGGGGAGTTCATGAAGTCGTGGGCGTGGACGGCGCCGTTGTGGCGGGCGGGGGTGGTGACGGCGGAGGTCGGGGGGGAGACGCCCATCGGGGACATGCACGGGGCGACGGCGCGGGTGCACGAGGACGAGGGGTTCGCGCCGCTGCGGCCTTTCATGCGCGAGCACCTGTACGAGGACGAGGCGCACTACCTCGGGGCCGTCGCGGCGGACCTGCTCAAGGGGGGGCCCGACCCGGGGATCTCGCTGCCGGTGGTGGCGGGGATCGACCGCTTCGCGACGAGGCTGGGCCTGCTGGTGGCGCGTCCGCACGCGGCGAGCGTGGCGCAGCGGGCGGAGGTGCGGATGGGGCGGGCGCTCTTCACGGTGGCGTTGCCGATGCTGGTGCAGGCGAGCGCGGAACGGCTGCTGCACGCGCGGGAGGTGCTGCGGGACGTGGGGGAGACGCTGCGACTGGGGTTCGACGAGGCGGCCGCGGCGGGGGTGAGGGGTGGGGGCGTCGGGGGCGGGGACGGGGCTTGGGGCGTGGGCGAGGCGGCGGCGGCGTACGCGCGGGCGTTCGAGGCGCGGCGCGGTGAACTGACGGAGGATTGCAGGTCGGACGAGGTGCGGCTGGTCGAGGGGGCGGCGACGGTGACGGCGTTGCTGCTGCCCAGCGACGCCGCGCTGCGGTCGAGCGTGGCGGCGATGGACCAGGTGGCGCGGGGCAAGGCGCCCCGCCGCCCGGTGGAGCCGGCGCCGCACCCCGCGGGCGGTGCGCCGGGGGCGATGACGGTGCTGCCGGTTCGGTACGACCCGGTGGAGGGGAAACACTTCGTCGCGCTCGTGATCAAGCCCTTGGGTGGCGGGCCCGCGCGGCGGCGCTAGTCTGTCGCATGGCGAGCACGGACGACAGGCGCGGAACGGACGGCGCGGGTGGCGGGGCGGCCGGGGGATCGGCCGGGGGGTCGGCGGGCGGGCCCGCGAACCGGCTCGCGGGGGAGACGAGTCCCTACCTCCTGCAGCACGCGCACAATCCGGTGGACTGGCGGCCGTGGGGTCCCGAGGCGATCGAGGAGGCACGGGCGCGCGACGTGCCGATCTTCCTGAGCATCGGGTACAGCACCTGCTATTGGTGCCACGTGATGGAGCGGGAGAGCTTCGAGAGCGAACGGATCGCGGCGCTGCTGAACCCCCGGTTCGTGCCCGTCAAGGTGGACCGTGAGGAGCGGCCGGACCTCGACGAACTGTATATGGCGGCGACGGTGCTGATGAACGGGCACGGCGGGTGGCCCATGAGCGTCTTCCTCGAGCCCGACACGCTGCGGCCGTTCTGGTGCGGGACGTACTTCCCGGCGGAGGCATCACCCGCGATGGGCGGGCGGCCGACGTTCCCGCAGGTGCTCGACGCGATGAGCGGGGCATATGCGGGGCAGCGGGAGAACGTGCGGTCGCAGGGGGCGGAGGTGGCGCGGGCCGTGGAGGAGCACCTGGCCGGAGCTCAGGCGTCGGCGGACCTCGGGCAGGAGCAGGTCGCCGACGCGGTCTCGGGGCTGCTGCGGTCGCTCGACCGCGTGCACGGGGGGTTCGGCGGTGCGCCGAAGTTCCCGCAGCCGGTCTTCCTCGACTTCCTGCTCGACGCGCGGGCGCGGGCCGACGAGACGACGCGCGAGGCGATCGACGGGGCCGTGCGGCTGACACTCGACCGCATGGCGTGCGGCGGGGTGCGGGACCAGGTCGGCGGCGGGTTCCACCGCTACAGCGTCGACGCCCACTGGCTCGTGCCGCACTTCGAGAAGATGCTCTACGACAACGCCCAGCTCGCGGCGGTGTACGCCCGGTCCGCGGCGGCGTACGGGGACGCGGAGTACGCGCGGATCGCGCGGTCGACGATCGACTACGTCCTGTGGGAGATGCTCGACGACGGCGGCGCGTTCCACTCGGCGCAGGACGCGGAGGTGGATGGGCGCGAGGGGCTGAATTACCTGTGGACGAAGGGGGAAGTCGAGGCGGCGCTGACGGGTGAGGGGGACGCCGCGTTCGCCGTAGAGGTGTATGGGCTGGCCGAGGGTCCGAACTTCAAGGACCCGCACCATCCCGGTGAACCGGCGCGAAACGTGCTGCGGCTGGCCGACCGCCCAGAGAAACTCGCGGCGAAGCGGGGAGAGACGACCGAGGTGTTCCTGGCGCGGCTGGGGCGCGTGAACGCGGCGCTGCTGGCGGCGCGGAACACCAGGAGGCAGCCGCGGCTGGACGACAAGGTCCTGACGGCGTGGAACGGACTGATGATCGCGGCGATGGCGGTCGCGGCGCGGGAACTGGCCGAGCCCGCCTACCTCGCCGCGGCGGAGCGGGCGGCGGACTTCGTGATGCGGACGATGATCGGGAGCGACGGGGCGGGGGGTCAGCGGCTGCTGCGGAGCTATCGCGCCGGCGTGGCGAAGACGCCCGCGTTCCTCGAGGACCACGCGTTCCTGGCGCAGGCGCTGCTGGAGATCGCGCGGTCCCTCCCCGAGCGTGCGCGGGGGGCGCGGGTGGGGCAGGCGCGTCTGGTCATGGACCTGGCGCGGGAGGCCTTCTTCGACGAGGCGACCGGGGCGATCTACGACACGCGGGAGGGGGAGGCGGACCTGTTCCTCCGGACCCGGTCGACGCATGACGGGGCGGTGCCGTCGGGGCACTCGGCGACGCTGCACGCGCTGCTGGACCTCGCCGAGTTGACGGGGGTCGACGCGTTCCGCGCGCGGGCCGTGGCCGCGCTGGCGACGATCAGCGGCCAGGTGGCGGGCGCGCCGCTGGGAACGGTGAACGCCGTGCGGGCGCTCCTCAGAATGCTGTTGGCGGGAGAGGATCACGCCGCGGCGCTCCGGAGCGTCGGGGGGACGCCCCGCCCGCGGCCGGGGCTTGCGCTGGCGGCGGACGAGGCGCTGGGCGCCGTCGAGATCTACGCGTCGGTGGACCGGGTCGCGGTCGGGTCGGACGCCCCGGCGTCGCTCACGATCGTGGTCAAGATCGCCGAGGGATACCACGTCGCCGCGGCGAACCCGGGGGATGTCGCGCAAGGGGTGATGTCGCTGATCCCCTTCCGCGTGGGCATCGCGCACGGCACGGGGGTCGCGGCGTACGCCGCGTACCCGGACGGGGAGGCGTTCGGCGGGCCGCCCGCCGGCCCGATCCTGGTGTACCGCGGAACCTTTGAGCTGACGGTCGCGCTCGAGGCGGCCGGGGCGTGGACCGGGCGGCCGCTGCTCACGGTGACGTACCAGCCGTGCACCGACGACGCGTGCCTCGCGGCGGCGACGGTCGAGCTCGATATCGCCATCGACCGGGCGTGAGGGATCGCCTCGGTGGGCGCCGAGGGATCGCTGCTCAGGCCCCGAGCTTCTTGAGCACCGCTCCGGTGAAGGCGGTGCTCACGGTGTCCTGATCCCACGATTCTGCGGGGCCCTTCTTGCTTTCGTACCACTGCCAGATCTCGAACCAGTAGCTGCGGAATGCGTGCGTGCCGAAGGGCTCGTAGTGCCTGTGCAGGCGGCGCATGAGATCGGCGGAGGCACCCTTCATCCCCAGGACCATGCGGCCGTGGCGGACGGACTCGGTGTCGAGGGGAAGGCGGGCGTAGCGGCCGAGCAGCTGCATGATGTTCGCCGCGGCGTAGGGGCCGACGCCGGGGAGGTCCATGAGCGTGGCATGGACGGCGTCGTCGGGGGTGGCGGGGTCTTCGAGGCGGGCCTGGTCGACGCCGCCGCGGGACGGGGGCTTGGCGAAGAGGCGGGCGAGCTCGACCATGCGGGCGTCGCGATAGCCGACGCGGCAGCGGGCGCGGAGGGTCTGGGGGCGGGTGCGTGCGACCTTGGCGGCGGAGGGGAAGCCGAAACGCGGGCCGCGGGGCGTGTCGACGCGGGCGCCGAGCACTTCGCACAGGCGGCGGTTCATGGCGACGGTGCCGGGCCAGGTGACGTTGCAACTGGTGACGGTTTTGAGGACGTCCTCGAAGAGAGCGGGGGAGCGGAAGAGGCGGCCGCGGCCGGAGTCGCGCCAGCGGGGATCCGCGGCGTGGAACGCGGCGATGGTCTCGGCGGACTCGTCGAGCCGGAGGGTGCGCGAGACCTGGGCGCGGAGGGCGGGACGGTCCGCGGCGGTCAGGGTGCGCGACGAGGCGACGATCAGGGGCGAGCCGGCGCCGGCGCGCTGGCGGACCGCGATCAGCGTCGGGCCGCCGGGGAGGTCGGCGACGCGGGAGAGCGTGCGGCGGGGAACGTCCCAGCGGTTGGGGGCGAGGAGGAAGTAGCCGTAAGAGCAGACGTCGCGCCCGAGGGCAAAGTCGGCCGGGGGTGTGATCGTGAGGGTCGAGGGCATGGGGGAAGGCACTAGGCACTAGGAACTAGTGGGCGGTCTCCCCGATGCCCGATGACTGATCCCCGACGCCTTCTTCCCGGCTCAAGCCGTGAGCCGTTCGCTTGCCGGGAAGCAGAAGTTGGCGATGTTGACGCAGAGGCGCTCGGCCATGCGGGCGTAGGTCTGGTAGGACTGATCGAGCTGCACCCGGACCTCCCCCGCGGTCAGGCCGGCGCGTTCGAGCTCCGGGCGGCTGGCGGCGATCAGGGCCTCGGCCATGGGCACGTCGCACTCGAAGTGGTACTGGAAGCCGAAGGTCCGGACACCGGCCTTGAAGGCCTGGAACTTGCACGCCTTGCTGCTGGCGAGGTGGAGCGCGTCCGGGGGGAGGGCCTTGACCTCCTGGCCGTGGCTCTGGAGCTGGGGGCCGGTCCACTGGATGCCGCCCAGGAGGGGTTCGGTCTGGCCAGCAACGCCGAGGGAGACGGGGAGGAGGCCGACCTCGGGGCGGTCCATTGGGCCGACCTGGCCACCCAAGGCATGGGCGATCAGTTGATGTCCGAGGCAGATCCCCAGCACGGGGAGCTTCGCGGCGTGCGCGGCCTTGATGAACGCGGCCTCGGCCTGCATCCAGGGAAGCGTGGCGATGTCGGTGACGTTCTGAGGGCCGCCCATCACGATCAGGCCGTGGACGTTGTCGAGGTCGGGGGGGACGCCGCCCCCACCCCGGGGGCCGGTGGGCGTCAGGTCGGCGCGGCGGACGTCGAGCCTGAAGCCGTGGTCGCGGAGGGTGGCGCCGAGGCGGCCGTGGGTGCCGTGATCGCTGTGCTGGAAGACGATGATGGACATGGTGGGAAGGTATGCCCAAAGAGCCTCCGGCGCGAGCCAGAGGGGCCGGTGGTCGCACTCATCGGCTGGCGTGATCGGGGAGTGCGCTGTTTGGGGGCGACCGCGCCCGGAGTGCGCGACTGGAGGAGACCTCCATCAGACAATGCGACGACCGGCTCCTCTGGCTTGCGCCAGAGGCTCGGTCAGACCCGGACCATCGCGGCGTACTCGGCGTAGCGGGCGTCGAGCTCGGGCTTCTTGAGGGTGGTCAGGCGTTGGAGGCTGAACTCCTCGATGTTGAAGCTCGCGACGATGGTGCCGTGGACGAGGGCCTTGCGGAGGACGTCGAACGAGGTCGCGGCCTTGCGGTCGTGCCCGCCCGCGGCGATGGCGCCCATCATGCCGCCGGCGAACGTGTCGCCGCAGCCGGTGGGGTCGATCACCCGCTCGGTGGGATAGGCGGGGAGGGCCGAGACGCCCTCGCGATGGATGAGGATGCAGCCGTGCTCGCCCTTCTTGACGACGACGAACGAGGGGCCCATCTCGAGGATGCGCCGGCCCGCGGTGACGCTGTTGGGCTGGCCCGTCAGCAGCTCGGCCTCGTCGTAGTTGAGCACTAAGCCGTCGACGCGGCGGAGGAGGACGAGCAGCTCGCCCTTGGCGATGTTGATCCAGAGGTCCATGGTGTCGGCGACGGTCAGCACGCGATTGGGCAGTTGCTCGACCATCCCCAGCTGCACGGCCGGGTGCGAGTTGGCGAGGAAGCAGTAGCGCGAGTCGCGGAAGGACTCGGGCACCGGGGGTGGCGCTTCGCCCAGCACGCCCAGGTCGGTGAAGAGCGTCTCGCGGCTGTTCATGTTGGCGAGGTACTTGCCCCCCCAGGCGAACGTCTTGCTGCCCGGGCGGGTCTCGAGCCCGGCCGTGTCGATCGCGGGGAAGCGGGCGAGCATGGCCCGGTGCTCGGGGGGGAAGTCGCCCCCGACGGCGGCGACGAGCCGGACGGGCCCGTACAACGAGGCCGCGGCGGCGAAGTACGTGCCCGAGCCGCCGAGGATCTTCTCCGCGTGGCCGGTGGGAGTCTGGACGGTGTCGATGCCGATGGTGCCGGTGACGATGAGGGGCATAGGGGGGCGAGTGTAGGGAGCGGGGGCCAGGGCGTTCAACGCGGAGGACGCGGAGGGGCAGCGGAGAGATGGGGAGAGAAGCAGCGGCCTTAGGAGGGATGTGACTCCGGTCCGGCGGAGCCGCGACCGTCAGGGAGCGGTCCTATCCGCGGCGCGAAACACGCCGGAGCCCGGTCAACGAGGGATCGAATGCGATACGCGCGGAAGAAAGGGAGCGTGGGGGGGAATGAGTTGCGACCCTCGGGTGCTGGATCGCTCTTCCGCGCTATCTGCGACGTCTACGTTCACGCATCAAGAGCCGGCGGCGTGATCGGCCCGCGGGGTAGGACCGCTCCCTGACGGTCGCGGCTCCGCCGGAGGAGCAAGGGCGGCGCGGCGCGGGCTACGCGTGGACCGTCAGGCAGCGATCGATGCGCGTCAGCGCCCGGTGCCGTCCCAGCACCGCCAGCGTCGCGTCGATGGGCGGGCTCACCGTCGTGCCGGTGAGGGCGACGCGCAACGGCTGGGCGACCTTGCCCATGCCCAGGTTCTGGGCCAGGGCGTACGTCTCGATCGCGTCGTGCAGCTCGGCCTTCTCGAAGTGGGTGAGGGCCGCCACCACGGCGCGGATCGAACGCAGGACGTCGAGGCCCGAGGGCTCCCCTTCCTTGCCGCCGCGGAGGGTCTTGGCGACGGCCTTCTCGTCGTAGGCGACCTCGCCGTCCTCGGTCAGGACGAACCGCGCCTGGTCCAGCGCGTCGCGGAAGGTCTTGGAGCGCTCGCGGACCGCCGCGGCGAGGGTGACGAACGCGGGCTCGCTCAGGTGGTCGAGCAACCCCGAATTGAAGACCCGCAGCCACGCCCGCCAGCGGTCGAGAAAGATCTCCTCGGACATGGCCGTGACGGTGTCGGTGTTGAAGCTCAGCAGCTTGACGCGGTCGAACTTGGCGTTGGTCTTGCCGATTCGAGGCAGGTCGAAGCGGGTGGCGAGGAAGTCGTTGTTGAACTTCTCGACGTTCTCGCCCGGGGACCACCCCAGGAGCGCGATGAAGTTGCAGATCGTCTCGGGGAGATACCCCGCCTTGCGGAAGTCGTGGACCTCGATCTCGGGGAGCGTCACCTTGAGGTGCGCGGCGACAAGTTCCAGCACGTCGGTGGGGAGCTGGCGCTGGGCGTCGCCGAGCCAGTCGAGGAACTGGGCGTCGCTGACGGCCGCACGGGCGCGGGCCTGGGCGTCCGCGGGCAGGCCCGAGAGGTCCTTCATCCCGGCCCGCTTGACCGCCTCGCGGACGGCCTTGTCCTTGTCCCGCTTGCTCATCTTCGTGCCGTCCATGTTGAAGATGAGCGGCATGTGGGCGTACTGCGGCACGCGGAAGCCCAGCGCCGCCTGCAGCGCCACGTGCTTGGGCGTGTTGTTCAGGTGCTCCTGCCCGCGCAGCACGTGCGTCACGCCCATCTCCTGGTCGTCGCAGACGACCGCGAAGTGGTACGTCGGGAAGCCGTCCGCCTTGCGGATCACGAAGTCGTCCACCTCGCCCGCGGCGTACTTCACCTCGCCCAGCACCTCGTCGGTGACCAGCACCGGCGCATCGGGCATCAGGAAGCGCACGACGTACGGCGTCTTCTCATCGTCCGCCCGGCGCATGCGGACCAGCCGCTCCGCGAGAGGGATCTCGAGCGCCGCCCGGTCGTAGCGGTAGGTCTGCTTCTTCGACACGGCCAGGCGGCGCTTCGCCTCGAGCTCGGGGCCGGTCTCGAAGGCGGGGTACGCCCGCCCCTGCTCGACCAGCCGCATGAGATACCCGTTGTACGAGTCGATCCGCTTGGACTGGTAGAACGAGCCGACGCCGCGGGGGTCGCCGCCGATGGTGCGGGTGCGGCCGCGCTCGTCGGTGTACTCGAAGGCCGGCCCCTCATCCCACTCGATGCCGAGCCAGGCGAGGTCCTCGAGGATGCCGCGGGCCGAGGCCTCGGAGGAGCGGGCCTGGTCGGTGTCCTCGATGCGGAGGGCGAAGTGGCCCTTGTGCCCCTTGGCATAGGCCCAGCAGAAGAGGGCGGTGCGGGCGCCGCCGATGTGCAGGTGCCCGGTGGGGGAGGGGGCGAAGCGGGTGATGACGTCGGGCATAGGGGGGAGAGGGTAGGGGGGGAAGGCACGAGGCACGGGGCACCAGGCACTCGGGAAGAGAGGTCCGCCGCCGGCCCTGCTCGTGGATGCCTGCCGGCTTCCCTCCTGCTAGTGCCTGATGCCGGGTGCCTCGTGCCTTCCCCCCCGCCTTCCCCGCGATTCCCCTTCCCCATTCCCCGCGGAACCTTTACACTGTCGGCACTCCGCCCCTCTCCCTTCGCACATCCGAGGAGGCCCCCCATGCCCACCCGCGCTCCCGCCGACATCCGGAACATCGCCCTCGTCGGGGCGGCCGGGTCGGGGAAGACGTCGATCGTCGAGCGGCTGCTCTTCGACACCAACGCGACCAAGCGCCTCGGCACGGTGCTCGAGGGCACCACCGTCAGCGACTTCACCGAGGAGGAGAAGGCCCACAAGCACAGCCTGCAGCCCGCCGTGGTCCACTTCGACTTCGAGGGGCACCTGGTCAACGTCATCGACACGCCCGGCCTCGCCGACTTCCTCGGTCACGCCGTCGCCTGCCTCCCCGCCGTCGAGACCGTCGCCGTCGTCGTCGACGCCCTCAAGGGAATCGACACCGTCGGCCGCCGGCTGATGGCGATCGCCCAGGAGCGGGGGATCCCCCGCATGATCATCGTCAACAAGATCGACGAGGGGGGCGATCTCGAGGGCCTCGTCGCCTCCCTCCGCGAGGCCTTCGGCAACATCTGCCTCCCGATCAACCTCCCCACCCTGCGGGGGAAGAAGGTCGTCAACGTCTTCGAGCACGACGGCTCCGACGCCGCGGGCAACGGTGCCGACTTCTCCTCCGTCAAGGAGGCCCACAAGGCCATCGTCGAGCAGGTGATCGAGCTCGACGACGAGCTGACCGAGCAGTATCTCGAGAAGGGGGAGGGCTTCGACCCCGCCAAGCTCCACGCGGCGTTCGAGAAGGCCCTGGAGCAGGCCCACCTGGTTCCCATCTGCTTCTGCTCGGCCCGCAGCGGCGCGGGGATCGACGACCTGCTGCACGTCTTCGCCAGCCTCTGCCCCAGCCCGGTCGAGGTCAACCCCCCCGAGTTCCTCAAGCGCGACGGCGAGAACGACCCCGAGCGCGAGTGGCACGCCAAGCCCGACCCCGCCGCGAAGGTCCTGGCCCACGTCTTCAAGGTCGTCACCGATCCCTTCATGGGCCGCCTGGGCATCTTCCGCGTGCACCAGGGGACCGTCCGGGCCAAGAGCGAGCTCTTCATCGACGAGTCCAAGAAGCCCATCCGGATCGGGCACCTCTTCATCCTGCAGGGCAAGGAGCACGTCGAGGTCGCCGAGGTCGGCCCGGGCGCGATCGGCGCCATCGCCAAGGTCGAGGAGATCCGCTTCAACGGCGTCCTCCACGACAGCCACGAGCTCGACTCGGTCCGTCTCAACCCGCTCCCGCTCCCCAAGCCCATGTACGGCCTGGCCGTGGCGCTCAGGAACCACGCCGACGAGACCAAGTTCTCCAACGCCACGCACAAGATGATGGCCGAGGACCCGTGCCTGGTGATCGAGCGCATCGCCGCGACCAACCAGACCGTCATGCGTGGCTTGGGCGAGCTGCACCTGCGGATCGTGCTCGAGCGATTCAAGAAGCAGCACGGCATCGACCTCGTCACCAGCCCGCCGCGCGTCGCCTACAAGGAGACGATCACCACCCGCGCCGACGGCCACCACCGCCACAAGAAGCAGACCGGCGGCGCCGGCCAGTTCGGCGAGGTCTACCTCCGCGTGGAGCCCCTTCCCCCCGACCACCCCGACGGCTTCGAGTTCGCCAACGAGACCGTCGGCGGCAGCATCCCCCGCCAGTACATCCCCGCCATCGAGAAGGGCGTCCGCCAGGTCCTGGCCGAGGGGGCGATCGCCGGCTATCCCATGACCGGCATCCGCTGCGCGGTCTACGACGGCAAGTACCACGACGTCGACAGCAAGGAGATCGCCTTCGTCACCGCCGGCCGACGCGCGTTCATCGACGCCATCGCCAAGGCCAAGCCCGTCCTCATGGAGCCTTTCGTCCACCTCGAGATCGCCGCCCCCAGCCGCTACATGGGCGACCTCGCCGGCCAACTCTCGACAAAGCGCGGCCGCGTCCAGACCACCGACGTCGTGGGCTCCGACGGCTGCCTGGTCAAGGCCCAGGCCCCCCTGAGCGAGCTGCACAACTACGCCAACGAGCTCAAGAGCCTCACCGGCGGCGCCGGCACCTTCACCATGGACTACAGCCACGACGAACGCACCCCGCCGCAGGTCCAGGCCACCGTGATCGCCGCCTTCAAGCCCCGAGAAGAGGCGGAGTGAACCTGCGAGATACGTGGTATCGAGTTATTGCGAAGCTACGGTGCCCGCCCTGCCACACTCTGGGCATGTGCCCCCCCGCAGGCCAGCTCTCGGATAGCCACAACAGCCGCAACGGGAAACACCAGCGCTCTGGGAACGAACGACGTCAGTTATCCATCTTGCAGAGCCCCAGATGCCGAACGAAACCAAAACGAAGGACAGAAAAAAGATCGCATTCAATGCGTAGGACCATGTGTTTACGCGGTGTCGGTTAGACAAATCACCGCGAAGTGCGGCGAGTATTTGCTCCGACGAGTATGTCCCCGGGCGAATTTTATTCATCCGATCAAACTCGACGCCTAGAAGCATGTGAATGGTTTGGATCTCACGAGAGCTATACTGGCGTAACGACCGCGGGATGATGTTGATGGACGCTTCGGTTCCAGTATGTGTTGGAAACAGTAAGCCACGAGAGTTCTGTTTCGGCTGAATTAGTATGGTGGCTTCGACTGAGCGGGAGTCCGATGACGCAGCGATTGCTAACCATTCAGCTGGCGAGCTCCTGCTAACTACACGGAATCCGCCATGGCCGTTCGTGAGGAACATCTGATCAACGAACGGCTGTGACGTGGCTTTGGACCGAACTAGATCCATTACAAAAGAAGATCCGGGTGGCAGATCAATTAAAAGGGAGAGGCAGAAAACGAGCAGCCCAACTCCAATCACAAAGCACACTACTGGGTTGTGCCTGCGTCGGTGCTTAGTGCGAGAGGAAGATCTGAATCGGTGACGGTCCGGAGCAGTCATTGCACTTAACTTTTAAGGCCTGTAATACCCGCGGTTGCAGTCCGCCTCGATTTCGAGGCATCGGCGCTGGCATCGTGCATAGGTATCGCCGAAACACCACGCATACTTTGCGGAGGCGCACGCTGACAGCTTTGCCATGGCATCGCCTTGTGTTGCCGGACCTGCAGTAGAATAACCCTGACCGAACGCCGTGTCAAGGGAAATCTCGCCGATTCGGCTTTGACGTGGAACGATGCGCCGACTGTTGAGCGAGAGATCCACGCCCCGCAAGGTTGGGACCTGGCACCGTGCCTCACCCACCTGATACACTCCCGCTCTCCCGGAGCCCCCCTCATGGCAGCCAATCGCGGCGTCTCACTCGGCGTGGTCGTGGTTCTCCTCGTCGCCCTCGGCGCGGTCCTCTTCTACTCCATCAACCAGCTCTCCTCCGAGATCCCCGGCCGCGCCATCGCCGCCCAGACCGCCAACGCCGGTGTCCTTCACGCCGCCGCCGAGCGGGGCGACCTCGCGGCGATCGACGCCGAGCTCAAGCGGGGCGTCAAGGTCGACCAGTCCTACGACGCCCTCACCGGGCGCGAGGGGATCACTCCGCTCATGGCCGCGTGCGCCGCGGGCCGATCCGAGGCCGTCCGCGCCCTTCTCGCCGCGGGCGCGCAGGCCAACGCCCGCTCCTCCGACGGCAAGACCGCCCTGATCTACGCCGCCGGGTGGGGCACGCCCGACACCGTCCAGGCCCTCCTCGACCGCGACGCCCGCGTCGACGACCGCACCGAGGAACGCTGGACCGCCCTGATGTGGGCCGCGGGCCGCGGCCACATCGACAGCCTCCGCAAACTCCTCCTCGCCAACGCCGACGTCAACGCCCGCAACAAGTGGGGCCAGACCCCCCTCATGGCCGCCGCCCGCGCCGGCGACCCCGCCAAGGTCGCCGCCCTGCTCGAGGCCGGCGCGGCGATCGACGCCCCCGACCTCGACGGCATGACCGCCCTCAACACCGCCGCCGGCGACGAGGGGGGCCTGGGCGTCCTGCAGGCGATCCTCGCCGCCAAGTCCAACCCCAACCTCGCCGACAGCGAGGGCGTCACCCCCCTGATGCGCTCCGCCGACCTGGGCGACCGCGACAAGGTCATGCTCCTCCTCGACGCCGGCGCCGACGCCAAGGCCGCCGACAAGTCCGGACGCACCGCCGCCGAGTGGGCCAAGAATCGCGACGACGACGCCGGCCGCGCCGTCGCCGCCCTCCTCGAAGAAGCCGGCGGCTGACCGCGCGGGTGCCGTGTCCCCCGGCTTCGGGGCCGTGCCTTGCACTCCTGCGCGCCCTTCGCGACCACCCCGCCCTCACACGTCCCCCATCCCCTCCCCCGGCTGGGTCCTATTCCCCATCCCCCTGGCCCCCGCCCCGCCCCGTGGTACAGTCCTCCCCGCATGGACGCGACCCCAATCGCATCGAGCTTGTCGTTCCAGGCCGCCAGCGCCGCGCGTGCCTACGCCCGTCCCGCGCCGCGTCCGACGAACACGACCGCGTTCCCGACCTCTGTTGATCGGCTCGACACCGTCGATGTCGGCGCTCGGCGGGCCCCCGCTGCGGCCCGTGCCCTCGTCGCCGCGACCGTTCCCGGCCCCGTCACCTTCACGGCCCCGGCCCCGGCCCTCGGCGGGGCGTACCAGATGCATCGCCATCCCGCCGACCGCAACGCCGCGGCCACAGGCGTCGATCTCGGCCGGCGCGTCGACGTCAACGCCTGAACGGCGCCGTCCCCGCCGTCACCCCTCGACCCGGGCCTCCCACCCATACTCGACGTACGCGTTCTCGATCGTGCCGTCGTCGTAGAGGTCCAGCAGCGCGTACCCCTCCTCGCACCGCACCCGCGCATCGCGCCCCTTCCGCTGCGGTCCCCACCACCACGCCCCGCTCGCCGCGCCATTGCAGAGGTACGTCACCCCGCGCATGTCCAGCCGCTCCACCATGTGGATGTGCCCGCTGAGCGCCACCTTCACGTTGGAGTGCCGGGCGAAGAGGTCGATCACCCGCGCATAGTCCAGGAACATCAGCCCCGCCGACAGGCCGATCCCCGGCTTCCCCTCGCGCGACACTTTGGCGTCCCCCAGCACCGCCACCGACGAGATGATCGGGATGTGCGACAGCACCAGCACCGGCGTCGTCGCGGGCGTCGCCGCGAGCGTCTGCTCCAGCCACGCGAACTGCCCGTCGTCCAGCCCGCCGCCGTACCCCATCCCCAGCGGCTGCACGCTGTCGAGCACGACGAACCGCCACCCCGCGCGGTCGAACGCGCGGTAGGCCGCGGCCAGCCCCAGCCGCTCCATCGCCCGGGCCTTCCCCCACCCCGCCTCGGTGCCGGTGGTCCCGCTCCGCTCCTTGTTCCACCCCCAGATGTCGTGGTTTCCCAGTGCCGCCTCGACGGGCAGCCCGCACTCCTTCATCGCCAAGTCCCACACGTCCCACAGCTGCGCCGTCCGCGCCTCCCCTTGGTCGAAGGAGTCCATGATGAGGTCCCCCCCCGCCAGCAGGAGCGTGGGCGCATCCTTCTGCGCCTGAATGTGCCGCAGGCACGCGATGGTCCCCTCCAGCCCGGCCCGTTCGGGCTGGATGTGCGTGTCGGTCAGGTGCGCCAGGCGCAGCACCCGCTTCCGCGCGGCCGGCGCGCCCCCGGCCGCGTCGTCCCGGACGGCTCCCCGCGCGCTCCCGCCCACCAGCGCGACCCCCGCGCCGAGCACTCCCGCCGCCAACATCCGCCGCCGCGACACTCCCTGACCCTTCGACATCGGATGAGCCCTCCTGAACCGACGGCCCCAGCGTATCCAAGCGCAGCGGTCACGAGTTCACCCGGTCGCCAAGGCCTGACGATCGCGCACGCCCGGGGCGCGACCACCCCACCCATCCTCGACCCCGCGCCGCGTCATCTCCGCCTCCGAGAGTCCGCGACCCGACGCCCTCGTGACGTCCCGACTCCGCGGCTTCCTGTCTAGTCTCCCCCGTGCCTCCCCGCCCCCGACTCACCTTCCTCGGCGCCGCCGGCGAGGTCACCGGCTCCTGCACCCTCGTCGAGATGGCCGGCCTGCGTCTCCTCGTCGACTGCGGCCTCATCCAGGGCTCCCCCGACGACGAGGCCCGCAACCACGACCCACTCGGCATCGAGGGTCGCGACGTCGACGCCGTCGTCATCACCCACCTCCACGCCGACCACGTGGGCCGCCTCCCCCTCCTCGCCCGGACCGGATTCCGCGGCCCGGTCTACGGCACGCTCCCCACCGCCGAGCTCCTCCCCAGGATCCTCCGAAGTTCCGCCAAGCTCCAGCGCATCCAGATCGCCGAACGCGCCCAGGCCGGCACCAGCCCCGACGACCGCGACGACGTCCCCCTCTACGACGACGCCGACGCCGCCCGGGCCGTCGACACCCTCGTCCCCCTCCCCTATGGCCAAGGCCTCTCCCTCGGCCCCAACCTCACCCTCCGCCTCCTCGACGCGGGCCACATCATCGGCTCGGCCTCCGTCGAGCTCACCGCCCGCGCCGGCGCCGGCCCGATCACCCTCCTCCTCTCGGGCGATCTCGGCGCCCGCGGCGCCCCCCTCCTTCCCCCGCCCCGCTCCCCGCCGCGGGCCGACATCGTCGTCATGGAATCCACCTACGGCGGGCGCACCCATCAGGACCCCGAGACCGCCCTCGCGGCGCTGGGGGCGGTGATCGATGACGCCCGCGCCCGCGACCACCTCGTCCTGATCCCCACCTTCTCCCTCGGCCGCGCCCAGCAACTCCTCCACGCCTTCGCCGCCCTCAGCCGCCAGGGCCGCCTCCGCGCCATGCCCGTCTACCTCGACTCTCACCTCGCCGCCCTGGGGGCCGAGGCCTACCGCCGCCACCCCGACCTGCTCGACCCGCCCTCCGCCGCGGCGGTCCGCGCGGGCGGCTCGCCGCTCCACTTCCCCGAGCTCTACGTCATCGAGGGCCGCAAGGACTCCCGCCGCCTCGCCGCCCGCCGCAGCTGCGGCGTCATCCTCGCCGGCGCCGGCTTCTGCCACGGCGGCCCCATCCTCCACCACCTCGCCGCCAACCTCGCCCGCCCCGACACCGACGTGATCCTCATCGGACACCAGCCCGGCGATTCCCTCGGCCACCTTCTCGCTGGCGGCGCCCGCCGCGTCCCCGTGCTGGGCTCCGAGATCGATGTCGTCGCCCGCATCCACACGCTCCGCGGCTTCTCCGGCCACGCCGACCACGACGGCCTCCTCGCCTGGCTGGGCGGCATCGGCGCCGCCGAACAAGGCGAGGCCCCGACTCCCCCCGGCGCCGTCCTCCTGCAACACGGCGACGAGCCGGCCCGCGAAGCCCTCTCAGAGGCCATCGCAAGTCGGCTCGCCGTCCGCGCGCTCCGTCCCGGCCGGGCCCAGACGGTCGAGCCCTGACCCCTCAGCACCCGCCGCTGATGATGATGAAGAACGCCTCGATGTCGGCGTCCGTCCCCTCGTCCCCGTCCCCGTCGATGTCCGTGCTCAGGCATGTCGCGCAGGGCGACCCGGCCAGCGCGGCCATGAACGCCTCGATGTCGGCGTCCGTCCCCTCGTCTCCGTCTCCGTCGAAGTCCGCCGGGCACGGGGCGCACGACGGCGCTCCGGCCATGGCGTCGAACGCCGCCAGGTCCGAGCTCGTCACGATAACCCCGGATCCCCACGCCCCCGTCGCGCCGTCGGTCATGCTCATCCGCACCATCGCCAGCGTCGCGTTGAACTCCGTCAGGCGCCAGCGATACCCGGTGTACGTCACGTCGTCCGCCGTCGTCGCGGTGTTCCGGTTGTTGGTCAGCGTCGCCGTGTCGTCCAGGCCAGACCCGATCCGCCCCGCGAGCAGGGTCCGGTCGTCGCAGTCCGCGTCGCCATCGAAGTCAAAGTCCCCCCGCACCAGCCGGAACTGCAGCGCATACGCCGTCGTCGAGAGGGCGGTGCCGGCGGGGGTGTCGTTGTGGCCGCCCGGCGTCAGCCGGAAGCCGGTGATCGGGAAGTCATCGAAGCGCACCGTCCCCCCCGCGCTCGGGGCGCACCAGAAGGGCGCCACGTCCGGATTGCACGACCCCGCCCCCGCATAGACGTACAGCGCCCCCGCCGGGTTGGTCGGCGAGCCAAAGGTCTTCTGGTCGTCCATCGTCCCCGCCGTCGCGTCGGGCCCGACGTCGATCGTCCCCTTGTACCGCAGGTACGCCGGCGTGCCGGGCTGCGAGTTGGTCGTCTCCCCCCGCACCCACGACTCGTCCGCGATGCTCGTCGTCACAAGCGCGCCCGTGCCCGGGTCGACGACCGACCCGGCGTTGGGATTGACCGCCCGGTATCGCAGGCGCGACACCGCGTCGGGGTTGTACCCCGCCGTCTCGGTGATCTCCGCAGTGTCGCGCCCGCGATCGGGCGTGTTGTACTCCTTCCCCGAGTCGTTCGACCACGCCACCTCGTCCACGATCTGGCACGGCTCGAACGCCCCGGCCACCGTCTGCGTCCCGTCCCCCCCGTCGCCGACGTACATCGCCGTTTCGCCCCCGTGGTCGAGCCGCCCGTTGAAGTCAACGTCGCACGACCAGTCCTTCTTCCAGACGTACCCCGTCCCGTACACGCTCGCCCCCGACGAGCTCAGCGAGTGGTTCGGCCGCCGCCGCACCAGCAAGTACGTCGACGACCGGTCGTTGTCGAGCGTCCCCGCGGAATCCACGCTTGGGATGTGCAGAGAATGGAAGCACGCCCCGTCCAGGTACCGCGGGTTGGCGGGCCCCTCCGGGAGACCCGGATCGAACGCCCCGTTCACCGCCAGCGACGCCGCCGTCCGCGAGAACCCCGCCGCGCTGGCGCTGAACAGCGTGAAGAACCCGGACGTCCCGATCGAGCGGCCGTCGAGCGAGAAGGCCTCATCGATCTCCGGAACGAGCACCCCGTCGGGCGCTTCGTCCGCCGGCGACGTGTCCCGCCCGCCCTTGACCAGCACGAGCGCGTACCCCGTGAGGTCCATCCCGGCCGGGCCGTACAGTTCGATGTATTCAGACGTGAGATCCCCCCCATTAGCGGGGTTCTCGAAGACCTCATTGATAACAACCTGCCCGCTCGCCGATCCCGCCAGCACCGCCAACGCCCCCGCCGCCGTCACGATCGATCCACGCATGGCCACGCCTTTCCGACCGGCCCGACGCGGGCGCACGGCCGCCCGCAGCCCTACGAGGGCCGAGATCGCGACGTCACGCTCGGCGTTCCGGACTGCGGCCCGGGGGGCCGCGACCGCGAAAACTAAGCCATGAAATGATCACGAGCAAAGGAGCGCCGATACATTCGCAATACCGCGCTTGTTATGTAACGCGTGGGCAGGCTCGGCGATATGGCTCCGCCGTCCCCGACGCGGCTCGGACGGTTCTCGGGCAATCCCCGAACGCCACGCCTCGCGCGCGCACCGCATGCCCGGTGCATCCCCGCGGCCGCCATCGGCCGCCGCAGATCACCCAGACTTAGCGCCAAAAGTCACCGCCACACGTTGCCGGGGTCGCCGTACATGCCCGTAGACAGCGTGCCGCCGAAGACGGCTCCCTCGATCTCGGGATACCGGTCGTCCGTCGTGAGCAGCATCCCGCGGGGCCACCCGAACGTCCCGTCCCGGTTCTCGTCCCTGAAAGCGGCCACGTGACCGTCCGCGAACACGAGCTGCCCATACAGCTTGGTGTGCGATCGCCGTCGGTCCCCCTTCGTCGCCGCGTTCGCGTGCGCTGGCCCCAGGTCCGCGTAGTCCTGCCGCCCCCACCCCCGCCAGTACTCGACCGGCCCGTCCGTCATCGACTTGCACGTCCGCTGCACCACCCCCTCGAAGTCCTCCTCCTCCCCCCGATCCGTCCGGGCGTCCCCCATCAGCGGCACGCGGCTCGTCGTCGCCGCGCTCGGGAACGCCAGCGAGAGCGGCCCCACCACCGAGGGCATGTGCTTGGGCGCACCGATCCCGACGTTCAGCGGCTGCCGCATCTCCGTCATGCCGTGGTACCACGCCTGAACGTAATTGGTGTTGAACCCCCGCGCCAGCAGTTCCCGCTGCGCCTCCGCCGAGAACACCTTCACCCCGCGCTCGTTCAGCCGCGCCAGCGCCATGTTCTGCGTGAACCGCGCCGGGTTCGTCGGGCACAGCAGCTTCCCCGGCACCAGGTACTCCCCCAGCACCATGTCCGCCAGCCACCCCGCCTCGTCGATGGGACCCAGCGCGTTCCCCTCGCGGTTGTCGAACGGCCCCGACCCCAGGTACTCCCGCCCCGACCCTGCATACGCTTGGAGCCCCACCCCGATCTGCCGGAGGTTCGAGGCGCACGCCCCCTGCCGCGCCATTTCCCGCGTCCCCGCCAAGGCTGGCAGCAGGATCGCCAGCAGAAGGGCGATCGCGCCGGCGACCACCAGCACCTCGATCAAGGTGAACCCCGCCCCGCGCCCCGCAACCCCCTTGGCCATGCGTCGATCCACCCCGCGCCGGCTTGCCACCTCGCCCGGCCCGACCAGCCTACGGGCGGACCCCACGTCCGACAACAACAATGTCAGCCCCGATTCTCCGCCCCGCCGCGTCTCCGCCCGTGACGCCGATATTCTCCACTCCCCGACCGCGGGGCCGGAGGAATTGATGGCGAGGCGACGGATATCGGCAGCGCTCGTCGCCTTCGCCCTCGCCGGTGCCGGATCCGCGGCCTCCGCCCAAGTCCTCATCAGCGAGGTCTTCGAGAACCCACCCGGCCTCCGCGACGTCGACCTCCGCTGGGAGTACATCGAGCTCCGCGGCCGCCCCGGCATGGACCTCTCCGGCTACGCCGTCATCCTCCTTAAGGGAGGGTCCGACCGCCAGGCCGACGGTCGCCCCGACGAGGGCCTCCTCCCCGAGATCGACGAGGCCTTCGCCCTCGACGGCCTCCGTCTCGACCAGAACGGTGGCTTCACCCTCCTCAACACCGACGCCTCCGGCCGCTCCGCCATCGCCGACCGCTTCATGGGCATCAACGCCGCCGCCGACCCCACCCGGCCCGACGCCCCCGACAATCCCTACTTCGAACGCGCCCTCTCGTTCCCCGCCGCCCACATCCCCTCCCCCGAACCCTGCGGCGCCCTCAACAACGACGGCGCCTCCACCTATCTCCTCGTACGCCGCCGCCCCGGCCACTCCCTCGGCCCCGACGGCCGCAGCATCTACGCCCCCGACTACGCCTTCCGCAAGGGCACTCGCCACGACGTCGACTTCGACGGCCGTGTCGACCGCGGCGACGAGCGCCCCGCCGACGGCGCCCCCCCGCCCTCCGTCCTCGAGCCCTACCAGATGGTCGACGAGGTCGGCTGGTTCCGCGACGGCGGCCACGTCTACCTCCGCTCCGCAGAGAACCACCTCCACGCCCACGACGAGTTCAACCCCGACGGCGTCAGCCGCATCCGCTTCCTGGCCGCCAACCCCGCCGCCGGAAACCGCACCGTCGACCTCCCGGCGCTCAGCGGCGACGACGGCGAGCGCCTCCATCGCTTCCAGGTCGTCCCGACCACCATCGCCGACGAATCGTTCGTGTGGGGCACGCTCGATCACGCCGCCTTCCCAGACCGACGCGACTACTACGACGGCTTCAGCCTCGAGGGGTGGTACCAGATCGCCGCCCCGACCGACCCCGCCGGCCCACGCTTCGACGGCTCCTGCGACCCCGAGCCCGACCGTGCCCCCTTCCCCGCCCCCTGTCCTCCAGTCCGCGACGGCCCCTACCTCTTCGCCGACCTCCGCCTCCCGGGCTTCGGCCTCACCCCCGGCTCCGCCAACGTCGGCCTCCGCGGCGGCCCTCCACCGGACTCCGTCCGCTTCATCCCCGGCGACGTCAATCTCGACGGCGCCCTCGGCCCGGCCGACGTCGCCCTCGCCCTCTCGCTCTCGGGTGCCTCCCCCGACGACCTCATCGCCGCGACCCCCGAGGCGCCCGCCCGCTACCGCTGGGAAGGCATCCCCCTTCAGCAACTCCTCGCCGCCATCCACGCCGACCCCGCCGACGGCGACGACGGCCGCGACGCCCCCGTGGTCACCGCGCGCGACGTCGCCGCCATCCGCCGCCTGATCACTTGAACCGGACCGCCCCAGCGCGGCCCGGGTCTCGGGCGCGACCGACGCTCCTACCGCGCCTCGATCTCGCAGTGCCCCACCAACTCCGGGTCCAGCCCCGCGGGGTTCGCCCATTCCGCCGCCGAGATCGACACCGACCGCACCTCGCGCCACCGGTCGATCGTCACCTCGAACGCGCCCGCCGCGCCCGGCGCGAGCCCGCCCGACTTCGCCACGATCTGCCGCAGCGTCAGCGCCTGGCTCCGCGTCAGCGTCCACACCGCCGGCCGCATCACCGCGCCACGCACCGTCACGAACCGCACCGACTGCGCCAGCGGCAGCGTCCCGGTCACCGGCGCGGCATCGATCATCTCCCCCAGCGCCCGGTTGTCACGCGCGAGGGTCGCCTCCCTCTCCCGCCCCGCTCGCTCCCACGTCACCGTCAACGCGCCTAGGCCCCCCAGCGCCGCGAGCGCCGCGGCCAACGCCCCGGTGAGCGCCCGAAGTCGCCAGCGCAGCGGAGCCTCCGCCGCGCGTCGCACCGCCCGCCGCACCATCGCCGGGTCCCCGAACCGCTTCCTCGCTTCCGCCGCCGCCTCCTCGGGCGACATCCCGGCCCGCTCCAACTCGGATGCGGACCGCTCAAGATGAAACGCCAACTCGTCCCGCAGGTCCCGCTCGAAGCGGTCGCGCCCGCCGTCGCCGGCAGGCCCGTCCCCGTCAGGACGCTCGGAGTCGCCGCCCATCGGACCCCTCCCCGCCCGCCCGCGCGGCAGCCCGCAGGCTCACTCCGCCAGCGCCCGCGGCGAGTCCAGCACCTTCCGCACCGCCGCCACGAGCCGCTCCCACTCCTTCAACTCTTCCCGCAGCCTGCCCGCCCCGGTCTTGGTCAGCGTGTAGAACTTCGCGCGGCGATTCGCCGGCGTCTGCCGCCAGTCGGCGATCAGCCACCCCTTCGCCTCCAGCCTGTGCAGCGCGGGGTAGAGCGATCCCTCCTCCACCATGACCACCTCGTCCGACCGCGCCTGAATGGCTCGGCTGATCGCGAAGCCGTGCGAAGGCCCCGTCGCGATGATCTTCAGGATCATCATCTCAAGCGTGCCGCGGAGCAATTCGTGCCGGGGGGCCAAGGCCATTTCCTCTCCTTCCAACCGGTCAGTGTAAGCCCCGCCCAAGCGGACGTAACACCTTTCCACCCACACTCTCCGCGCTCCGCACCCCACCCGATGACCCCGAACCACGGCGGCGTCGATCCCATCGGTTCGGCCCGCCCCTAAGTTCACCGACCATCCAAACAATTTCCAAACTTTCCGCTTGCAAGACCGCCAACTCGTGGTACGGTGTTCGTATGGATATGCACCCCGCCTTCGACGCGGTCCTCAAGGGCTTCCTCCACGGCGCTCTCCCCCTGGACGCCCTCGCGACCGAGCACGACCTCACCCTGCTCGAACTTGTCGACCTCCTCACCTCCCCACGGGCCGAAAGCCTCTTGACCGCCATCGAGCACCTCGCCCTCCGTCGCCGCGCCAATCTCCATGCCCACGTCGGCGCGAACGCCCTCGCCCGCCTGGATGCCCTCTTCGCCGAAACTCCCGACCCCATCGAGTCCCGCCGCATCGCCGCC
>Ga0105046_10002385_pt1 | contig 29670 bp, 23 predicted proteins | sample MAT03_FD_78385 | JGI IMG/M metagenome (GOLD analysis project Ga0105046, IMG submission 78385) | Freshwater microbial communities from Lake Fryxell liftoff mats and glacier meltwater in Antarctica - MAT-03 (megahit assembly) | ecosystem: Environmental > Aquatic > Freshwater > Ice > Liftoff... | reverse complement strand
TAACTCCTGGTCCTGCCGTCCTGGCCGAAAAGGCAGCTTCAGGCTGCTTGGCAGCACAAGTAGATTTTGGTCGGCCAGTCTTGGATTCGGGTAGAAGTACAAACGGCCGGAGGAGCTCTTCACTATCGCGCCGCGCGGATGCGAATACAGATCGGTAGGACGTTCATTCACGGCGCCGAAAAGCGCGACCCGGCTGGGTGTGCCCGCGGGCAAACTCTGAAGAATTCCAGCCTCAGTGACCTCAAAGGCAATCATTACACCATTGCTGATCGTCAGCACGCCGCCGCCGCCCATCGCCACGGCTGAACTCAACAGCAGGCTCTGCGTCTGTGGACTGCGGTCCGCCGTTACTTCCCGTGTCCGGCGTTCCGTCGAGTTGAAGATTCGCAGCCTGCCACCGGTTGCATCGTCCCCTTCCAATATCAGAAATTCGCCCGATGGAAGTTGCGAAAGAGATCGCATGCGCCCGCCGCCGCCGTAGATTTGTTCAAACCTCCACTCTCCCGCTTCGACTGCGCCCGTACCCACGAAAATGTTCCCTTTGCCCAGACCGATGTGCAGGGTTCTCGATGTATCGAAAGCGATACTTGAAGTGGCACAACCGTCAGCCACCACAATTTGACCCAAATGCCGCACATTTGTTTGGTCGAGTTGCGCAAACACATTGCAGTTGGTGTCCACCAGAAACATCTGGCCATCGTTGCGCTTGTTGGCCGACGAGATCGGGAACGGCAACGCCTCTATTCGAAAGAGCTCGGATGAGAATCGAGGGTTGGGCGGACGATCGGGCACAAAGTCGGTGGCAGCCGCTCGCTGGATCGCGCCGTTCGGACTGATCCGGTACAAGTTCCCGTCGCCTCCGTCGACGACGTAGACTTCACTGGTTGTGTCCACTGTTACGCCCGATGGCGCGTCAAAAGAAGGACGAAACGACAAATCGCTCGTTAGCGGCAGCGCGTGGAGAAGTTTACCGGCATCGGTGATTGTAACGCTGCGATTGGGCGCTGGCTGATATCGCAACAGCCGGTCGGAGAAAAGGTCAATCGCTACGAGCGAGTTGCCTTCCCGCGCGATCGCTCCATCCAGCCGGCCAAGCGGAACCAAGTCGCCGTCCAGCGGACCGATTAGCGAACTGAACAGGGAACCGTCTCTCGTATGGATAATGGTTTGTTGGTCCGGGCCCGCAGTCAGTGAAGTAACGGGGTTCCGGGCAAATCCCGCAAAGTTACCGCCTGCGTAATCGCGAAGACTTCCCTGGGGAGAGATTCGTTGGAGCTGTCCGTTGATGGAAAAAACGATGTTTCGCTCGCCATCTACCGCCACGGCGTCAACGCGAGGCGTGGGGGGAATCGGAACCGGCAATGTCTCCCGCGGGTTGTCTCCAAACTTCTTCGGTTCTCCCGCCCAATGTTTGTACAACGCCGTGCCGCCATTTTCGAGCCGAAGCACGAACACTGACTGGGTAACCAAGAGTTCGGAGCGTGTCTCCGCCGCCACAATGATAAAGAGGTTTCCGTATGGATCGGTTGCCAATTTAGCGGTGCCGATTAGTCCGTCTCGCGGCAGAAGAAAGTAAGCAAGATCGAACGCACGGGGATTCGAGTTCCTTACAATCTCGTCCGGATTGCGGTTCGCTCCGGAACCGAGTACGAGCGTCTTTGTTCCGTCCGAATCCAAGCGGTGCAGCGACCCGTTTCCTTCGTCAAGAACCCAGATTGCTTCGTTGGTCAGCCGGACTTGGATTGGACCCCGAAAGCCCTCCGCCACGCGCCTGATCCGGTTGTCGGTTGTCCACTCGAGCACGCTGCCCGCCTCGGAAAGACCGAGTACACGGCGCCCGCTGGGAAGAGCGTCGAACGACGTGAGCCGGGCGCTCCGCGGCAAGAAAAATGTTTCCGCGGGCTGACCCGCCGCGGTCGGACGCGACTCGATTTTCGCCGTGAACGGATACGCGAACTCTCCCTGGCAAAACGCCAGGGGTGTGGCGCACGCAATCAAAAGCGTTGAACCAAGGAAACCAATTCTCATAGCCTGCCTCACTCGCAAGTAATATCTAAACGAACGCCGTACGAATCTGCTAGAGCTTCGGAGAAATTATCCGCCGCGTCAAACCGTATCCATCCGGAACGTCTCCAAGAAGTGTTAATTCGCGGAAACGTAAGGCTCCGGAGGCACCGGGCTGCCGGCACGAACTCTCTTACTGTTCAAATTTACAGGCATCGTAACATCAATCGGGAGGGGTAGGCAATAAAAGTGCGAGGGGCGGATGGCCGCCCCTCGCTTACTTACGATTGTGTTGGGTAGTTATTCCTTCTCGGGCAGGGTGCCAGCGGCGAAGAAGGTTTGATACGGTGCGTCGGTTGATTTACGGTTGGCGGCTGGCGGGAGGGGGCGCATTACCCGGAAGGCCACGGCGTCGCCGGGCTTGAGGGCGGTTTGCGCTTTGCGGAGATCTTCGAGCGAGGTGACCGGTTGGCGGTTCACGCTGATGATCACGTCCTTCTCCTGGATGCCGATTTCGGAGGCGAAGGAGTTTTCCTCGACTCTGGTTACGTAGACGCCGCGCTCGTCGCCGAGCTTTAAGGTCTCCTTCTCCTGGGCGGCCATGGAGCGGATGGAGATGCCGAACTTGGCGGGAGAACCTTCTACCTTGGCCGGGACTTCGATCTCGTCGCGGTGACGGGCGAAGCGCTCATCATCCTTGAACACGTCGTTGCGATCCTGGACCTGGACGCTGAAATCCATGTGCTTGCCGCCGCGATCAACGGTGATCTTGACGTTGGTCTCGACCGGGGTTTCCGATACGACCGCAACGAGATCGTCGCCATTCTTGATGGACTTGCCGTTGATGGCGATGATCACATCCTCAGGGCGGACACCGGCCTTCTCGGCGGGTCCCTTCGGCGTAACTGTGGTCACGAGGACACCGTTCGCCACACCGGCAGCCTTTAACACTTCCGATTTCTCGTACTTGTTCCAGGAGATGCCGATGGAGCCGCGCTTGGCGCGTCCGTACTGGATGATGCTGTTGTAGACCTTCGCCATCTGGTTGGCGGGGAGGGCGAAGCCGATGCCCTGGTAGCCGCCGGACTGGGTGGCGATGGCGGTGTTGACGCCGATGATCTCGCCGTGGATGTTGACGAGGGGACCGCCGGAGTTGCCGGGGTTGATGGCTGCGTCCGTCTGGATGAAGCGCTGAAACTGCTCGGCGCTGGGGAGGTCACGGCCGGTGGCGCTGATGATGCCGGCGGTGACGGTGGCGGCGAGGCCGAAGGGGGAGCCGATGGCGACGGCCCAGTCACCGACCTGGACGGCGTCGGAGTTGCCGATCTTGAGGGCGGGGAGGGGACGGCCGGCATCGATACGGATGACGGCGATATCGCTTTCCCAGTCGGAGCCGATGACCTTGGCTTTGTATTCCTTGTCGTCGCCGGAGAGCTTCACCTTTACCGTGTCCGCCTTTTCGACGACGTGGAAGTTGGTGACGATGTAACCGGCTTTGTCGACGATGAAGCCGGAGCCGGTAGCTTCGCGGGGACGGGGTTTGGCGTTGGGCTGGGCGCCGGGTTGACCCTGGCGGCCAAAGAAGCGGCGGAACATTTCCATTTCATCGCCACCGCCCTCTTCTTCCTCGTCACCGGGGGCCGTGCGGCGGCGGGCCGTGGGAGCTTTTGAGGTGACTTCAGAGGTGATGTTCACAACCGAGGGTTCGACCAGCTTGGCGAGCTTGGTGAACTCGTTTGGTGAGGAGATGGCCGTGGGGATGACGAGCGGCGTCGCGTCCGGCGCGACGGCCTGGCCCTTGGCGGCGCTGACGCTACCGCTGGCAAGGGTGCCGATCAAGATGCCCACCGAGAGGGTGAACACGAGAAGCGTGAGAGAAAGCAATTTTTGCTGCTTGAGATTCTGATACCAATTCATGGTTATCTTCCTACCTTTACCTTTTCCCTATTCTACTTGTAACTCTATTGATGTGCGGGAGCCTGTGCCGGTTTCAATTCCACCAATAGGATTCCTGCCAATATGAGCAGGGCACCAACGGCGGCGCGCGCGGAGAGGGTTTCGTTTTCGAAGAGCCAGGAGACAAGCCAGGCGAAAACGGGCTCTAAGGTTAAGATTAACGCGGCGCGGGTGGCGGTGGTGTGCTGCTGCGCCCAGGTTTGGAGGACAAACGCGAGCGCGGTGGCCAATAGGCCTCCGGCGAGGATTGCGGCGATGACGATGGGCGACCAATGGATGGAGGGTGCTTCCACCAGTGGCGCAGCGACAACGGCGACGGCGGCGGCTCCGGCAATTTGCAGAAAGCTCAGAGACTCAAAGCCGACAATAGGCGCCCAATGGCCCAACAGGACGATATGAACCGCGAATGCGAAAGCGCAACCGATGGTCAAAAGGTCACCGCGGTCTATTGAGAGTTTTTCTCCTTGCATCGACAATAAACCCATACCGAAACCGGCGACAAGCACCCCACAGACTTCGAAAATTCGGGGTCTAACGCGATAGACGAGCGAATTCACAAAAGGTACCAAAACAATATACAGACCGGTGAGGAAAGCGCTTTTAGACGGCGTGGTGGTTTGGAGACCGGCGGTTTGGAGAATATAGCCGAGCATGAGAACGGCGCCGACTTTGAGGCCGCTCCAATACTCCTGGCGACCGAAGCCGAGGCGGATGCGGCGGCGGAAGAAAACGGCGAGGACGGCGGCGGCAAAGGAGAAGCGGAGGGCGAGATAGAGGACGGGGGTGACTTCGGGGAGCGCGCGTTTGACGAGGAGGAAACTGGCGCCCCAGATGAAGGCGATGGCGGCGAGGGTGAGGCCGGCCCGCATTAGTCGGAGAGGAGGATGGCGGTGAGAAGAAGCAGGCGTTTGAGGCCGGTATCGCGGCCTTCGGAGTTGTACCACTCCGCGGCAGTGTGAGCGCCGCCGCCGGTACCGCCGGCGCCGACGGAGATGGCGGGGATTTTCAGGCTGAGGGGGATGTTGGCGTCAGTGGAAGCGCAATCGGTGACCGATCGAATGCCGAGATAGGCGTCAACCGATTGAATAGCGGCCAGGAGCGGGGAGCCGACGGCGAGGCGGCCGCCGGGACGTGAGCCGGCTTCGCGAACGCGGCCGGAGACCTTGCCGAGGGGGGACTTTTCGTTTTCCCAGTCGCAGGCACGGGTAACGGCGGCGTCCAGGATCGCCGACTGGCGTTCGAGGAGGGCTTCGTCGACGGAGCGGAGATCGAGGCGGGTGCGGGCGAGCGGGGGGATGGCGTTGACGCTGAGGCCGCCTTCGATGATGCCGAAGTTGAAAGAAAAGCGGGCGGAGGGGGGCGGCAGATTTTCGGCGAATATGGTGATCATCCGGGCGATGGCATGGACGGGGTTGGCGATGCCGTAGTCGGTCCAGCTATGGCCGCCGGGGCCCTGCATGGTGACTTCGTAGCGGCGGCAGGCGAGTGCCTGGTTGGTGATGTGTTCGGTGGCGGGGCCGTCGAGGACAAGGAAGGCGCGGATTTTGGAAGCGAGGGGCGACTGGGTGCAGAGGTGGCGCATACCGCAGAGGTTGCCGTCGCCCTCCTCGCCGACGTTGGCGATGAAGACCGGGGAGGCGGTAAGTCCGCCGAGCGGGGGAGCGGATTTCAGGGCGCGGACGATGCCGAGCAGGCCGGCGAGACCGGCGCCGTTGTCACTGACTCCGGGACCGGCGAAGACGCCATCGGGTTCTGTCCTGATGTCGGCGGCGGACCGCGGGGCGAGGACGGTATCGAGGTGGGCGGTGAGGGCGATGTAGGGGGGAGGGGAGTGGGGTTCGAGGAAGGCAACGACATTGCCGGCCTGGTCAATTTTGGCGTCGCAGCCGAGTTGGCGGAAGGCGGCGAGCATCCAATCGGCACGTTTCTGTTCCTGGAAGGTGGGGGAGGGAATGCGGCAGAGTTCGAGGTGTTTTTCGTTGATCCAGTGCTTGTCGCGGCTTAGCTGCTGGAGCGCTTCCTTGAGACCACGGGAGGCGGCGAGGGCGTCGAGATTGCGGGATGCCGTGGCGGCCATTGTCCTTGAGTGTAACAAGTGCGGTTTTTAGGGCGGTGGTATGCTGCGGTGATAACGAGCCGCATATGAAACTTCTTATTCCTCTGATGGCGCTGATTCCATTGGCGCAGGCGCAGTATTACGTGATCTCGACGGTGGCTGGAAATGGACAAGTCCAGTTTAGCGATGGGGGCGGGGCGGCGACGAGCGCGCGTCTGATCGCGCCGAATTATACGGCGGCCGATGGGGCGGGCAACGTCTTTGTGAGCGACAACTACTATCATCAGGTTTTTCAGATTTCGGCGGCGGGGACGATCACGGTGGCGGCGGGAACGGGGAAGCAGGGGTTTAGCGGCGATGGGGGGCGGGCGACGGCGGCGCAACTGGATGGCCCGGCGGGCCTGGCGGTGGATAGCGCCGGGAACCTTTATATTGCCGATTCCGCGAATAACCGGATTCGAAGGGTGGGGCGGGACGGCAATATTACGACGTATGCCGGGAATGGGCAAGGGGGCGTAGGGGGCGATGGAGGGGCGGCGGCGGCGGCGCAGTTGGGCGGGGTGACGGGGCTTGCCGTGGATGGCGCAGGGGATCTTTATTTCAGCCAGGCGAGCAGCCACCGGGTGCGGCGGGTGCGCGCGGATGGGGCGGTGAGCCGGTTTGCGGGCACCGGGACGGCGGGGTTCTCGGGAGACGGAGGGGCGGCGGCATCGGCGCAGTTGTTCAACCCGCAGGGTTTGAAGGTGGATATACAGGGGAATGTTTACATCGCCGATAACCAGAACCACCGGATCCGGAAGGTGCCGGCGTCGGGGACGATTTCGACGGTAGTTGGGAATGGGACGCAGCGGTTTGCCGGGGACGGGGCGGCGGCGGAACTGGCTTCGTTGTCGGGGCCGGCGGATGTAGCGATTGATGCGAATAACAACTTGTATATTTCCGATTTGCTGAACGGGCGGGTGCGGATGGTAAATGCGGCCGGTGTGATTTCCACCGTGGCGGGCGGGGGCGGGGCGTTACAGAACGGACCGGCGCTGCAGGCTTCGCTACCGGCGCCAACGGGTCTGGCGATCGATAGCGAGGGACGGTTAATTATTGGCGTGAACTTTGCGCGGCAGGTGCGGCGATTGTCGCAGTTGACGATAACTACTATCGCGGGTGTACCACCGACTGGAGGGGCGGGGGATGACACGCCGGCGACGGCGGCGACGCTGCTGAGCCCGTTTGGAGTGGCGGTGGACGGGGCGGGAAATGTGCTGGTTTCCGACCAGGTGGATAACCGGATCCGGAAAGTTTCGCCGGCGGGAGTCATAACCACGTTTGGCGGGACGGGCCTGTATGGCTGGAACGGAGACGGGAGTCCGGCGACGACGGCGGCCATCGGTTCGCCGCGCGGGCTGTCCTTCGATACGTCGGGGAATTTGTTCCTGGTTTCAGGGGCGATGTCGGGTGTGCGGCGGATTGCGGCGACGGGATCGGTGAGCACGATAGCGGGAACGGGAGCGGCGGGTTTTACCGGTGACGGGGGCGTGGCGACGGAAGCGCGACTGAATATTCCGTTGGGAGTGGCGGTGGATGCGGCGGGGAACACGTTTGTCGCCGATACGAATAACCACCGGATCCGGCGGGTGGATGGGGCGACGCGGGTGATTACGACGTTTGCGGGCACGGGCATCGCCGGATTCTCGGGGGATAACGGGCCGGCGGCGCAGGCGCAGCTTTTTCAACCGCGTCAATTGACGTTTGATAGCGGCGGGAACCTTTTTATTGCGGACACGGGAAACAGCCGGGTGCGCCGGATAGGACCATCTGGTGTTATCACAACCGTGGCGGGGACGGGCGTCAATGGGGCCAGCGGCGACGGCGGACCGGCCACGGCGGCGCAACTGAGCGCGGTAGGCGTGGCGGTGGATAGGACCGGGAATTTGTTTGTTGTGGGCACGGGGCGAATCCGGAAGGTGGATGGAGCGACGGGGATTATTTCCACGATTGCGGGCAACGGGACCTTGGGATTTAGCGGCGATGGGGGGCTGGGGACGAGCGCGATGATCGATGGGGCGGTGAGTGCCGCGGTGGATGCGCAGGGGGTGGTCTATTTTACCGATGAGCGGAATGCGCGGGTGCGGAAGCTGACGCCGGCGCAGATTGTGGCGGAGGGCGTGGCGAATGCGGGGACGTTGAAGGCGGGGGCGGTGGCTCCGGGGGAGGTGATCAGCATTTTTGGATTTGAGGTGGGACCGGCGGTCCCGGCGGGATTGCAGGTTGACGCAGCGGGAGTGGTGACGACGCAATTGGGCGGGACGCGGGTGCTGTTTGACGATGTACCGGCGCCGCTGGTGTATGTTTCGAGCGGCCAGGTGAATGCGATTGTTCCTTACGGAGTGGCGGGCAAGGATTCGACTCGCATGCAAGTTATTTTTTAGGGACGGGCGACCAATACGATTACTTTGCCGGTGGTGGCGGCGTCTCCCGGGGTGTTTGCGATTACCAATGAGGATGGGAGCGTGAATTCGGCGGCGAATCCGGCGGCGCAGGGATCGATTCTGGTGATTTATGGGACAGGGGAGGGGCAGACGGCGCCCGGCGGCGTGGATGGAAGCGTTGCCAGAACGGTGTTTCCGAAGCCGGTATTGCCGGTGAGCGTGCTGGCCGGGGGGCAGGCCGCGGAGGTTTTGTATGCTGGCGCGGCGCCCGATTTCGTGGCCGGCGTGATGCAGGTCAACTTGCGGATCCCGGCGGGGTTGCGAGGGACGTTGCCGCTTCAACTGCGAATTGGAGAGGCGACGACTCCGGCGGGACTAAACATCTTTGTACGGGCGCAATAGAAGGTGCTAAAGGCCAAAATGAAGCCGCATTCAGGTATATACTTACGGATGAGGACATAGGTATGAACACCACAATGAAGTTTGCCATGGTGATTACGCTGGTGGTTGGAACCCTGGCTTGGCTGGCAATTGGGGGGACGGGGGAATCGGCCTCCTATTTCAAAACGATTCCGGAGGTTGAGAAACTGACCGGGGCGGAGAAAAACAAAAAGTTGCGTGTGGGCGGGCTGGTGGAAGCAGGTTCCATTAAGCGGACGGGCAGCCAAGTTGATTTTGTCCTGGTTGAAGGCGACTGGAAGATGAAGATCTCCTACACGGGGAACGAGCCTTTGCCGGACACTTTCAAGGATGGTTCGCAGGCGCTGATCGACGGGAAGATGGGCGACGGCGTGTTTCATGCGACGAAGATCGCGGCCAAGTGCGCGTCGAAGTACGAAGCGAAGCCGGGCCAGAACTATAAGGGAAACGCGTCGACGTACGAGAAAAAGTCATAGTTCGTCCGGACTGAGGAGTCGAAATTCATGGAGAACATAGGCGCTTTAGCCATTCTACTGGCGTTCTGTCTAGCGATTTACTCGGTGCTTGCCTCCCTGGTGGGGGCATGGAAGAAAAAGCCGTTTCTGATTGCGAGCGGGGAACGCGCCGTGATCGCGGTGTGGGCGCTGATCATGCTGGCAACGGGGATCCTGCTGTACGCGCTGGTGACCAGCGATATGCGGTATGCGTATGTGGCGGCGCACTCCAATCGCGACATGCCGTGGTATTACAAGGTGTCGTCGTGGTGGGGCGGGCAGGAAGGGTCGCTGCTGCTCTGGAATTTCGTGCTGATCTGGTACGGGTTCGTGGTGGTGTTGCAGAACAAGAAGAAGCACCGGGCGATGATGCCGTACGTGGTGGCGACGCTGATGACGACGCAGGTGTTCTTTTTGACGCTGAACGTGTTTCCGGCATCGCCGTTTAACATGCTGGCGCAGGGCCGGAACATTGTGGAAGTGCAGGACGGCAACGGGTTGAACCCGCTGCTGCAGTACTGGACGATGTTGATCCATCCGCCGATTCTGTATATGGGGTACGTCGGGTTTGTGGTGCCATTTGCGTTTGCGCTGGGATCGTTGATCACGCGGCAGCCGGGTGAGCAGTGGATTTTCACGACGCGACGGTGGGCGATTGTGACTTGGATCTTCCAATCGACGGGCGTGTTGCTCGGCGCGGGTTGGGCGTATGCGGTGTTGGGATGGGGCGGCTACTGGGGCTGGGATCCGGTTGAAAACGTGAGCTTCCTGCCGTGGTTGACCTCAACGGCGTTTCTGCATTCGGTGATGATGCAGGAGAAGAAGGGGATGATGAAGATCTGGAATATTGTGCTGGTGGCCGGCACGTTCTTCCTCTGCATCTTCGGTACCTTCATGACTCGCAGCGGGATTGTCGCTTCGGTGCATGCTTTCGCGTCCTCGAACATTGGCAACTACTTCCTGGTGTTTTTGACCTTGGGAATTGCGTTGACGATCTACCTGATTCTGGGCCGTCTGGATTATTTGAAGTCGGAATCGGAGTTGGAAAGCGTTGTTTCGCGCGAGTCGAGTTTCCTGTTTAACAACCTGATTTTGCTGGCTTCCTGCTTTGCCATCTTGTGGGGCACGCTTTTCCCGGTGATCAGTGAAGCGTTGACGGGCGAAAAGGTGTCGGTGGATGCGCCGTGGTTTAACCGGGTAAACATTCCCATTGGGCTCTTCCTGTTGTTCCTGACGGGCGTGGGGCCGCTGCTGGCGTGGCGCCGGGCGTCGGCCGAGGGATTGAAACGCAACTTCCAGTGGCCGTTTATCGGAATGGTGGTGTTAATGGCCGGGTTGTACGCCTGGGGCATTCATCACATCTATGCGTTGATGACCTTTGGCTTGTGCCTGTTTGTGACATGGACGATTGGGCAGGAGTTCTACAAGGGCGCAATGGCGATCGGAAAAAAGGAATCGATGAATCTGGTGCGCGGGATGGTGGAGTTGACGCATCGGAATACGCGGCGCTACGGCGGGTATCTGGTTCACATGGGCATTGTGATCATGTTTATCGGCTTCGCGGGAGCGGCGTTTAACAAGGACTCGACGGTCGAGGCGGAGCAGGGGAAGACGTTTCAGCTGGGACGCTACGATTTGAAGGTCACGGGTGTGAACTCGGGGCAGACCGACAATTACGTTTGGCAGAATGCGACGGTGGAAGTGAGCATTGGCGGGAAGCCGTATGTTACTTTGGCGCCGGAACGGCGGATTTACAGCCAGAGCCAGCAACCGGTGGGCGCGGTGACGATTCACCGGCGGTTGGACGAGGATTTGTACATCAACTTCGCGGCGATGTCGAGCGAGGCGCAGAAACCGATTATCCAGACGTACATTTTCCCGCTGGTTACGTGGATCTGGGTGGGCTATTGGGTGCTGTTGTTTGGGAGCCTGATCTGTCTGGTTCCGAGCAAGGTGAAGCTGTCGTATGCGCGGACCGAAGTGGTAGGGATGGCGGGTAAACATGAAAAAGTGGCGAAATAGTCTCGCCTTATTGGTGATGTCGGGCTTCTGTGTGGCACAGACCGGGGACATGGTTCCGCCGGAAGTGCGGCGCATAGGAGACCGGTTGGCGTGCCTGTGCGGATCGTGCAACAACACGGTGGCGACTTGCCAAATGGTGGGCTGCCATTATACGGCGCCGGCGCGGGCGCGGCTTTCGGCGATGCATAAAGAAGGGAAATCGGACGACGACATCGTGGCCGATTTCGTGAAGCGGGAAGGCAAGAAAGCATTGGCGGCGCCGCCGGCCGAAGGCTTCGGATTGACGGCGTGGCTGGCCACGCCGGTGATGGCGTTGGCCGGCGTAGGGTTCGTTGCGTGGTTCCTGCGGAGAAGCCGGAAGAAGGCCGTGGCGGAGTTGGACGAGAAGGCGGTAGAGAAGTACCAACAAGCAGCGGAAAGGGATTTCTCTCGGTTCGACGAATGATTATTGCCTTGGCGGCGCTGATTGTCATCGGCGCCCTATTCCTCACCCTTCGGATCAGTGACAAGCATCTTCCACCAGCGGAGTCGGAGACTCCCATTAAGCCTTTGGAAGAGGCAAAAGTCCGGATATACGAATCCCTTCGTGATTTGCAGTTTGAGTATCGTCTTGGAAAGCTCTCGGATGCCGATTATCAGGCATCGAAGCAGGAGTTGCAGAAGGAGTTGGCGCGGGTGTTGCAGCAGATGGACGCGGCGGCGCCGGCGGCTGCCGTGAAGCCCGCGGTCGCGCCTGCCAAGCCGATGGGCAACGTCTGTCCGCATTGCGGAGCGTCTTTCAAAGACAAGTTGAAGTTCTGCGGCGAGTGCGGGAAGCCGATGGAGGCTGAAGCATGAGGCGCGCGGTTTGTTTTTTGGCGATGCTGCCGGTGATGGCGGCCGTTGACGGTGTCGTCACGAACGGCACATCGGGGAAGCCGCAGGCCGGGGCGACGGTGACGCTTTATGAGGTCTCGGCGGGCGGTCCGGAGCCGTTGGAGAGTGTGAAGTCTGGCGTTGACGGGGCGTGGAAGATAGACAAGCCTTTTAACGGGCGAGGGTTTATTCAGACAGCGTTTGACGGCGTGACTTACAACCATACGATGCGGCCTGGCGCGCCAACGGCAGGGATCGCGTTGGCGGTGTTCAATTCGTCGGCGAAAATGGGCGGGGATATCAAAGTCACCAATCACATGATTCTGTTGGAGCCGCAGGGCGACAAGCTTTCGGTGCGGGAGTCCTACTTCTTCTCGAACGAAGGGAAGCTAACCTGGAACGATTCTGGAAACGGTACTTTACGTTTCATCGTTGGAAACCCGCCGTTAGGACCGGTCGAAGTGAATGCTACGGCGCCGCAGGGAATGCCGATTCGGCGCGCTGCCGAAAAGGGGCGGGCCGAAGGTGAAATGAAAGTTGATTTCCCGATCAAACCCGGGGAGACACGAATCGATCTGGCCTATACGTTGCCCTACGCGAGCCCGTCGCGTTTCAAAACGAAGTTCCTGCTGCCGGCGATGCAGGCGATGATCGCGGTACCTAAGGGCGTTTCTTTGAAGGGCGCTGGTATCAAGGACGAGGGCAAAGAGCCGACAACGCAAGCCGGAATTTTTCGGGTGGAAACGCAGACGTTGGACCTGACGATGGAAGGAACGGGGGAGCTGGCTGGAGCGAGCGGCGGGGAAGAGGGTGCTTCGAAAGGCCCGGATATCGAGCAGATCAAGGCTCGTCCTTACGACAAACTTCCCTTGGTGTTGGGATTGGCGTTTGCGATTTTAGCTTGCGGGTTTGCGCTGTTGTATCGCAGCGAGGCGAGGAAATGAGCGCGCCTGCCGTCGCCGCGGCGGGCGTTTGGAAATATTTTGGTGATTATCCGGCGTTGCGGGATGTGCGGTTTGAATTGGGCGCGGGGGAGTGTTTGGCGCTGTTGGGCCGGAATGGGGCCGGGAAGACGACGCTGCTGCGGATACTGGGCGGGCTGAGCGGGGCTTCAAAGGGTGGCGTGTTGATCAACGGCGGCGAAGTACGGGCGTCGGAGACGCGGGCGCGAATTGGGTGGCTGGGGCATTCGATCGGGCTGTATGATGAGCTGTCGGCGCGGGAGAATTTGAGGACGTTTGGGGACTTGTACGGCGTCGCGTCAGCTACGGTTTCCGAATGGTTGCAGCGGGTGAATTTGGCCCACGTGGCGGATTCGCCGGTGCGCGAGTATTCACGCGGGATGCGCCAGCGGCTGGCGGTAGCGCGGGCATTTCTGCATGGGCCGAAATTGCTGTTGCTCGATGAACCGTTTACATCGTTGGATGACCGGGCGATCTCGTTGTTGCAGGGGCTGCTGGCGACGGCCCGGGCGGAGGGCGCGACGATTATCCTGTCAACGCACCAGATCCGCGAGGCGATGGAACTGGCCAGCCTGGTGGCGTTATTGGACCGCGGAAAGCTTGTCCACTTCGGGGAGCGGACCGCGGAGATGTTGAACGATCCGGCGTATTTGTATCGGACGTACGGGAGCGCGGCATGACCATGTTGCGGCATGCGGCCACGATTGCGGCGAAGGACTTGCGGAGCGAGTTCCGGACGAAGGAATCGATCAATTCGACGCTGTCGTTCAGCGTGGTGATTTTGTTGTTGTTCGCGTTTGCCTTTGATCCGTCGCCGGACATGATCGCGGAATTTGGCGGGGGGTTGCTGTGGATCGTTTTCGCATTTGCCGGGGCGCTGATTGTGAACCGGTCGTTTGCCCGGGAATTGCCGAACGATTGCATTGATGTATTGGTTTCTTCGCCGGCTTCGGGGGCGTCGCTTTTTCTGGGGAAGGCGCTGGCCGCGTTCATTCTGCTCTTTGGGATTGAGTGCATTTGCCTGCCGGTGTTTGGGATTTTCTACAACGTCACGTGGTGGCGGAGCCTGGGCGGGCTGTTGGGCGTGTTGGCGTTGGGCACTTGGGCGATGGCTTGTACGGGAGCGTTCATCAGCGCGTTGACGGTGAATTTGCGGCTACGGGAGTTGATGCTGCCGATGCTGGTATATCCGATCCTGATTCCGGCGTTGTTGCCGGTGATGATGCTGACGAACACGCTGCTGACGGGTCAGCCGCCGCCATCGGATTTCACGGTTTGGCTGCGGCTTTTGATCGGATTCAATATCATATTTACAACGCTGTCCGTTTACCTGGCCGAGACGATTTTGGTGAGATAGGAGTTATTTTTTATGCGATCAAAAGTGATTCTCGCTCTAGGCGCCATCGGAATGCCGTTACTGATCCGCAATTTATACGTACTGATGTTTCTAGTGCCGGACGATATGGAGCAGGGGCCGGTGTACCGGATTTTCTACTATCACCTGCCGGCGTTTTTGGTGGCCGCTGTCGGCTATTTGACGGCGATGGTTTCGAGTGTGATGTACCTGGTGAAGAAGGACCAGAAGTATGACGCGATCGCGGTTTCGGCGACGGAAGTTGCGTTGGCATTCGCGGCGGTGAACCTGGTTACGGGAATGATTTGGGGCCGGATCAGTTGGGGGATCTGGTGGGCGTGGGATCCGCGTTTAACGTGGGCGTTGATCAGTTGGCTGGTGTACTTCGGTTATCTGATGCTGCGGAACGCGATCGACGATCCGACGGAGCGGGCGAAGAACAGCGCGGTGCTCTCGATATTCGCGTCGGCTTCAGTCGCCATTACCTGGAAGGCGATTGAATGGTGGCGGACGCAGCATCCGGGACCGGTGCTGTCAATCCGGACGGGCGGCGTGCAGAAAATTGACCCGGCGATGGAGAACATGTTGTACATCAACTGGCTGGCGCTGTTGTTACTGGGTGCGATATTCCTGCTGGTACGGCTGCGACAGGAAGAAGTGCAGCGGGAAATTGATGCGTTGAGGCGCTACGCCCACGCGATGAACTAGAACGGAATTCCGATGGACGAACGCAACATAACTTACATGTTTTACGGGCTGGCGGTGGCGTGGGGGCTGCTGGCGTTATATGCTGTGCTGCTAGGACTGCGAGAGCGGGACCTGACGAAACAGCTTGAAACGCTGAGGCGAATGGTAGAGGAGAAAAAATGAACCGCCGGAAATTGATGCAGATGGCGATGGGCGCGCTGCCCGCGACGATGCTTACACAGCGGCACGTGGCCGCGCAGACGCAGACCGAACGGGCGATGCGGGGCTTGAGCTCACCGCTAATTAAAGACGTGCAAGTGATTGCGACGGCGCCGGCCGGGCTGCGGCTGGTGGTGGTCAAAGTCGTTACCGATCAAGACGGTTTGTACGGCTACGGATGCGGCACGTTCACGCAGCGAGCCGATCTGGTGGTGCCCGCCGTGGAACGGTATCTGAAGCCGTTTCTGATTGGGCAGAAAGCCGACCGTATCGACGACTTGTGGCAGGCGATGTACAACTCGAGCTACTGGCGGAACGGGCCGGTGTTGAACAACGCCATCAGCGGCGTGGATCAAGCGCTATGGGATATAAAGGGCCGAATGGCGGGGATGCCTGTTTACCAGTTGTTGGGCGGCAAGGTCCGCGAAGCGGCCGATTGTTACGGGCATGCGTCGGGTCAGGATGCGGCGCAGGTGGTGGAGAGCGCGAAGAAGTACATCGCCGAGGGTTTCCGGCATATTCGTGTTCAAGTCGGCGTTCCCGGAATGGCCGGGTATGGTTCGGGCGGAGCGGCGGCGCGGGTGAAGTCCTTGCACACGAAGCCGGTGTTCGAACCGGCGGCCTATATTCGGCGCGCGTTGAATATGTTCGAAGTTTGCCGGAAGGAACTGGGCGAAGAGATCGAGTTGCTGCACGATGTGCACGAGCGCATTACGCCGACTCAGGCATTGCAGTTCTCGAAGGACTGCGAGAAGTTCAAGCTGTTTTTCCTGGAAGATCCGCTTTCGCCGGAAGATATTGCGTGGTTCCGCCTGATCCGCCAGGCGTGCACGACGCCGATCGCAATGGGCGAGTTGTTCAACTCGCCGCATGAATGGTCTCCGTTGATTGCGGAACGATTGATCGACTACATACGCGTGCACGTTTCGCAGGCAGGCGGATTGACTCCTTGCCGGAAGATGGCGATCATGGGCGAGCACTTCGGCGTTCGTACGGCTTGGCATGGTCCGGGCGATGTGTCGCCGGTGGGTCACGCGGCGAACCTGGCGTTGGATCTCGTAAGCTACAACTTTGGCGTGCAGGAGTACTCGCCGTTTAACGCGCAAACACGCGAAGTCTTCAGCGGTGTACCGGAGATCAAGGACGGTTATCTGTATGCAACGGAGAAGCCGGGCTGGGGGATTGAAGTGAACGAAGCCGCAGCGAAAAAGTTCCCGTTTGGAGGCAACGAGCGCGGCGGGGAACGGAGCAAGCTGAACGGCGGCTGGGGCGAAGTGCGCAAGGCCGACGGGCAGATCATCAAGCAGTAAATTGGCGTTCGATAGCCTCGACCCCGGAAGCGAAATCCGCTTCCGGGGTGAGGAGGCTTAGGACCAGCCAGCCATCGGTTTCGAAGTCGTAGAAGTAGCCTGGTTGGGTTAGAGTTTGTTCGTGTTCCAGGAGATGGATGGCCCATTCTTCTTCGGAACGGGAGCGAGGTGTCGGGATGATCGCGTACCAGCCGCCTTCGACTTGTAGCGGTCTTAGGTGGGATTGGTTTAGTGTTTTCAGGTTTGCGTGGGTGCGGTGTTGGATTTGTTGGCGGATCGCCGCTCCATGGAGGAGCAGGGCGGGGAGGGCGTGTTGGACCGGGGCCGATACCGATAGATAAGTGTCGGCGATGAGTTCCAATTGGGTCGCGGATTCGTGGGCTTGCGGGCCGCTGGCGGTTAGCCAGGCGACTTTCATTTGGGGGAGGCCGGCGGATTTGGATAGGCCGCCGAGGACGAAGGTCAGGCACTGGCCGTTGTCGCCTAGGGTGGTGGCTCTGGTGTCGTCCGTTGTCAGGGGATACTCGGCGAAGACTTCGTCGGAGATTAACGCGATCTTGCGCTGGGCGCAGATATTGGCGAGTTGGGTGAGTTCGGCCTTTTTCAGGTAACTGCCGGTAGGGTTGTTGGGGTGGACGAATAGAATGGCTTTGGTGTTGGCCGTGAGTTGTTTTTCGAGTGATTCGAAATCGAGCCACCAGCCTTCGGCGTAGCGAAGGGAGTATTGAATGACTTCGACGGCTTCGAGCTTGGCGAGGAATTCGAAGAGGGGGTAGGAGGGTCTTGGCACGAGTATTGCGTCGCCGGGATTGCAGAGCAGTTTGAAGAGCCAGCCGTAGGCTTCGGAGGTGGATGCGGAGAGGATTGTATGCGGGCCGAGTTGCAGGGCGGCGCGGGCTTGCTCGATACCTCGCGGGTCGGGGTTGTATTGGAGGGCGTCGGGGTGGTTGAGAGCGTTGATTAGTTCAGGCGGGTACGTCAGGCCAGCTTTAGTGGGATTGGAGGCGGTTAGATCGAAGCGGGGTTTGTTGCGTTCGAGGGCTTTGGATAGGCGGTTGGCGGCGATTGACCAGTCGAGGCGGCGGGAGAATTCGAGGGGCATGTTTTTTTGGGGGCCTACAAAGCGGCGAGGAAGTCTTCGCTGGACAGGCCTGCTTGCTTGCGAATGCTTTGCAGTGTCCCGAGAGCTATTGTTCGGTGCATTGGTACAGTCACCATCCTCACCGAGTTCGACATGCGAACATGCAAGCCCAATTGCCTGGTGGCGTGAAATTCCAGGCGCCGGAGCGCAGTGACGGCATCTGTGGCCGAAACATTGCGGGGCAGTTTCACGCTTGAACGAGTACAGGGTCGGAAACGAAATGGATTCGGATTCGGCGCGGTGACTCGCCGTCATCGAAATAGGCATTTACTGCCGCAGTTAGCGGGTGCTGAAGATCGCTCAGGTCTTCACCCTGGGTTGTTATGCCTCCGGTGTTGTCAGGCGCATCCCAAGAGGCCACCAGCAATTCCGACTCTGCATCGCGGACGACCTGAAAGGTGATTTCTTCCATTGGTACTAACCTAACCTCAATGCATTGTGCCGTCAACCGGCGCGGTCGAGTTGGAAGAGCGGGGCGAAGGCGAGGGTTGCGGCGCCGATGAGGGTTCCTTGTTCGCCAAGGGCCGAACGCTGGATGCGGAGGCGGCGGAGGGCGGGCCAGTCGGCGGCGTCGGGAATTTGGGATTGCAGTGCTTCGCTCAGCATCGGCCAGACGGCTTTCAGCGTCGCGTTGAGGACGATGATTTCCGGATCCAGGCCCCAGGCGACGTTCATGATTCCGATGGCGAGATACCGGGCCGTCTTTCGAATGACTGCGTCCGCGATTTCGTCCCCGTCGGTGGCGCGCTGGCAAATGCGGCGGACCTTGGCGGCGCTGTCGGCGGTGGTGGCGTTCGACCCCTTTCCCTGGGCGGCGGCGAAACGTTCGCAGACGGCCGTGTTGGAGACCAGTTGTTCGAGCGAGCCGGGACGGTCGTGGCGGGTGGCGCCGCCGTCGTCGGCAATTACCATTTGCCCGAATTCACCGGCGGCCATGGAAGAGCCGGTGTAGAGTTCTCCGTTCAGGATGAGGCCGACGCCGACGCCTTCATCCACTCGCGCGTAGAGCATACAGTGGGGGGCGTGCTCTCCGACGTTGGTGTAGTTGTACTCGGCCAGGGCGGCGGCGCGGACGTCGTTTTCGATATGCACAGGCAGGCTGGTGGCCGCTTCGAGCATTGCTTGCAGGGGAACCTTCACCCAGCCGGGAGCGTTGCCGAGTTCCACGACGCCGGTGTGGCTGTTGACGATGCCGCGGGCGGTGACGCCGAGGCCGTGCATGGAGCTTCGTCCGTAGGTTTGGCAGTACGCGCGAACCTGCGTGGCGATCATTTCCACGGTTTGTTCAGGAGTGGCGGGAGTGCGAAAGGCGACGGTTTCGATGAGCGTTCCGCGGGTGCTGGCGACGGCGAAGCGGGTTTCCCAGTTCTGAATTTCAATGCCGATGGCGCGCGGGATGTCGGAGAGTTGGAGGCGGGTGGCGGGGCGGCCGCCGGTGGAATTTTCGGCGCCTACTTCGGACACGAGTTGTTGTTCCCGGAGGCCGGAGACGATGCGGGAGACGGTGCCTTCCGAGAGGCCGCTCCGGCGGGCAAGATCGGCGCGGGAAATTCGATCGAAGCGGCGGAGGAGTTGAAGAACGACGGCGCTGTTGGCGTCTCGGACCTGTTTGGGGCGCAGGATGCCGCGGCGATTTGGGTTGGTGTTCTTCACAGGGGTTATTGTGCGGTAAGCAAGTAAGTCTACCATTTGTTTAGTTGGAAGGTTGCAAGCAACTATTGACATTGCGTCAATATGCGGGTACTTTTGAAGACGTCTCTGTCGACCATGGCGGCAAGCCGCAGTTTTCGCTTGCAGACTTACGTGCGATAAGCAAGAAAGCGGGAGATTGAACATGTGGAAACGACTTTATACGGCCCTATCAGCCGTCTTGACATTTAGTGTTTTGGCGATGGCGCAGTCCGGCAACGGCATTGTGAAAGGGACGATCATGGATGCGACCGGATCGAGCATATCCGGAGCGTCGGTGCGGTTGACGCGAATTGCAACGAAATCCTTGCGGAGCGCGGTTACGGCGGAGGGCGGCACCTATTACTTTGGCGAGATTGCGCCGGGACAGTACTCGGTGACGGTGGAGCATGCAGGGTTCAAGAGGTGGACGGGGCAGTTTACGGTGCAGGTGGGCCAGACGGCTACCGTCGATGCGCCGATGCAAGTGGGAGATGTGAGTTCGAGCGTCGAAGTGACGGATGCGGCACCGGTGATTACGACCGAGGGCATGCAGATTTCCGATGTTAAGGATTCTGTGCGGATCCGGCAGTTGCCATTGAATGGGCGTAATGTCAGCAATCTGTTCAATTTGACGGCCGGCGTGGAGGGCGGAGGCGCGGCACGCGTGAACGGGATGAAAGTTGGATCGATGGAGATTCTGCAGGACGGTGTCTCGATCGTTGACCGCTTCAGCGGCGGCATTAGCCGCATACAGCCGGGCTTGGACACGGTGCAGGAATTTCGGATTGAGACGAATGGGTCGAACGCGCGCTACTCGCGACCGGCAACGGTTACGCTGATTACGCGAAGCGGCACCAACAACTTTCATGGCGCGGCTTTCGAGACGCACCGCAACAATAGCGGCGGGCTTCGGGCGCGCGCGCGTCAGGACGGCAATACTTCCGCGAAGTTGATCCGCAATGAATTTGGCGTGTCCGGGGGCGGCCCCGTGCTGATTCCCAAACTCTACAACGGCAAGAACAAGACGTTCTGGTTTGCGGCCTATGAAGGGCTGCGGCAGAGCCAGGCCAGTTTCTACGATGATGTGGTTCCCACCGAGGCGATGTGGAATGGGAATTTCAATAGTTTGATCGACAATAACGGGGTCCGAACCAATATCTACGATCCTTTGACCACGGGCGCCAATGGCCTGCGTACGCCATTTGTGGGGAATTTGATTCCCTCGGCCCGCTTCAGTCCGATCTATAAGACGATCAGCACGCTGGTTCACCGGCCGACGTTGGATGTGAACCCGTATCAGGAGAATAATATTCGCACGTACTATCCGCTGACCAACAAGAACAACAACTTCACGACGCGGGTGGACCACCGGTTTAGCGATAAGGACTCGGTATCCGGCCGGTTTACGCGATCCGGGCTCACCAATTCGCAGGCGGGCGGACGATATGGCGCTCCGGTGGAGGGCCTCGCCGACGCTTTCGGCAGCGGCAATTCACGTACTTTGGTCTACAATGCCAGCGTGACCGAGAATCATATTTTCTCGCCAACGTTTTTCAGCGAACTGCTGCTTTCGGTCAATCGCAACCCCAACCGGCAAGGGACGCTTGCTGACAATTCGCCCTGGGCGCAGCGGCTCGGTTTGCCAAATCCTTTTGGAACTACCGGGTGGCCGACAATCTGCACCGACCTCTTCTGTTTCGACAATGACAACCGCAAGGACCAGAACCTGACGGCCTTCAATATCGAAGAGAACATGACGCTGATTCGCGGCAAGCATTCGCTGCAGTTTGGCGGCAAGATTCGCAAGGAGTTCAACAATGTCCGCGAACTGCAGCAGTCGCAGGGTTCGCATGATTTTGCGGAAGATTGGACCGGGCTGTTCGATCCTTCGGCGGACGCCATCGCGTCCTATACGGGGAATGGGCTGGCCTCGATGGCGCTGGGATTGCCGACCTATCTGAGCAACCAATACAACCGCGGATACTTCTATTTTCAGCAGAAGGAAATGGGTTTGTACGTCCACGATACCTGGCGGGTCGCGCCGAAGCTAACGATCGATATTGGCGTCCGCTGGGACAAATGGACGCCTTACAAAGAGAAGTACGACCGGATGGTGAACGTCGATCTCGACAAGTTCGCCACGCAGTTCCAGGTGGTGACGCCGGGCAATACGGCCATGGAGAGCATTCCGGGAATTCCTCCGTCGGTGCTAGGATCGTGGGCGGGCCGGGGACTTTCCTGGACTACGGCGAATAAGGCCGGTCTGCCGAGCAGCCTGCTACCGGCTGACAACAATAACCTTGCGCCCCGGATCGGCGCGGCCTATCGGCTGAATGAGAAGACAACGATTCGCGGCGGTTACGGCGAGTATTTCTGGACCATGCCTTTGTCGCAGATTCTCCAGACGTCGCGCACAAATCCACCGCTGAATCTTCGCTACACGAACCCCATTGCGAACCTCGACGGAACCAGTCAGACCGCGCTTCGGTATGCGCCGGCGGCAAACCAGTATGTTGGCGCCGCGGCGGTTGACACGAACGGCCAGGTATTCATTCCGAACAGCGCCCAATCGATCATGCCGTGGGACTATCGCAACTGGCACGATGGACATTCGCGCGAATGGAATCTGACGGTGGAGCGCTCGCTTGGCCGCCAAACCTCCATTCGTGTCAGCTATGTGGGCAGCCACGCCTCGGATCTGGAACAACGATTCCAGCTCAACGGTCGTGAGTCGGAATACAACTATCAGGCGCGTACGGGCCTGATCCGGCCCACCGTTTCGGACAACCTGCGGGTGAATCCGAACTGGAACTTCAACGCTTCCGGTAAGTTCGGGTACTCGAACAATCACTCGGCGCAGGTGGAGTTCAATAAACGCTATTCGAATGGATTGACGTTTCAGTGGTTCTACGTTTTCACACGGGCATTGAATACGAGCGATGTGGGCGCCTCGACCTCCGGCAACGGATCGTTGAACGATACGGCCGGTGGTGCAGTGGTCCCGGAGAACAGCCAGATCCTGGGATCGCCGAAACTTACGTTCGATGAGCGCCTGCGGCTGACGTACTTCAACTCGACGTACATACCGGCGCACCGGATGCGTTGGAATGCCTTGTATGAGTTGCCGTTCGGCCGCGGGAAGAAGTTTGGCGGGAGCGTCAATGGCTTCACCAACGCGGTGATTGGCGGCTGGCAGTTTGCCACGATTGGCGAGTGGCACGGAGGCAACTACCTCAGCGTCGATCCCAGCGTCTACCAGTTTGGGAACCCGTCGCTGTCGTCCGATCAGCGGCTGGACCTGACCTACAACGGCCGTAGCCAAACGCTGTATTTCCGAGGGGATTTCAATCCTCTCAACGCATCGAACGTGGATGCTCAGAAATTGCAATCGCTGGTTCCGGTGGATCGCAATCAGCGAATTCTACGCCCCGTCGGCCCGGCCTTTGACAACCGCGTGCCGCAGTTGTTGGCGAATGGAACGACCCGTCTCACGTCCATTACCGACAACATCAGCTGGAATTCGCGGGCGTTTTTGATTGGCCCGCGCAACTGGAACGCCGACTTCTCCGTGTTCAAATGGTTCCAAATCAAGGAGCAAATGCGAGTACGGTTGACGGGCGACTTTTTCAACGGGATGAATCATCCCAATAGCGGGAATCCGAATGGTGTTACCGGACTCCTTGATCGAAGCAGGCAGTCCAACGAGCCGCGGACCATTCAGGTCTCGGCACGCGTGGAGTGGTAATCGGCGCGATGGCGGGTGAAGGTCTTTGATGAATGCGCGCAAAACGGACTCGGTTGCGGCTGAGAAGCCTGTCGAGTCCGTTGGAGGACGGGAGCCGCAACCGGCCTTTGCGCTTAGACGGACGCTCACCCGCACCGACCTGATTGTTTACGGCCTGGCGATTCTGACGCCGACGGCGGTCTATGCGGTCTACGGCGTGGTGCGGCAGGCTTCGCAGGGCCATGCGCCGCTCAGCTATCTGGTGGCCATGATCGCCATGCTCTTTACCGCGGCGAGTTACGGAAAGATGGCGATGGCGTTCCCGATGGCTGGCTCGACTTACAGCTATGCGAGCAACGCGCTGCATCCGGCGGCGGGGTTTCTGGCGGGCTGGGCGATGATTCTGGACTACGTACTGGTTCCGCTGCTCAGCGCGATCTTTGTTTCTTTAACGGCGCAGCGCCTGGCGCCTGGGGCGCCATTCGCGGTGTGGGCCCTTCTCTTTTGCGTTCTGATCACGATCGGAAATATTCGCGGTATGCAAGTCACCAAGCGCGCTAACGAAATCATGCTCTTTCTGATGTGCCTCTCGGCGCTTTGGTTTGTTGTGGCCGCGGTTGGCTATGTGGGCAGTCCGGCGGGGCTCATGCGGACGGATGCTATCTATGATTCGTCTACATTCGCGTTGCGGCCGCTGATGCTTGGCGCGGGGATTGCGACGTTGTCATACCTTGGCTTCGATGCGGTTTCGACGATGGCTGAGGAAGCGAAGGATCCACGGGCGGATATCGGTTTTGCGACCGTTTTTGTCTGTATTCTGCAGACTTTGATTTGTGTGGTGGTGGCTTATTTGGCTTCAGTGGTTTGGCCGGCTGAGAAGCCATTTGCGGATGTGGAGACGGCGATTCTCGATATAAGCCGGCTGACGGGCGGGGCGCCGCTGTTTGGTTTCAATACGTTCGTGGTGATGGTGGCGGGGCTGGCTAGTTCGCTGGCCAGCGTGGCTGGAGCGTCGCGGATGCTTTATGGCATGGGGCGGGACCGGCTGTTGCCGCCGGCGATTTTTGCGAAGCTCGATGCGCGCTTTGCGACGCCCGTGCGGAGCATTCTCTTGATGGGTGTGATTTCTTTCGCGGGCTCGCTACTTATCAGCTTTCAACAGGTCGTGGAGCTAGTGAACTTCGGGGCTTTCACGGGATTCATTCTGGTGAATTGTAGCGTGATTGCGCACTACTACATCCGGCGGCGGGAGCGCTCCGGTATTCGACTGTTTACGAACCTGCTGTTTCCGTTGTTTGGCGCGGGGGTGTGTCTATACGTTTGGCTCAGCCTTTCGGCCAATGCCATGATCGCCGGGTTTGTCTGGCTTGTTCTGGGAGTTGTATATTTGGCATTCCTGACAAAAGGCTTTTCTCGACCGGTGGACAAATGGGAGTTGGCATGAACATCGCTTTGGAGCGGGATCTCTCCGCGTTCGTTGAGGACCGAACCGATCGGCTGGTGGGAATTGTTCGCGATCTGGTTCGGCTGCCTTCGGAGAACCGGGCCCCATTGGGTTCGGAGTTGGCGTGCCAGGAATATGCGGCGGCGCGGCTTCGGCGGGCGGGTTGGGAACCGAGTGTCTATACGCCGTTGGAGGCTCCTGGCATCGAGGAGCATCCAATGTATTGGCCGGGGCGCCAGTATGCCGGACGGCCGAACGTGGCGGCAGTGCGCAAGGGTGCGGGGGGCGGGCGGTCGCTGATGCTTAGCGGGCATATGGATACGGTGCCGGCGGGGTCGGCGGCGTGGAGCCGGGCGCCGTTTGGCGGGGAGGTGGAGGGAAACCGGTTGTATGGCCGCGGGGCCGTGGATATGAAGGCCGGCATCGCTTCCAATCTTTTTGTAGTGGAGTCGCTGGCTGAGTTGGGAATTGAGTTGGCGGGGGATTTGACGTTTGAATCGGTGGTGGACGAGGAGTTTGGCGGGGTTAATGGGACGCTGGCAGGGCGATTGATGGGCTTTCATGCGGATGCCGCGGTGCTCTCCGAGCCTACTTCGAATCGTGTCTGCCCGGCGCAGCGAGGCGGGCGGACAGTGCAGATTAGGTTTGCAGCGCCGAATGGCGGCATTCTGGCGCCGGTGCGCGGTGCGGATGTGACGGAGCAGTTGCGGCTGTTTTTGAATGCGCTGCCGGCGTTTGTGCAGTTGCGGCGGATGGCGGCGCCAGCGCACCCGCTTTATGCGCATTTGGAGGAGCCGGTTCCGGTTACGCTGGCGCGGGTTCATACGGCACCGTGGGGGACATCAGAGCCTCCGAACGTGCCGCCGATTTGCCAGGTGGAGTTGTTCTGGCAGGCGATGCCGGGCGAGACAGTGGAGACCATTGATCGGGACTTTGATGTGTGGCTGTCTTCGCTTGTACGCGCGAATCCCGCTAACTTTGCAGTGCCGCCGGTGGTGACGCATCCCATTCGTTGGTTGCCGGGGTCGGCGCTGCCTGCTTCCGATCCGCTGGTCGCTCAATTTGCCGAGACTGTTACCACTGTGCTGGGAAAGACGCCAAAGGTTTGTGGCATCGAAGGGCCTTGCGACATGTATGTCTTCCATGAGTTCGGAATTCCCGCGCTGCTCTGGGGGCCAGGTGGAGGTAATGTCCATATGTCCGACGAGTACCTGGAAATCGATTCCCTGGTGGCGTCCACGAAGGCGCTGCTGGCGTTTGTTTGTCAATGGTGTGGAGTGGCTACCCGATGAAGTGTCTACTTGGTTTCGTATTTTGCGTGGCAGCTTTTGCGGAAGCTGGATTTGAATCGCTGATGCCCAAAAAAGAGCTCAGCGAACACTGGACGGTGGAGGGCGAGACGCCGCCGGAAGCGTGGATTTTTCATAACGGCGTCATCACCACTACTGGCCAGCCGAACGGATTTTTGCGGAGTAAAAAGAAGTACCACAACTTTGTGCTCCGGGCGGATTGGGCTTTCCAAAAGGGCTGGAAGCAGCGACCCGGGAGCGACGAGGCCTGGCCCAACGCCGGGTTCTTTATTCACGCTGGAACCATTGACAATGGCTGGCCGATGTCGCTCGAAGTGCAAGGTTACTTTGGCGAGGTCGGCAGCCTGTTTGGCGTGCGTGGCGGGAAGATCACGGGGGCGAAACGCGGGCCATTCGTGGTTCATAACCGCCCGGTGTTTGGCGAATGGGATCACTATGAAATCACTTCGCGCGATGGGAAGATCTCGATTGTATTGAATGGCGTTCTGGTGAATGAAGGGACGGGGGCATGGCCGGAATGGGGCAACGTTTGCCTGCAGTCGGAGGGCTGGCCGGTCTCCTATCGCAATGTCGAAATCAAGGAGCTGCCGTGATAAACCGCCGTCATTTTCTGGGGGCGTCGCTGATGGCGCCGGCGTTTGCTCAGTCTGCGCCGACGAAGTTTCAACTGGCGTGCATGACGCTTCCCTATGGGGTGCATCCGATGGAGCGGGCGCTAGAGGGGATCAAGCGTTCGGGCTATGAGTACGTGGCTTGGGGCGTCAATCATAAAGACTCGCAGGGACGGGTGAAACCGGCTCTCGCTGTGGATGCTCCTTCCAGCGAAGCGGCAACTTTGGCCGGTCGCTGCCGCGATATGGGGCTTACGCCGGTGATGATGTTTTCTACGGTGAATCTGGAGGCGCCGACGGCGCTCGACGCGCATCTGCGGCGGATCGAGCAGGCGGCCGCGGCGAAGATTCCGTTTTTGCTGACTTTTGGCAAGACGACGCCCGGCGAATACGAGACGTTTGTCGGGAATTTGAAGCGGATGGCTCCGGCCGCGCGGAAGGCTGGCGTGATGGTGGTCATCAAACAGCATGGCGGGAGTACGGCCACTGGCGCGGACTGTGCGCGTATCGTTCGCGAGGTGGCCGATGAGGGCGTGAAGATCTGCTACGACGCCGGGAACGTCTTGGACTACGCGAGCCACGATCCAATTGCCGATATTCAAACGTGCTGGCGCGAGATACGGGCCTTCAACATTAAGGATCATCGCAACACGCCGAAGGATGAGGACTGCGGGCCGGGGTTTGGCGAGATCGACCACTACAAACTGATGGCTCCCGTGATGCGCACGGGGCTGACTATTCCGCTGACTTTCGAGAATATTTTTGAGCCGTTGGTGCCGCGTCCGGCGACCCCGGAAGGCATCGACGCACTTGCTCGCCGCGCCCGCGAGTATGTCGAAACAGTTCTGCGCGGGCTACAAACACAAGGAGCTTAAACCATGCAACGACGATATTTCATGATGGGTACGGCGGCGGCCTCGCAGGCCGTCTTTAGCCAGGGCGCGAATGCGCAGGTGGGTACGGCGGTGATTGGCGTCGGGAACCGCGGGGGCAGCCTTCTCGGCGAGGTGATGCAGCAGGGGGAGGCTCGCGTGGTAGCGCTGTGCGACAACAAGCCGGACCGGCTGGATAAAGCCGCGACGCGGGCGGCGAAGTTTAATCCGTCGACGACTAGCGACTGGCATAAGATCATCGCCAACAAGGATGTTGACGCGGTCTACATTGCCACGCCGCCGCATATGCATGTGGAGATGGCGATTGCGGCGTTGAAGGCGGGCAAGCATGTTTATTGCGAGAAGCCGATTGGCACGACGCCGGAGGGGATTCGCGAGTTGGTGAAAGTGGCGCGGGGGAGCAAGAAAGTATTCGTGGTAGGGCAGCAGTTGCGCTCGTATACGCAACTCGGCGCGGCGATCAAGTTGATTCATGAGGGCGCGATCGGACAGGTATTGTTCGTGAAAGCGCAGCGGCATGCGACGTCGGATCATCCTCACGATGCCAGTTCCGCCGATTGGTATTTCGATAGGAAGAAATCGGGCGGGTATCTGGTGGAGCAGTCGGTGCATAATCTGGATGCCTGCAACTGGGCGATCGGCCAACATCCAACGCGCGCGGCCGGGTTTGGCGGGACCAATATGTACAAGGACGATCCGAAGGGCCGCGACATCATGGATCACCAGAGCATTACGTATGACTATGCGAATGGCGTGAAGCTTTCCTTTACGCAGTTGGTATTTCATCCGCGCTCGATGCCGTCGGGGAACCAGACGATTAATGTCTATGGGACGAAGGGCGCCGTGGAGTTGATGGACGATACGAAATTCTATTCGAGCGACGGGAAGGAGCAACGGCTGCTCGCGCCGAAAGACGTGCAGAAGAACGATGCGCATACGACGGCTTTCTTCCGTTCGATCTTGACCGGTGCTCCGTCGCCGGCGGGGATTGAAATTGGTGCGGCCGGCGCGCTGACCGCCATTCTCGGGAACCAGGTTTGCGAGCAGGGCAAGGTCATCAACTGGAGCGAGTTCGGTGTGGATGTGTAGAGGCTTTTGCCTCTTCTTGTTTTGTCTTTTGATGGGGCGGCCGCTGCCGGCGGCTGTCCCTTATGTTGATGCTACTCATCCATCGAAGGTGATGGGCGAGTCGCGCCACTATCGGTTGTTCCTGCCGCCGAATTATAAGCGGTCGGGCAAGCGGTATCCGGTGATCTACTACTTCCACGGACACAGCGATCGATACACGTTGGAGAAGTATGACGACGGGAAGGATACCGTCCCGAAGATCGCGGCGTTTGTTGGCGGGCATGATGTGATTGTGGTCGCTGTTGACGGGTATGTGGCGCGCGATTACACCGGGTTCTATGGCGGGTCGCCGTGGGATGTGCGGATCGATGGCGGACAGCTCGATTTCGGTTTGTATTTTTTGGAACTAATCGAGCATATCGATGGCAAGTATCGGACGTTGACGGGACGGCGCTACCGGGCGACTTCGGGGTTGAGCATGGGCGGGTTCATGAGCGTCTATTTGAGCGCCCGCTATCCGGATCTGGTGGGAAGTGCTTCGTTATTCAATCCGGGGCCGGAGTTCTATGTGGGTGAGCCGGGACGCCGTTCTTTATGGCGGCCGAAGGACCATATTTCGAATCATGAGCACTCGATGGTGCGGTTGATTCGGGCCAGCGGGGACTATATCAGTCAGTATCACGAGGAGACTCGCGCGGCGTATGCCGCCGCGGCCGTTGACTTCGAGTATCGGCAGGATGAGTATCACCGCCATTGGGCGACTTCAATTGGGGAGACATTTGCGTTTCATGTGCGAGCGTTTGTGACCGCTTCGTTGGATGGGATCCCGCGAGATTGGAACTATGCGTCGGCTCACCGGAAATTTTCGGTGTGGGGATATGACGTGGAGGCGGAGTGTTCGGGGGCGGCGATTTTGTCGCTGGAGAATGTATCTCCGGGATCGGTCCGGTTGCGAAACTCGCAGTGGGCGCCGGATGGACCTCCGTCGGGCTGTTCGTCGCTTCAAGTGCGGACTGGTTCGTTATATCGAGCGGGCAGTTCGTATC
>Ga0105046_10002384_pt1 | contig 29680 bp, 24 predicted proteins | sample MAT03_FD_78385 | JGI IMG/M metagenome (GOLD analysis project Ga0105046, IMG submission 78385) | Freshwater microbial communities from Lake Fryxell liftoff mats and glacier meltwater in Antarctica - MAT-03 (megahit assembly) | ecosystem: Environmental > Aquatic > Freshwater > Ice > Liftoff... | reverse complement strand
GATGTAAGGCACCGAATACAGCGAGAAGGTCGTGGAGGTCACGAAGAACATGCCGAGCACCCAGGCGAAGCGGGCCTGCGGGGAGGCCAGCGCGGGCACGGCAAAGAGCAACGACAGGCTCACGCCGAGCAGCACCGCGCCCGCCATCAGATACGGCCGGCGGCGGCCCCACCGCGAGCGCGTGCGGTCCGAGATCGTGCCAATCACCGGATCGATGGCCACGTCCCAGGCCTTGACGACGAACAGGCCGAGTGCCGCCAGCGACGCCGGCACGCCGAGGGTGTCGGTCATGAAGAAGAGCAGCAGCAGCGACGGCGCCGTGCCATACGCGCCCGTGGCCACCGCTCCGAGTCCGTAGCCCACGTGCGTGGCCAGCGGCAGGCGCTCGGGCGCGGCGACGGGCACAGGAGCGGTGGCCGGCGTCACAGCGATCGCGTGAGCAGCAGCAGGTCGATGACGGCCCGCGGCGAGAAGGGCTTGCCTGCCAGATATTCGGTCTCGACCAGGTCGGGACCCCATTTCAGCTTGTAGCTCGCCTGCGTCTGCGCCGGATAGACCGCGCTGCCGTAGCGCGCCAGCAGGTCCACGGCGCGCGCCATCAGCCGGCTGGCGCTGGCCGGTTCGTCCCCGGCCGCGATGAACGGCGTGAAGCCTAAATGCAGGTGACCCACGCCTTCGCCGCGCAGCCGTTCGAGCGCCACCGAGTTGATGAGTTCCATGGTGCCCACCGGGGCGTCGGGATGCTTCCGCGTGAGATCGTGCAGATAGCCCGGGTGCTGGCCCCACACCGGCACGTAGGTCACGAAGCCCACCGGACGCGCCGCCGCATCCTGCGCCACGAAGATGCGCCGCTCATGGTCGGCGGGCCCACCGAGCTGTCCGATCATGAACGCGATTTCCTTCTTCTTCTTCTTCGCCAGCCACGTGCGGCTGATCGCATCGAGGGCCGCAAAGGTGGCCGCGGTTCGCGGCAACTCCGCACCCACCTCTACCACCTGCAGCACCGCCTGGGCGCGCTTGATCTTGTTGCGCAGCTTCATCTTCGGCGTGCCGCGGAAGGAATAGCCGGCCAGCGTCACGCTGTAGCTGCTGCCGAACCGGTTCACAGTGAAGCCCCGCTCGGCGAAGAGCGGCACCTGTGTGCCCCGCACCTGCAGCGCGAGCAACCGTCGGTCGCGCGTCGTGGCGTGCGCCAACAAGGAATCGAGCAAGGGACCGCGCGCGTCGGCAGGGCCGTGCACCCCGCCGAAACTCACCAGATGCCGGCCGTATTCGCGATAGGCGATGAACCCCGGCAGGCCTGGCACGCGCCATCGGAGGTTGTCGCCAGAGAGTGCCAGAAATCCCGACGGGTGGTCGATCCACTGGCGGTCATCGGCGTCCCCCCCGCGCGTTTCGCTGCGCATGCGCCCGGCCTCAGTGCGTGGCCGGCGGCACCGCGACGGGTTCGAACGGCAGCTCAAGGGGCTTGTAGATGTTGCCGAAGATGCCCCGGTCACCCGACAAATGAATGGGCAGCGCGAGCATCGCCCATTCCACGCCGCCGATACCCCACGCCCAGGCCCCGGCCAGCACCGCCGCCATCAGGTAGCTGTGGGTGGTGTTGTACAGATAGTGGTAGATGTCCGGGATGCGGCCGCCGCCTTTTCGGCGGTAGGCGACAGCGCCGGGGATGTAGCCAATCAGGTCGAGCACCACGAAGGCCACGACGAAGCGCAGCCAGTTCACGTCCTGCCAGTGCCACAACGCCAGGCCCGAGCATCCGATCACGACCATCAGATGCTCCAGCCGCTCGAGGAGAAACGTCGAGTCCGTGTGAAAGCGATTCTTGATGTCCATGCCCTGCCTCCGAGCGTCGTGGCCGTCGAACGGAAGCGCAAGTCTACACCGTTCACGCGCGCGCCACGGTCCATCGGTTCCTTGACGGTGTGGCGGTGCGTCTCTATCATTCAAGCCTACGCGACTCAACCCCTCAATCGCCTGAAGGTGCCCCGTGTCCGGACGATCGATTGAGAACTTCATCCGCTGGCTGAACACCTACAACCCGACGCGGTCGTACCTGCTCGACCAGTTCAAGCTGGACCGCCAGATGGTGCGGGCAAGCGGCCACTGGATGTGGGATGCCCAGGGCACGCGCTATCTCGATTTCCTGTCGCAATACGGCGTGGTCTCGTTTGGCCATGCGCATCCGGAGCTGGTGCAGGCCCTGCGGACGGCGTTGGATGACGGCATTCCAGCCTTCGGCCAGCCCATGACACCGGTGGCGGCGCAGCAGCTCGCCGATCGCCTGCGCGACCTCTGCCCGGGCGACCTGGCGCACACCGTGTTTGCCAATAGCGGCGCCGAGGCCGTGGAAGCGGCCATCAAGCTGGCGCGGGCCCGCACGGGGCGCATGGTGATCCTGTCGGCCTCGAACGCCTTCCACGGCAAGACTCTGGGCGCGCTCTCAGCGACGCACAAGCGCGACTACCAGAAGGCGTTCGGAGCCCCGGCCCCCGGCTTCGAAATGGTGCCCTACGGCGACGTGGATGCCCTCGATGAACGGCTGCGCGCCGCCCCCGACGTGGCCGCCCTGTTGGTGGAGCCGATTCAGGGCGAGGGGGGCGTGGTGGTGCCACCCGATGGCTATCTGGCCACCGCCCGCGCGCTCTGTCACCAACACGGCGCCCTGTTCATGGTCGACGAAGTGCAGACCGGCCTGGGGCGCACCGGCGCGCTGTTCGGACTGCCGCCGCAGGTGGGCACGCCCGATGTGATGGTGCTGGCCAAGGCGCTCGGCGGCGGACTGATGCCGATCGGCGCCTGCATCGCCACCCCGAAGGCCTGGGATCACGAGTTCGGGTATCGCCATTCCTCCACGTTTGCCGGCAACAACCTGGCCTGCCGGGTCGCGCTCACTGTGCTCGACCTGCTCACCCGCGACGACGGCGAGCTCGTGCGCAGCGTGGCACAGAAGGGCCTGTATCTGCGCGCGCGGCTCGAGGAATTGCGGGCCAGATATCCGGGGGTGATTCGCGCCGTGCGCGGCCGCGGTCTGCTGCTCGGCGTAGAACTGGAGCCGGCCGACGAGAACGCCTCAGGCACGATGGCCTACTTCGACCACTCCGACTATCTGATCGCCGCCTTGTGCGGGTATCTGCTGAACCGACACCACCTGATTACGGCCCCGGTCTTCAATCACTCGCGCGTGCTGCGGCTCGAGCCCCCGTTCACGGTGGGCGAGGCCGAGATCGACCTCGCCGTGGGCGCGCTCGACGCGATGTTCGATGCAATTCACCGGCACGACTACGCCGAGATCTTCGGCTACCTCACCGGCGTGCCCGACGCCGCCGCCGAGCCGCGCCAGAAGCGCCGCTTCCAGCCCGCCAATCCGCCGAATCCGCCCAAGCCCGCCGGCACCGTGCACTCGGCCCGCTTTGCGTTCCTGATGCACTACACGGCGGATGCCGACATCCTGGTGAACGACCGGTCGTTTGCCCAGTGGGATCCCGCCCAGCTCGCCGGGTGGCGGCGTTTCACCGACGACTCGGAAGCGCACGTTGTCTACGACCTGCCGCACCTGGCCTCGCCGACCGGCGCGAGCGTCGACGGCTTCCTCATCGGGTTCCCGATGCTGCCCGACCAGATGATGCGGCGGGGACGGCGCAAGATGCTGCCGCTGATGCGCGACGGCGTGAAGCGCGCGAAAGACCGCGGCGCCCAGGTGATCGGCCTGGGGGGCTTCACGTCGATTATCAGCAAGGGCGGCGAGCAGCTCACCGGCGAGGGCATCGCCATCACCAGCGGCAGTTGTCTCACCGCGCTGATGATTCGTGATGCGGTCAACGATTTGCTGACCCGCTTCGACCTGGCGCCCGCCGAACTGCGCATTGCGGTGGTCGGCGGCGCCGGCGCGATCGGCCGGCTGGTGGCGTTGATGCTGGGGCCGCAGTTCGGCGCGCTCACGCTCGTCGGCAGCGCCACCTCGGTCGACGGCGAGGCCCGCACCCATGCCGTGGCCGGCGAGATCTACGCCCGGCTGACCCCGGCCGACACCTTGGGCCGCCGTCTGCGCGGGTCGGACGCCTGGGCCCGCGAGGCCGACGACGAAGCCCGCAGCCGCGCCATCGAGCGCGCCTTCCGCAGCGCTGGCGGCGAGCCGCCCATCACGGTCACGACCGACGCCGCGACGGCGCTGCCGGAGGCCCACCTGGTGGTGTGCGCCACCAGCGCCAGCGCCGCATTCATCGAGTCGCGCCACATCCGCCCAGGCGCCATCGTGGTCGACGCCGCCCGCCCCCAGAACGTGTCGGCCGAGGTCGTGAGCCGGCAAGACGTGTTCGTGGTCGAGGGCGGGCTGGTCGAACTGCCGCAACCGATTCACTTCGGCCCCAACGTGCTCGGCTTCCGGCCGGGCGTGAACCTGGCGTGCCTGGCCGAGACGATGGTGCTCGCCCTCGAAGGCGAACTCACCGACCACAGCCTGGGCCAGACGATTCCCCTCACGGAAGCCCTGTGGATCGACACACTCGCCCGTCGCCACGGCTTCCACCTTGCGCCACATCATTGGGCCGCCGAAGAGATTCCCGCCGCCGCTCTCACGCGGTTCCGCGAGACGCTTCCCCGGCTGCGGCCCAGTACCGTCTGACAGGAGCCCGACCACATGGATCTCGACCTCAGCGCCGATCAGAAGCGCTGGGTGGCACGCGCCCGCGAACTCAGTCGCGAAGTGCTCGCCCCCAACGCCGCCGCGATCGATCTCGAGGGCCGCTTCCCCCGGGAGAACCTGAAAGCTCTGGGGGCTGCCGGCATCCTCGGCCTGCCCGTCAGCGCCGATCACGGCGGACCGGGCGCCGACCTGCTGACGCTCGCGCTGGTCACCGAGGAACTGGGGCGCGGCTGCGCGTCTACGGCGATGTGCTGTCACATGCACCTGGCCGCGGCCGCGCTGATCTCGGCGGTGGCGGAAGGTGACCAGGTCGACCGCTTCGTGCAGCCGATCCTGCGCGGCGAACACATCTCCACCTATGCCATCAGCGAACCGGGCTCCGGCTCGCGCTGGTGGCACATGGATTCGTTCGTCGAGCGGCGCGAGGGCGGCTACCTGCTCGACTCGTTCAAGTCCTTCGCCACGAGCGCGGGCGAGGCGGATTCTTACATCGTGCCGGTGCGATCGTCGTCCACCTCGTCGCACCACGAGTACACGCTGCTGCTGGTCGATCGCCAGATCGAGAACGCCAAGACCGTGGGCACGTGGGATGCGATGGGCCTGCGCGGCAACAGCAGCACGCCCATGCACTTCGACAAGTGCTTCGTGCCCGACACCCATCGCCTGGGCGAGGCCGCGTTCGGCTTTCCGCTGCTGCTGGCGCACGGGCTGCCCTACTACCAGGTCGGTCTGGCGGCCGTCTACCTCGGCATCGCCGGCGCGGCCTTCGACTTCGCGGTGAGCCACGTGACCAAGCGCGTGCACGCCGACACCGGCCTGCCGCTGGCCAAGGTGGAAACCGTGCAGCTCTACGTGGCGGACATGAAGCTGCGCCTCGACCAGGCCCGTTCGCTGGTGCTGCAGACGGCGCGTTACGTCGACCGGCTCGTGCTCAAACACGGCGACCTGATCGAGGTCATCGACAAACCCGAGTTCCTGCAGGCGGTGGCCTCGGTGAAGATCGTGGCGACCCAGGCCTCGGCGGCCGTGTGCACGCTGGCCATGCAGGTGTGCGGCGGCACCGGCTTCAGCCGCAAGCACCCGCTGGAGCGCTACTTCAGGGACGCCCGCGCCGGCTCGGTGATGGGGCCCGCCGACGACATCCTGCGCGTGCTCATCGGCCAGCGCGCGCTCGGCCTGCCTTATCCCTGGGAATAGAGCCGGGCAGCGCGCTCGGCCTTCAACCGCTGCTGCACTTCGGCGTAGCGCTGGATCGCCGCGTGGTGCGTGATGTAGTCCTGACCGATGCGGCCGCTGAGCGTGCGCCAGTACATGTTCAGGTCGCCGAGCAGCGACAGCCACGGCTGGCTGAACGACGCCGGGATGTTCTTCTCGTAGCCGAAGTGTCCGACCCAGGCGAACAGATACCCCGGCACCAGGGTGAGCGGCACCAGGTACCAGCGGCCGGTCGCCAGGAACACCACGCCAATCACGATGCCGGTGGTGATGCCGGCGAAGTGCCACGCGCGGCTCGTGGGGTGCAAATGCTCCGACAGGTAGAACGGCCAAAATTCTTCGAAACTGGCGAACTCACGCTTGTCGTCGGCCATGGCGTCCTCGCTGCTCGGGGGCTGCACCGCACACCCGCAGTGGGCTCATCATCACCGTGGCCGGCCCGGGTGTCAACCGCGCCGCTTGCCTGCCCGCAGGGCTTGGCGCTACCATCACCGCTCCACTGGGCGTGCTGTCGATGAGGTCCCACAGATGAACGACTACGACGTGGCTATCATGGGCGGTGGCTGGGCGGGCAACTGCCAGGCGCGCCACCTGCTCCTCAATATTCCAGGCATCCGCATTGCGCTGGTCGAGCCGCGCACCGACGCGCAGGTGCTCGAAGACCGAAAGCTGGGCGAGTCCACCGTCGAGATCGCGGCCATTCACCTGTGCAAGGAACTCGGCCTCCACGACTACCTCATCGAGAACCATCCGCCGAAGTACGGCCTCAACTTCCACTGGCCCCGGAAAGCGGACCAGTCGGCGACGATGGACGACTACTACAGCGTTTGGACGAACCGGAATCCGACGATTGCCGCCTTCCAGATTCATCGCGGCAAGCTGGAGCGGGATCTGCTGCGCATGAACGCCGACATGGGCGCCGAGGTGATCCGCGCGCGCGTCACCGACATCGACCTGCGACCCGGCGACGAGCGGCACCGCGTCGTCGTCCAGGACGACGCGGGCGGCGGCCGCGAGCTCTTCGCCCGCCATCTGATCGACGCCGGCGGGCGCAAGTTCCTGATCGGCAAGAAGACCGACAACGTGCTGCGCGGGCCGGAGCACCACTTCGGCCTCAGCAACGGCGCGTCGTGGGTGCGGGTCAAGGGCGTGGACCGCACGCGCTTCCACTCCGGCTACGACCCGCTCAACGCGGTGGCCAGCCACTACTACGGCACGAACCATTTCATGGGGGTGGGGCACTGGATCTGGATGATCCCCATCGACATGGACACCGACGAGATCTCGATCGGGGTGATGCACCATCACCAGTTGATTCCCGCGAGCACCATCAACACACAGGAAAAGCTCTACGCCTTCTTCAAGGCCAATCACCGCATCCTCTACGACCTGCTGTCGACCGGCGAGCTGGTGGACTTCCACTACTTCGGCCGGCCCGGCCACTCGGCCCGTCAGCTCTTCTCGCCCGACAACTGGTACGTCATCGGCGACGCGGCCTACATCTTCGACGCGTTCTACTCGCTCGGCACCTCCGGCATCGCCTTCGAAGTGGAAAGCGTCACGGCCATCGTAAAGGCCAAGCTGGCGGGCGACCCGAAGGCCGAAGAGAAGCGCGAGGCCTTCGACGCGTTCAATCGCTTCTTCATGAAGAACATGGTGCACACCTACCGGGACCACTACCGGCAGTTGGGGCATGCGAGCGCCATGAGCTGGCGCATCTTCTACGAGTACATGCTGTGGTACGGCTGCCTCGTGCCGCTCTACATCGGCAAGTGGCACCTCGACCCCAAGTTCATCCGGCTGCTCCTGCGCTGGAATCCCATTCCCTTCACGGCCGGGGTCTACGACGACCTCAACGCCGTGGTCGACGGCGACCGCAACATCGGCTTCATGGATTGCCACCGCGGCGATCAGATGGAACGCGGCTACACCACCTGGCGGGCGTTCGACGACTATCTCGAGAACGCCAAGTACGAGCCGCAGGACGTCAACATCTACCGCTCCGTCGCGATGTGCTACGGACGCGCCTTGCGCTTCTACGCCGTGCTGCGGTGGCGGACCTTCGGCTGGGCCGCCTTCTCGCCGGGCGCCGTGGCACGGTCCGCCAAGCTGCTGGGGCTATCGCTGGCGATGCGCGTATTGGCCTACGGGCACGACCGCGAGCGGCGGATGAAGCCGAAGAATCGCGTGGCGGCCGACCTGCGTGCCCACTTCAAGGGCTACCGCTATCCGAGCGCGCTCGAGCCGTGGGTCGCGACGCCTGACGCGGCCGCGGCCGCGCCGGGCGTGTTCAGTTCGCTGGCGCCCTACGCCAGTGAGCAGCCCACGCCCATGATGGCGGCCAAGCCCCTCGGTGTGCGCACCGAGAGCGCCTCGGCCTGACGCCGTCGCCCATGACCGTCCTTGACCGAACCGGCCTGCTGTGGCCGGTGCTCGCCGTCAACGCCGGCTTCATCGCGCTGCTCGTGGCCCGGGTCATGGCCAGCCGGGCGGCCGCCGCCAGAGGCCCGGCCGACACCGCCCCGCGCACGTCGCAGGATGCGCCGGCGGCCACGCGCCGGATCGAGAGCCGGCAGGCGACGGCGGTGCTCGTGGCGATGTCGGCGACCTCGGCTGTGTACTACGTGGGCCTCGTGACCTGGCTGGTCGCGCCGCGCTGGCTCGGTGCACCACTCGTCGTACCGTCGGCCCCACTGCAGATCGCCGGCCTGGCCTGCGCGCTGGCCGGCCTCGGTCTCATGGGCTGGGCCTACGTGGTGTTCCGGTCGTGGCGGTGGCGCGCCGAAGTGGACCCCGGCCATCAGCTCATGACGGGCGGTCCCTTCGGCCTCATCCGTCATCCGATCTATCTCTCGTTCGCCTTGTTCTACCTGGGGTCCGTGTTGCTCCTGCCGTATGCGGTCTTCCTGCTCCATGCCCTTGCCAGTCTCGTTGCCTACGACTACCGGGCACGCGCGGAAGAAGCCGTGATGCTCGACGCCTTCGGCGACAGCTATCGCGACTATCGCGACCGCACGCGCCGTTTCCTTCCAGGCGTGTACTGACTGGCAGCCGGCGCGGAGAGTTGCGGTGACCTCAGGCCTCGCGTCGTTCCTCGCCACTGTGCCGATCCTCGGAAGCCTCGCCGAGGCCGACCTCGCGGAGCTGGCGGGCGCGTTCGAGGTGCGCACCTACCCTGACCGGGCCCTCATCTTGCGCCAGGGCCACGTCAGCGCCACGCTCTTCCTGCTCAAGCGCGGCAGCGTGGCCGTGCGTGTGCGCCGGGGGCCGCGTCCTGAAACCGTAGCGGAACTGCTGCCGCCGGCGATCTTCGGCGAGCTGTCGTTCCTCACCGGACGCACGTGCAGCGCCGACGTCGAAGCGGTGGGTCCGGTGGAGGTCGTGGCCCTGTCCTCCGAGGCGCTGGCCTCGCTTGGCCGATCGCGCGAGTCCGTGCTGCAGTTGCTGCTCACGCTCGTGGCGGGACGCCTGCACGACACCATGACGGGCCGCCCCGCTCTGGTGCGCCCACGCTGTGTGTGGCTGCGTGCTGACGACGCGTTCCAGGCGCCGACCGCGTTTGCGGCCGAACTGGCCGGCGGCCTCGGCGCACGTTCCACGGCACGCGTGCTGGTGGTGGCCGACGGCTTCGGCGCCGGCAGCGAGCCCCGGGCGCGCGACGGCGCGCCGTTCTCGGTCGTGGCCGTGCCCGGCGACCCACGGCAGCTCGCCGAACAGGTGCACGTGTGGAAGCGCGATTTCCGCTACACCGTGGTCGTCGAACGCGGCGCCGCGGCGTTGCGGGCCGACGAGCGGCCGGGCGCCGACGTGGTGGGCCACCTGCTCGCCGGTGGCACGCCGCTGCCGCCGGTCGATGCGCTGGCACACTTCGTGGCCGCCGACGCCGCGCGCACGCACCTCGACGTCCTGTCGGGATCGCGGCAGTTGCTCTTCGACGCCGACGCCGCCGAGGCGGCGTTCCTGGCGGGACGCGAGGTGCCGCGCCGCTTCCGCCGCACGGCGCGATCGCTGGCGCGCTCCGTCTCCGGCCAGCAGGTGGGCGTGGCCTTGGGCGGCGGCGGCGCCTGCTGTTGGGCGCACATCGGCCTGTTGTCGGTGCTGGAGCAGGCCGGCATTCCCGTGGACGTCGTGGCGGGGTGCTCGATGGGCAGCCTGGTCGGCGCGCTCGTGGGCGCGGGTCACACCGTGGCCGAACTCACGGCGATTGCCGAGTATTGGCGCACGCGCTCGTGGCGGATGGTGGAGCTGCGTTTCTGGCGGTTGCACCTGATGAGCGAGCGCGGCATCCGACGCACGCTGACGGGCTACTTCGGCGAGCGTCACCTCAACAGTCTGGAGATCCCGTTCTGGGCCAATGCGGTGGACGTCGTGGCGGGCGAAGAGGTGATTCTCGATCGCGGCCGCATCAGCGACACGGTGCGCGCGTCGATGGCGTTGCCGGGGTCGTCGCCAGCCTACGAAGCAGGATCCCGGCTGCTCGTGGACGCCGCCGTCATGGCGCCGGTGCCGGTGGGGCCGGTCAAGGCCATGGGCGCCGACTTCGTGATCGCCATGAACGTAATGCCGTCGATGCGCGCCGGGGGCATTCCGCGCCACCAGCCGATGCGCTACTTCGACATCCTGTTCCGGGCCCTGCGCATCAGCGGGCACGAAATCGGCCGCAACCGCGCGTGGGGCGAGGCCGACGTCATGCTCACCCCGGCCCTCGAGGGCCATTCGCTGCTCGACTTCGGCCGCTGCCACGAGATCATCGCGGCCGGCACCGACGAAGCCATGCGCCATCGTGAACAGATGGTGGCGGGCTACAACGGCCTCGTCGCCGCCCGGGGCTGACCCCGTCAGGCGCTGGGTGTAGACTGGCGCGCACGCATGCTGCGCGCCTCCTGGATCCCCAGCCCACTCGTGCCGCCCGGCAGCCGTGCGGCAGTGCCGATCGTGGACACGGCCAGGCCCTCACGGTTCCGGTCGGCACAGGTCGTCGCGCACTTCCTCGCGCTCGGGGCGTCGCTCGTGGTGCTACTCGTGACCCACGGCGACCATGACCGCTTCGCGCGCCGCGTCCGTGAGTTGTTCGAACGGTTAGGCGGGCTCTGGATCAAGGCGGGGCAGGTGATCGCGCTGCGCGTCGACTTCCTGCCGGCCGCGCTGTGCCGGGAACTGAGCCAGCTGCAGAGCCAGGCCATGGGCTTTCCCGGGCACGTCGCCCGGGCCATCGTCGAAGACGAACTCGGCGGTCCGCTCGAACGCTGGTTCGACGTCTGGGAGGAACACCCCGTCGCCGCTGCGTCGATTGGGCAGGTCTATCGCGCGCGCTTGCGCGAGGAGCAGGCCTGGGTCGCCGTGAAGGTGCAGAAGCCGCATTCGGCCGAGCTCTTCGCCCATGACATGGCGGTCATCGAATGGCTGGTGTGGCTGATCAACCGGCTGCACGTCTACCCGCACATGAAGTGGGCCGATGGCCTCGACGAGGTGCGGGCGATCATGCGCGAGGAGCTCGACTTCAGCTACGAGGCCGGAGCCACGCGGCGGATGCGCAAGCAATTACGCGCCCACGGCGTCTACGTGCCCAAGGTCTACCTGCCCTACTGCACGGCGCGGGTGCTGGTGCTCGAGTTCCTGGAGATGGTGCTGATGGCCGACTACCTCCGGGTCAGCCGCGACGATCCGGCCCGGGCCGCGCAGTGGCGTGAGGACAACGGCTTCCGTCCGGCCCTGGTCGGCCGGCGGCTGATCCACTCCTTCCAGCGGCAGATGCTCGAAGACAACACCTACCACGGCGACATGCACCCGGGGAACATCGGCCTGCTGCGCAACAGCCGCATCGCGCTCATCGACTTCGGCAGCACGAGCTTCACCGAAGCCGACTACCTGCAGCGGTTCCGCCTGCTGATGCGCACGCTGGCCACCGGCGAGTTCGCCAAGAGCGCCGACCTGTGTCTCATGTTGTGCGCCAGCCTGCCGCCGATGGACCTCGCGCTCGTGCACCACAAGGTCGTGAACGTGATCCAGGCGTGGGCCAATCGCACGTGGGTGCGGCAGCTCGCGTTCCACGACAAGTCGATGGGCACGCTCACCATGCACATCATGCAGGTGCTGCTCGGCTACCGCTGCACCATGGAGTGGGCGTGGCTGCGGCTGCATCGCGCCAGTTCGACGCTCGATGCCTCGATCATCGAACTGGCGCCAGGCATCGACTACCGGAAGATCACCTCCGCCGTCTTCGCCCGGGCCGCGCGCCGTCGCCTGGAAGCGATCGTGAGCCGCGTGGGCGCGCGCCGCGCCACCATGGCCGCGGTCGAGGCGCTGCAGCAGCCGGCGCGGCTGCAGGAATACGTGGCCCTGCAAGCCACGCTCATCCGCCGCCAGGTGCAGGTGTTCCGTGGCTTCGCCGGCCTGGCCGGCAGCACGCTCGTCTCGGCCGTGAACGTCGGCCGGCTCCTGCTGGTGTTGCAGGTGGGCGTGGTGCTGGCAGCGTTCGCCGCGGCCTCTGCTACAGGTGTCGTGGGCGCCGGCGCCCGGGTCACGCAGTGGCTCGGTGCCCTGGCGGCCGAGGCGATCGCCAGTGACCCACGACCCCTGCTGGTCATCCTGGGCATCGACGTCTGGATCTGGTGTGCGTTGTCGCGGCTGCGCCGATCGATCGGCGACGGCACCGTGCAGTTGCACCGACAAGGGGCGCTATGACGAGGTCACCTGCTCAGCGCGTCGCCGTCGCTGCGCTGGTCGCGCTGCTCGGGTACGCGCCGGTTCACGCGCAGGAGCCCGGCCCGCTCTTGACCCTCGACGCCGCGTTGACGCTGGCCCAGCAGCAGAACCGGGTGCTCAAGGCCGAACGCCTCGACGCGGACAAGGCCGACCAGCAGCTCGCCGCCTTCCGCACCCTGAAGCGGCCGCTCTTCGATGTCCGGGTCACGTCGGGATCGCTGCTGGCGCCGCTCGATTTCCGCTTCCCAGCCGGCGCCTTCGGCGTGTTCCCCACGACCGGCCCGATCCCGCCCGCCCAGACGACCATCACGACCAACCCGGCGCTGACGGCGGTCGTCTTCGCCAACGTCACGCAACCCCTCACGCAACTGCCGCGGCTGGGGCGCGGTGAACGCGCCGTCGCGCTCGGCCGCGACGTGGCGACCGAGCAGGCACGGGCGCGCGAGCTGGAGGTGATCGCCAACGTGCGATCGCTCTACTACGGCATCGTGCAGGCCGAGGCCGCGATGCGCGCGCGTACCGAGTCGGTCCGCCTGTTCCAGGAGTTGCAGCGCCTCACCGATCGCTACGTCGCCGAGCAGGTGGTGCTGCCCGACGAGGCCCTGACCGTGCGCGCCGGCCTGCTGCAGCAGGAACACGAGATCCTGGTGTTGCGCCATGCGGCCATCGACGCGCGCGAGAAGCTCAACGCGCTGCTGGCCCGCACCCTCGACGAGCCCTTCCAGGTGGAGCCGCTGCGACCGGCCGCCCTCGACGACACGAGCCTGCGAGCGGCAGAGGACCGCGCCAGCGAGGCCCGGCCCGACGTGCGCATCCGGCGTCTGCAGGCCGAACAGGCCGGCTTCGACCTGCGCGCCACCGCCACCCCGGGCATGCCTGACGTGAGCGCGTCCTTCAGCTATGCCGGGTTCTGGGGATTTCAGGTGCTGCCGCGTCACGGCGCGATGCTCGGCGTGCTGGCCGCCTGGGAACCCTGGGACTGGGGACGCCGCAAGGCCGAGCGCGAAGGCAAGCGCGTCACGCTCGCGCAGGCGGAACTGGCCGTGACCGAGGCCGCGGCGCTCGTGCGCGTGGACGTGCGGTCGAGGTTCCGCGCGGTGCAGGAAGCGTTCGCCCGGCTGCCAGTGTGCGAGGCCGGGCGCGAGGCGGCGCGCGAACGGCTGCGCGTGGCCACGGCGCGCGTGAGCCAGGAGGCCTCGCTCGAGCGCGCGGTCCTCGAGGCGCAGACCCGGGTGGCCCAGGCCGACTTCGACTGCCAGAAGTCGTTGGCCGACTACTGGACCGCACAGGCCGCATTGGAACGGGCGAGGGCGGACCAGTGAATCATTGCGATCGCAAGCGGATGTTGGTGCTCGGAGCCTCGCTGTTGGCGCTCGCCGGCTGCGGCGCCGAGGAGCCCTACGAGAAGCCCCCGGTGCCGGTGCAGATCGCCGACGTCGGCCGCCAGCGCGACGGCCAGTCGCTGCTCTATTCCGCCACGGTCGAACCAGGCCGCCGCGTCGACCTGGCCTTCCGCGTCGGGGGCTACGTGACCTCGCTGGCGCAGATTGACGCCCGCGTGGTGCAGGACGGCGACCAGGTGGCGGCCGGCACGGTGCTCGCGTCGGTGCGCGTCGACGACTACGACGCGAAGGTGGCCCAGGCGCGGGCGGGGGTGGCCGAAGCCGAGGCCGCGCGCGAGGCCGCCGGCAAGGCGCTCGCGCGGGCCGAGGCCCTGTTTGCCGCGCGCAGTCTGACCCGGCCGGAACTGGAGCAGGCGCGAGCGGCCGTGGCCGCGATCGATGCCCAGACGGACGGCGGCCGCGCGGTGGTGCGCGAGGCCGAGCTGGCGCGGGAGGATTCGCACCTGCGCGCGCCGCTCACCGGGCAGGTACTGAAGCGTCTGGTGGAGGTCGGTTCGCTCGTGGGGCCCGGCACCGGCGGCTTCGTACTGGCCGACATGCGCACGGCCAAGGTCGTCATCGGCGTGCCCGACACGATGCTGGCGCGCTTCCGCGCCGGCGCGCGCCAACGCGTGGTCTCGGAGGCGCTGCCCGATCGCACCCTCACCGGCCGGGTCACCAAGGTGTCGCCCACGGCCGACCCCCGCAGCCGGATGTTCGAGGTGGAGTTGACGCTGGCCAACGACGATGGCGCGCTCAAGCCGGGCATGGTCGCCACCGTGCAGGTCGGCAGCGACGGCGACGCCGCGCCCGCGGAGGTGCTGACGCTGCCGCTCTCGGCGCTGGTGCGCGCCCCCGGCGGCGACGCGGCCTACGCCGTGTTCCTGGTCGAGGAGCGCGAGGGCGTGTCGACCGCCCGCATCCGGCGCGTCACGCTGGGCCCGCTGTCAGGCAATGCCGTCGTCGTGCTCGACGGCTTGCAGGGCGGCGAACGGGTCATCGTGCGCGGCGCCTCCCTGGTCGCTGACGGCGAACGCGTCAACCCCACCCGCTGAGCGTGACCCCATGAGCCACGGACGTTCGGACGCGGACATGATCCGCGACACGCACAACACCGCGCGGTTCTTCGTCGAGAACCCGCACATCGGCTGGGTGCTGCTCGTGCTCACCGGCCTGGCGGGCGTCTTCGGCTACACGCAGATGCCGAAGCTGAAGGATCCGCGCTTCCCGGTCATCTACGCCGCCGCCGTGTGCCCCTGGCCCGGCGTGCCCGCCGATCGCATCGAGGAACTGGTCACCCGCCGCATCGAAGAACGCATCGCCGAGAACCCGCGCGTCGAGCGGGTCGAATCCACCACCCGCGGCAGCCTGGCGATTGTGGTCGTCAAGCTCAACGAGGAGACAAACGACCCGGGCAAGGAATTCGACGACATCGCGCAGCGTCTCGGGTCGCTGCGCGACCTGCCGGAAGGCGCCGGGCCAATCGAGTTCCTGAAGGACTTCGGCGAGACGTCGGCGCTCATGCTGACCGTGGCCAGTCCGGGCGTGGACGACATCGAGCTGTCGCTGAGGGCCCGGGCGATCCAGGACGCCGTGCAGCGCGTGCGCAGCGCCACGGGCGCGGGCGCGGCCGCGGGTGCGAGTGCGGCCCCAGGGTCGCGAGTCGCGATGATCGTGGCCTTCCCGCAGTCGATCGATCCGGCCACGCCGGCCCGTCAGCGCGACCTCGTGGGGTCGGTCGGCGCCGGGCTCGGCCTGGGCCGCGATTTCCGCCGGGTCGATGGCCCCGGCTTCGTGGGCCTCGACTTCGAGACCACGCTCGACGACCGCCGCTTGCTGGCGGCCGTGAACGACGTGGTGCGCGAGCGCCTGGTGGGCTCGCAGCTCCATCCGGATGTGTGGCCGCCGGCGCTGATTCGCGATCCGGCCGACACCGCGGCGCGCCTGAAGGACGTGGCCGGCGACAAGTACAGCTACCGCGATCTCGACCGCTTCACCGACGTACTCAAGCGCACGCTGCAGAACGTGCCGCAGGTGGCCAAGGTGACCCGGGCCGGCATCCTGCCCGAGCAGGTCTTCCTCGAATACTCGCAGCAGCGCATCGCGGCCTCGGGTCTGCGGCCCTCGACGCTGCTGCAGGTGCTGGCGGCGCGTAATACGACCGCGCCGGGCGGCCTGATTGAAATCGGCGGACGCGGCCTGCTCGTCGACCCCTCGGGCGAGTTCACCTCGGCCCGCGAGATCGGCGACGTGATCGTCGGGGCCTCGAGCACCGGCCGGCCGATCTACCTGCGCGACAGCGTCGACATCACCCGCGGCTACGAGACGCCGGCGCGCTACCTGAACTACTTCACCGCCCGGCAACCCGACGGGTCGTGGCGGCGGGCCCGGGCCGTGACGCTCTCCCTGCAGATGCGCCCAGGCGAGCAGATTGCAGCGTTCGGCGCGGCGGTGGACCAGGTGCTGGCCGGGCTGGGGCCGGCCATTCCGTCCGACCTGGTGCTGGCCCGTCCGTCCGACCAGCCGCTGCAGGTGAAGGAGAACGTGGGGCTGTTCATGCAGAGCCTCTACGAGGCCATCATCCTGGTGGTGCTCGTGGCCCTCATCGGGTTCTGGGAATGGCGCTCGGCGCTCGTGCTCGCGCTGGCCATTCCGCTCACGCTGGCCATGACCTTCGCGTTCATGCGCATGCTCGGCATCGACCTGCAGCAGGTCTCGATTGCGTCGCTCATCATCGCGCTCGGGCTGCTCGTCGACGATCCGGTCGTGGCCGGTGACGCGATCAAGCGCGGGCTCGACAGCGGGCTGCCGGCCAGGGTCGCCGCCTGGCTGGGCCCGACGCGGCTCGCCACGGCCATCCTGTTTGCCACCATCACCAACATCGTGGCCTACCTGCCGCTGCTGCTCGTGAGCGGTGCCACCGGCGACTTCATCTACAGCCTGCCGGTGGTGCTCGCGTGCGCGCTGGTGGCCTCGCGCATCGTCTCGATGACGTTCATTCCGCTGCTCGGCGGCTATCTGCTGCGCCCGTCACGCAAGCTGGCCAGCCAGGCCGACCGGCAGCGCGGCGCGACCGGGCTCTACTACCGCGTGTCCGGCGCGCTCATCGATCATCGCTGGACCACGCTGGCCGTCGCGCTGCTGATGCTCGTGCTCAGCGGCCTGTCGGTGCGCGGCCTCAAGGTGCAGTTCTTTCCGAAGGACTTGTCCTACCTGTCCTACATCGACGTGTGGCTGCCGGAAGACGCCACGGTGCCGGCCACCAACGAGGTGGCCCAGCAGGCAGAAGCGATCGTGTGGCAGGTGGCCGACGAATTCGCTCGCAGTCATGGCGAGGGCGCGGAGGCCACGCCGGTCTTGCGCTCGGTCACCACGTTCGTGGGCGGCGGCGGGCCGCGGTTCTGGTTCTCGGCGGCGCCCGAGCTGATGCAGCCGAACTACGCGCAACTGATCGTCAGCGTCGCCGACAAGCACCAGACCGAACCGCTGGTGGCGCGGCTGCAGAAAGCGCTCTCGGCGCAGATTGCCGGTGCCCGCGTCGACGTGCGGCAGCTCGAGACCGGCAAGCCGGTCGGCATCCCCGTGCAGGTGCGCCTGTCGGGCGAAGACATCGGCACGCTACGCGCGCTGGCCGAGCGCGCCAAGACGATCTTCCGGGCGGTGCCGAGCGCCGACCGCGTGCGCGACGACTGGGGCAGCGACAGCGTCAAGGTGAAACTCGAAGTCGATGCCGATCGCGCCAACATTGCCGGGGTGACGAATCTCGAAGTGGCATTGTCGTCGGCCACGGCCCTGAACGGCTTTCGCGTGACCACGCTGCGCGACGGCGAACAGCGCATTCCAGTACTGGCGCGGCTGCGCGTCGAAGATCGCGCGCGGCTGTCGGACTTGCAGGATCTCTACGTCTACGCGCTCCAGAGCGAGGCGCGGGTGCCGCTCGGCCAGGTGTCGCGGCTCACCTACGGCCCGTCCACCGAGAAGATCCGGCGCCGGAACCAGTTCCGCACCATCACGGTGGCGACCTTCCCGGTGCCCGGCGCCCTGCCGTCGGAGGTGCTGAGCGCGGCTCGACCAGCGCTCGCCGACCTGGCGCGTTCGCTGCCGCCGGGCTATCGGCTCGACATCGGCGGCGAAGAAGAAGAGCAGGTGCAGGGCTTCGGCGAACTGGCCCAGGTGATGCTCGTGTCGGTGGTGCTGATCTATGTGGCGCTGGTCTTCCAGTTCCGCAACGCGGTCAAGCCGCTCATCGTCTTCTCGGCGATTCCATTCGGCGTGATGGGGGCCTTGGTGAGCCTGGCCGTGATGGGCGCGCCCTTCGGGTTCATGGCGTTCCTGGGAGTGACGAGTCTGATCGGCGTGATCGTGAGCCACGTCATCGTGCTCTTCGACTACATCGAAGAGGCCCACGAGCGCGGCGAGTCGCTGCGCGCGGCGTTGCTCGATGCCGGCGTGGCACGGCTGCGGCCGGTCGTCGTCACCGTGGGCGCCACCGTCTTCGGTCTGATTCCGCTGGCGTTGCACGGCGGTCCCCTGTGGGAAGGCCTGTGCTACACGCAGATCGGCGGGCTCACGATTGCCACCGTGGTGACGCTCGTGCTGGTGCCGGTGCTGTATGCGACCTTCGTGCTCGACCTGAAGCTGGTGCGCTGGGATGCCCAGGGGGGCGGCCACGAACCGGTCCTCTCCGACCCGTCAGCGTCGGCGCACTGAGCCCTCGTGGCGGGTCAGACCGACGCGACGCGCTCGTGCGGGCGCACGTCCTTCTGCTGCAGACGCCGCCGCAGCGTCGCCAACGACCAGGCGGCGTAGGCGAGCGCCACGAAGATGGCCAGCCACAACGGGTCGTCGAGATACGGAATCCGCCTGGCCAGATCCGACAACTGCGGCCCCATCCAGGATCGCAGGGCGCCGGGGTTCCGCTGGTCGACGTACACGACGAGCGCCAGCACGCCGGTCAGGCCGAGCAGCAGCGCCACTTCGCCCACCACGGTGGCCAGCACGGCGGCGGCCCGGTTGGTGGCGCCCTTGAACACCTGCGCGTGCCGGCGCACGAGCGCGCCCTGGAACATCGTGTACTCGTTCACGCGGTCCTGGATGTCGAGCCCCGTCAGATAACTGCCCAGGCTGCGCCGCACCAGCTCCGGCCCCACCAGCGCGGTGATGGCGCGGCCCTCGGCGCGTTCGAAGTACTGCTGCAGCAGGCGCGTGTAGTTGGCCTCGGGATACAGCTGCTCGAGCGACCGGTCCAACGTCATCAGGGCGCGCCGGATCCGCAGCCAGCCCCAGCCCATCGTGCACCGGTAGCGCACGAGCACCTTGAGCACTTCGACAAACGCGTTGTCGACCGACTTCTCGCGATACGGCAGCTCCTTGACCAGCGTGCGGGTGGCCCAGGCGCGCAGCGACCGCACCAGTTCCTCTTTCACCTCTTCGACGTCGAGGTTCGGCAACACGGCGCACAGCATGAAGCTCAAGTCGGCGGCCTTCGAGTAGTCGCGCGTCGCCAGCGCCTTCATGAACAGCCTGAACTTGTCGAGGTACTCGCGCTCGGTGAAGGTCGCCGCGGTGAACTCGATCAGGGCGAGGTTGTCCTGCCGCATCAGCACGATGTGCGACGGGCAGAGATCGCCGTGGTAGAGGTTGTGCTCGAGGATCTGGCGGTAGACCGAGAAGATCAGCCGCCGCGCGACCCGCCGGGGCGAGATCTCGTTCTCGGTGAGCCACTCCTGCAGGCGCAGCGGATCGGTTTCCCGCATCCGCACCAGATCGGCCATCAGCGCGGCATGGATGAACTCCGTCACGAGCACCCGGCGCGTGCTGTAGCGCGCAAAGAGCTCGGGCACCTTGATCCGCTGTCCCTTCAGGCTCTTCCGCATCCGGCGGATGGCTGAGGCCTCGTACTGGAAGTTCAGCGCCTGGTTGGTCTGCTCCAACAGCTCGTCCATGCCGAAGTCCCACAACAGATGCGGGCGGAAACGCAGCAACTTGATGAGCGTGACCACGCGGCCGATGTGCTTGAGGTCGACGGCGAAGACGTCAGCGACGTGGGGCTGCTGGATCTTGACCGCGACGTAGTGTTGCTCCTGACGCAGCCGGGCCCGGTGCACCTGGGCGATCGGGGCGACCGCAAACGGCACGTCGTCGAACTCGTCGAAATAACGTTCGATCGGCCCGCCCAGCTCGCTTTCGAGAATCCGGCGCGCGTCGGCCGCCGGGAAGCCGAAGCGCTCGGCCTGGAGGGTGGCCAGCTCTTCGCAGACCGCGGCCGGGAAGATGTCGATGCGCAGCGACAGCAAGGCACCGGCGCGCAGCCACGCGCCGCCCAGGCGTTCGAAGCACCGGCGCAGTTCCGCGCCGAATTGGTGAGGCCCGTGCCGCCCGAGCGCCGCCTGCCCGAGCACCCGCACACCGAGCCGGACCAGCGCCCAGCTCACCTGCAGCCCGCGCCAGCGCATCGGGCGCGCCGGTTCCCGAATCTCGACCGGCCGGCGGACGCGCGCAGCGGCAAGGTGGGTGGGCGTCAACGACAGGTCGATCATGGCTCCCGACCGGGGGTCGGTCGGCGAAGCATATCGCAGTCTCGAACAGCGCTCGAGCCGGCCCGACGCTGGGGGATTGTGGGACGCGGCGACGTCCTTCGTGCTATAACCATGCGGTTCAGCCGTGACCCGCTCCTGCCCGGGGTCGCGCACAGCAAAAGGGTCGCATCATGGACATGCCTCGACTCAGCAAGTTGGTTCGCCGCGTCACGGTGCTGCAGAAAGACGCGAGCGGCGTCTTTTCGCCGGTGGTCATTTTCACGCGGAGCCGCAAGAAGAAGAAGTCCACGGCCTTCGTCAAGCCCGTGGAGAGGCTGACACGGTCGCTGGTCGACGCGGCGGATACCACGACCGGCCACTACCTGAAGCGCCACAAGAAGTCCAACCGCAAACACCGTGATGGCTGGATCCGCGACGGCGCCGCGAACCTCGTGCGCGCCAACGCGAAGGGCCTCAAGGAAGTGCGCCTGTCGCAATTGTTCGGCATGTAACCACCCGCTTCCCCGCGAATACCGACTGACATGAAGGAGCAGCCTGTGGCTATCGCTACCGATTCCCCGGTCAAGACCGAGACGAAGGCGCCGATCATCGTCGACCTCGGCAAGCAGCGTCGCAAGAAGGTGAAGGATCTGCGGTCTGGAACGGGCCGTCTGGCCGAGGCGCTCAACGGCTGTCTCGAGGAACTGCGCACGGCTGGTACCCTGGCGCCCAACAGCCAGACCGTTGTGGTCATCGTGCGCCAGCGCCGTCGTCGCAACAAGAGCCTCAAGGGCCTGATCCCGGGCCTCTAGGTTTCCGCCGGTCGGCGACCGGCGCCCATGGACGCGTTGCGCCTGCCCGACACACGCCTGGTCGTCGAGGCCGAGGCCGTGGCGACGGCCGCGCTTCCGCGGGTGCTGCTGCTCCATTCCGTACGCACCTTCCTACTGGCGCAGGCCTACGCCAAGGTGGCGCGCCTCGACTGCGACCTCGAGGGGTTGGCGGTGGCGTCGCTGTTCCACGACCTGGGCCTGTGCGAGCCGTATCGCGACCGGCGCCGGCCCTTCACGTTCAACAGCAGCCGCGCCATGGTGGCGTTCCTCGACCAGCACGAGGTGCCGTCGCCGCGCGTGGCGGCGCTGGTCGACGCCGTCGACTTCCATTTCGAGCTGTGGCCCAGGTGGCAGGCCGGTCCCGAGGCGGGCCTGCTCCACGTCGGCGCCTACATGGACGTGCTCGGCACCCGCCGCGGCCGCATCCGCGAGGATGCGACCCGCATCGATGAGCACTACAGCCGTCAGGGACTCGTGACGACGTTCGTGTCACGCGCCCTCCGCTCGGTCGGTTCTCCGCTCTCGGTGGTGGGCCTCATGCTGCCCACACGTTGTCGTCGGCCGCACCGTCCACTGCCGGCGCTCTAGGACGCATCTCGATGGGTTCCAGCCGGCGCGCCGTCGCCGGCCCGACGCGAGCGCGACCCACAGCGAATCTCGAGGGTTGCATCCCGAGGGTTGCAGCTCGAGGGTTTATAGTCAACTTGCGGTGCCGGCTGGCCGATCAGGCGGGAACGTGTGGGGATATGGACGCAGAGCCGGGGATCGACGACTCGCACCGCGGAGTTCGGCTGCTCGCGGCCCTGCCGTTGCTGATCGATGTCGACCACGCCATCGTCCGCGGCCTGGCGCAGGCGCTCGTCGAGCGCAACCTGGTGCCCGGCGAGCGCGTCTTCGCGCGCGACGACGATCTGCACGGACTGGCCGTCGTCGTGTCCGGATCGCTGCGGCTCATGCGGGCCTCCGGCCTGGCGCCCTCCGCCGTGACGCTCGGCCCAGGCAGCGCGTTCTGCGACCGGGGCTCCCGGTCTACGTGCCGGTCACGATCGACGCGCCGCAGACGGCCACCATCGCGGTCGTGCCCTGGGCGGCCCTGGCCGACGCCTGCGACGCACAGTCCGTCGTGCGCGCCCGCGTCGTGGCCGAGACGCTCATGCATCTGCGGCGGCTACAGGTGGCCGCCACCCCCTTGTTCCACTCGCTCGATGACGCCAGCGTCTCGTATGTGGCCGAGCATTCGGAGCTGGTGGGGGTGAAGCGCGGCGACCTGGTGTTGCGCGCCGGGGACGAGTCGGATTGTCTCTACCTGATCGCCACCGGCACCCTCGAGCTGCTGCGCGACGGCAAACCCCTGGGCGTGCTCGGCGAGGCCGCTTCGGTCGGCGAGATGGGGGTACTCACGGGGGAGCCCCGATCGCTCGACGTGCGGGCGCGCCGCGACGCCACCCTGGTGCGCGTACCCGCCGCCGTGTTCGAGCGCATTCTCGACCAGCACGGCCGAGTGACTCTCCGGCTGGCGCACGCGCTGAGCGACCGGCTCAAGCAAACCACAGCGGCTACTCGCACTGCTCCGCGCCAGAGCTGCTCCTGAGCCATGTCGCCGCGCTCACGAAGCGCATCCGCCTGGGGCACGGCGTCACGTTGACGCCCGGGCGTTACAACCATCCCATCCGGGTGGCCGAGCGCATCGCGGTGCTCGACATCCTGTCGGAGGGACGCGTTGACTGGGGATCGGGCAAGAGCTCCACGCTGGTCGAGCAGGGCGCCTTCGAGATCGATCGCGCCGACCTCGACGGGCAGTGGCGCGAGGCCCTGGCCATGATTCCGCGCATGTGGCGCGACGAGATGTTCGAGTGGCAGGGCACCTACTACCACGTGCCGCCCACCGCGGTCATCCCCAAGCCCGTGCAGCAACCCCATCCACCGATCTTCGCCGCGTGTTCGCGGCCAGAGACCGTCGAGTTGGCGGGCGCGCTGGGCCTCGGCTCGCTCAACTTCACCGCCGGGAACGACGACCACCTGAAGGCGAAGATCGCCTCGTACCGCGCGGCCATCGCCAGCGCGCGAGGCGCGGCCGGGGTCGTGAACAATCGCTTCTGCTGCACGCCGACCACGCTGGTACTCGACGACGACCGCAGAGCCTGCGAGTACGGCTTCCGCGGCGCCCGCTTCTTCCGGGAGGCGCTGGCGACCTACTTCTTCTCGCGCGAGCGCGTGGTGCAGCCGATCGACGTGTCGCGCGCGCCACTCACCGAGGCGCAAATCGCCAAGGCCATGGCGGAGCGCAACCGGCCCGGGTCGCCGCTGACCTCGATCGTCGGCGATCCGGCAGCGGCCATCGAAACGGTCAGCCGCTTCCAGGCGGCCGGCGTGGACGAGCTGATCATGGTGATGGACCTGGGCACGGTACCTCACGAGATCGTGGAGCAGTCGCTTCGTACGTTCGCGCACAAGGTCGTGCCGCATTTCTCGTAGCGGCGGTGCGGCCACCGCAGGTAGTGTGCCGCTTGCGGCGGCAGCCTGTGCTATAAGCGTGCGGGGCCGTGGACTGCCACATGGCCAACCCGCATATGTGGACGCACAACTACGAACCCCTCGGCGGCAGCCTGGCGCTCTCGGCGCCGGTCGCCGCATTGCCGATCGTCGTGCTCTTCCTGATGCTGGGCGTGTGGCGCGCCCCAGCGTGGAAGGCGGCCTTCAGCGGACTGCTCACGGCCTTCGTCGTGGCGCTCGCGGTCTACGGCATGCCGCCCGGACTCGCCGTGATCGCCACGGTCTACGGCGCGGCCTACGGCCTGTTCCCGATCGCCTGGATCGTGTTCTCGTCGATCATGCTCTACCGCCTGGCGGTCGACACCGGCAAGTTCGAGGTGATCAAGGATTCGGTTGGCAGCCTCACCGACGACCGCCGCCTGCAGGCGATGTTCATCGCCTTCTCGTTCGGCGCGTTCATCGAAGGCGCGGCCGGCTTCGGCGCGCCCGTGGCCGTGTCGGGCGCCATGCTGGCGGGCCTGGGCTTCAATCCGTTCTACGCCGCCGGCATCTGCCTGATCGCCAACACCGCGCCGGTGGCGTTTGGCTCGATCGGCATTCCCGTGACCACCCTGGCCGCAGTGACCGGCCTGCCGGTGATGCCGCTCTCGGCCATGATCGGCCGCCTGTGTGCGCTCATCTCGATCATCATCCCGGGCTATCTGGTGGTCGTGATGGCCGGCTGGGCGAGGGCAATTGAGGTGCTGCCGGCGATCATCGCGTGCGGCGTGTCGTTTGCCGCCATGCAGTTCTACGTGTCGAACTACATGGGCCCGGAGCTGACCGACATTCTCAGCTCGCTCACCTGCATCATCGTGATGGTGGCGGTGCTGAAGCTGTGGAAGCCCAAGACCATCATGCGGCTCGAGGGCGATACGCCGATCACCGCGACGGCCAAGCGGCATTCGGCCGGCGCCATCTTCATGGCCTGGATGCCCTACCTGTTGCTGGTGGTGTTCGTGCTGGCCTGGGGCGAACCCGACATCAAGGCGCGCATCGACGCGCTGACCCACAGCCTGATGCCGTCGTTCCTGCCCAAAGCCGCCACCGGCCTCAACGGCCTGATGGTGCCCGGCCTGCACAACGCCATTACCCGCATTCCGCCCGTCACGGCCGCGCCGGCGCCCTACGCGGCCATCTTCGCCTTCAACTGGCTGAGCGCGTCGGGCACGGCGTGCTTCCTGGCCACGATTGCCGCAGCGCTCGTGCTGCGCGTGTCGCCCGGCAAGTTCGTGAGCCTGTATGCCGCCACGTTCAACCAGCTCAAGTTCGCCATGCTCACCATCGCGTCGATGCTCGGGCTGGCCTACCTGATGAACTACTCGGGCATGACCAGCACGCTCGGCCTGGCACTGGCCACGACCGGCGTGCTGTTCCCGTTCTTCAGCGCGGTCGTCGGCTGGATGGGTGTGTTCCTCACCGGCAGCGACACCTCGGCCAACGCGCTTTTCGGCAACCTGCAGGTGGTGACGGCCAATGCGCTGGGCCTGAATCCCGTGCTCACGGCCTCGGTGAACTCGGCCGCCGGCGTGATGGGCAAGATGATCTCGGTGCAGAGCATCGCGGTGGCGGTGGCCGCCACGGGCATGACGTCTGATGACGAGAGCCGCCTGTTCCGCTTCACCATCAAGCACAGCGTGATGCTCATGATCGTGATGGGCATCGTGTCGATGCTCTACGCCTACGTGTTCCCAGGCTTCGTGCCGGTCGTGCCGCCGAAGTAGCGGTTCGTCAGTTGGACGGCCGCTCGCTGTCGGCGCTCATCACGCGCGCGGCCATCCACAGGAACAGCCCCGCACACACCCCGTAGGGAATCCGGCGCCACCAGAAATTGGTGGCGATCAGCCGCTCGATGAGGCCCACCGACTGGCCCTGTGCACTCAGTTGAAACTGGATCGGCAGCTGAATCATCACGGTCGACACCCACACGACGGCTTGCGTGGCAATGGCCGCCCACACGGCCCACGCGGGAATCGCCGCCGGCCGTGACCACAGCATGAGAATCGTGAACACCGTGCCGAGCAGCAGCGGCGCCACGAGCAGCGCGATCACCCGCGGCGAGATGAACCGGTGATAGGCCACAAACTCATCCCCGCCGATGAGCGGCCAGCTCGCGTAGTTCACGAAGCCCTCGATGAACGCGGCGCCGGTGCCGTAGAACACGAGCGCAAATGCCGTCAAGAAGATCCAGCGCCGACCCATCTCTGCTCCTCCCAGCCCGGCCGCCCCGATCTCGGGGCAGCCGCGCCACCAGTTCGATCGCACCTGTGACGAAGAGCGCGCCGCCAACGAGACCCGCCACCCAGAGCATAGTCTCGCGCGGGCCGTGTTCCAGGCGTTGCCTGAGGGCAGCATATGGCCCGGCCATCCTGCCCTGCAACGCAAGATGCCCCACGAGCAGCGCCAGCGGCGGCAGCACGAAGGTCACGTTGTAGGTGGCGAGTAGCGGCGCGCCCACCACGCGGATCCCGGAGCGAGAACTCACGCGTTTGCGTGTTCGGGTTCACGTGCGGCTCTTCCTCGAGCTGGGCGACGAGCGCGCGCGCGCGTGGCAGTATCACGTCGAAGTCGTCGACGCGGAAGAACAAGAGAAGCCCGTTGCCAGGAGTGGCCTCGTGCGGGCTCAGCAACGACGGATGCTCGTGTGCGCCCCACTGGTGGAGGCAGAGCAACACCGGGCCATCGGCATCGCGGATCTGACCAAAGTCAGCATGCGCCGGTGGCGATTCGGGCTGGCCGAAGAGCGACCGGTATTACCTGACGCTGCTCGATACGTTCCTGACGCCGATGATCGTCCAGATGCGCTTCATGACACCTCGGCGGGAGCCGGCGTTTGCACCTCGGAGCGAAGGGCCACCATGCCGCTTGTGTTGGCAGCGCCTCGATACGGGGACCTTGCCTCCGTCCAGGAATGGCCCTAACGCCGTGTCACTGCCGAGCACTCCGCTAGTAGTGAAGTATGGAAGATCGCTGGTGCGTGGCGAAGAACAGCTCGATACGCGAGCGGTCGACTCCGTAGATCTCAGCCAGCCGCGCGACTCGTTGCTGCTCGGGCAGCGCCTGTGCTCGGCGTAACGGCTCTTGCGGATGCTGCTCGAGTGCCCAGAGGCCAAGCTGGCGCCTGACTTCGGCCTCGCACACCCCTTCGATGACCTCCACTTCCGCATTGCGCAGGATGCGTGTACCCGCGCCATTGACACGCGGGTGCGGGTCGCGCATCCCGATCACGACGCGGGCGATGCCGCGCTCGGCAATGGACCTCGAGCAGGCGGGTGTGCGACCGTGAAATGAGCAGGGCTCGAGGGTGGAATAGAGCGTCGCACCAACGACACTGTGCCCCCGCGCGTGGGCGTCGAGCGCGGCGGCGATTTCCGCGTGATCCTCACCCGGGCCGAGCGTGTGGCCACGCCCCAGGAGCTCGCCGCCCGGACTCACGATCGCGCACCCGACCCACGGGTTGTCGCCCGTAGTGCCGCGCGCACGCTCCGCCTCTTCGATCGCGAGGCGCATCCACCTTTCGTACTCGAGGTTCATCGCATCCGGAGCATAGCTCACCTCAGTGAGGAGTGGGTGCGACGCACGCGCGAATCACGATGCGGCCGAGCGCGAGCCACCCGGTGACCAATACCGACTCCGACAGGGGAACGACCGAATTCTGTACGAGATTCAGGATCTGAAGCCTGTCGTCGTGGTCGTCAAGGCCGGCCGTCGTCGCGACGTATATCGGTAGTCGTCCGCCGAACGTGGCCACTTCAGCGGGACGAGCCCACGACAATACCCGAGGGCACGGAAGTCGCGTTGCTGCCGCTCGATTCGGGCGACTAGCTCGACGAGAGCGACCGCGCCGCCTTGCGCGCAGCCCTCCAGGCGTCCGACCCCGAGTCTGCTTCACGGCGACTGCGCAGGACCACATCGCGCGTGAGCAGCAATAATGGTTGGAGAACCGCGACTACCGCGACGTCTTCGCGACTGAGCGCGAGGAGGCGGTGCGGCGCGAAGCACTCGTGCCAGGCGCGGGCACTTTGTACCCGGACGCCGGTGTCGCAGGCCTGCGTCGCCTCTACCTGCAGAAGATTAGCTGCCAGTTCTACATACACATACGACAACGACCAGGTAGTCATTCGCGCGCTGTGGGGTACTCGGCGCGAGCGCGGACCACAGCTGTCGTCGTTGTAGCGCGGGTCTGCCCAACTCGGCGGCGTTCAGCCGCGAGCCGCGCGTGCCCGCCGCGTCGTCGTCCCGGCCTTCGCTGCGCGGCTCGTCGGCTGCAACGCCCTGCTAGGCTGCGCCTTGCTCACCAACGGGTACTTCTCCGGATGCTCGATGGACTCGAGGGCCAGATCGATGTCGAGGTCTGGCCAGTAGAGATGGTGGGGGCTTGGCAGCTGGACGTTGGTGATCGCCCCGATAGCGGCGGCGCGAAACCATGGGAACTGGGCAAACGACACGAACAGTTCGCGTTCTGCCACCAGGAGCCAGAACCCGTGCGCCGAGACGTTTGTCACTTCAACTGGGAAAGTGCTGCGACCAAGCGCGGCGGAACTCATTGGCGTGCTCCTCGACCAGCTTCAGTGCCTCGGCCAGGGCCGCGGCTTGAGTCCGTAGTTCCCTTCGATTCTCGACCGTGGGCTCCAGCCAGAACTTAGCCTCGCCCTCGGCGTGTTGGACGTGCACGTGAGGCCGCGGCTCTTCGCGTGAGAAGAAGTAGAAGCGGTAGCCGCGGATCCGGAGAACGGTCGGACTCGCGAGTCCAGCATAGCGCACCGGCCACGCGGTCCGTTGCAACGTTTCGGCTTCAGCCGCAGCGGCCTCATCATCGCGCGGGCCGCTGTCGGCTGCAAGCCGGTGTTGAACGAAACCGCTGCGCGGTAGGCCTCGGAGCAGCGATATTGCCACAACTGCTGGCCGCCGCCGGCTTCACGCGGATGTTAGCCAGGCTCACTCGCCCTGGCGAGCCAATAGAGGGGGCGCCGCTTGCCGTGGGCCACGGCGAGAATGAGTACGTGGTCGTCATGCGTCTCAAAGGCCACGACGTACGGAAACTGGTCGGCTACGGCCCGACGAATCGGCACTGGCGCGACACCCGTGTCAGGCCACACGGGATACACCGTCGGTGATGTCCCGAGCCGGTCGAACAGGTCGCCGATGCGATTGATGAACTGGTCGCCAAGGCCCTGCTGGCGCTCGTCGTACCACACGGCCGCTGCGCGGAGTTCGACGAGCGCTTCAGGATGTAGCTCGACTCGCACGACGCTGCCCTAGCTCGCCCAGGATCTCAGCGCGCGCGGTGCTCCACGAAACGGTCGCCACCCGCCCAGCAGCAACGTCTCCGGCACGCCGCACGAGCTCGTCTGCCCATGCGGCGGCAACGGCATCATCGGTCTCTTCGAGACTGGACAACAGCTCGGCAGCGACCCGCGCGCGCTGGGCCCGCGACAGTCGAAGCGCCTCAACAAGAAGCTCGTCTGTTGACATGGGACGATTCTAGCACCGCCACTACTTGCAGCACGGCTCGCAGCTCTGGCTAACGAAACGCGCATAACCCGCGGCGCCCCGATGCCGGGATGATGCCACAGAAGCTGAACGCCGTCGGGTTCATGCGCTTGATCCTCATACAGCCCTCCCCCTGCTCCCACTCATTGTGCGTAGCCTGACGCAGGGCACATGCGCAATCTCGCGCAGGAGGAGGACCGATGCGATTCTACAACCACCAGCACCCGTATTACTGCGGGATCGATCTGCGCGTGAAGACGATGTATCTCTGCATCCTCGACGCCACCGGCCAGGTGCTCGTGCACCGGAACGTGCCCTCCACCCCGGCCGCATTCCTCGAGACGGTCGCGCCGT
>Ga0105046_10002382_pt1 | contig 29683 bp, 25 predicted proteins | sample MAT03_FD_78385 | JGI IMG/M metagenome (GOLD analysis project Ga0105046, IMG submission 78385) | Freshwater microbial communities from Lake Fryxell liftoff mats and glacier meltwater in Antarctica - MAT-03 (megahit assembly) | ecosystem: Environmental > Aquatic > Freshwater > Ice > Liftoff... | reverse complement strand
TTCAAACTGGCGCAGCATGAAGCCGATTAAGGCAAAGGCACCATGAAGTGCCACAAATGCCCACAAGCCGCCTAGCTGGCACCACCGGGTGAAATCCCATTGGGCTTCAGGTCCCCACAAAAATAGCAGGGAATGCCCTAGGCTGTTGGGTGGCGTGGATACGGCAGCGGTCAAAAAGTTGCAACCCTCCAGGTAAGAGCTGGCGATGCCGTGGCTATACCAGGATGTTACGAATGTGGTTCCAGTGAGCCATCCGCCTAACGCTAAGTAGGCGCAGGGAAATAGCAAGATTCCAGACCATCCTACAAATACGAATCTGTCGCGCTTTAGCCAGTCGTCGAGGGTGTCAAACCACCCTCGGTTGGCTTGGGCACGCCCCATTGCTATGGTCATCGTGCAAAATCTCCGATTAATTTAAGTGTTAATGACAAAAGTGCTGATGGCAAAATCAAGTCTCTACTTCTTGGCTCAGCGCACTCTGCGATGAAAATTTAAGTGCAGAAAGTGGAACTAAGTATGAGCAGAGTTTACGTTTCTTTACCATAGCACTCATTATATCGGTACTTTTCTGAATTTTCAGCGTGTAAGTTCTGTGGCTCTCCAGAAATTTATTTTCAGTACGGTAATCCAGTTCGGCAGACTACGCGGCACATCTGAGATACTAAAGAGGCTATTCAGATTGAGTTGTGGCTTTCTCATGTTCATTATTGATGTTGCGTTGAAGAATACGCCCTCGATGCTATCGGTGCAGCGGAAGACGATAGAGGATGCAGAAGCGCTCTATCAAGTCATTCTGGGTTCTATTCAGTCGGGCAGCCCGAGTGTGTTGGAATTGACTTGTGAAAAACAAACCGACAAGAAGATTGGCGTATTGGTAAGTGAGATTGGAGCGGTTCAGTTATCTGAGAAGTCAGGTGCGAGTGGTTCTGCCCGACCACCTGGTTTCTTTGCCCTAACGCCTGATCCTTCTTTGCCTTAACGTCTGATTTAGGCATGTACTTTTAAGTGATAGGACTTACGCACTTGAATGAATTTGCGGGCGCGGAGCGCCCGCAAATTCATTCAAGTTTGTTGGTTTTTCGGGTAAGGTGCGTGAGTCCTAAGTGAGTCACTTGCAATGAGTAAATTGTTATGAGTGCGTTGCGATGAGTGAGTGGGCGATCGCCATTCAAGATCTTTGCTTTAGCTGGGCCACCCATGCGTCTGTGCTAGAGGGTTGCTCACTGCAGGTGCCCAAGGGCGAGTTCTGGATGCTCTTGGGCACAAACGGCAGTGGCAAATCTACTCTGTTGAAGTTGCTGACTGGGCTGCTAATTCCTCAATCGGGGACGATTGAGGTTGTTCAGCCTGTTGGTTTTGTATTTCAAAATCCAGATCATCAGTTGGTGATGCCGACGGTAGGCGCTGACGTTGCGTTTGGATTGGTGGCGGAAAATTTGTCTATGTCGGTTATACATCAGCGGGTTGAAGAAGCACTGGCGGCAGTAAACCTGCTGCATCTACAGCGGCGGCCAATCTATGCCCTCAGCGGCGGCCAAAAGCAGCGAGTTGCCATTGCAGGGGCGATCGCCCGTCATTGCGAGGTGCTCCTATTAGATGAACCGACAGCCCTGCTTGATCCCGAAAGTCAACTTGACTTAGTTGCTCAAGTTCGTCGTCTTGTCAAAAGCCGTGGTATGACTGCTCTTTGGGTCACCCATCGCCTTAATGAACTAGATTATTGCGACGGTGCGTTTCTCCTAGAGCAGGGGAGGGTAGCCGATTGGGGCGACCCTCAGCGGCTGAAGCAGCGCATGATGCAGACTCAGGAAGTGGCGTAAAGAGACGAGCGCAGATTTACACAGAACCCAGTTTTTTGGCGACAGGGCACTGGCTACCCTGTCGCCAAAAAACTGGTAATCCCACACTTATAGCTGTCGCCACAAAGGTTAGGACACTGGGATCAAAGGGGGTGTGGGGGCTTTGCCCCCAGCCAGGGGTTCCACCCCGGCACCCCGTCCTAACCAATCCGTCTATGGCTATACAATGATTTTTGAAGCGCGGGCTTTGCCCGCGCTTCAAAAATCATTACATCAATAATCACCACCAAGAATCCAAGCGCTAGTAAGTAGGTGGACTTAATTAAATATAAGATTCTAAAACCCTGCGCCGCCCGCTGTGCGGGCGGCGCAGGGTTTTAGAATTTGGTTTTTATTTAGGTTGAACTACTTACTAGGGATACCAGTCGTGAGGAGACACACCTGTGACTGTTTCTCCAGCGCGGACAGTGACAGAGATGGGCAGTTTGCTGCCGCAGTTGGCATAGAGTCCGCAGGTAACGAATTCGTCATAGTAGGCGCGGATTTGGTCGTCGTAATTGCGGTTTTGGCAATTTGTCCCAGGTTGCCCCAAATAATCTCGGCAGGCGATCGCATACACATGGTAGGTACCCGGTCGTACTGGCAGGCTGAACTGGCTTTGTTCTTCGCCCGTCTCAGTGCAGTAGGCACCTCTGGTTTGGGTATTTACCGCACATACTCGCTGGGCGGGCAAGATGTCGCTGGGATAGATCACAGTACCTTGAATTGTTCCCACTGAGAGGGTTTCACGCGTTTCTGCCAAGGCAGTTGAGATAAAGAATTGGCTGAAAAGATGAGAATCGACGGGAGCCGTGTGGCTTGATTCTACCGAAAGTGCTGTGGCTGAAAGAGCCAAACCCGTTAGGGCGGCAAGTCGAGAGGACTGGTATGTTTTGCTGACAAATTTAATTACAAGCGGCTTAATTACACGAGGATTCATAGGGTTTCATAACGCGTGGAACAGAAGTTGATGCCGAAACTTGATGAAAACGGGCATCATATTAATTACATGTGGAGTGTTTGAATTACTCATGCTGCCCTGAACTCTTTTACGGTCTTTGAACTCATGCCTCGCGCTGCATCCCAAGCAATTTTGCTGGTAGATGGCTACAACATGGTTGGAGCCTGGAGCAACTTGCAGCGAAAACGCGATCGCTACGGCCTGGAAGAGGCGCGCCGAGAATTAGTAGAAATGATGATTGAGTACACGGCTTTTAAGGGCTACGAAACTCAGGTCGTGTTTGATGCCCAGTATCAGGATCGTCCAGGCAGCAAAGAGGTCAGAACGCCTTACCTTTCAGTGTATTACACAGAATTTCAGCAAACGGCAGATACTTATATTGAGCTGACTTGCTCTAAGTTTCGCAATGATCTACGCAAGTTTGAGAAGCATTTAATCGTCGCTACATCTGATAATGTGCATCGTCAAACGGTGATTGGCTACGGAGCTATTTGTATCTCAGCCCAGCAATTGCTGCATGAAATTGAGACAGCAGGGCGACAGGTGCGAAACAAGCAAAGCTCTAAAGGGCGATCGCCCGGTCGGTTTCTAATGAATTCCTTAGATCCTTCGGCTCAAGAGCGCCTTAGTAAGCTGAGATTTGGCAAGACAGACGGACAGCCTTGACCTGCTGTAAGCGGTTGTTGATTTAAGACTAAATTTTGGGTTGGATGCACCATTCTGCAAGAAACCTGGCAAAAAACTTTGATTTCTGGGGAGAACCCCTTGCCAAACAGCCGCCTTGATCTGTTACTATTGGATTCGCTATCCTCAGTAGCTCAGTGGTAGAGCGATCGACTGTTAATCGATTGGTCGCTGGTTCGAATCCAGCCTGGGGAGTTTTATGGATTCTTTGAGTGTTCCTTCCGACTATCAGCTTCTTCCGTTGCCACAAGGTGACTGGAAACGCTATTGGAGTCTTGATCCAACCGTTACGTTTCTAAACCACGGGTCGTTTGGGGCGTGCCCGATCGCCGTCTTAGACAAGCAGCGATCGCTACGGCAACAGTTAGAGGCAGAACCCGTTCGGTTTTTTGCACGGGAGTTAGAGCCGCTGCTAGATGCCGCCCGGACAGACCTGGCTCTATTTGTGGGAGCTGATCCAGAAAATCTGGCCTTTGTGCCCAATGCTACAACTGGGGTCAACACTGTGCTGCGCTCCCTGAGGCTGCAACCGGGGGATGAACTGCTAACCACCGACCATGAGTACAATGCCTGTCGCAACGCCCTCAACGCCATTGCGGCTCAAACTGGGGCGCAGGTGGTGGTGGCAGAGGTGCCTTTTCCTCTAGAGTCGGCAGATAAAGTGGTTGAGTCGGTTCTCAGTCGGGTCTCGACTAAAACGAAGCTGCTTTTGATTGATCATGTCAGCAGCCAGACGGCTCTGGTGATGCCAATAGAGGCGATCGCCCAAGCCCTATCAACACAGAGCATTGACATTCTCGTGGATGGTGCCCATGCACCGGGCATGGTGCCGTTGAACCTTCAAGCTATGGGTGTTACCTACTACACCGGAAACTGTCACAAATGGCTGTGTGCGCCCAAGGGTGCTGCATTTTTGTATGTGCAACCAGAGCGGCGATCGCAGGTGCGGCCATTGGTCATTAGCCACGGCGCTAATTCACCCCGTACAGATCGATCTTTTTTTCGACTGGAGTTTGACTGGACGGGCACATCCGACCCCACGGCGTTTTTGTGTGTCCCAGAGGCGATTCGGGTGATGGGATCGCTGCTACCCGGTGGCTGGGATGAACTAATGCAGCAAAATCACTCCAAAGCTTTAGCGGCGCGACGGGTGCTCTGCACCGCCCTGGATATCGAGCTACCCTGCCCCGATCACATGATTGGCTCTATGGCGGCAGTCCCCCTACCCGGCGGCTCTGTTGAGACACTGTACGATGCCCTCTTCTACCATTACCAGATTGAAGTGCCCGTCATGCCCTGGCAGCCCGCACCCAATCGCCTGCTGCGAGTTTCGGCACAGCTTTACAACACTGTGGCAGAGTACGATCAGTTGGCTAGTGCCTTGGTAACGCTGCTGGGAGGGGAGTAGTGCCGGGGAATCAGTAGAGTGACGGTTATTCTAGAGGTCATGTTGAGTTTGCTTGAAGATCTGCAAGGCGAGCATCTCAAACAAACTCAACATGGCCTAGATAACAGTGGGTTCAATGGCCTCAAGGCGGGTTGTTTAAATGAAAGCGACTGAGCGGCGCTGGCTGCATCTGGGGCTGCTGGTTGGATGGATTGTCGTAGGGGCTTGGCTTCGATTCACCAATCTGGCAGCTAAACCTCTGTGGACAGATGAGTTTTCTACCATCGTGTTCAGCTTGGGCAATAGCTTTCACACGGTGCCGTTGGATCGGGTAATTTCGATGGCAGAGCTGCTGCAACCGCTCCAGCCTAATCCTCAAGCGGGTGTGGGCGCTGTAATCCACAACTTACTGACAGAGAGCAACCACCCGCCTCTTTATTTTGTCCTGACCCATCTGTGGCTCCAGCTATTTCCCTTCGATCAGGGTTTGGTGTCTGTCTGGGCGGTGCGATCGCTCTCTGCCTTGTTGGGGGTAGTCTCAATTCCCGCTGCCTTTGGGCTGGCTTGGTTAGCATTTCGCTCCCGCTTAACGGCGCAGATAGCGGCAGCCTTGATGGCAACGTCGCCCTTTGGTATCTATCTGGCACAAGAAGCCCGACATTACACACTGCCAATTGTGTGGGCGATCGCTTCTCTAACCTGCCTGATCGTTGCCGTTCGCGCTCTGTACCAAAACCGGACACTGCCTCTGTTGCTTTGCGGCGGCTGGATTCTAGTGAATGGGCTAGGTATCGCTACCCACTACTTTTTTACGCTGGTACTCGTGGCAGAAGGTCTGGTGCTGCTGCTTTTGACCAGTCGTCAAGTGCGCGCTGCGGTTTCTGCTCAGAAGCTGGGGTCTAGCGGTTGGCAACGGCTGGGTCTAGTGGTGGCAGGAAGCATTGTCAGTGGACTAGTATGGTTGCCCTTCATCAGAGGTGCGTCTGACACGGAACTGACCCGCTGGATTGTCCGCAGCGATCGCCAAGGATTGGAATGGCTCGACCCCATTGCCCAGACCGTTGCAGGCTGGATCACGATGATTTATCTGCTGCCGATTCAAGCGGGCGATCGCCGAGTTGTGATTGTGTCTGTCGTCGCGCTGCTGTTGTTAAGCCTGGGAACATTGGTATTGTTGGTTCGTGGCTGGATTGTTTTGTGGAAAACGGCGGAAAATCGCTTGCCGTTGTTAGGTTTAGGCGGATTTGTGGCGGCGGCGATCGCACTATTTCTGGGGATCACCTATGTTCTACAACGAGATGTTACCAGCGCCTTTCGCTACAACTTTGTGTATTTTCCCGCTGGTGTGGTGCTGATGGGCGGGGCGATCGCTCACTACTGGCGGCAACAATGTAAGTGGATTGTCGTTCTAATCATTGCTCTGAGCTGCTTAGGAGGTGTGACAGTTGTGACTAACCTGGGCTACCAGAAAACACACCGTCCTGACTTAGTGGTACAGGCCATGCAAGCAAAGCCTCAAAGTAATGGGTTGGTGGCGATCGCCCACCGCAGTCATGGGCAGACGGGCAGGCTTATGGGAATTGCCCACGACTGGCAGCGCCACCCTATTGCGAACACTACTGTACGGTTTTTGCTGGCATCCCAAACCCCCGATCCAAACGATGTCATTACCAGTTTGCAGCGCGCTCTGGAGGGGCAACCCCGTCCCTTCGACCTATGGCTGATAAATATGGAATCCGTTGCCCCCAGGCCGCTGCGAAAACTGCTAAACCAACAAGGCTGCACCGCCCGTGATGACAGTGCGTCCGTAGATGGTTATCGCTACCAACGCTTCGGCTGTCAGCGCTAATAGTCAGAAGTCTAATCGACAGATTTAGAGGATGTTTTAAAAGTGATCGGCTGTGCTTTTAGGCACCGAGTGATCCCCCCTAACCCCCCTACCCTTCGGGAAGCCGCTTCGCATCTATAAAAAGGGGGGAACCGGACTTAAAGTCCCCCTTTTTAAGGGGGATTTAGGGGGATCGAGACCGTTTTGCTACCAGCAATCGGACTTTAAAAACATCCTCTTATACCAATTCTTGCAGCCGTTGAATCAACTGATTGGCGGGTAACACCCCTTCGATTCGTTCAACAGGTTGCCCCTGTTTAAACAGCACTAACGTTGGCAATGAATGAATCTGGTGCTCAGTGGCTATGGAGGGGTAGTTATCTGTGTTGATCTTGACCACCCGCAATTTATGCTTCATTTGGGCACTTACGTCGTCCAAAATCTTTGCCATTATCTGACAAGGGCCACACCAAGGAGCATAAAAATCGACCAAGAGGGGCAGGTCTGAGCTAGCGATTAGGTCTGCGAAACTTTTAAACTCTTGCTTGACTGCCATTTTAGTTAACCCAATTAAATAGGGTGACATCACAATCCTAGTGCGGATTGTGGAGGATGTGGGGAGATGGCACAAATGGCTTAATATGATCTGTGGACTCAATCCATCGCTGAACTTTAGTCTGTGGTTTAGAGGTTTCTTAACAGTTAATTCGTTAGACGCGGTTGCGTTCAAACAATTAAACTTTTACGACACTTTCGACCTGCGTTCTCAGCTAAAAAGTAAAAGCTAACGTTCCAAATCCTAGCGTCTGTGAGATAGAAAATTATGGCAACAACCACACAGCGATTAGACGGAAAGGTGGCGATTGTAACTGGAGCGTCGCGAGGCATTGGACGGGCGATCGCCCTCTCTTTGGCGGCTGATGGTGCCCAAGTCGTCGTGAACTATGCCAGCTCTGGCGCTGCTGCCGATGCAGTCGTTGCTGAAATTGTCGGCATGGGCAGTCAGGCGATCGCCCTGCAAGCCGATGTCTCAAAAGCCGACCAGGTCGAAGCCCTATTTAGCGCCACCCTGGAAAAATGGAGTCGGGTAGATGTGTTAGTCAATAACGCTGGCATCACTCGCGATACGCTGCTGCTGCGGATGAAGCCAGAAGACTGGCAAGCCGTGATCGATCTCAATCTAACCGGGGTGTTTCTTTGTACCCGCGCCGCCAGCAAAATTATGCTAAAGCAAAAATCTGGGCGAATTGTCAACATCAGCTCAGTGGTCGGCGAAATGGGCAACCCCGGACAGGCCAACTACAGTGCTGCCAAGGCAGGGGTACTGGGTTTCACCAAAAGCGTCGCCAAAGAACTGGCCAGCCGGGGCATTACGGTTAACGCTGTCGCCCCTGGTTTTATTGCCACCGACATGACCCACGCTGTCAAAGCCGACGATATTCTAAAATTCATTCCCCTTGGCCGCTACGGACAGCCAGAAGAAGTGGCCGGACTGGTCACTTTTTTAGCAGCCGACCCAAGCGCTGCCTACATCACTGGGCAGGTGATTAATGTCGATGGCGGCATGGTAATGGCTTAGCAACTTGAAAACTACTGCTGCTGATTAGAGACTGATGTGCAGTTGATTAGATAGGACTTACGCACCTCGCACGAAAAACCAAGAAAGTTGAGTGATGCTGCAGGCGCTTTGCGCCTGCAGCATCACTCAACTGCGTCAGTCCTATTAGAGACTGACGTGCAGTGGCAAGACGATGTGGCGATCGCGATCAATCGAGAGCCAGCCCTCTTCCCGAAGTTGGCTAATTAACCGTGTAATAGTGACACGAGTGGTACCAATGGCATTGGCCAATTGTTGATGGGTTAACCGTACCCCCAAGCGAGTGCCCTCTGGAATTGGCTGTCCTACCTCTCGCTTCAGCAACATCAACAAATGTCTAAGCCGATCTTCGACGCGGCGATATCCCACCATTGCCAAAATCGCCTCCGTTTGCCGCAGCCGCCGAGCCATATGCTGAAAAATACCCTGTGCCAAGGCCGGTGATTGTTCGACTTCTGCCCAGGTTAACCGCATCAAATCTACATCTGAAAGCGCCGTAGCATGATAAGGACGAATCAGCGTTAGAGGCAAACCGAACGGCATAGAAGCATACGCCAGACCTAGAAGAGCCTCGTCTCCGGTATCATAAAACGTTCCGAGCTGCACGACCCCCCGGCAGACAACCCAAATCTCATGTGGCGTGATAGGAATGTTTTGTCCACTCCGAAAAGGGTGCATAACCCGATCTTGATAAAGTCGCTCTAGCAAGAGACGTAAATCAGATTCAGGTGCAACGTCAAGGGCGAAGGATTGTAGCATGTGGGTGCTGAATCTCCATGTTTGCCATTACTCTAAGCCCCTGATTTAAAGAGGAGGTAATTTGTAGATTGGGAACAGGTTAAGGTTTAGTTATAATGAAGACCGGAATTGTGAAGTTGCTTCATTCTCACCTATCTGAGATTAAAGTTCTCATACTCAAAAGTTTCCACTGTTTCCCAAACTTTCTTGCACAGCCGCTAGAATAGTTAAAAGTTTGCAGCCTCTTAAACTTTTATAAGGTTTGGTAGAGGTATAGTCGTGAGTTGATCCCCTTCACCCCTTCACAACAGGCTGAACTCAAGCTTTAATTTGCTTAACCGCTGCTCGGCAACCTATATGTCGAGCTTTACAGGTGTTTTCTACCCTACATGGTGACATTGACGGCTACCTACATTTTGAACATATCCTTAGAGCGATCGCCAAATCCTTGTGCTCCGTTCTGTGTATGCCCAACCAGCTCATGCTGGTTGGGCTCAAATCGTTTATGAGCAAACAGTTCTTTACTGTTAAATCTGGTGCGTTTGCCGTTGAGTCTTGCTCTGCTAGGATAAGCCTGACTAGGCCTCTTTTGGAGGGCGAGTTTGGTACAGATGTTCTTGAGCTGCCGTTAGGTGTGGTTCTGGCCGCATCTAAAGTTGGTGCAGCTAGACAGCGCCGCTCAGCGGTTCGCGGTCTGATGGGTTGTTTAGTAAGTTATTTGTTCAGGAGAGATGCTTCATGCTACACCGCAAGATCTATCAACTCTGTTGTGATGGGCGTGAAATCTGGATTTTCCTACGGGATCAGCAGCGCTGGATTGAGCGTGCTCGCATCCTGGATATCGAAGGTGATCTAGTTACACTGCGCTATGAAACAGAAGAGGAAGATGAGGTCTGCTCCTGGGAAGAAATGATTCGGCTGGAAAGCATTGGTTCTGTGATGCAAAAGTTGGCTACTGTGCCCCGTGGAGACGTAGAGCCTTTAGTGTCAGAAGATTGTCCTGAGGCTGAACAGATTCGTCGTCGTCCTGATATCAACCCCGAATAGTTGGGTAGAGAGTGTCTGGAACTGAACTACATCAGTTCGGTGCGTTTGAAAAAAGCCGTGTCCCAGGTATGGGTGCTACTTGCAACCATACCTGGGACACGGCTTTTTTATAAATATAAAGTCTTGTGAAGCTGCCAGAGTCCAGAGACTTGTAAGAAAAGTGCGTTAGAACGTGGACAATAATGTTATTTTCTGGAGGCGATCGCTATATACTACCTTTCTAGAGTTCTTGATATTTTATTGAGATAAGCTAAGCGCACAGATTAATCGCTCACAGATTAATCAAGGTACTGGGTTGGCTGACCGGCTTCGGCACCTCTAGGCATCAATTACGGGACTTCAAGCGAATACGGTGAGGGTCGATACTGCCAACATCCTGAGCCAGGGAGCTTGTCATGCTTTCCCGGTTTTTGGGGTCAAAGTGGCGTAGGCTTACTTGATAACCATCTCTCCTGCATTACATCATCCCAGATGCAACTTCTCTATCTGTATCATCTGATAGCCTTTTTAGTCTCTGTAGTCGTCGTGCTGCTGAGTACTCCGATTGTAAAAAAGCTGGGTCTCAAAAGCGGTCGTGTGGATTTGCCGGGTGGTCGCAAGGTTCATCAGCGCCCAATGGTACGTCTAGGCGGAGTATCTATTTTTTTAGGAACTCTAGCTGCGCTGCTGACGGTCTGGGCGTTGGGTGGGTTTGGCGTGTTGCCGCCCGATAAAGAATACGAGGTGTGGGGCGTAACGATTGGCGGACTAGCCTTCTTTTTGATTGGGTTAGCGGATGATCTGTTTGGGTTGTCGCCCCTAATCCGCCTTTTGTTGCAGAGTGGGGTTGCAGCAGGGGCTTGGTTTGCTGGCGTTCATATTGATTTTTTGTCTATTCCATTTATGGGGTTAACATTCCTACCCCCGTGGATTAGTTTACCTATCACAGTGATTTGGTTAGTAGGCATGGCCAATGCTATCAACTGGATTGACGGCTTGGATGGGTTGGCGGCTGGGGTGTCGGGCATCGCTGCTATTGTGATGTTAATTGCCTGTTTATTTATGAATCAGCCCGCAGCAGCGTTGATCGCCGCTGCCTTAGCAGGCGGAACATTGGCTTTCTTGCGCTACAACTTCAATCCAGCTCAGATTTTTATGGGCGATGGGGGTGCTTACTTTATTGGCTTTACCCTGGCGGGTGTAGGTGTCATTGGTCTGGTTAAGAGTGTGACTACAGTGGCAGTGTTATTGCCGTATCTGATTTTGGCGGTGCCTATTTTAGATATGTCAGCAGTGATTCTAGACCGCTTGCGCCATGGCAAATCGCCGTTCATTGCCGACAAGCGTCACCTCCATCACCGTCTACTAGAAGCTGGTTTGCCCCACCGGATGACAGTGCTGTTTATTTATTCCCTGACTTTTTGGGTTGGTAGTTTGGCATTGGCTTTTTCGGGAATTCCCAGCGGGCTGGCCTATGCGATCGCGGCTACTGCTTTACTGAGCTATACAGGGTGGAAAGCTCGGCAACATGCACGACTCTAAACGGTGTGGCCAACTCCAATAGGAACCCAGACTTTAAAATCCTGTACCGTCCACTGCGCTGTTGAGAATTCGGTAGTCCTAAATTGGTAATGATTTTTTGATGGGCGGGTTTAGCCCGCCCATCAAAAAATCCTTACATCAATACCACTACCGAGAATTCTAGAGTTTCACGTTTAACTACGCTCACTTACATGACCTAAATGGATTTCCGTTCTTCTACTGCTGAAATTATTTGTGTAGGTACTGAGCTGCTGTTAGGCGAAATTTTGAACAGCAATGCTCAGTTTTTGGCGCAGCAACTGGCTCTCCTGGGCATTGCCCATTACTACCAAACAGTGGTTGGAGACAATCCCGCACGGCTACAAAAGGTAATAGCGATCGCCTCAGAACGGTCTCAAGTGTTGATTTTCACGGGCGGCCTGGGTCCCACGCCAGATGACCTGACGACGGAGACAATTGCTGATTTTTTTGGCGTGCCTCTGGTCGAGCGTGCGGATGTTTTGCAAGACATTGCCGAAAAGTACGCAGCACGCGATCGCGTCATGACGGCTAACAACCACAAACAAGCCTTAATTCCCCAAGGGGCAGAGGTATTGACCAATCGCACAGGTACTGCTCCTGGAATGATTTGGCAGCCACGTCCTAACCTGCTGCTGCTCACGTTTCCCGGTGTACCCAGCGAAATGCAAACCATGTGGCACGAAACGGCAGTGCCCTATCTACGTAGTCAAGGGTTTGGCCAAGAAACGATCTACAGCCGCACCCTGCGGTTTTGGGGCATTACAGAATCGGCGCTGGCAGAAAAAGTTGCACCATTTTTTGATCTGTCTAACCCAACAGTTGCCCCCTATGCTGGGAAGGGTGAAGTAAGGCTACGGGTTTCATCTAAAGCCCCATCGGCAGAAACCGCGATGCAGGCAATTATGCCTGTAGCAGAACAACTGCAAGACCTGGGCGGGTTAGACTGCTATGGCACAGACGACGATACGCTGGCAGTTGTAGTTGGGAAGCTGCTTCAGGCGGCAGGCCAAACGCTGGCGGTGGCTGAATCTTGCACAGGGGGAGGGCTAGGACAACAACTTACGGCAGTACCTGGTAGTTCTCAGTATTTCTGGGGTGGGGTTATTTCCTACGATAATCAGGTCAAAGTGTCGCTGCTGGGAGTCAAGGGTGATGATCTAGCTCAGTACGGTGCCGTGAGTTCTGAGGTGGCACAGCAGATGGCGACCGGGGTGCGATCGCGTCTCGGTACAACCTGGGGATTAAGCATCACGGGTATTGCCGGTCCCGATGGAGGCAGCGAGACTAAACCTGTAGGGCTGGTATACATTGGCTTGGTAGGGTCTAACTCCCCAGTTGAAAGCGCTCGCTACCTGTTTGGCTCAAATCGTAGTCGTGACTCTATCCGCTGGATGAGTATTAGCGCTGCGTTAGATATGCTGCGACGCAAGCTACTAAGTGGTAAGGCGTAGCACTTCAAATCTATGTAACCGTTCCCTAGCGCGGCATCCGAAACGCCCTGTTTCAAAAATAGTCAACAGATCTAGACAATCACCGGCTAGGTGGCATGCTCCCTTACCAACAGACAATGTAATTACTGATGTTTCTGCGTTCTAGAGGCGAGGTTTTATCCGAGAATGGTAAGGTAGGGCTGCAAATCACTTGGTTCTGTATTTGAACAATGCGCTCAGCGTGCCATTCCACCAAAGAAACAGTATGCCGAGAACACCACGGAACGATACAGATATGGCTTGCCCCTGGTGCCTGCGGCAGGTCGATTGACAGAGGAATATTTGATGAGCATTTCCACATCAGTGCTGGATGAGTTATTCAACCGCTCACCGCATCTGCGTCCTCAGCTCTATTTCAAGTCATCATTAACTGCCCTCTCCCATGCGATGGAGGATCAGGTGCTGGCGGCTGGGGGAGAGCCGCTTGTGATCGCTAGTTTTCAGCGGGAGCGGTTCTATCGCCAAGAAGCGCACCGCTATGTGCGAATTGCTGCGCTAACGTCTCAGGTTTATGTGCTAGCAGCGCCCGAAACTAGCTTTATGAATGGGTCAGACCATTATGAAACGGTTGCATTTGACCCGACTGATCAACTCTGTCAAGAATGGCATTTGGTTGTAATTGGTCAACAATACGCAGCGTGTTTAATTTGTCGAGAGCGCTCAACGGCTCCTAACGCTGTAGATATGGGTGAAATGGCAGTGGATCAAACCCGGCGGTTTGAGGGAATTTGGACGTTTGATCGGCAGGTGAGCTACCAGGCTGCTGACATTTTGTTAGAGCGCATCCTGATTTACCGTCCCGATTTGGCGACTAAAGTACAGCAGGCAAAAGCTCAATTATGGGTTGAGCCAGGATTAGGTCTAGATGTAGACCCCGATCCGTTTGCTCAGCGGTTAGTCACTCATCTGCAAGCGGGTCACTATAAGCTGCTCAAAGCCTACCGCTCGATTGCAGCCCAAGAGCGGAAGGAACGGCTGGTGAATTCGATTACGATGGCCATTCGTCAATCGCTGAAGCTAGAGGAAATTTTTACGGTGGCGGTAAACGAGGTAGGCAAGGCAATGCAGGTCTGCCGCTGCCTAATTTATCGCTGCAAGTCCACCGATTCTACAGCCGCGATCGCCTATGAGTATCGACGAGACGACCAGATAGCCTCGCTATCGGGCGAAGCCTGGTCACTCAAGTCAAACCCGTTGTTTCAGTCAGTGGTACAGCAGCGGGTGGCGGTGGCGATCGCCAACACTCAAACCGAAACAAGAGTAGACCTCACGCCGCTGCAAGCGACCATTGACCGCTGGCACATTCGCGCCTGGTTGATGGTTCCCGTCATTTATCAGGGGCGGCTGTTGGGTATGGTAGAACTGCACCAGTGTATGGTCGGCTCCCATGACTGGTCAGAGGCAGAGCGATCGCTGATCGAAGCCGTCGCGGCTCAGCTTGGTGTTGCCCTGATCCAAGCAGAATCGTTTGCCAATCTGGAAGATCTAAACGAACAGCTTGAGGCGCTAGAACGCACTCGTAGCAATCTGATTGCAATTACGGGTCATGAGTTACGTACACCGCTCTCTACAATTCAAGTGTGTCTAGAAAGCCTTGCCAGCGAACCTGATATGCCTGCTGAGCTGCGCCAGATAATGCTCGACACGGCCTTAACCGATGCCGAGCGGATGCGAAAACTGGTACAAGACTTTATCACCCTATCCCGCTTGGAAAGTGGTCGGGTGCAGTGGCATCTAGAATCGCTGGCGCTAGACGAATGTGTAGACTTGGCTCTAAGCAGCATTCATACCCGTAAAACCGATGAACATTTACCCAAAATCAAGGCTCGCGTTTCCAGAGAACTGCCGCTGATTCAAGCCGATGGCGAGTGGGTGGTTGAAGTGTTGTCTAAGTTACTGGATAACGCGTGTAAATTTACCCAGCCAGAAGGAGAGGTGGTAATCGAAGCGCATCAAAATGGTGGCAAGATGCTCGAAGTCCTGATTACCGATACAGGCAGAGGCATTGAGCCAAATCAGCTCGAAGTCGTATTCGATCGGTTCTACCAGGAGGAAGGTGCCCTACGCCGCACTGCGGGAGGAACAGGGCTAGGGCTGGCCATTTGCCGTCAAATTATTTTGGGTCTAGGCGGACAAATTTGGGCAGAATCTGCTGGACGCGACCAGGGTAGCCAGTTTCACTTTACGCTGCCTCTGGCTCAAGACACCACGGGTAGTGTCGCTGTTGCCTCTTCACCCTTGCCTACCTCAACCCGATCTCGCCGCTCTGCCCGCAAACGCGCCGCTACGGGTTAGTGTCGCGCTCATTAGATCTCTCGGATGAATTGTTTTTCGGCTTCGTCGGAAAACAATTCATGCGGATCTATTCGTCAGTTCGCGCAGGTGTTGGGGACGGCAGGGAGTGCCCCAGCAGACGTAAGCGGCGGGCATATTGTGTAAAACTGTACTGCGAACGCCGATCACAGAATTTGCTCCAATCTGTATATTAGGAGCCATAAAACATCCTGTAGCCACCCAAACCCCGTTACCAATGGCGATCGCCCCCGTCTTCAGCCGAAAGGTGGGATCTTGCACATCGTGACTTCCGGTGCAGAGGTAGGTATTTTGGGAGATGACCACATGAGCGCCGACCCAAATGTGATCCAGGCTGTAGAACACTACATCGTCCCCAATCCAGCTATAGTCGCCAATTTCAACCTTCCAGGGATAGGTGAAGCGGGCTGTAGGGCGAATTACGACACCCCGCCCGATCTTTGCCCCAAACAGGCGCAGCAGTGCCCGTCGAGACCTATGGTCTGAATGTAAGGTCAGCGGGAAGGCGATCGCTTGCACCAACCACCATAGCAGAATGATCCAACCAGGACGACCGCGATCAAAGTCCGCTTGGTCATAGTGACGCAAGTCTACCCAAGGCGGTGTATCTAGCGGCGGTTGTGGACTGGTAGACCCAGACTCAGCCTCTCCCCAATGGGGCACCTCAGGCTTCGATTCACTCTGTTCAACATGGGCATCGGGAACCGTCATAACCTCATTTTTTCCAATGTATAGCCATAGTCATAGTCATAAAGCTTAGGACATGCCAGCGTCATTCCCGCGCAGGCGGGAATCCACCATCGTCAAGATATATATCAGTCAGTCGGTGTAGTACCATGCCAGCGTCATTCCCGCGCAGGCAGGAATCCACCCCCGCACCTATCGAGCAGATGGATTCCCGCCTGCGCGGGAATGACAGGGAGGCGTCCTATTGATCATGGCTACCGCTGCAATAGCCGCATTACGGTAGTGGTATTGAGGTCAGGATTTTTAGGACTATCGGCATTACAAATCTGTATATTGGCGAGTATTTCGAGGTAGCGCGTGGTAGTGCCGATCAGACGGCTCAGGCTTCGGACTCGCTAGTGAATCTAGAGACGAGGCCTGAATAGTAGCTGGATTGATTCGACCTCCAAAGCGCCGTAGCTCATACAGCTTGACGCCAATCTGATACTCATATTGACTGAGTAAACAAGCGTAAACGTACCCTGCTCGCCCGTCTAAAAAGCCAAACCGCAAGATATAGACCACAAAAAACCGCAGCAAGGGTCGAAAGGGAAGGTGAACCCAAATTTTCTTCAAGAAGCGCTTGCGCTGTACAGCATTGCCCAAAAGATTGGCTCCGATGGTGCCCCCCTCGGTCATGCCAGTTAACAGATTGTAGTAGACTCGAGCTTCCCAGTTGGAGTAGCGATTATGGCGTTCTAGCCAGTGGTACATATCGCGGCAGTCAACGTGAAGCATATCGGCTTTGAGATAGCCCACCTTGCCGTTGAGCAAAACGTGTTCGTGCACTTCATTGTCGCCCGTGTTGGAGATGTCTTCGGTGTGAAGATTCTCGTAGCGTCCTTCGGAATGGCGAAATAAACGTAGGTTCCAGTCAGGATATTTGCCACCATAGCGAATCCAGGTACCCAGGAAAAAGACGCGTCGATTCAGGTAATAGCCGATAAAGTCTGGGTTCTCGATCGCCATGGCAATTTCATCCCACAACTGCGGCGGAATTCGCTCATCGCAGTCTACAATCAGTACCCATTCGTTACGAAAGGGTAGATGATCGAGCGACCAGTTTTTCTTTTTGGGCCACTGCCCGTTGAACGGAAACTGGACGACATGTGCCCCGGCTTGTTCGGCAATGGCAAGGGTGCGATCGCGACTGTGAGAATCTACCACAAACACTTCGTCTGCTCTGCTTAAGCTGTCGAGACAGCCGGGCAAGTTCAATTCCTCGTTCTTCGCAGGCACAAGCACAGAGACTGGAATTTTTGAGCGCATGGAGTTAATACCGTGGGGATAGGCTTAGGGGCTGGAAACCACCACTGAAGTAGGCTTAGGGTAGCAAGCTGAACTGAAAGAGCAGGCTATCAACGTGGTCAGGAAGATCAATTGAGGCGAAGTCTGAACCTTGGCCTGATGCAGTACTTAAGAGAATCTTGAAGGAAATGAAGCGACATGAAGCCTCAAAATATAACCCTAAAGGCTGTTTAGCGACATAGACCGACATGTATAGCCATAGACGGATTGGTTAGGACGGGGTGCAGGGGTGGAACCCCTGGCTGGGGGCAAAAGCCCCCACACCCCCTTTGATCCCAGTGTCCTAACCTTTGTGGCGACAGCTATATCTCAAATGCCGCTAAACGGCTTGACCCAATGCGATCGCAACAAAAGAGCCTGGACTGCTGTAACTATGTATCCCACTTGCCCGTAGGCATAGACAACATTGTCAAAACTAACTGCTGGGTCATTTATATATTTTAACGATCGGTATAGCCCTCGCAGAAGACGTTCGCCCCCACGCCACAGTTGCTTTAGCCCTGTTTGACCAGTTAACTGTTCTCGGGTGCATTCGCTAATTCCCTGCCACCAACTGCGCTGTAAAAACCAGGAGCGGTGCAGGCGCTCTGGAGCGATGTGATGAGCCACAGTGGCCGTGGGGATGTAGGCCACTTGCCAGCCGTGTTTGAGTGCTAGCTCGGTCATATAAAGTTCCTCGTTAGAGAGTAAACGAGTCCCTATGCGCCCCAGTTCTGGGGTAAACCCCTTGACCTGATCCCAAAAAACTTTTCGCAAAGAATAGTTAACACCTCTGGGTGTCAGCCCGGGGGAGTGAATGAGACAGACCTGATCGCCCAAATCGTAAGCGCCCAGGTTGCCTGCCAGATTAGCCGACAGCCAACTGGGCGGAGTTTGGTTAGCCCAGATTAAAGTAACTTTACCGCCCGCAATGGCTAGACGATTATTCTGTTGGTATGCATCGTACAGAGTGCGAAGCCAGTGAGAGCTGGCGATCGCATCATCATCTAAATAGGCCAATATAGTGCCACGAGCTATTCTGGCTCCGGTGTTACGAGCCACAGACAACCCAAGTTCTGGTTCGTAAACATAAAACAAGCGCGGATTAGGTTGACGTGCTGCCACGACCTCAGCAGTGCGATCGCTCGACCGATTGTCTACCACAATGACCTCATATACCCCCATAAAATCTTGCTCTAGCAAACTATCTAACGCCGCCCCAAGATAACTATCTCGGTTATGGGTGCATACGATGGCAGAAACCTGAGGATCGGACATGGTAACTAGACAAAATAAAGATCGGTTGTGGAAAATTTTGGATGAAACCAAAAATGACTGCAAGCCAGTCCAGTCTAGAGCACTGTTCTTTTGCCCGACATACTCTCTGGCAGACCACCTAGCGGCAATGATTGAGCACCCAATCAGGAATGGTCACAAGAAATATCTCGGTAAAAAGAATTCCCTATGATTTTATAACCCCCATCTTGACGCAGTACAAACCGGACAGTTTTATGAATTTTCTGTAAAACTGCGGGTAGTCCTAAGTTTAGTAAGGATTTTTTGATAGGCGGGCTTCGCCCGCTTATCAAAAAATCCTTACCTCAATACCACTACCAAACTGCGAACTGTGGAATGGAATTGTTGCGATCCCGATGCCGCTAGGCCTAAACAAGTAAGGATTTTTAGATGGGGGGACGAAGTCTGCCCATCTGAAAATCCTCGCCTCGACACCACCCCAATTTGAAATGTTAACGAGGGAGATCACCGTAGAGACAGAATGTTGCCATATCCCTACGGTAATTTACGTGGCGCTAGAATTTCTTAAAGTGGTATTAATTTATTTGCGCTTTTTAATCAAGAATTAGTGAGGATAATTAGACTTCCTGGGTGAATCGTTTCCCGAATTCGCCGGGAAACGATTCACACCCTCCAAAAAGGCATTCATGCAGGAGGTCTATTAGTGATATGACTTACGCATCCCAAAGGAGAAACTAAAAGAGTTACATGATGTTGCGATCGCGCCCGCAACATCATGCAACTGCGTAAGTCCTACAGGATTGCAAATTAATTAACCTGTAATCTTTTTTTGGAAGTGCCGCGCGGAGCGCGGCACTTCCAAAAAAAGATTAGGTTTTATTTTGTACGCAATTCTAAGTGAATAGCTTTAAGAGGCCCACCCATTCTGAACTGGGAGACGGTGGGCTAGCCCACCGCTTCTAACGTTCCCTTCGCTGGCGGTTCCACCTCTGGTTCACGGAGCTGACTGTGTACCGTCACTAGAGTTTCTGCAAGTTGGCTCAGGCGAGTTTCTAAGTAGTTTTTGCGCTCTACCAGTTGCCGCATTTTTTGGCAGCGGGCGATCGCCAAACTGACTTGAGGCACCTGCTCGGCAGGACAGGGGAAAGACCAAACCTGCCCATCTGCATCCAGTCCACATAGCCAATACCCAGCTTTGGGTATGTCGGTGATAGGTTGGGGCTGGTGATTTTTACAGAGGTCGCGCACATAGTCGAGCAATTGATTAATCTCGGTATGACGCAGGGGGTTGGCTTCTAGGGGCGGATCAGCGTGTGACCGAGATTCTAGCCAGCCATCTACAATTGCTCCCTCCATGTGAAGCTCCTGAATCGTCAGCAAAATTCGCTGCAATTCTTTTTGCCATCCGGCTACGGTGCTTTCGATTTCTCGCAACAGCCCCAGTGCCAGAGCTGGGTCTGTTGCATGACGAGGGTGGCTCAGGTGAGGTAGCTCAAAGCGTGAGGGGATGGGAGGTGAAGAAGTTGCTTGCTTTGTGGGCTTTGCGGGTCGCGGAGCACCGCCAGCGTCGGAGTGGCTTGCCTCAGGGTTGTGGCGGTTAAGCTGAGTCAGCGTTGCCTCAATACGTTGCAGTCCCGATTTCATATAGGTTTAGATACGTTAATTAGATGAAGTAATGTAGCAAACAAAAATAACTGAGAGTGTCCAATTGCCAATCATTCTAGCCGTTTGTATTTGATCAAGCACAGGATTATTGCATAGACAGACCTAGCTTAATAGCTCAGTAGCTTCGCCAAGATGGTCGCAGTATTTAATAGGACTTACGCAGTTGAATGAATTTGCGGGCGCTCCGCGCCCGCAAATTCATTCAACTTTCTTGGTTTTTCGTGTGAGGTGCGTAAGTCTATTTAAGTAGATAACCGCAATAAGTATTTATAGATAACCGCAATAAGTATTAGACTGCTTGCGTGAATGCTTCTTCGTGAGTGTGAATCGTTCCCCGGCTTCGCCGGGGAACGATTCACGCAAGAGGTTTAATGGAGAAAACATGGGTGTGGTGTTAGTAACAGGGCCAACCCGCTCTGGCAAAAGTGAGTGGGCAGAGACTTTGGCAGCGCGATCGCACAAGTCAGTTATCTACGTGGCAACCGCACAGGACTATGCCGACGACCCAGAGTGGCAAGCTCGAATTAGCCGCCATCAACAGCGGCGATCGCCCCAGTGGGAAACCCGCAGCGTTCCGTTAGAGTTGGCCGCTACGCTCTACGCTGCTACTAGCAGTGAATGTCTCCTAGTTGATGCCTTGGGCACTTGGCTCACCAACGGGCTAGAGCAGAACGAGGCCGTGTGGGAAACCCAGGTAGTGAACTTGTTAGCCAGCCTTAACGCCGCTAAAAGTGACGTTATTTTAGTGGCAGAGGAGGTGGGCTGGGGTGTGGTGCCTGCTTACCCCCTCGGTCGGCTGTTTCGCGATCGCCTAGGAAATTTGACCCGGCGTGTCGGGGCGATCGCTGATGTCGTCTATTTGGTAACGGCAGGATACGTGCTCAACTTGAGCGAAATGGGAACGCCCTTATCTAACCGCCAAGAGCCTTGAGAATGCAAGGCTGATAAGGAATAAGTAGGTGGGCGTAATTAAACATAAAACCCTAAAAGTCTGTGCCGCCCGCTACGCGGGCGGCACAGACTCTTAGAATCTTGTTTTTATTTAAGTTGAACTACTTAGAAACTCGTCCGCACCTGCAAAATCTTCAGACGAAATCTTCAGCCATAGGCCGTAGGCTCCAGAAAATCTACTAGAGTGATGTTTGGGGATTTTGTACACTTAAATCTTTAATTCCCCAAATCTTAATGCCTTTCGGTTAAAAGCTGGGTGGGATGCGCTGCATCCCGCCAGGTTCCGGTTACGGTCAGCCGAGAGATATTGCCCTACATTCCTACTTCTGAGGTCGCTGATGTCCTTTATCCGCGAGTTGCACCGCCAACTTATCTGCAAAGAGCGTTCTGCTGTAGAGATTGCTGAAGAATCGCTAGAACGGGTTCAAGCTCTAGAGCCAAAGCTCCACAGCTTTTTGTGCATCACGGCAGATCGGGCCATGGAGCAGGCAAGGCAGGTAGATGCCCAAATTGCATCGGGTGAGCCGATCTGCATGTTGGCGGGCATTCCGTTTGGGATTAAAGACAATATGTGTACCAAGGGTATCCCGACTACCTGCGCCTCTAAAATTTTGCAGACCTTTGTTCCGCCCTATGAGTCAACCGTGACACAGCGCCTGTGGGATGCGGGAGCGGTCGTGGTGGGGAAGACCAATCTAGATGAATTTGCGATGGGTGGCTCTACAGAGCGGTCAGCCTATCAAATTACTACCAACCCGTGGGATTTGGAGCGGGTGCCGGGAGGATCGTCGGGCGGTTCGGCAGCGGCGGTAGCTGGGGGGCAAGTGCCTGTTTCGCTAGGGTCAGATACAGGGGGGTCGATTCGCCAACCTGCGTCGTTTTGCGGCGTGGTTGGCCTGAAGCCGACCTACGGGCTGGTGTCTCGCTATGGATTGGTGGCGTTTGCGTCGTCACTTGATCAGATTGGGCCATTGGGGCGATCGGTAGAGGATGTGGCGATCGTGCTCAAGGCGATCGCGGGTCATGACCCAATGGACTCTACCAGCCTAAAGGTCAACATTCCCAATTACGTCGATACCCTCAAACCTGATCTCAAGCCTAGAAGCCGTCTCCGCATCGGCGTGATTCAGGAAACCTTTGGGGAAGGGGTAGACCCGCAGGTCGAGGCGGCTGTTAAAGCAGCCCTGCAAACTCTACAGGATTTGGGTGCCGAAATTCACGTTATTTCCTGCCCCCGTTTTCGGTACGGTGTGGCCGCTTATTATGTGATCGCCCCGTCGGAAGCCTCTGCAAACCTGGCTCGTTACGACGGTGTTAAGTACGGCTACCGAACAGGTCAATCTGACAACCTCCTGAACATGTATACCCAAACCAGGGCTGAGGGGTTTGGGCCTGAAGTAAAGCGGCGCATCATGATTGGCACTTACACGCTGTCTGCGGGGTACTACGATGCCTACTACCTTAAGGCGCAAAAGGTGCGAACGCTGATTAAGCAAGACTTTGAGCAGGCGTTTGCGAAGGTTGACTTGTTGATCTGCCCGACTTCTCCGACAACAGCCTTTAAGATCGGTGAAAAAACAGATGATCCGCTCAGCATGTATCTGCTGGATTTAATGACGATTCCGGCGAACCTGGCTGGGTTGCCTGCGATCAGCTTGCCCTGTGGGTTTGACCAACAAGGGCTGCCGATTGGAGTGCAGATGATTGCCAATGTGTTGCGGGAAGATTTGCTGCTCAATGTGGCCTATACCTATGAACAAGCAACCGAGTGGCACAAGCGATCGCCCAATCTAGTCGGTTAAATAATCATGCCAAGGTAAATAGGGGTGGGTGTGGAGATTCAAGAGCGCGACATTCAAGTGAATGGATTGACGTGGTTTTGCCGAGAGGCAGTGCCAAACAATCCGTCGAGTCAGCCGCCTGTGGTACTACTGCATGGAATGCCAGCCTTGAGCTATAGCTGGCGAGCCGTCATGTCCACCCTCTCAGGCCAAGGGTTACGGGCGATCGCCCCCGACTGGATTGGGTTTGGCCGTTCGGCAAAGCCCGGTCGCCGCGAGTTTGCCTATACTCCCGATGTGTATGTAGAAGCGCTGGAGGGATTACTGGAGGCGCTTGAGTGCGATCGCATCTCGCTAGTTGTGCAGGGATTTATTGGCTCTGTAGGGTTGCAATACGCCCTGCGCCACCGCGATCGGATCGAACGCCTCGCCATTTTTAACGCACCGCTCACCTCAGCCGCCAAGCTGCCCTGGAAAATGAAGCAATTGGGTATACCGCTAGCTGGTGAAATGTTAACGCAAGATCCGCTATTGGTCGATCGCACTCTCGAAGGGGGTGGCGGCTACGTCGTCAGCGACGACGACTTAGACGTGTATCGCCGTCCGTTCCTTAAAAGCTCCGATGCCGGACGCGCCCTGTTTGCAGTAGTGCAAAACTTGCAGTTGGCTCAGGCAACCGCCGAAATTCAAGCTGGCTTTCAAGACTGGCCGTCGCCTATTTTAGTTGGCTGGGGTATGCGCGATCGCTGGCTGCCGTTTAGCGTGGCTGAGGCGTTTGCTAAATCCACCCCTAACGTTGAATTGGTGCAGATTCCTGAGGTTGGCCACTATCCTCAAATTGACTGGCCAGATAAGGTCAATGACGTGTTGATGCCATTTTTACGGCGACAGGCGCTACCGCTGTAAATCTCTGGGTGGTGTAAGTAAGGCGCACCTAATGCTCTGCTCACACATAACCCAGAGGTATCACCTACTATGGGTACTTGGGGGTTAATAGGGCTGAACCAATTTCAGACTGCGTGATTCGCTGAGGCGATCGCCCCCGTCCCACCGCACCCAGGGTTAACCCGATGGCGCTCGATCGCTTTGGTCGCAACATCAACTATCTTCGGATCTCCCTTACAGATCGCTGCAACCTGCGCTGCGTTTACTGTATGCCGACCGATATGACCTTTCGACCCAAAGCCGATTTGCTGCAAGACCACGAACTTTTTCAACTGCTGCCAATCTTTGCAGAGCAATTGGGCTTTCATAAATTTCGGCTGACGGGCGGTGAACCCACCCTGCGGGAAAATATCGTCGATATCGTTCGGTTTATTGCCGATATGCCTGCCACCTCTGCCGTAGCCATGACCACAAATGGCATTTTGCTAAAACAACTGGCCGATCCGCTCACGGCTGCTGGCTTGCACCGCGTCAACATCAGCATTGACACACTCAACCCAGACAAATTTAAGCAGATTACCCGGTGGGGCAATCTCGACGAGGTGTGGGCTGGCATTGAGGCCGCAGAACTGGCTGGGCTGGGAGTAAAATTAAACGCTGTAGTGGTGCGAGGTTTCAACGATCAAGACGATGTCGTTGACCTGGCACGCCTGACCTACGACCATCCCTGGCAGGTGCGATTTATTGAGATGATGCCCTTTGGCGATGTAGCAGAGTTTCAGCAGGCTAAAACCGTCAGCGAAGATGAGTTACTCTCTCTAATTGGCCACCACCTGGCTCCGCCCGTGCTGCTTAACCAGGGTGAACTAGACGGTGAAGCCCGCCTCTACCAGATGCCAGGGGCGATCGGCACTTTGGGATTTATCAGCTCTGTCACTAAACCCTTTTGCGCTGGCTGCAACCGGGCGCGACTGACAGCAGACGGTCGCTTACGTCTGTGCCTGCTGCGAGACCAAGAACTCGACGTACTCACGCCCCTGCGCCAAGGTGCCACGTCAGACGACCTGAAAGCGCTACTCGAAGCAAGCATTTGGCACAAGCCCTGGGGACATGGCCTTGCAGACCAGGTGGTGCCCATGAATCGAGTCATGTCAGAAATTGGCGGCTAGCAGCTTAGGTAGACCTTACGCCATCAATACCGATGGTGAACTTACCAGTGAAACCCCTGCCACATTTCGAGTCGTTCCCAAAGCATTAGCCGTTCTGACACCAGGGGAAGGATGAAAAATGTTCAGGCGCGAACATCTTTCATCCTTTCCTTACGGTTTTCCTCAAATCCCCGATTCCCTATCCTCTTGCTTCTTCAGCAACAATAGAAGTAGTCCGATTAGACCCTCGTTGCTTTCCCTCCCTTGACCCAACCACCTTCAAGCGAACCCTCTCAGACGCGCAATCCCTATGCTGGTTTAATTCCGGTGGGGTTGCAGGATGCCCATTTTCAGCGGGCGCGGGCTAGCCTACGGCAGGCGGTGAGTCGATACTCGCAAAAAGTGCGATCGCCTCGACGACAGGCTTCGGACGTGGAATTGCAGGCATCGCTGAAAACGGATCTAGATCAGCTTAACGGGGCGCTGGATAAGCTAAGCTGCAATCTGCTGAGGGTGGCAGTATTTGGCTTGGTGAGCCGGGGCAAATCGGCGGTGATTAACGCGCTAATCGGCCAAAGGCTGCTGCCGACTGGGCCACTCAACGGCGTGACACAGTATCCCCGGTCGGTCTACTGGGCACAGGCAGAGGGCGACGTGCGGGTTGAGCTAATTGACACGCCGGGTCTAGATGAGGTGGGTGGTCAGACGCGGGCAGAGATGGCGCGGGATGTGGCCAGTCAGGCTGACTTGATTTTGTTTGTGATTGCAGGCGACTTGACGCGAACCGAGTATTTGGCGCTGGCGGAACTGCAAGAGGCTCACAAGCCCATACTGCTGGTGTTCAATAAATCGGACTTGTATCCCAATCACGATCGCCGAGCGATTTATCAAAAGCTGCAAGCCCTGTTTGCAGAAGGGGGCGGGGTTCGATCTAGTTACACTGACCCTAGCCGTCCGTTTTTACTGCCAGACGATATTCTGCTGGTGTCGGCACAGCCCGCGCCGCTACAGGTGCGGGTGGAGTGGGAAGACGGCACAGTGAGCCACGAGTGGGAAGCGCCACCCCCCCAAATTGATCAACTGCGCCAAAAGCTGCTGGGGATTATTCGCCATGAGGGGAAATCCTTGCTGGCGTTGAATGCTCTGCGGCAGGCGCGCGAAACTGAGCAGGGGATCGCCCGTAAAGCGGTTAAGCTTAACCAAACTCAGGCCGATGAGCTGATTTGGCAATACGCTAAGTGGAAGGCGATCGCCGTTGCCATTAACCCAGTTGCCGTGCTCGACTTGCTCGGCGGTGCTGTCACCGACTTGCTAATGATCCGCGCTCTGGCACGGCTGTATGGGTTGCCTATGACCAGTTATGAGGCAGGTAAGCTGCTGCAAAGTATTCTGTGGAGTTCGGGCGGGTTACTGCTGGGTGAACTCGGCAGCGGTTTGCTGCTAGGAGTGGGCAAAAGCGCCTCGGCAGTCGCGTCTACCTTCGATGGTGTCAGCGGCGTGATGGCCTATGGCAGTGCGGCGATCGCCCAGTCCACCCTGGCGGGCTATGGTTCCTACCGCGTGGGCAAAGCCGCCCAAATCTATCTGGAACGCGGCTGCACCTGGGGCGAAGAAGGGGCAAACACCGTCATTCAAGACATTTTAGGGCAAGTGGATAAAGACACTGTGATGTATCGGCTACGTCGCGAGTTGGGACAGTAGTTAGAGCGGTAGGATGAAGGATATTTGGCAAAGCCGAACATCCTACTGCTCTCTTTTCATGGACTACTCTGCGGCGATCGCGGCTCTCCAACGTGCCGACTCTATTTTAGGTGCCACCATTGACCAGGTAGGAGACTGCACTCTGCATCAGCAGCAAAATACGGGCGATTTGCTTTACTCCCTGACGGAATCCATTATTTACCAACAGCTTTCGGGCAAGGCGGCGGGTGCGATCCATCGGCGGTTTCTTCAGCTTTATCCCGACGCGGGTCGCCCTAGCGCTGTCGAAATCTTGGCTACGCCCGACGAGGTGCTGCGCGGCGCGGGGCTGTCGCGGGGCAAAGCGCTCTACATCAAAGATTTAGCGCAAAAGATATTGGACGGGTTGCCCTCCCTAGACGATCTGGAATCGCAAGACGACGCGACCATTATCAAAACCCTGACCCAGGTAAAAGGAATTGGCCCTTGGACAGCCCAAATGCTGCTAATTTTTAGGATGCACCGCTGGGACGTTTTGCCCGTAGACGATCTGGGTATTCGCTCTGGCATTCGTCGCGTCTATGGGTTGACTGAGCTGCCCGACAAAAAAACCGTGCTAAAACTTGGCGAACCCTGGACACCCTACCGCACGATCGCCTCTTGGTACCTCTGGCGTAGTCTAGAACTTCCCCTAGTCGAGCGGCTTAACGGTTGATGTTTCAGGCGCACCCACCCGAAAAACAACCCAGCTTCTAATTTTTTTCATGTTCTGCTATTTTTTTCTCCATGTTTTGCCTCAATCCCAGTTGTCCAAAGCCGACCAACCCAGACGGGGCAAAATTTTGTCAAACCTGCGGTGTACGGTTACGGTTGGGCGATCGCTACTACGCCTATCAGCCGCTAGGTGGGGGCAACGCCAGCCGCACGTTTTTGGGACTCGACGGGCACCAGATCGTAGATGCGCGCTGCATCATCAAGCGGTTTGTGAATGACAAGGGCGAGGAGCGATTTCGTCAGGAAGCAGCACGGTTAGACGAGGTGAGCCGCCATCCGCAGATCCCCGATTTGTACGCCTACTTTGAACGCGATCGCGCCCAATACCTGGTGCAAGAATTTATCGAAGGGCGCAACCTGCTGCAAAAACTAGCGCAAAGTGGCACCTTTGATTCAGCCCAAATTCGTGCCCTACTGCTAGATATCCTGCCCCTGCTGCAATTTCTGCATGATCATCAAATCGTGCATCGTGACATTAAGCCAACGAATTTGATCCGGGCTGTGTCGCGGCGAGTCTCGTTCCCCAGCGGATCGGCGCACCCGTCTCTAATGCTGGTAGACTTTGGCGCGGCTAAACGGCTAACGGAGTCAGCGCAGGCAAAACCGGGGACACTGATGGGCAGCGCCGAATATGCGGCTCCAGAACAGCTCATGGGGCAGGCAACGTTTGCTAGCGATCTGTACAGTTTGGGAGTTACCTGCATTCATCTATTGACGGGGCTGAGTCCGTTTGAGCTGTTTGATGGGGCGGCGGGGGTGTGGCGCTGGCGGTTGGTAGCAGGAGCCGTAGACAATCGCCTCGCTCAAATTTTGGATCGACTATTGGCTACGAGCTTGAGCGATCGCTACCCCACGGCAGCAGCGGTATTGCAAGACTTGGGAGTAACGAGCACACCCGATTCACCGCCCCCTATTCGGGCTTCAGTCCTACGCTCTGGCCTGGTCGCCAAAGTTGCCGAAACGCAGCAGTGGAACTGTGTAACAACGGTGGAAACGGGGCTAGAGATGGGCGCGATCGCCTTCTCTGCTGACGGCAAAACAGTAGCAGTAGCCAGCCCCGATTGCTTGGTCAGGCGATTGGCGCTGGAAGACGGCACCGTGCGGTGGCAGTCTGAGCCGCAGCCCGGAGTAGTAACGGCGATCGCCATTAGTCCCGATGGGGAAACAATTGTGACGGGCGGCAGCGATCGCACGATTCAGCGCTGGCACGGTCAGGACGGCGCGCTTTTACAGCCATTTGTGGGACATACCGAGGCTGTGACTGCTCTCGCCTTCGACCCCTACGGCACAACGCTCTACAGCGGCAGTCGCGATCGCACTATTCGAGTGTGGGATCTCCAGACGGGCAAGACTACAACCACGCTCACAGGGCACAAGGGCAGTGTGGAGGCGCTGGCAGTGGATGGCGATCGCCATACTCTAGTCAGCGGCAGTAAGGAGGGCGCGGTCAAAATTTGGCATACGGGCACCCGCGAACTGCTGCGAACCCTGTCGGGACATGCCGCTGCCGTCAGTGCCGTTGCCCTCACGCCCGACCATCAAACGGTGATCAGCGGCAGTTGGGATATGAGCCTTAAACTGCGCCACGTACACGCTGGCGGATTGCGCTACAACCTGGTGGGGCACCTGTTGCCCATTACGGCGATCGCCCTTCACCTCAATGGGGAAACCCTTGCCACCGCTAGCCACGATGCCACGGTTAAACTATGGAGCCTGACGCAGGGCAAACTGCTGAGTACACTATCGGGACATACCGCCGCCGTCGAAGCGGTAGCATTTTTGGACAGTGACCAAGTGGTGAGTGGCGATCGCGCTGGCACCATCAAAATCTGGCAGCAGGTTTAGGGAGTTGGCCAAGAGTTGCCGTTGATTATTGGTTAGACCTCGGAGGTTTTAGAAAACCTCCGAGGTCTTCTCGCCCGGTTCGGATTTGGGGGCGATCGCATTGTGGAGATGGCGATCGCCCCTAACTTCCCAGACTTAGACCTCGGAGGTTTCTAAAACCTCCGAGGTCTTAGAGACCATAGGCTTTTTCAAATGTTTCCTCAGAAGCTAAAAAAATCGAGGCGCTGTGCGCCAAAAAGAGTAAGAGGGTAAAAGAGAT
>Ga0105046_10002381_pt1 | contig 29696 bp, 19 predicted proteins | sample MAT03_FD_78385 | JGI IMG/M metagenome (GOLD analysis project Ga0105046, IMG submission 78385) | Freshwater microbial communities from Lake Fryxell liftoff mats and glacier meltwater in Antarctica - MAT-03 (megahit assembly) | ecosystem: Environmental > Aquatic > Freshwater > Ice > Liftoff... | reverse complement strand
TGAGTGGTGAGTGGTGAGTGGTGAGTGGTGAGTGGTGGCCGGTGGCCGGTGGCCGGTGGTGGTAGTGGTCGGTGGTGGTCGGTGGTGGTCGGTGGTGGTCGGTGGTGGTCGGTGGTGGTCGGCGGTTCGGCTTCGCTCACCATGACGGTAGTTGCGTCTCGGCTTCGCTCGACGCTATTGCTCGCCGCTTTCAGCTCGGCTGTGCTCGGCGATGTTGCTCGCTGTTTTCGGCTCGGCTGTGCTCGGCGATGTTGTACAACAAGTAAAAATATTCTTCTCAATAAAATCAACCTGCCATAAACCAGCTCATTTGATTACACCTACTAAGCGTCCTCTGCGTTGTATTCTTCTTTTAATTTTTCTGTTCAAGTCTATCCATGTTTTTGGTGGGGAAGAGGATACTGTGTCGGTTAAAAAAATAAAAATATATCCTTTTCCTGCTGTTGGGTATGCGCCGGAAACACGATGGTATTTTGGTGGTGTCGCTCTTTTTAATATGCGATTCAGTAATGATTCTTCAGCACAAACAAGTACGTTTGAAACGGAAATTAATTTCACACAAAACAAACAATTTATACTCACTGCCAATTTTGATCTACAATTTTTTAAAAATAAATTTCGGGTAATTGGCGATAACGGATATTATAAATTTCCGGAAGACTATTGGGGAATCGGGAACGATACCAAAGAATCGGACAAAGTAAAGTATGATGCTAAACGTTTGGAGTTCGACAACTCATTTTTATACTCCATTGCTCCATCTTTATTTGCAGGTATACGCCAACGTTACCATCAAATAGAATTAAAAGAAACTATTCCCGATACCGACCTTCCTGTGGCCGGGGATATTATTCGTGCCTCAGGTATTGGTCCGAGGTTGCTCATAGATACCAGAGACAATATTTTGAATGCCACTATGGGTTTGTATATTTCGTTTGGCCATTTATGGTTCATCACTCAACTAGGAAGCGATCATAATTTTTCACGCACCGATGGTGACATACGATTTTATAAAACTGTTCACCGCGGAGGTGTGCTGGCTTTTCAATCGGTAATCAGTCTTTCAAAAAATGATCCGCCTTTCAGAATGCTTCCTTTGTTGGGAAGCGAAAGTATTATGAGAGGATATTATCAGGGTCGTTATCGTGCTGAAGCTTTTGGAGCTCTTCAAGCAGAATACCGATTGAATATTTGGAACTGGATTGGAGCTGCCTTTTTCGGTGGTGCCGGAAAAGTATCGGCAAACCCAGATGAACAAAATGTTATTCATCCCACCTACGGCGCAGGTTTAAGAATCCGTATCGATAAAAAGGAAAATGTAAACTTACGTTTTGATTACGCTAAAGGAGATTACTCAGATGGGTTTTATATTTCCTTCGGAGAATCCTTTTAACGTAACGAATTACGAATCGGCTTCGCCGTACGAATCTACGAATCTACGAATGTTCTGTTTGCTTGCTGAAGGCAAGCGTTATGTTACAGGGATTCGTAATTCGTTACATCAGTTACATTCGTAGATTCGTAGATTCGTACCTCCAGGGATTCGTAATTCGTTACATTCGCAAATTCGTAGATTCGTACCCGCAGGGATTCGTAATTCGTTACGTTCGTTACATTCGTAGATTCGTACCCGAAGGGATTCGTAATTCGTTACGTTCGTAGATTCGTACCCGAAGGGATTCGTAATTCGTTACGTTCGTTTCATTCGTAGATTCGTACCCGCAGGGATTCGTAATTCGTTACATTCGTAGATTCGTACCCGAAGGGATTCGTAATTCGTTACGTTCGTTACATTCGTAGATTCGTACCCGAAGGGATTCGTAATTCGTTACGTTCGTTACATTCGTAGATTCGTACCCGCAGGGATTCGTAATTCGTTACATTCGTTACATTCGTTACGTTCGTAGATTCGTACCCGCAGGGATTCGTAATTCGTTACATTCGTAGATTCGTACCCGAAGGGATTCGTAATTCGTTACATTCGTAAATTCGTAGATTCGTACCCGAAGGGATTCGTAATTCGTTACGTTCGTAGATTCGTACCCGCAGGGATTCGTAATTCGTTACGTTCGTAGATTCGTACCCGCAGGGATTCGTAATTCGTTACGTTCGTAGATTCGTAGATTCGTACCCGCAGGGATTCGTAATTCGTTACGTTCGTTACATTCGTAGATTCGTACCCGAAGGGATTCGTAATTCGTTACATCAGTTACATTCGTAGATTCGTACCCGAAGGGATTCGTAATTCGTTACGTTCGTTACGTTAGTTACGTTAGTTACATTAATTTACTCACCTCTCCCCAATTCACCACACTCCAAAACGCATTAACATAATCGGCACGTTTGTTTTGGTATTTGAGGTAGTAGGCGTGTTCCCAAACATCGAGTGCAAGAACAGGTTTTCCTTTTAATTCTGAAACATCCATAAGTGGATTGTCCTGGTTTGCGGTGGATCCGATTATAAGTTTACCATCTTTTAAAACCAGCCATGCCCATCCTGAACCAAAGCGGCTTGATGCTGCTGCGTTAAACTTTTCCTGCATGGCACTGAAGCTTCCAAAACTGGCATTGATAGTTTGTAAAACTTTTCCGGCGGGCTCACCACCACCGGCGGGACTCATCAGTTTCCAGAAAAGGCTGTGATTATAATGTCCACCGCCGTTGTTGCGAACAGCAACCGGGTATTTGGAGACATCCTTCATCAAATCCTCTAATTTAATATTCTCTAACTTAGCTTCTTTAACTGCTTTATTCAAATTATCCACATACGCTTTATGATGTTTTCCATGGTGTATTTGCATGGTTTGTGAATCGATATAGGGTTCCAGGGCTTCATGAGGATAAGGCAAAGCCGGCAAAGAAAAAGCATCGCCATCGGCTGCAAATAAGTTGTTTCCAGATAACCGCATTCCTGCACCGGCAATGGTGAGTATTGCTGATTTCTTAATAAAATCTCGTCTTGAATTATCATTTCCCATAACTTTAATTATTAATTTTATGATTAACTAAATATGACCAGCACCTCATTTTTCTCGACGGTGCTTCCTTTTTTAACACTTACTTTTTTAATTGTAACATCATTTGGAGCCTTCAGGATATTCTCCATTTTCATAGCCTCCAACACAATGAGTTTATCCCCCTGTTTCACCTGCTGACCCTCTTCAACAGCCACTTCAACAACCAGTCCGGGCATAGGAGCTTTCAGGTCCGTTACTTTTCTGGCATTAGCCACATCGAGTCCTAATTCCTTCAACAAAACATCAAATTTGTCTTTTACCTGAACCTTATAAATGTTGTTATTTACCTTGATATGAAAGGTTTTATCGGTAGCGTCGTGTTTAATTATTTCAGCGTTATAGGACTTGTTTTTGGAAATAACATGAAACAGCCCGTCTCTGATTGTTACAATATCGGGTGAAATTGTTTTCCCATCCAGCACGTAAGCACCGTCTTTGACAGGTTCGGCAGATACAATTCGGTCGTCGTTTATGGTAAGTTTATACATCGTGAAGCAAAGGTAACGAATGATTTAGATAATGGAGGTCACTATTTACTACACTTTTTCATCACAAAACATTGTTAATATCCTCTCCGAAACCGTTTCTACAAAGGCCCTCTCCGTGATTATCTTTGTAATCTACCAATATACGACATGACAAAAAAACCACCTCTTTCCCGCGAAAGCGACCAGGCACTGTTCAGAAGGGCTGTAGTAACTGTTTTTCAGAAACATCCAACACGTAACTTCAATTATAAGCAAGTTTCTAAGCTCGTGGAGCAACATGACCCTGTCATATTTGCTAAATTCCTGTATATTGATGATAGAAATGCGAATCGGGAAGTGCTGAATACTGTTCTTTCTGAATTAGTTATTTCAGGTGATCTTATTGAAGTTGATAAAGGAAGATATAAAACCGTTCCGATACAAGAATTTATTGAGGGAACAATTGACATTGCCTCTACCGGTGTTGCCTATGTGATGAATGAGAATTTTGAAGAAGATATAATAGTTTCGCCTAACCATACTCTCAATGCCCTTAGCGGGGATGTTGTTAAAATTTTATTGTCGGCAGCACGAAAAAATGGCCGCCAGGAAGGAAAGGTTATTGAAGTTATTAAACGAATTAAAACCGATTTTGCAGGTACGCTTCAGGTGTCGGATAAATTTGCATTTCTGGTTCCTGATGGAAATAAAAACAACATAGATTTATTTATTCCACTCAACAAATTAAACGGTGCCACAAATGGACAAAAGGCTGTGGCCAGAATTGTTGAATGGCAGGAAGGTTCCAAAAATCCTACTGCTGAGGTAGTTGAAATACTCGGTATGCCCGGCGATAATAATACCGAGATGAATGCCATATTAATTGAATATGGTTTTCCGATCCGTTTTCCGGAAGCTGTAGAGGATGAAGCTGAAAATATTCCGTATGATATTCCGGCCGGTGAAATTAAGAAGCGCCGTGATATGCGCGAGGTTACTACTTTTACTATTGATCCTGTGGATGCAAAGGATTTTGATGATGCCCTTTCGGTGCAACAACTGGAAGTAGGTATGTGGGAGATTGGTATTCATATTGCCGATGTTTCCTACTACTTAAAACCGGGAACAAAAATGGATGATGAGGCTTTTGACAGAGCGACTTCTGTATATTTGGTTGACAGGGTAATTCCTATGCTTCCTGAAAAATTATCTAATAATGTTTGTTCTTTACGACCAAACGAAGATAAACTTTGCTACTCTGCAATATTTAAAATTGATAGTGAAGCAGTAGTTCATGATGAATGGTATGGCCGCACCGTTATACATTCCAATAAAAGGTTCAGTTACGAAGAAGCACAACAGGTTATTGAAACCAAAGAAGGTGCTTTGAGAGAAGAGATACTTTTACTCGATGGACTTGCTAAAAAAATGCGTGCCGCTCGTTTTAAAAAGGGAGCTATCACATTTGAGAAGGTAGAGATAAAATTCCAGCTCGACAACAAAGGAAATCCTATTGGTGTTTACACGAAAGAAAACAAAGACTCTAATAAACTCATCGAAGAATTTATGCTCCTGGCCAACCGTAAAGTGGCAGAATTTATTGGTAAACATCATGCAGTGTACAATGCCGAATTAAAAAAAGAATCGTCCAAAAAGGCTCCCATTTTTGTGTATCGAATTCACGATTCTCCTGTCCCTGAGAAATTAACAAAGTTTTCTCTCTTCGCAGGAAGATTTGGCTACCAGATTAACACAAGAACCGAAAAAGAAATAGCCCATTCCTTAAATCAACTCATGAAAGATGTGAAAGGAAAAAAAGAGCAAAATGTTCTTGAACAACTTGCCATAAGAACCATGTCGAAGGCGGTTTATACCACCGAAAATATTGGTCATTACGGACTAGCTTTCGATTACTACACGCATTTTACCTCACCCATTCGACGTTACCCCGATGTGCTGGTGCATCGCTTGCTCGATCACTACATGAAGGGCGGGAAAACGGTCAACCAAAAAGATTACGAAGAAATGTGTCAGCACTCCACCAACATGGAGATAAAAGCATCGGAAGCTGAGCGGGCATCGGTGAAATACAAACAGGTGCAGTACTTGCAAGCACATAAGGATGAAATTTTTGATGGAATAATTTCAGGTGTTACCGAATGGGGATTTTATGTAGAGCTTATAGAGAATAAATGCGAAGGTCTGGTTCGCTTGCGCGATATCGGAAATGATTTTTATGAGCTGGATGAACAAAACTATTGCATTATAGGCCATCGCTCGGGGAATGTGTTTCGCTTAGGAGATGAATTAAAAGTGGCCATCAAAAATACCGACCTGGCACGTAAACAAATTGATTTTGTTTTGCACGATTTTGAAGAGGGCTTTGTTACCAAAAAACCGGATAAATATTTTGGTGGAAACGAGCGGCCAAAAAGAAGTGAGGGAGGACAAAAATCGAAAGGAAAAGGGAAAGGACGTGGCGGTAGACGGTAGTCGGCAGTCTTCAATCGGCAGTCGGCAGCGACGCCTTTAGCTTTCGGATGGGTCTTCGGTATGCTGTTAGCGCATGCTTACCATTGCAGGGGGGAGAAGTGCGCTGGAATTTGGCGGGGAGGGTTGTTTTTTAGGGTTTGAGCCTATTTACTTTTTTATAACTCACCTCACCACCAACCGAAATCTTCATCAAAAAGGTGCCGCTTCCTAATGCAACGTTTGAAAAGTTTACTGTAATATGTACTCCTTCGGAAGGATGTATTTGTGAATAAATTTTCTTCCCGGCAAGGTCAAATAATTCCACCAGTACCGACTCTTTAATTTGTTTATTAAAGGAAATGTTCACGACATCCGTAAAGGGATTAGGAAAAATTAAACTCACCAGGTCGTCTTTCGAAACCTGACGTTTCAATAAAATAATTCCGGAATATTTGTACTTACCATCAAAATCGATTTGTTTTAGTCGGTAATAATAATTCCGGTTTTCTATTTTTTCATCATCGAAAACATAATCAGAAGTTTCTGAAGTCGTTCCCTTTCCTTCAACAGTTCCTACTTTAATAAACTCTGTTCCATTAACCGAACGTTCCAATTCAAAACGATCGTTATTAATTTCAGAGAGCGTGGTCCAGTTAAGTTCATTAAAATTATCAAATGCTTTCCCTGAGAAATTTGCAAGCTCTACCGGCAGAGGTGTGTTTGAAGGACCAATGATTTCGAAATCATCAATTGCCATTCCGGAAGCATTGATGGTAACATCCGATTTAAACCTTATCCGGAAAGCAACATTGCCATTCCCACTCAAAAATGAAACATCGAACTGACTTAAAGTAAACGATGATCTGGTAGCATTAAAATAGGGTTGATTAACAGGATAAGCAGTAGCACCTCCGCCATTTGCAAAATCATACCAGTTAGCAGCAACAATTCCCAATGGCGTCCAGGTATCGCCTTTGTCGAGTGAGTATTCCACACGGAAACCATCCCAACCTATTTCAAAAATATTTTTTCTGTAAAACTTCAAAGTATAAGCCCCGGGTGCGGTGAAATTATAATTAGGTGTCCACAATCTGGTATCACTGTTATCGAGATAATTGGTGGCAGTTAATCCTGTCACCCACGCATTGCTTCCGCTAAACGTACCATTCTTTCCAACGATAGCAGAATTTCCTCGCTGAAATGGCGTTCCTGCAAAAGTTTCAGCTCCAAAATCCAATGCATTCACATCAAAATTACCTCCTGCAGCAGGATTGTATGGAATGCCTCTGTTGGGCAAAACCTGCACGTAAGAAGTTCTTATTTTTTGAAGCGACGGATCTCCATTAATTTGTAATGTTACCGTGTACAATCCCGGAGTGGTGTACATTTTAACCGGGTTCTTTACGGATGATGTTGTTGCATCACCAAAATTCCATAACCATGATGTTGATTTATACGAAGCATCAGAAAACGAAATTGGTTTGCCGATGTAAGTAAGTCTTCTGTCAGAAACAAAATCGGGATAAGCAGCGGTAAATACATCAGATGAAAATAATCCTCTTCCGTGTGTTGCAGCAATTACTAATTTATCGGAGGTACGAACTTGCAACATATTGGTTCTTACATTGGCCATACCAATATTTGAAGGCGCCCAAACTGTTGCTCCTCCATTTAATAAATCGGTTGACCAAACACCCAGCTCTGTAGCAATTATGGCTTGCGCAGAATTATTAGGATTAAATAACGCCCAACGAACCGGCATATCAGGAAGATTTCCTTCAACCGATGTCCAAGTTGTTCCTCCATTAAGTGATTCCCACACACTGTTTGAACCGTAATTGGAATATGTTGCAATTAAATGATTGTCGTTACCATCTTCAATTGCTATGCACGAAACCGATCCTGTAGGCATTCCGGCCACAGCCAAATTTACAGCAGCCGGGGTAGTAGTATTTGCATTATCTGCTCTCACAATTCGTCCATTATTCAATCCAAAGAAAACACGATTAGACGTGTTAGCAGAAACACTCACATGCGTAACTCGACCACTGTTGAACGCAGCCACTGTAACTGTTGTAAACGCATTGTTAACGGGTGCGTTCAAAATAACATAATAGTTGCCGTTACCATTGCAGGCATATAAATTATTATTGAGATTATCGTAATCGGTTGGGTTTACAAATGAACCGGTGTTGTTACCGGTGAATCCTGCAAAAGAGGCGCCGCCATTTGTAGAACGGTAATAATTGTTGTACACATAAGAGGTAAACTGGTATTGAGGTTGATCTTGATCAATGTGTGTGAAACAACCATCGCCACCGGTGACTTCAATAGTTGAATTTATTCCCAGAGAACTGTATTGCTGAGATCCATTATCCTGCGCACCTGCAATGAACTGCGATGAATAAGCTGTGGGATTCATTGCACATGCATAAAACTGAGTCACATTATAATTTTCACTTTTTGTTATTATTGAAGGAATGGTTGCCGTTCCATTTGCCGTTCTGTAAATGCCACCATCATTACCAAAATAAATTACACTTGAATTACCGGGCTCAAAAGTAATAGCATGTTGGTCGGCATGTACTTCCTGAAATCCAAATCCGCCATACCAATGAGAGATCTGTTGCCAGGTATTTCCTCCGTTAATGGTCTTGAACAAATCAACACCTCCAACAAAAAGAATGTTGGCATTATTCGGATCAACGGTACCAATTAAATCGTACCAGCCTTGTCCGCGGGTAAAATCTGCTCCTATTCCACCATCGGCATCAACCGGATTTGATTTAACGGTCCAGTTGGTGCCTCCATCGGTTGATTGAAGTATTTGATAAATTCCGTTGGTAGCAGTGCTTTGTGTAAGAGCATATAGTACTGAAGCGTTAGAGGGTGCGCAGGCTAATTCAACTCTACTGAATCCTGTTGTAGCAAACCCATTTGAACCGGTGTTGAGTTTAGTCCAAGCCCCTGCATTTCCGGTTGCTGATTTATAAACACCGTCGGTAGTGAATATACCGATGCCGGCATATATGTTATTATCTGCACCAATTTCGATATCAGAAATACGATTATCAGAGGCGCCAACACCGGCACCTAAAACTTTTACCCATGTGGTACCAGCGTTAGTAGAACGAAAGAGTCCGTCGCGAGTGCCGGCATACACATCACCGGTAACGGGATGCACCACAATTTTTTGATTGTATTGAAAATTAGCATTCACTGTTGATGCTAATTGATTCCATGTTGCTCCACCATCGGTAGTTTTCCAAATGCCATCACCACGAATAGCATCGCCATTAAAATATCCTTCACCCGTTCCAAAATACATTGTTAGCGGAGAAACGGGATTAAATGCGATGGTAGTAATTGCAATGTTATTAAACAGATCATTCACCGGAATCCATGCGGGAGCGGCTGCAGTAATGTCGGTTGTTTTCCATAAGCCACCACCAACACCGGCAGACCAAACCATTTTTCGTGTTGCATCATTAGGGTCAACCATGATGGCTCTGGTACGACCGCCAACATTTTTTGGACCTCTTTCAATCCAGTTCATTCCCGGGATGGCACCTGCAACTCTATTATTCTGAGATTGATTTCTTAATTGTTCGGCATAAGCATAAGCTTGCAAAAGTCGTTCGCGGGGAACAGTGTTTGTAGTAAGATCTTTTGTTATTTCTATTTCCTGAAGTATTGCTAAATCGATCCGATCCTTAAGAGGGATGCGGCCTTTTTTTGTCATAGAAATTTTTTCTTTATGTGAAAGCCCAGAAATTTCAAATGAATTTTGAGTCAACCACTCGGCCCGAAAAAAATCAGTAAAAACCAACGTAACTCCCAGCAAAATTGCAGAAAACCACATCCAATTTTTAAAATACTTTTTTGCTGCCATTATTGTAAAACGTTCACGGTCAATACAAAGTTAGGAAATTAAAGAACAATAATTGCAATTAGGTCTACTGGGCTGGTAATCAGATACTTAAGGTGCTCGATGCAGAGGTTTTAAGTGGATTGAAAAATATTCTCTATATTTTTGGAAAACGATTTTTTTAAGTCACATATACGTTGTTGATCAAATATTCATTTCAAAAAAAATTAAATTATCACAAATAATATATTATTCGGTTTGGGTTGTTTTATTTAGATGCGGAAAATATTACGTTTAACAATTTAAATCCAAATCAATAAAAAATTACATGAAAAGTGTATTGGTTTCATTATTTATGTTAATCAATTACAATTTGAAAGCTCAGTTTATCACAGCAATTCAAGGTAATAATACCTTTAGCCTTTCTGTTGTTGGACGAGCCACAGGAAATGATATTTTAGAAAAGAGTGGCGATGTTTGGGAAGTTACCGTTTGGGATGATGTAAAATAAGAAATCCCGCATCGCTGCGGGATTTCTTCAAAGGGGGGAATTAAAACTTTAATACTTTAAATTCTGTTCGTCGATTTTCCTGGTGTTCGGCTTCGGAACATTTTACTCCGTTGGCACATCGGTTAATCAGCAATGTTTCGCCATAACCTTTACCGGTTATACGTTCTTTATTTATTTTGCCAACTTCAACAATATACTTAGCAGCCGACTTCGCACGTTTATCGGAAAGATCCCAGTTGTATGCATCGCTCGCACGACAATCGGTGTGAGAACTTAATTCTATTACAATAGTTGGATTATCTTTTAATAGCTGCACCAACTTATCCAATTCTTTAGCTGCATCGGGACGAATATTCCATTTAGCCAAATCGTAATAAATGTTATCAAGACGAATTGCTTTGTTTAGAACAATTTTTTCGAGCGGCATATCTTGCTTAATAATTCCTTCTTTCTTTCCAACAGTACTTACCACTTCGCTCTTCGAGAAATATCCTTCTTTGGATGCTTTGACACGGTAATTTTTATCTTGTTCCAAAGTGAAGAAATAATATCCATCAGGTCCGGTAGTCACTGTACCAAGTTCTTTATTTTCATTGTTCAATAAAACAACCGTTGATTTATCGAGTGGTGCTCCTGTTTCTTTATCAGACACAATTCCTTCTACACCAAACATTAATTTTTGCAGTTGGAAATCGACAACAATTTTACTCGCCTTGGTATTAACCGTTGAAACAGGTTTCGTTTCTTTCGAATATCCGGCCTTTTGTGCAAGCAGTGTATACTCTTTATTGTATTCCAATTCGAATTCGTAGGTACCATCAATTTTAGCAAGTGTTCTGCCAATTTCTTTTCCTTCACGATCTTTCAAAATAACATCAGCTCCTTCGATAGGCTTGCCTGTTTTTTTATCGGTTACGGTTCCTGCAACAACAATTTTCTTCAGTAATTCCAGAAAATAAACATCGTCATCACCTTTACCACCGGTTCTGTTAGAAGATAAATAACCTTTAGAGCCCTCTTTATCGAGAATCAAAGCGAAATCATCTTTATTGGTATTTACAGGGTAACCCATGTTGCGCGGGTCCTGCCATTTTCCATCTTTATAACTACTTTCGTAATTATCGAGCCCGCCTAAACCAACTTGTCCATCGGAAGAGAAATACAGTGTATTATCATCGTTTACAAATGGAAAAAGTTCATTCCCTTTAGTATTGATTTTATTTCCAAGGTTCATTGGAGCACTCCAACCGTCCTCTTGTTTATCAACATAAAAAATATCCATTCCTCCAAAACCACCGGGCATGTCAGATGAAAAATACAAACGCTTGCCATCTTTTGATAACCATGCGTGAGCAGTGTTGTATTTCTGACTGATAAAAGGAAGATCCGTTGGCTCCGACCATTTTCCATCTGCAAAATTTGAAGTAACTATTTTAAGTTTAACAACTTTATCGGTACGGTTCGACATTGAACTACTGTTCCTGGTGAGGTACATTTCATTTCCTTCTTTATTGAAGCAAACCGGACCATCATTGAATTTGCTTTGCAGTTCTTTCGAAAATAATTCGGGTGAGCGAAGATTTGCTTCTTTACCTTGTGCATAATATAAAGTAAGAAATGGGTTTCCTGTCCAGGTGTGCGTACGATCTTTGGCCATTGATTCGCGGGAAGAAACAAATACAATTCCTTCATGATAAAATACCGGTGAAAAATCGGCCTTATCAGAATTCACCATAATTTTTGAAACAATAGATTTTGCGCTGTCGCGGAAAAATTCATCTATCTTTCCAATTGCAGACAGTGAGTTTTGAGCACGTTCATCAGTAGTTGCTACCGCAGCATACTCTGAGAAGAATTTTTTTGCTTCTTCATATTTGGCATTATACATTAATGCCTGACCATAATAATATTTATCGATCGGTTTTACATCGGCCAGTTTCACCACCTTTGAATAATAGTGTTCCGATTTCTCAGAATTGTTGGTGAGGCGGTAGCAATCTGCAATGTTGCGAAGTGCAGTTGCATTATCCGGTTCCTTGGCTAGTACTTTATTATACTCTTCAATTGCTTCATGATAAGCAAATCCTTTATACAACTTATCTGCCTTTACAGCAGAACTGTTGTTTTGACTGAAGGCCGGCGTCACCCAAAGGAGAGTTGCCAGCAGGGCAAATACCGAAAAAATTCGTTTCATAATTGTCTTAATTTGAACGTAATTTGATTTTTGAGAAGTTATTTTGTTGAACTTTAATGACTTATGAAGCTTTAATCAAAGTCGTTTTTTGCAACAGGTTTTTAACTCAAAAGCAAACCAAAAGGTTACATTTCGACAAGCTCAATGCAGGCTTTTCGACAAGCTCAAAACGCCTCTTTCCAGTGCTTAGCAAGGTCGAGGGGAGCCAATTGAGGGGCTATTTCCCTCCGGAAATTTTAGATCCGTCAAATTTAATCTCTTCACCTGCCAGGTAGGTGGTGGTTAAAATAAGAGCACCGGTAACATCGTAAGACTTCCATTCGCCATCGGGAATGCCTGTTTTATAACGTCGTACTTCGCGGGTTTTGCCGTTGTCGTAATAATAGCGGTGTTCGCCATTTTCATTTCCGTCAAAGTATTCACCTTCAAAAGCCGGTTTGCCGTTTGAAAAATAACCTTTCCATTTTCCTGTTGGTTGTCCATCGAGATATTCACCTTCGGCGGTATAAGAATCACTAAAAAATTTCCATTGCCCGTCTCTTCTACCTTCAATATAATTACCTTCGGCAACAACAGCACCACTATCGCTGAATTCTTTCATGTAACCCTCTTCTTTACCTTTTTGGTAGGTTTCTTCACGAAGTAGTTTTCCGGAAGTAAAATACCATTTCCACTCACCATCGGGTTTGTTATCGATGTAGTTTCCTGTTTGCTCCAATTTTCCGGTTTCATAATAAAACTTCCAAAGACCTATTCTTTTTCCATCTTTAAATTCACCTTCTGATTTTATAGTACCATTAGAATACAAAAATTTCCAGGGCCCTTGATAGAGCATACTTTCATCTACAAGACCTTCGGCATAAACCTCGTCATTGCGAAACATTTTAGCTGTAGTAATTTTTCCTTCACGATTATACTCTCTGTAAACACCTTGCTTTTTACCATCAATTAAATTCACCGAAGATTTGGGTCGTCCGTTATTATGATAATCACGTTTAATTTCGAGTTTAACATTTTGTGATTTATCAACTACCAATTCACCATTCTTATAAACCTCCATTTTTTTCATGCTTCCATCGGCAGCATAATATTTAAATGGTCCATCCAATTTATCGTCGCGGTAATTAGCTTCAGTTTTATTTTTTTGATCGGGATAGAATTCTTTCCACACACCTTGTTTAAAATTAAATTTATCTATTCTATTAATTTTTTCATCCTTTAACAGATAACCATTTTTATAAGTATAAATTGAAATAATTCTACCATCTTCACCATAACCTTTACCCGTTCCATTTTCGGCTCCATTAACAAATGTTACTTCTTTAACCAAGGCACCGGTTTCGGAATAATATTTTGCTGCACCTTCTTTAATTCCATTGACAGCGGGTTCATCGGCACGTAAAATTCCATTGGCATAATATTCCTTCTGACTTCCGTTTTTATTTCCATCCGCGTAAGTATAGTCAGCAGAAATTTTTCCATCCTCATTAAAAAATTTCCATATTCCATCCAGCTTACCGCTGATTCTGTTTCCCTCTGATTTTAAATTGCCATTTTCAAAATAAGCTTTCCAGATGCCATCCGGTTTACCATTCACCAAATTACCTTCGCTACTAATATTTCCATTTGGGAAATAAAATTTATTGAACCCATTAGGATTTGTTTCTTCCGGCTTTTGAGCGAATGATACTAAAGATAGTAACAGAAAAATACTAATAAAGAGAAATTTAATTTTTTTCATAAACCTTTACTTGCCGATATTTCAAGCATTCTTTTAAGTGGTAATAAAGCTTTTGCTGCGAGGTGATTTGGGATAATTACTTCAGGAACTTCATACTTCATGCAGAGGTATAATTTTTCTAGAGTATTTAATTTCATATGCGGGCAATCGTTACAGGCACATGAATTTTCGGGAGGCGCCGGAATAAAAGTTTTACCGGGTGAAGCCAGTTCCATCTGATGAATGATTCCTGATTCGGTAACGACTATAAATTCTGCTGCATCATCATTGACAGTATAATTTAACAGAGCAGTAGTACTTCCAATAAAATCACTTTGCGCCAATACATGTTCCTCACATTCGGGATGAGCAATTATTTTTGCGTTAGGATGCTGCTTCTTTAACTTTTGAATTTTTTCGAGTGAAAAAATTTCGTGAACCATACAGGCACCATCCCATAAAACCATGCCTCTTCCCGTTTTCTTTACAATATAAGCACCCAGGTTTTTATCTGGAGCAAAAATTATCTTTTTACCGGCAGGTACCGACTCCACTATTTTTACAGCATTAGAAGAGGTACAAATGATATCACTGAGTGCTTTTATCTCAGCGGTGCAATTAATATAAGAAATCACCACATGGTCGGGGTGTAGTTCTTTGAAGGCTTTAAACTCATCGGGAGGGCACGAATCGGCTAACGAACAGCCGGCTCTAAGGTCGGGTAAGACCACTTTCTTATTGGGATTCAACAACTTAGCTGTTTCAGCCATAAAATGTACACCGGCAAAAACGATCATATCGGCGGTGGTTTTTTCAGCTTGCTGAGCCAGGCCTAAACTATCACCACGATAATCTGCTATGTCCTGAATATCAGAATCCTGGTAATAATGGGCAAGTATGACTGCATTTTTTTCTTTTTTAAGTTTTTCGATTTCCGCAAACAGGTCGAGTGCCGGATCAACCTCACGGTGCAAATATCCGCTTTTCATCGCTTCCTCAAAATTGCTTACTTCCATTATAATAATATATATTTTATTTATTTAAATTAAAATATGTTAATAATAGCCTGTTGATAATGTGTATAATTTAATGGTGAAATGATAGTATTGTTCAGTTATTAAACGTTATCAACAATATTAAACAGGTTATACTTTTTTAAATAATTGACTTACACTATTTACCATATTTATTAACAACAGCCATGGTATACAGATTGTTCATTAGTTTCTTATAAAAAGGGCCCATAAATGTTCATTTAATTGTGCAAACATTTTCATTGATTTGTGATGTTGTTAACAGCCTTCATATTGATTTTTTAATAAGGCCGAATAGATGTTGAATAAGCAAGGAAAAGATTCAAAAAGTTATCGCCATAAAATATAGTTTTGCACGAAAACCCTGTTGAAAACCCGCCTTGTTAATCCTTTATTTACCAGAACGTTCTATTTTACCCAAAGGTAGTTGTTAATAACACTAATATTGATGTTAATTAACTAAATTTACTAAAAAATTACCTGCTTAGGTGTTTCTGATCAACAGGTTAACTAAAAAACAGACTAAAATGATAACGAAAAGCATTGCAATAGGGTCCGACCATGCGGGATTCGAAACCAAGGAGTATATTAAAGAGTACCTCAAAAGTGTTTCGTCGGGTTTTGCTCTTATTGATGTGGGAACCTATTCTGCCGATTCGGTAGATTATCCAGATTTTGCTCATCAGGTGGCATTAAAAGTTGCCGACAAAGAAGTTGATTGCGGATTACTAATTTGCGGAAGCGGAAACGGTGTTTGCATCACCGCCAACAAGCATGCACATATTCGCGCAGCATTATGCTGGACCGTAGAACTCTCATCTCTTGCACGTAAACATAACGATGCTAACGTTCTGTGTATACCTGCTAGATTTGTTTCACATGAAACTGCATCTAATATGGTGGAAACCTTTATGAATACTGAGTTTGAAGGAGGACGACACTTGAAACGTGTGGAGAAAATCGAATTATAAATTAATTTAAAACAGAATAAATATTATTAAAGGAATACATATTTTTATGAATAGAAAAGCAATATTAAAACTAACTTTTATTTTGTGGGTGCTTTCTTACACTGTCGTTTTTTCTCAAGATTCGATTGGACTAAAATACAGTACTTACATTCAACCTGTAATCATTAAAAAACACCTGGCAGTATTGGCGTCTGATTCGCTCGAAGGTCGTGAAACGGCACAGCCGGGGATGGTAAAAGCAGCTCGTTATGTGGCTGAACAGTTTAAATTACTCGGAATTCCACCGGTTAACAACGGTTCCTATTTTCAAGAGTTTCCATTATTGGTTCAAACATCGTCCTCTATAAAAATTAAATCATCAGAAAAAGAGTATGTTCCGGGAGAAGATTATTTTGCAGTAGACGGCTCTCCAACATTTGTATATAACAGTAATGAAGTAATTTTTGCCGGGTTTGGTATCATAGATTCAGCATCAGGATGGAACGATTATGGATCTATTGATGTGACCGGCAAAACAGTTTTTATTTTAGAGGGAGAACCAACAGACAAGAAAGGAAATTCACTTATTTCAAAATCAAAAGTAAGCAGCTTCTGGAAAAATGACCGAAGAAAAAAGATAGAAATAGCCACTAAGAAAAAAGCAGCTGCAATATTTTTGGTGAATCAAGATTTCAAACAAACATTCGAACGCATGAGCAAAAGAAATCCTTTAGGAAAACTGTTGCTCGATGATGGGTCTTCCGATAAAAATATCCCTGTAATATATTTATCACCCGACATGGGAGAAAAATGGCTTTCTAAAGTAGGCTATTCAAAATCTGCCTATTCAAAAAAAATCAGCAAAAAGAAAAAACCAATTAGCGGTACATTTAATGAAACGCTAACAATTACCGGAGCTGCACAAAAAACATCTTGTAGAAATGTACTTGGTTTTGTAGAAGGTACATCATTAAAGGAAGAGGTAATTATTGTCACAGCTCATTTGGATCACTTAGGAATGCATGATGGTGAAATTTATTATGGTGCAGATGATGATGGTTCCGGTTGCGCTTCAATAATTAATATGGCAGAAGCATTAATGAAAGCCAAAAATGAAGGAAATGGACCCAAGCGAAGTGTTTTATTTATGACTTTTTCGGGTGAAGAAAAGGGGTTGTATGGTTCAGAATACTATACGAACAATCCGATTTTCCCACTTAAAAATACAGTTGCCAATTTGAATATCGACATGATTGGAAGACTCGATACGATTCAACGAAATACTACGGAATACACTTACATTATTGGTTCCGATAAACTTAGTAAAGGACTTCATGAAGTAAACGAAATCGCAAACAAATTTTGTTGTAACTTACAACTTGATTATAAATACAACGATCCTTCTGATAGATTAAAATTATATTACCGGTCGGACCATTATAATTTTGCGAAAAATAATATTCCGGTAATATTTTATTTTACCGGTCTTCATCCCGATTACCACAAACCAACCGATACAATTGATAAAATAGATTTTGATAAGACTGCAAAAATTGCTAAACTTGTTTTTAATACTGCCTGGGAATTGGCCAACAGGAAAGAAAGAATTGTTGTTGATGTTATTAATGATTTCAAATAGGCGCAAACTCAATAAACATGAAAAAATGCATAGGTATTTTACTGCTGATGAGCATCGTGTTTATTTTGCCGGTTTCTTTCACTAGTCTGCATCTTAGCAAAATGAAAATAAAGCGAGAGGTAAAGTGGAGAATGATCGCGGGCTTGGAGAATTCGGAATTGGTGGAGTTAAAATTTTCCAAAAAGCAACTTGCAAATGAAGTTAGATGGGAGCATTTAAAAGAATTTGAATTTCGTGGACAGATGTATGATATTGTTTCAGAAACTATTTCGGGAGATACAACGCTGTTTATTTGCTGGTGGGATCACGATGAAACGGCATTAAATATACAACTAAAATCTCTGGTGCAGTTAGCAATTGGTCAGAGGCAACCTAACCAAAATGGAAATCAGCAAAATCAATTGCGATTATTTATGTCCACACTTTTTTATTCAAGTCCTCTGGAATGGAAAGTGTTTTTTTCGTTGGGAAGTAGTGTTAAAATTGAATCGGGTTATTTTCAATGGACCGATGCGCACGCATCCGAACCATCACCACCACCGGAATTCGTTTGATTAAAATTTATTAGCAGTTTTATTTTCGGGATTTTATGTTCCGAAACAGGTTGCATTTTATTTAAATCAAACATATATGAGAATTTTGATCATGTTGTTTTTAGCTGTTTGCTGTTCCTACGGCAGCTATTCACAAGTACTTACAGTTTATGATAATTTGTTGGGCCAGCCATTGGAGCTGGCAACCATATCGAGTGAAAGTCCCCGGGTTTTTGCAGTTACTAATGTTCGCGGACAAGTAAATATTTCTGATTTCAAGGGATCTGAAAAAATTGAAATTAGGTTAATAGGATTTAAAACTTTACAACAGAGTTATGTGGATATAGAAAATACTCAATTTATTATCAGAATGGATAAAGCGGAGTTTTCTTTAGATGATGTAGTTATAAGTGCAACAAAATGGAATCAATCAAAAAAGGATATTCCATCTAAAATAACATCCATCACACCAAAATCAGTTGAATTGCAAAATCCTCAAACTGCCGCTGATTTATTAGGAACTTCGGGAGAAGTTTATATTCAGAAAAGTCAGCAGGGTGGTGGCAGCCCAATGATACGTGGATTTGCTACTAACAGATTACTAATAACTATTGATGGAATAAGGATGAATACGGCCATTTTTAGAAGTGGAAATGTTCAAAATGTAATTTCATTGGATCCTTATGCAACCGAAAACACAGAAATTTTTTTCGGGCCCGGTTCCATTATTTATGGTAGTGATGCTATTGGTGGTGTGATGAGTTTTCAAACTCTTACTCCACAACTGTCGGCTACAGATACCATATTGGTTACCGGAAAAGCAGCAACCCGACTCTCATCCGCAAACAGCGAAAACACATTCCATTTTGACATAGGTGTAGGTGGAAAAAAGTGGGCATCTGTATCGAGTTTTACCTTTAGTGATTATGATGATTTGAAAATGGGTAGTCATGGGCCGGAGGAATATCTTCGTCCTATTTATTCACAGCGTCAAGACAGTATAGATGTAGCAATTACAAATGACGATCGGCAAGTGCAGGTTCCTACTGCATATAGTCAAACGAACTTTATGCAAAAATTTCGATTCAAACCAAACAACAAATGGGATTTTCAATATGGATTTCATTATTCTACAACCGGTGATTACGATCGTTACGACCGATTGATTAGGTACCGAAATGGATTGCCAAGAAGTGCCGAATGGTATTATGGTCCTCAGGTTTGGATGATGAATAATTTATTGATTTCACACACCGGTAACTATTTGCTTTTTGATGACATGAACATTCGGGTAGCGCAACAGTTATTTAAGGAATCGCGACACGATAGAGGTTTTAATGATGATATACTGTATAACCGCGAGGAAAAGGTGGATGCCTTGTCATTGAATTTGGATTTTGTAAAGCGTGTTGGTAGCAACACAAAAATATTTTACGGAGCCGAAATAGTTAATAATGATGTGGAGTCGACCGGAACCGATGAATATATTACAAGCGGGGAATCGGAAACAGGGCCATCGCGTTATCCACAATCCACATGGTCGTCTTATGCTGCTTATCTTTCGTTGGAGCATCACTTCACGCAAAAAATTATGATATCAGGAGGAGTGCGATACAATCAATATTTAATAGATGCTGATTTTTCGAACAACTTGCCATTTTATCCCTTACCTGTGAGCACTGTTAAAATTAACGATGGCGCATTCACAGGAAGCTTGGGTTTGGTATTTAATCCAACAGAAAAATGGTCGATTAATGTAAATGCATCCACCGGTTTTCGTGCACCTAATGTAGATGATTTAGGAAAGATATTTGATTCCGAAGCCGGCTCGGCGGTTGTTCCAAATCCCGATCTCGAAGCAGAATATGCATACAATGCAGAAGTTGGTTTATCAAAAATTTTTGGTGATTTCGTAAAATTCGAACTTGCCGGATATTACACACTTTTGGAAAATGCAATGGTGCGGCGTGATTATACGCTCAATGGCGAAGACAGTATTATTTATGATGGTGAACTAAGTCAGGTGCAAGCTATTCAGAATGCAGCAACTGCAACTGTTTATGGTGTTGAAGCAGGTGTTGAAATTAAATTGCCTGCAGGTTTTAGTTTTGGCAGTCAGTTTAACTATCAAATAGGAGAAGAAGAACTTGATGATGGTACAACAAGTCCCTCCCGACATGCCGCACCCTGGTTTGGTATTTCACGATTTACCTACACACAAAACAAATTAACCTTGGAACTTAATACTTTTTATAGCGGAGAAAAAAGTTATGATGATTTGGCTGAAGAGGAAAAGGGCAAGCCTGAAATTTATGCGATTGATAATAACGGCGATCCCTACTCTCCCGCATGGTATACATTAAATTTTAAAGTTATGTATAAGTTTTCGGAGTGGGTTTCGATGAGTGGCGGTATTGAAAATATCACCGATCAGCGGTATCGACCTTATAGTTCAGGATTAGCAGGAGCGGGAAGGAATTTGGTATTTGCAGTAAAGGCGAATTTTTAGGAAAAAGGGCGGGTGGAAAGGAGTTAGTGTGGCGAGTGAAAAAGGGTTAGTGTCGGGGCGAGTGAGCCTGCCTGTAGCGAAACTAACACACTCGCCTTACTCTCAATACTACCCCTCTCGCCCTTTAAGCCCGCCCTTAATTAAAATGCTTACATTTAGCTTTTAGAATTTTAGTAAAAATAAAATACCGGTTTGCTGATGAAAAAAATGGCTGTATTGATATTGTTGTTAATTTTTGTTCACCCGGCTTTTGCACAAAACACGTGGTTAGCCAGGACTTCTTTTGCAGGTATACAACGCGATGATGCGGTAGGATTTTCGATTGGATCCAATGGATATTTGGGCACCGGTATGGATGTAGGGTTTCAGTTACAAAAAGATTTTTGGAAGTACGATACGGCAAACGATTTGTGGACTCAGGTGGCAGATTTTGGTGGAACGCCACGGCAATATTGTGTTGCATTTTCATGCAATGGAAAAGGTTATGTGCTAACCGGAATCGATAACAGTAGTCTGTTTAAGAATGATATTTGGGAATATGACGAAGTAGCAAATACATGGTTAATGAAATCGCCTTTGCCAGCATTGGGCAGGTCGGGAGCAGTGGGTTTTGCAATTGATGATTTCGGATATTTGGGAACAGGATTCGATGGAACAAATTATTTCAATGATTTTTGGAGATATGATCCTGTTACGGACAGTTGGTTGCAACTGCCTAATTTTTTGGGAACACCACGTTATGTGGCTGCTGCATTTGCTGTGGGAGGAAGAGGATATGTTGGAACAGGTAAGTCGGCAGGAAATAATTTGCTTAACGACATTTTTGAATTTGATCCTATAGGAAATAATTGGGTACAGAAGCCGGATTTTCCCGGTACACCGCGATTTTCGGCTGAGGGATTTTCGTTATATCAGTTTGGATACATTGGAACCGGGTTGGATGTTAACGGAAATTATTGCAACGATTTTTATGCTTATAATTATTTTGATGGCAACTGGATAATTGCAGCAGCACTTCCCTCTACATTGCGCAAAGGAGCCGCTTCATTTACAGTAATAAACAAAGTTTATTTTGGAACAGGAATTGATACAAATAATATACGCCTAAACGATTGGTGGGAATACACATCTATGGTGGGAAACGAAGAAATTTCAGAGGCGATACAACTAAGTGTTTTTCCAAATCCCACAAATGGGGTTATTCAAGTGACTTGTAAAACCATCATAGATAAAATTTCCATTTATGATAGAACAGGAAAAGAGGTTTTAGTGCAAGCAATAAATTCCTATTCCTCGATAATTGATTTAGAAAATCGACCTTCAGGATTGTATTTTTACGGAATTCAAATTTCTAATAATGAATATTTTGGAAAAGTAATTATGCAATAATTAGTTTCTTATTAAATATATTCACAAATAAAATCATTTGCTGATATGAAAAAGCTATTATATAAAAAGTCATTTTTGGCTATGTCTATCCTATTGCTATTCTGGAATTCATTGAGTGGTCAAAATCTGGTTTTAAATTCGGGTTTCGAGAGTTTCGTAACGTGTCCGAGTTTCGGACAGTTCAGCAATTTGTATATCAGCAATTGGAACAAACCAACAATCGCCAGTTCCGATTATTACCATTACAACTGTGCAGGAATACATCCAACTGTTCAGGCTCCCAGGACAGGAGAGGCTTATGCAGGGATCATCGCTTATAATTTCGGAACCGAATACCGTGAATATGTTACCGGTACACTTTCATCACCTTTGATAGCAGGGCAAACTTACAATGTTGAATTTTATGTGAGCCTAAACGACGGATATATTCAAGCAATTACAGAGCTGGGGGCATACTTGAGTGCATCAGCTCCCGGGCCATTTTCAAATGTATTACACATCAATGTAATTCCTCAAATTGAAAACACTGCCGGTTCCATTACAGATACATCAGTATGGAAAAAAATCAGTGGCCAATTTGTAGCAGCGGGAGGTGAACAGTACATAACGATTGGAAATTTTCACAACGATACCACAACCACCATTACACAACCCGGTTCTACAGGATCTTATGGGGCCTATTATTTTGTGGATGATGTATCGGTGGAATTAGATTCTACAACATCACTTTCTTCTTTAATGAATGATGACGAACCTGAGATGTTCCTCTCACAGGATAATGTTCTTGTAATTCAAATACCTAATTCAAATGAAGTTAATTCCCCAACTATACTGAAAGGCTATGACATAAAGGGAAGTTTGGTAATGGTGGAAGAGTTAAAACAAAATGATACCAATATAAAATTGAATCATCTGAAAAGTGAAATGTATGTTTTTTCAATTATCTGTCCCTCAGGTAAAATTTGGTCCAAACGAATTGTTAAGTTAGATTAAATTATGATATTCATTATTTTTCAGCATTTGTGGTAGTTAAACATGACAAAAGTCATCCTTTTGAGTGATCAACTTCATTAGGCTATTCAATTCTAATTAGTTACTTTGCTTTTGGAGTTTTAAGTTAATACTTATAAGCAGTATTTAAAAATTCACGCTAAAAATGAATTAAAATGAACTATTGCAAGCCATTCAATCAGATAAAAATAAGTGATTTACCTAACGTAGGAGGAAAGAACGCTTCTCTCGGGGAGATGATATTTTCATTGTCTTCGATAGGAATCGCTATTCCTGACGGATTTGCACTAACCGCTGATGCCTACAGATTATTTCTGGTTAAAAACAATCTTAATAATAAACTCGCATCAGTTCTTGATAAACTTGATGTAAACGAATTAACCAATCTCGCCGAGACGGGTAAAAAGTGCAGAATGTTAATTGAAGGAGGCTCAATTCCTGAAGAGATAAAAAATGAAGTTCTGCAGTACTATGAAAAATTATCCGGAGATAACAACGAAACTGTTGCGGTGAGAAGTAGTGCCACGGCCGAGGATTTACCTACGGCCAGTTTTGCCGGACAGCATGATTCTTTTCTAAATGTTTCTGGTAGAGAGAAGGTGCTGGAAGCAGTAAAAAAATGTTATGTTTCATTATTTAATGATCGTGCCATTAAGTACCGCATCGACAATAATTTTGATCATATGCAGGTAGCGCTCTCGGTAGGAATACAACGTATGGTTAGGTCCGATAAAGGTAGTGCAGGTGTTGCTTTTACCGTTGACCCTGAAACAGGATTCAAAAATGTTATTTATCTGACATCCGCCTGGGGTCTCGGTGAAAATGTTGTGCAGGGTGCCGTTACACCGGATGAATTTTATATGTTCAAACCATCTGTTGAAAAAGGTGTAAAAAGTATTATACGACACAAACTTGGAGCAAAAGAAAACATGATGATTTTTTCGGAGGGCACCGAACGACCAATTCAGAATGTTATGGTTCCGGTAGAAAAGCGAGGGATATTTTCATTAAATGATAATGATGCCGAACAAATTGGAAGGTGGTGTTATTCTATAGAAAAACATTATAAACAATCAATGGATATTGAATGGGCAAAGGATGGTATTACCGGGGAACTTTTTATTTTACAGGCCCGGCCGGAAACAGTGCACTCACAAAAAGATAAAATTGTAATCAAGGAATATAAATTGCTATCTGATGCAAAGCCATTGTGCAAAGGTAAATCTGTTGGACGTTCCATTGCCTCAGGAAGAGTTACCATTGTTAAAACACTTGCCGACGCTCCCAAAGTACACGATGGAGACATTATAGTTGCTGATATTACCAATCCCGATTGGAACTCTCTCCTGCGGAAAGCCGTTAGCATAGTCACCAATAAAGGAGGAAGAACAAGTCATGCATCTATTGTTGCGAGAGAACTTGGAATACATGCTGTTGTTGGTACTATGGATGCTACCGAAAAACTGCACGATGGTCAGATGATCACTGTATCATGCATTGAAGGTGATGAAGGTAGAGTTTACGAGGGAGAATTAGAATGGGAAGAAAAGGAAATACATTTTGACGATAAAATTCCTATAAAAACGAAGCCCATGTTCATCCTTGCCGACCCGGACAAAGCATTCCGGCTTTCCTTTTATCCTAATGAAGGTGTCGGCCTTTTAAGAATGGAATTCATTATTGCGAACACCATTCGTATTCATCCCATGGCTTTGGTAAAATACAATGAGCTTGCCGATAGTAATGATAAAAAGGCCATTGATGCCATTACATTGCATTATGACGATAAACGAAAATATTTTATCGAAAAATTATCGGAATCGGTTGCTATGGTTGCAGCAGCTTTTTATCCCAAAGAAGTTATTGTAAGAATGAGTGATTTCAAGACCAATGAATATTCGCAGTTGATAGGTGGCAAGAGTTATGAACCGGAAGAAGAAAATCCCATGCTTGGTTTCAGAGGAGCCTCTCGTTATTATAATGATCGTTACCGCGAAGGTTTTGGTCTTGAGTGTGAAGCTATCAGGGTGGTAAGAGATGAAATGGGATTAACCAATGTGAAAGTAATGATTCCTTTTTGCAGAACGGTTGAAGAGGGTAAAAAGGTGATTGAAACCATGAGGCGGTTTGGGATGGAGAAAGGGAAAAACAAGCTGGAAATTTATGTAATGGCTGAAATTCCAAGCAATGTAATACTGGCTGACGAGTTTGCTGAAATCTTTGATGGATTTTCAATTGGTTCCAACGACCTCACACAACTTACTCTTGGAATCGACCGTGATTCAGCAATTATAAGCGGGCTCTTTGATGAAAATAACCGGGCAGTAAAGGAAATGTTGACACGAGTGATACAAGCAGCAAAAAAATCAGGAACAAAAATCGGATTATGCGGACAAGCACCTAGTGACTATCCCGAATTTGCTCAGTTTCTGGTGGAGCTGGGTATTGATAGTATTTCATTTAATCCGGATGCTTTGCTTAAAGGAATTGAGAATATAAGATCTGCCGAAGAATTAATCCGTAAAAGTAAAATTCAAGAAACAACTTTATAAACCACTAATTAAGACAATAGGTTAAAAATAATTTAATATGAATTTACCAGATATCCCAAAAGAAGTGCCGATAACTCCATCCACTCCTGAAATAAGACCTGATATATATATTCCGATACCCAAAATCGAACCCGAGCACCCTATAAAAATAGTACCTGTTGAGGAACCCGGGAAAGACTCTCCACCGGAAGTTGAACCTGAAAAAAGATAAAAAGTAATTCCAAGTAATTTGGTTCTTTTGAAAGGAGCCTTCCGGAAAATCTGGCGAATATGTCTTTAAAGAAACTGCCATCGTTGAGGCGGTGGAAGCGGAATGGGTTTTTTAAAGAAGTATAATTTAGAAAGAATCTAACATTTAGTAACAAAAAGAAATAAGTACTTCTAAGTAACTTAACTTATGTAAATATCATTGTCTTTTTTCCGCTCCTTAAGTTCTGGTGCAATTACATATTACATCATTTATAAAAAGTGAACTATTAAAAAGAAAGGGATAGAATGAAAATTATATTGTTTATATTGCACTACTCTTGGTTATATAACAGATGTTTTTCATTTAAACCAACTTAATATTAGAAGTATGATAAAGGAAATGGGAGAGTTACGATGAATGAAACATTCCATTTTGTTTATATACCCGAAAAATTTGAATTCGTATATTTACCTGTATTCATGTCATGCAGATATGTATTAAGCATTTCTTTTATCAATTAGGTTTCCTATGAAATGGTTTTCTTTTGATATAGCTAAAACCTTTGAACAGGCACAAACATCAGGTAATGGATTGTCTTCAACAGAGGCTAAAAAGAGATTATCACAATACGGGCAAAATGCACTGTTAGAAAAGAAAAAAGTCCCTGCCTGGAAACTTTTCTTAAACCAGTTCAATAATTTCATGATACTGGTGCTGATGGCAGCAGCTATTATTTCCGGTTTTGTTGGTGACCTCACCGATACCATAATTATTCTGATAATAGTTTTATTGAATGCCACAGTTGGATTTGTGCAGGAATATCGTGCTGAAAAGGCGATGGAGGCATTAAAAAAAATGGCAGCACTTCAAGCCCTGGTTAACCGTGATAGCAAGCCTGTTTTGCTTCCTTCTTCAGAACTGGTTCCGGGTGATGTTGTGTTCCTTGAAGCCGGAAATTCTATTCCTGCTGATGTGCGATTGATCGAAACACATAGCATTCGAATAAATGAATCGGCCCTTACCGGTGAATCGGTTGGTTCAGATAAGATTTCAGATAAAATTGATGATTTGTCGGCATCACTTGGTGATCGTATCAACATGGCATACAAGGGAACCACGGTTACTAATGGCCGGGGAAAAGGAGTGGTAGTGGCAACAGGGATGGAAACTGAGATCGGGAAGATTGCCAAATTACTTCAGGCAGAAAGTAACGATACACCACTCCAGAAGCGGATGGCCGACTTCAGTAAAAAACTATCCTATATCATTCTGCTTATATGTTTAATTCTTTTCGGAGTTGGTTTATTGAAAGGCGAAGATACCATGGACATGTTGTTGATCGCTATCAGTCTGGCGGTAGCTGCAATACCGGAAGCCTTGCCGGCGCTTATTACCATTGCACTGGCACAGGGAGCCAGCCGGTTGGTAAAGCAAAATGTTTTGATTAGAAAGTTGCCGGCAGTTGAAACTCTTGGTTCTGTAACTTACATATGTTCCGATAAAACCGGCACTCTTACCCTCAATCAAATGAAGGTGATGGAGGTTTTGGATGCGGCGGAGTCAATGATGTTGTTTCAAAAGGTATCGCCATTACTGACAGCCATGTCGCTTAATCATGATGTTAAAATTGAAACAGAATCGGGAGTATTGGGAGATCCAACTGAAATTGCGCTTGTAGAATTTGCAAGAAAAAAAATTTCTAAGGAAGTGTTTTCGGAATTAGTAACAAAATATCCTCGTGTTGCAGAACTTCCGTTCGACTCCAATCGCAAATGCATGACAACCATTCATGCGTATAATGATCGCTTTCTTGTTTTAGTAAAGGGAGCCACCGAAGCCATTACTTCAATTCTTGAATCTTCAAAAGAGGTTGATAAAATTATAACAAAAGCAGAGAATTGGGCAACTAACGGCTTGCGAGTAATGGCTTTTGGGTATACAATTATCGATCGGTTACCTGAAACTATTTCTGTGAAAACAATAGAAAACAATTTACTTTTTGCGGGTTTGGCAGGAATGATGGATCCGGCAAGAGATGAAGCAAAGCAAGCCATTCAGGATTGTCAATCAGCCGGAATTATACCGGTGATGATTACAGGCGATCATCCTGCTACAGCAGCAGCCATAGCCAGAAAATTAGGAATTTTAAAGGAACATGAACAGGTTGTTTCAGGTCGTGAACTAATGGAAATGTCTCCTGAAATACTCAACGATCGTGTAGAGAATATAAGGGTGTACGCAAGAGTTTCTCCTGAGCAAAAGCTTACAATAGTTAAAGCCCTGCAGCAAAAAAACCATTTTGTTGCCATGACAGGTGATGGAGTTAACGATGCACCATCTTTGAAAGCCGCCGACATTGGAGTGGCTATGGGTATTACCGGGACGGATGTAAGCAAAGAGGCTTCTCACATGATTTTGCTTGATGATAATTTTGCAACTATTGTAAAGGCAGTAAAGGAGGGCCGAAGAATTTATGATAACATTCGCAAATTCGTTAAATACATACTCACTTGTAATATAGCCGAAATATTAACCATTTTTATAGCACCATTTTTAGGTTTGCCAATGCCTTTATTGCCTATACATATTTTGTGGATCAATTTAGTTACGGATGGGTTACCCGGATTGGCTCTCGCCGGAGAAAAGGCAGAAAAGGATATTATGAAACGCCCTCCCCGCAGAACGGATGAAAGTTTATTTGCAGGAGGCATTAGCTATCACATTGTATGGGTTGGAATACTTATGGCCGGAATTACTATAGGAATACAGGCTTTGGCATTGGAGCAAGAGTATCACTGGCAAACGATGGTTTTTACAGTGTTGTCACTATCCCAACTGGGTCATGTATTTGCAATTCGCAGTGAAAGAGAATTTTTGTATCAGCAGGGAATTTTCTCTAATGTGCGATTATTCGGCTCAGTCCTGTTTACATTTATTTTACAACTCACCGTTGTTTATCTTCCTGCTGCCAATGAAATTTTTAAAACACAACCGCTAACATTTGAAGAGCTGGCAATTTGTTTAGCAGCTTCTGCTGTGGTTTTTCATGCTGTTGAACTAGAGAAATGGATAAAAAGTAAGAGGACCGGGGAGATGCATTAAAACTCTTTTTGAAGCACTTCTTTTACTGCAATTTTCAGTTTTGGAAAGATCGGATACAATTGTTTCCCACACAATTTTCATACTTATTCCAAAATATTCAGGTGCAATATAATTTCTAAACCCCCTAACAAGATGCCAAGGATATGGATATTTTATCAGCTTATCATTTTCGATAAATAATATAGCTTCCCCAATGATGATAAATTGATAAAGCTCAGCATCAATTAACATTGGGTTTGTTAAGAATGCTAATTCATCTATATCTAGGGTATGATCTTAGATTCTATTTATTGCATCAATAATATGTCTTACGCGGTCTTTTTCGTTTGGTATCATTTTTTAATTATTAATTTTAAATCCTGTTCAACATTTTTTTCGGCAACATCTTTAATAAATCCTTTTTCTACTACATCAACTTTACGATCAAAATATTGACTCAATTGAAATTGAAGTTCGAGCATATCCATCATAGAGAATTTAATATTAGGAAACAGTTCAATCATCACATCAATATCACTATTTTCATGAGCCTCACCTC
>Ga0105046_10002380_pt1 | contig 29698 bp, 31 predicted proteins | sample MAT03_FD_78385 | JGI IMG/M metagenome (GOLD analysis project Ga0105046, IMG submission 78385) | Freshwater microbial communities from Lake Fryxell liftoff mats and glacier meltwater in Antarctica - MAT-03 (megahit assembly) | ecosystem: Environmental > Aquatic > Freshwater > Ice > Liftoff... | reverse complement strand
TGGGGTGTGGTGAGGGAGGCGGGGGGCGGGCTCAGGCGCGCTCAGGTGCGCTCAGGCGGGATCAAGCCTGAGGGACGATCAGCTTCAGGCCCTTGAAGTAGTCACGGTAGAAGCCCGCGTCGCGGGTGATCAGGCCCTGGCATTGCAGCAGCGCGTGCGCGCCGATCAGGAAGTCGGGCACGGTGCGCTCGCGGCGCCCGCCGCGCTGGCGGTAGCGGCGCTGCATCTCGCCGGCGCGCAGCGACGCGCGCGACTCAGTGGCCAGGTAGCGGATGCCGGCCTCCTCGATGTCTTGCAGCACGTCGCTGCCGCGCCGCAGCGCAGCGCACAGCTCGGCCAGCACGATGTCGCTGACCACCACCGGCCCGCCATGCAGCGCGGTGCGCAGGGCCGTGGCCGCCGCGTCGGCTGCCGCGTCGGTGCCGTCGAAGAGGTCGATCAAGGTCGAGGAGTCGACGGCAATCACGGCGCCTGGTCGTCGTCGGGCGGCGGATAGGGGTCGCCGGGCGCGCGGCCGCGGATGTCGCGCATCGCCTCGTCGGTGCTGGCATAGCCGTCGAGCTTGTAGCGCCCGCGCAGGCGCGAGAGGGCGTCGCCCACATCCTTGCGCAGCACGATGCGCCCGCCTTCGAGTTCGACTTTCAGCTTGCTGCCCTTGGTCAGCCCGAGCGCATCGCGCACGGCTTTGGGCAAGGTGATCTGGCCGCGTTCGGCGACAGTGGCTTCCATCGGGCGTACTCCGGTATGGTGGTCGTCGGCTGGAGATAGTATGCATCGATCATACATACTTTCTGATGCATGGAACGGCCGGCCGCCCGGGCCGTCAGTGTCCGGTGAAGCGCGGTGGGCGACGTTCCGCGTACGCGGCCAGGCCCTCGCGCAGATCGGCGCTGGCGGCGCAGCGGGCCTCGCGATCGTTCATGGCCTGCGGGTCGGCCCGGCCGCCGGCGATCTCGTCGAGCGAGGCCTTCATCGCGCGCACGGCCAGCGGCGCGTTGCTGCTGAGGGCCAGCGTCAGCGCATCGATCTCGGCGTCCAGCCCGTGTGGCTCGACCAGCCGGTCCAGCCAGCCCAGACGCAGCAATTCCGCCGCTGGCACCGCCTCGGCGAGCAGGAACAGCCGCTTGGCGGTGGACGGCCCGAGCCGCTCGACCGCGCGCTGCAGCCCGCTGGCGTAGTAGTGCAGACCCAGGCGCGCGGCCGGCATGCGCAGCTCCATGCCGTGCACGCCGACGCGGAAGTCGCAGGCCAGCGCGAGGTCGGTGGCGCCGCCGTACACGCTGCCGTTGAGGCGCGCGATGGTCGGCATCGGCAGCGCCTGCAGCGCCTGCACCGCGCGCTCGAAAAGCTTGGGGTCGTCGCGCGCCGCTGCTGCGCCCTCGACCAGTTCGCCCAGGTGGAAGCCGCTGCTGAATGTGCGTCCGCTGCCGGTGATGACCAGCGCACGCACGGCCGGGTCGGATTGCAGCGCGGCGAAGTGCGCCATCAGCGCATGCAGGTCTTCGCGGTGCAGCCGGTTCAGGTGCGATGCCCGGTCCAGCGTGATGCGCGCGACACCGTCGCCATGCGGGCGGTTCAGGTTCAGCCGGGGTGGGCCGCTCACCGCGTCAACACCGCGTCAGGCACCGCGTCAGGCACCGGCACCGCCGCCCGCTGCTGCTCGAGCCAGCCGAGCTTGCCGGCATAGCGGTCGCGCTCGACGCTGTTGCCACTGCGCTGCATGGCCATCGACAGCGCGCTGCCGGCTTGCGCCGGCTCGCCCATGCGCAACAGCGTCATCGCCAGCCCGTGGTGCGCTTCGGGCTGATAGGGCGCGCGGGCGATCTCGCGCTCGAACAGCGCGCGTGCTGCGGCGAGCTCGCCGCGGGCCAGTGCCTGCGTGCCCAGATCGTGAAAGTGATACGGCGGGTGGGGTTCGATCCGCGCCAGCCGCGCGCGCAGGGCGGCGGCTTCGTCGGCACGACCCAGCGCCTGCAGCGTGAGCACGCCGTTGACCAGCGCGACGCGGTTGTGGGCTTCGGCCTGCAGCACGGCGGCGAACACCGGTTCGGCCAGCGCGGCATCACCGTGCCGCAGGTAGACCACACCCAGCGTGTTGAGGGCCGGCAGGAAGGCGGGCTGTGCGGCAGTGGCACCGCGTGCCCACCAGTAGGCGTCGTCCACGGCGCCCTGGCGCAGCGACTCGGCGGCGCGGTTGTTCATGTACATGGCCACCACGGTGGCCTCGCTGATGAGCTGGGTGCGCAGGCCGCGCAGGTCTTCTGGCGGCAGGAAGTCGATCGTCAGCGTGCTCATGTCGCCGCCGCGGCGGTCGTCAACGAAGCGACGGCCCAACGTGACGTTGACATGCCCGCTGCCGATGGTCAGCCCGCCGCTGCGGCTGAAGGTCTCCTCGACCCAGGCACTCTGGTAGCTGACCTCCAGGTCCATCGCCTTGGCGAAGGCGGCGGTCAGCAGCACCAATGACAGACAGTTGCCGGCGCGCGCTTCGAAGGCCTCGGCGGCGGTGCGCGTTCGCGCGCCGTCGTACTCGAGCTGCAGCCCGCCTTCGCGCACCAGGGCATCCACCAGCCCGCGCTGACGGCCCTTGAACCGCACCTGCGAGGCGATCGGGCCTGCCAGGTGCTGCTGCATCGCGGGGCTGAGCGCGAACACGTCGTCGGCCGTGATGCGCTGCGTGGGCGCGGCAAAGCGGGTATCGGCCCACAGCGCAGACGCCAAGGCAACCCCTGGCGCCGGCGGCGTCGCGCAGGCCCCGAGCAGCAGCAGGGCCAGCACCGCGGTGGTGGTGCGCAGACCTCGGGCGCACAGACCTTTGGTGCGCTGGCCAGTCGGGTCGGGCAGCAGCGTTCCCCCGGACGAGCTTGTCGCCGCGACGCCATGCCGATGGGTTTCAGCCATGACTTCGGCCATGACTTCAGCCATGGCGCGCGGCGAAGTCCTTCATGTAGTCCACCAGCGCCTGCACACCGGCCAGCGGCATCGCGTTGTAGATCGACGCGCGCATGCCGCCCACCACGCGGTGGCCCTTGAGCTGCACCATGCCGCGGGCCTCGGCGCCTTGCAGGAAGGTGGCGTCGAGCCGGGCGTCGGGCAGCCAGAAGGGCACGTTCATCAGCGAGCGCGCGTCGTGTGCCACCGGGCTGCGGTAGAAGCTCTGGCCGTCCAGGTGGTCGTAGAGCAGCGCGGCCTTGACGCGGTTGAGCTCGGCCATCGCCGGCAGGCCACCCAGCGCCTCGAGCCAGGCGAAGACCAGCCCGGCGATGTAGATGGCGTAGGTGGGCGGCGTGTTCAGCATCGAGCCGGCCTCCGCCTGCAGCGTGTAGTTGAAGGCCGAGGGCGTGATCGGCAGCGCATGGCCCAGCAGGTCGGGGCGCACGATGACGATCGTCAACCCCGACGGGCCGATGTTCTTCTGCGCGCCGGCGTAGATCAGGCCGTAGCGCGCCACGTCGAGCGGGCGCGACAGGATGTCGCTCGACATGTCGGCCACCAGCGGCACCTCGCCCACCTCGGGTGTGAAGTGGTACTGCACCCCGCCGATGGTCTCGTTGCTGCAGATGTGCAGGTAAGCGGCGTCGGGGTCGAGCTGCCAGGTCTCGCGCGCCGGCACCGCGGTATAGCCGCCGGCTGCGCCGCTGGCGGCGACGTGCACATGCGCATAGCGGGCAGCCTCCTGCATCGTGCGCCGCGACCACTCGCCAGTGTCGACGAAATCGATGCTGCGCCGCGTGCCCAGCAGGTTCATCGGCACGATCGCGTTCTCGCCGATCGCCCCACCCTGCAAGAACAGCACCTTGTAGTCGGCCGGCACCGCCAGCAGCCGGCGCAACCGCGCCTCGGCGTCCGCCTGGATGGACATGAAGGCCTTGCCGCGGTGGCTCATCTCCATCACCGAGGTGCCCGTGCCCTGCCAGTCGAGCATCTCGGCCGCCGCTTGGCGCAGCACCGGCTCGGGCACTGCGGCAGGCCCGGGGCTGAAGTTGAAGACACGGCTCATCGGGGTTCTCCGGGACGGGCGCTGGATGTTTGACGGTTGGCGGAAGATTATCCGGCGCACATCGGACCATTCCATGAGATGCGGCACGCCACCGGCGCCAAGCTCGCGGCCAGCGGACGTCCGCTCAGCCCGGCCGCGCCACCAGCCACTGACGCATGCGCGAGTACACGCCGGGGTCGCTCAGCAGGTCGAGATGGCCGACGCCCTGCGCCAGCCACTGGTGGTCGGATTCGAAGTCCAACCGACGCGACCTCAGTCGGTGCTGACCCAGTGCGCTGGCCAGTGGCACGATGCCGTCGCCCAGCAGCTTCTCGCGCAGCTCGCCCGGGACGCGGCCGAGCGATCCGGCGATCGTGTAGCAGGCCACAGCGCTGGGTGGCGGCAGCGGCACCGGCATAGGCGCATGGGTGTCGCGGCTGCCCGCCGTGGCGCCGTCCTGCCGCGGCCGATCCTGGTACAGCAGGCTGCCGTGCCGCAGGTCGGTGATGCCGGCGCTGCGCAGCCGCCCCAGCCGCGCGAAGGCCGAGGTGTAGGGGCTCGCGTCGAGCAGGCGATCGATCCAGTGGCCACCGCGCTCGAGCGGCGCGCCGTGGTGCGGCGTGCCGAGGAAGACCATCTTCGTCAGCTGCCGCGGCCAGTCGTCGCCGCGCTGCTGCGCCTGGTGCAGCGCGCTGCGCGCTACCAGCCCGCCCATGCTGTGGCAGAGCATCACGATCTCGGTCGGCGGTGCCGCAGCGCCGGTGTGCAGGCCTTGCAGCAGGTCGGCCAGCTGCAGGCCGTTGTCGGCGATGTGCAGCCCCGTGTTGTAGTGCAGGTGCACTGGCGTGTAGCTACCGGCGGCCGCCAGCCCGGTGCCGTGGTGGTGGCCCTTGCGCTGCCAGTGTGCCGGTTGCATGCACAGGCCGTGGATCAGCAGCAGCACGCGGCGGCCCGCCAGCGCGCTGGCGGCTTCCGCCGCCGGCAGCGGCCGGCCGTCTTGCATCAGCTGCATGCGGATCGCCAGCGGGTTGGCGCTGGCCTGCAGATGGTCGCCCAACACCCCGTTGAGCACCGCCAGCAGGGCGTCGCGCTCGGCGCTGCCGGCGCCGGCCGCGGGCCCCAACAGCCTGGCCAGTTGCCCCATTACGCCGTCCAGTGTGCCGCCTACCAGCCGTGTGACGCCGCGGATGCTGCGGTACACCAGGCCGGTGATGCCGCTGGTGGCCTGCGTCGACACAGCGCCCAGCGGCAGCGGCGCGCGGCTGATGTTGTGGTGCAGGTTCTCGACCAGGTTGGTCAGCCCGATCGTCGCCTCGATCGCCAGCCGGCTGGCACCGCGCAGGTCGGTGGCCACGCGGTGCGGGGCGGTGTTGCTGCCAGGCAGAGGATCGCTCATGACCGCATGATGCCTGGGGCTGCGCTGGCGCCGGCCGTGGCTTGGCCTGCGCTATCGTTCCCGTCCATGAGCGCCACCGTCCAGTCCAGCTTCTTCTGGCACGACTACGAGACTTTCGGCCGCGACGCGCGGCGCGACCGGCCGGCGCAGTTTGCCGGCGTGCGCACCGACCTCGATCTGAACGAGATCGATGCGCCGCTGCTGCGCTACTGCCGCCCGGCGCCCGACTTCCTGCCCGACCCCGAGAGCTGCCTGCTCACCGGCATCCTGCCGCAGCACGCGCTGCAGCACGGTGTGGCTGAGCACGCGTTTGCCCAGGCCATCCACGCGCAGTTCGCGCAGCCCGGCACCATCGGCTGCGGCTACAACAGCATCCGCTTCGACGACGAGTTCACGCGCTTCCTGTTCTGGCGCAACCTGATCGACCCCTACGGCCGCGAGTGGCAGAACGGCTGCAGCCGCTGGGACCTGCTCGATGTGGTGCGCTGCTGCTGGGCGCTGCGGCCCGAGGGCATCGAGTGGCCGCTGGGCGAAGACGGCCGGCCGAGCTTTCGTCTGGAGCTGCTCACACGCGCCAACGGCCTCGCGCACGAGGCGGCGCATGACGCGCTGTCGGACGTGCGCGCGACGATCGCGCTGGCCCGGCTGATCAAGGCCAGGCAGCCGCGCCTGTGGGCCTTCTGCCTGGGCTTGCGCGACAAGCAGGTGGTGCGCGACGAGATCGGCGTCGGCCGGCCCTTCGTGCATGTCTCCGGCCGCTATGCCGCTGAGCGCGGCTGCCTCGCGGTGGTCTGGCCGCTGGCGGTGCATCCGACCAACCGCAACGAATTGATCGTCTGGGATCTCTCCCATGACCCGGCCGAACTGGAAGGGCTGGACGCCGCCGCCATGCGCGCGCGGCTCTTCGTGCGCAACGACGAACTGCCCGAGGGCGTGCAGCGCCTGCCGCTGAAGACGGTGCATCTGAACCGCTCGCCGATCGTCATCGGCAAGCTCGCCACACTGGGCCCGGCCGCTGCGCGCTGGGGCATCGACCTGACGCAGGTGCAGCAGCACGCCGAGCGCGCCGCGGCGCTGCCCGGACGGCTGCAGGAACTGTGGGCCGAGGTGTTCGTGCGCGGTGGCGATGGCGCCGCAGTGGATGTGGACGCCGATCTGTATGGTGGCTTCCTGCGCGACGCCGACCGCCGCCAGCTCGACCGCCTGCGTGCACTCGACCCGGATCAGCTGGCCGCGCGCCGGCCGGCCTTCGAGGACGAGCGGCTCGACGAACTGTTGTGGCGCTACCGCGCGCGCAACTTCCCGCACACGCTGGACGACGAGCAGCGCGCGGCCTGGACGCGGCACTGCAGCCAGCGCCTGCATGAAGGCGCCGGCGGCGCGCTGACGCTGGCGGCCTACAGCGAATGCATCGACCGGCTGGTCGAGGGCGCCGACGAGCGCGGGCAGGCGCTGCTCGAGGCGCTGGTGGACTACGCCGAATCGATCGCGCCCGAGCCGCCCTGATCGCGCCTGAACTTGACGAGCCACGCCGCCGATTCGAGTTACGCCTGGACGCGGCTGGGCGTGACCTCCGTACACGCTGTCGATGGTGGGCTTCGGCCTCGGCGGCATCCTCATGGGCCGGTCGGCCGACCGCTTCGGGATCATGGTGCCGTTGCTGATCGGTGCCGTCGGGCTGGGCGCCGGTTTCATCGGTGCCGGGGTGTCGGGCAGCGTGTAGAGCTTTGCGCTGGCTTTCGGCGTGGGCGTCGGCGCGGCGGCGCGCCGGTGCGCTGATCTGCGACCGCATCGGCGGGCTGCGCACACTGCTGCTGGGCTCGGTGCTGTTCCTGATGAGCCGGCTGCGCCGTCCGCCCGCTTCGGGCGGCCCCGCTGGCGCCCTGTCAGGGGCTCGAGGCGGGGGCCGCCGGGGACGGCGCGGCTGCGGATGCCGCAGCGGGTGGGGGCACCGCGGCGCGTGTCGGATCGATGCCCAGGCCGGGCTGCGGCGGCGCGCTTTCGGCGGCGCGGCGGGCCTCGAGGTGTTTCTCGTGCACGCACTCGTCAGCCACGCGACGGCCGCTGCGCACGTCCATCAGCATCGACTTGAAGGCGATCTGGAGCAGCAGCATGCGGCCGCTGACGTCTTCCAGCCGTAACGCCCCGGTGCTCGACAGCACCGGTCGGGCGACGAATCGCTGTGCGCCCGTGCGGATGTCGAGGTAGCCGTCGTGCTGCGGGTTCAGCGTCACCGTCAGCATCTGGTCGAACTCGCAGCGGTGCTCGCCGAAGTGCACCATCGCGGCGGCGGCCAGTTGTTCGCCGCCGGCGGGCGGCAACACCAGCGCCGGCTCCGGCGCTGGGCGGCGCGCCGCGGCCGTCGGTGCGGGGCGGGCTGGCGCAGCGGCCTTGGGCTTGGCCCGCACCGGTGGGGCCGGCTGGGCCAGGGTGATGTCAGGTACGGCCAGCGCGCAGGCCAGCAGCAGACTCAGGAAAATCAGACCACGGGACACTTGGTACGCCACCAGGGAGATGCGTCGCGCCGGCTCAGGCGGTCGGCGGGCCGAACCAGGCCTCTCTGACCTCGGCCGGCAATTGCGGCCCGCCGGCGAACGAGGTGCGGTGCGCACGCTCGATCAGCGACCAGAAGTAGCGGTAGCTGGCACGGTCGTGCAGCGTATCGCGCTGACGGATCGGCGCCCAGTCGGCCGCCTGCGCCGCCTGAATCACCTCGATCGCCTGATCGACCTCGAAGGTGCTGGGCGTGAAGGCGTCGACGATCGGCACGATCTGCGCCGGGTGGATGCTCCACATGCGCGTGTAGCCGAAGTGCCGCGCTGCGCGCTCGGCCGCTGCCTGCAGCTTGCGCAGATCCTTGAACTCGGTGACCACGCAGTGGGAAGGTGTCTTGCCAAAGCTGTGGCAGGCGGCGGCGATCTCCAGCTTGGCGCGCACCACCAGCGGATGCTCGAACTGGCCGGCCGCGCTCATCGCCGACAGCGGCACCGCACCGCGGTGTGCCGAGACGAAATCCATCAGCCCGAAGGAGAGCGAAGCGATGCGCGGGTGCGCGGCCAGCGCCTGCACCTCGCGCAGCCCGCCGTGCGTCTCGATCAGCGCGTGCAACGGGATGTCGGCGCCCCCTGCGGCGTCGACGGCGTGGGCCGCCGCCACCACGTCGGCCAGGCCCTCGGGCTTGGGCAGCATCAGGTAGGCCGGGCTGCGTGCGCTGCGCAGCACGATGTCCAGCACCTGGGCGAATCGTGCGTGGCGCAACGGCAGCAACCGCACGCCGACGCGGCCGAAGCGGTTCTTCGCCGAACCCATCAGCTCGGCGATGCAGTGCGCCTGTTCGAGTTCGCCGCCGACTGGTGCGCCGTCCTCGTTGTCCAGCGTGACGTCGAACACCGGGCCCAGCTCGGCCTGCAGGTCCAGGCTCTTGCTCATGCGCGGTTCGACACCGGCGTAGTGGTCGCACACCGGCAGGTCCGGCGGCGTCTCGCCGGCGTCGAACAGCGCCTGGCGCGGGTGGGTCATGGCCCGCGCCTCAGAGCAGGTGCTTGACGCCGTCCTGCTCGCCCATCAGCTCGGCCAGTGTCTTGTCGATGCAGCCCTGGCTGAACTCGTCGATCGGCAGGCCCTCGACGATCTCGTACTGGCCGCCGTCGCAGCGCACGGGGTAGCCGAACATCACGTCCTTGGGGATGCCGTACTCGCCGTTGCTGGGCACACCCATCGTGACCCAGCTGCCCGCCGTGCCCAGCGCCCAGTCGCGCATGTGGTCGATCGCCGCGTTGGCGGCCGACGCGGCCGACGAGAGGCCGCGCGCCTCGATGATCGCCGCGCCGCGCTTGCCCACGGTGGGCAGGAAGACATCCTTGTTCCAGCCGTGGTCGTTGATCATGTCCTTCACGCTGGCACCGTCGATGGTGGCGAAGCGGTAGTCGGCGTACATCGTCGGGCTGTGGTTGCCCCACACCGCGAGCTGCTGGATCGACGACACCGCCTTGCCGGTGCGCGCGGCGATCTGGCTGAGCGCGCGGTTGTGGTCCAGCCGCAGCATCGCGGTGAAGTTCTCGCGCGGCAGGTCGGGTGCGCTTTTCATCGCGATCCACGCGTTGGTGTTGGCCGGGTTGCCCACCACCAGCACCTTCACGTCGCGGCTGGCGACGGCGTTGAGCGCCTTGCCCTGGCCGATGAAGATCTGGCCGTTGATCGCCAGCAGCTCGGCGCGCTCCATGCCGGCCTTGCGCGGCATGCTGCCCACCAGCAGCGCGTAGTCGCTGTCCTTGAACGCCGTCATCGGGTCGCCATGCGCCTGCATGCCCGCCAGCAGCGGGAAGGCGCAGTCCTCGAGTTCCATCATCACGCCCTTGAGCGCCTTCTGCGGGCCCTCCACCGGCACTTCGAGCAGTTGCAGGATGACCGGTTGATCGCGGCCGAGCATCTCGCCGGCGGCGATGCGGAACAGCAGCGCATAACCGATCTGGCCGGCGGCGCCGGTGACCGTCACGCGGACGGGCTTCTTGCTCATGGGGGGCTCCTGGGGACGGATTCGGGCAGGGCGACCAGTGTAGCCATCGCCAGCGTGCGGCCGGGCTGCCTGACCGGAACGAAGGCCGAGCTCTTCTGTCTTATGTCAGACATCGGTCAGGGCGTGCCCCGCGGGCGTTCTGTGATGCAATCGACCGCATGCCCCAGAACGCCCCTGCCGCCCACGCCGCTGGCGGCGCCGAGACCACGCCGGCGTTCAGCCCGCTGTACCGGCAGATCAAGACGCTGCTGACCACCAGCCTGCAGGGCGGTGAGTGGAAGCCCGGCGAGATGATCCCCAGCGAGACCGAACTGGCGGCGCGCTTCCGTGTCAGCCAGGGCACCGTGCGCAAGGCCATCGACGAGCTCGCCACCGACAACCTGCTGGTGCGCCGCCAGGGCCGCGGTACCTTTGTCGCCACCCACTCCGAAGAGCGCACGCAGTACCGCTTCCTGCGACTGATGCCCGACGACGGCCCGCGCGCCGGCCTGCAGCGGCGCTTTCTCGACTGCCGGCGCATGCGCGCGCCGGCCGAGATCGCTCGCGCGCTCGAACTCAAGGGCGGCGAGACCGCCGTGCAGGTGCGCCGTCTGCTGCTCGACGCCGCAAGCGCGCCCAGCCCCGAGGCCGCGCGAGCGGTGGTGCTGGACGACATCTGGCTGCCCACCGCGCTCTTCAAGGGCCTGAGCGCCGAGCGGCTGTCGATGTACCGCGGGCCGATGTATGCGCTGTTCGAGGCGGAATTCGGCGTACCGATGGTCCGCGCCGAGGAGAAAATCCGCGCAGTCGCGGCCGCCGCGGAAGAAGCTCAGTTGCTCGGCCTGGCCCCGGGGGCGCCGCTGCTGGAAGTGGACCGACTGTCTTTTACCTATGGCGATCGGCCGGTCGAGTGGCGGCGCGGGCTCTACAACACTGCGGCGCATCACTACCGCAACGAACTGGGCTAGCTCGGCACGCGTTCTGCTGCATTGCAATAAACTCGATCAGCGATTCACGCGACCCACCAACAAGAAGCTCGGAGAGACGACAAGGACCCCTGATGGCCAGCACGACCAAAGAACGCCCGGTCTTCCGCAACATCCACGTCTCCCAGATCCTGCGCTACCGCCTGCCGCCGGCGGGCATCGTCTCGATCCTGCACCGTGTCAGCGGCGCGATGATGTTCCTGCTGCTGCCCTTCGTGATCTGGTTGTTCGACACCAGCGTCACGTCCGAGGTGTCCTACGAGCGTTTCACCGGCGCCTTCATCTTCGGCATCGGCGTGCTGCCGGGCTGGTTCATGAAGCTGGTGGCGCTGGCGCTGATCTGGGGCTTCCTGTACCACTTCGTCGCCGGTGTGCGCCACCTGTGGATGGACGTGACGCACAGCGTGACGCGGGCACAGGGGCAGCAGTCGGCGGTCGCCGTGCTGGCGCTTTCCACCGTGCTGACGCTGGCGCTCGGCGCCAAGCTCTTCGGCCTCTACTGAGGCGCAGCATCATGTCCGTCAACTACGGCTCCAAGCGGATCGTCGTCGGTGCGCATTACGGCTTGCGCGACTGGCTGAGCCAGCGCGTGACGGCTGCGCTGATGGCCCTGTTCACCATCGTGCTGGTCGTCCAGGTGCTGATGCCCGGGCCGATCGGCTACGACAAGTGGGCCGGCATCTTTGCCGCCCAGTGGATGAAGGTGCTCACCTTCGTCGTCATCGTCTCGTTGATGTACCACGTGTGGGTGGGCATGCGCGACATCTGGATGGACTACATCAAGCCGGTCGGCCTGCGCCTGGTGCTGCAGGTGTTCACGATCGCGTGGTTGCTGGGCTGCGCAGGCTGGGCGGTCCAGGTACTCTGGAGGTTGTAAGGCATGGCTCTGGGAAATCTTCCGCGGCGGCGCTTCGACGTCGTCATCGTCGGCGCCGGCGGCTCGGGCATGCAGGCCTCGCTGCGGCTGGCCCAGGCGGGGCTGAATGTGGCGGTGCTGTCGAAGGTGTTCCCGACCCGCTCGCACACCGTGGCTGCGCAGGGCGGCATCGGCGCCAGCTTGGGCAACATGGCCGAGGACAACTGGCACTACCACTTCTACGACACCGTCAAGGGCAGCGACTGGCTGGGCGACCAGGATGCCATCGAGTTCATGTGTCGCGAGGCCACCCAGGTGGTCTACGAGCTCGAGCACTTCGGCATGCCTTTCGACCGCAACCCCGACGGCACGATCTACCAGCGCCCCTTCGGCGGCCACACCGCGAACTACGGCGAGAAGCCGGTGCAGCGCGCCTGCGCCGCCGCCGACCGCACCGGCCACGCGATGCTGCACACGCTGTACCAGCAGAACGTCAAGGCGCGCACCAACTTCTTCGTCGAGTGGATGGCACTCGACCTGATCCGCGACGCCGAGGGCGCAGTGGTCGGCGTCATCGCGCTCGAGATGGAGACCGGCGATGTCCACATCCTCGAGGCCAAGACCACGCTGCTGGCCACCGGCGGCGCCGGCCGAATCTATGCCGCCAGCACCAACGCCTTCATCAACACCGGCGACGGCCTGGGGATGGTGGCGCGCGCCGGCATCCCGCTCGAGGACATGGAGTTCTGGCAGTTCCATCCCACCGGCGTGCACAACGCCGGCGTGCTGCTGACCGAAGGCTGCCGCGGCGAAGGCGCGATCCTGCGCAATGGCCTGGGCGAGCGCTTCATGGAGCGCTATGCGCCGACGCTGAAAGATCTGGCGCCGCGCGACTTCGTCAGCCGCTGCATGGACCAGGAGATCAAGGAAGGGCGCGGCTGCGGTCCGAACAAGGACTACATCGACCTGGACATGACGCACCTGGGCGGCGAGACCATCCTCAAGCGTCTGCCCAGCGTATTCGAGATCGGGCACAACTTCGCCAACGTCGACATCACCAAGGAATGCATCCCGGTGGTGCCGACCATCCACTACCAGATGGGCGGCATCCCGACCAACATCAACGGCCAGGTGGTGGCGCCCAAGAACGGCAATTCGAACGACGTCGTCAGCGGCTTGTACGCGGTGGGCGAATGCTCCTGCGTCAGCGTGCACGGCGCCAACCGGCTGGGTACCAACTCGCTGCTCGACCTGTTGGTGTTCGGCCGCGCGGCGGGGCGGCACATCGTCGAGCACATCCGCGGCACGAAGAGCCACAAGGCGCTGCCGGCCGATGCCGCCGACGCCTCGCTGGCGCGGCTGGCGCGTCTTGATTCGGCCACCAGCGGCGAGTACGCGCAGGATGTGGCGGGTGACATCCGCAACGCCATGCAGTTGCACGCCGGGGTGTTCCGTACGCAGCAGAGCATGGACGAGGGCGTGCACAAGATCGCCGCGCTGCGCGAGCGCGTCCAGGCCATCGGCCTGAAGGACAAGAGCAAGGTCTTCAACACCGCCCGCATCGAGGCGCTGGAGGTCGAGAACCTGATCGAGAGTGCGCAGTCGACGATGGTCTCGGCGGCTGGCCGCCACGAGTGCCGCGGCGCGCACACCGTCAAGGACTATGAGCGGCCGGCAGACGACCCCGAGTTCCCGCTCGGCCGCAACGACCGCGAGTGGATGAAGCACACGCTGTGGTATGCCCAGGGCAACCGGCTCGACTACAAGCCGGTGCAGCTCAAGCCGCTGACCGTGGATTCCGTGCCACCCAAAGTGCGCACCTTCTGAAGGCCGTTGACCGATATGAGCAAGCGCAGTTTCCAGATCTACCGTTACGACCCCGACGCGGATGCCAAGCCGCGCATGCAGACCTACGAGGTCGAACTCGACGGCAGCGAGCGCATGCTGCTGGACGCACTGATGAAGCTCAAGGCGCTCGACCCGAGCCTGAGCTTTCGGCGCAGCTGCCGCGAGGGCGTCTGCGGCTCTGACGCAATGAACATCAACGGCAAGAATGGCCTGGCCTGCCTGACCAACATGCGTTCTCTGCAGGGCACCGTGGTGCTCAAGCCGCTGCCCGGACTGCCCGTCATCCGCGACCTGGTCGTCGACATGACGCAGTTCTTCAAGCAGTACCACAGCATCAAGCCCTACCTCGTGAACGAGACCCAGCCGCCCGAGAAAGAGCGGCTTCAGTCGCCCGAGGAGCGCGACGAGCTCAACGGCCTGTACGAGTGCATCCTGTGCGCCGCTTGCTCTGCCAGCTGCCCGAGCTTCTGGTGGAACCCGGACAAATTCGTCGGCCCGGCCGGGCTTCTTCAGGCCTACCGCTTCATCGCCGACAGCCGCGACCAGGCCACCAGCGAGCGGCTGGACAACCTCGAAGACCCCTACCGGCTGTTTCGCTGCCACACGATCATGAACTGCGTCGACGTCTGCCCGAAGGGCCTGAACCCGACCAAGGCCATCGGCAAGATCAAGGAACTGATGGTGCGCCGCGCGGTGTAAGCCCATGGACGAGAAGATCGACGAACGTCGCTTGAGCCGGCTGCGTTGGCGTTGCCGCCGCGGTCTGCTGGAAAACGACCTTTTCATCGAACGCTTCTTCCTCCGCCACGGGGAGACGATCACCACCAGTCAGGCGATGGGGCTCGACGCCCTGATGGATCTGGCAGACCCTGACCTGCTCGACCTGCTGCTGCGTCGTGCCGAGCCGCAAGGCAAGCTCGACCGGCCCGAAGTGCACCAGATCCTGGATCGATTGCGCAGTCCCCCTTCATCAGCAAAGGCCTGACGACCATGACGCCCTCTGACGTGAAAGCCACCCTGTCGTTCAGCGACGGCAGCCCGAGCATGGATCTGCCGATCTACAAGGGCAGCATCGGACCGGATGTGATCGACATCCGCAAGCTTTATGCGCAGACGGGCAAGTTCACCTACGACCCGGGCTTCCTGTCGACGGCCTCGTGCAACAGCACGATCACCTACATCGACGGCGACAAGGGCGAACTGTTGTACCGCGGCTACCCGATCGAGCAGCTGGCCACGCAGTGCAACTTCCTCGAGACCTGCTACCTGCTGCTGTACGGCGACCTGCCCGACGAAACGCAGCGAAGTGGCTTCGTCAAGACCATCACCTACCACACGATGGTCAACGAACAGATGCAGTTCTTCCTGCGCGGCTTCAGGCGCGATGCGCATCCGATGGCGGTGATGACGGGGCTGGTGGGCGCGCTGTCGGCCTTCTATCACGACAGCACCGACATCCATAACCCGCAGCACCGCGAGATCGCCGCGCACCGGCTGATCGCCAAGATGCCCACGCTGGTGGCGATGGCCTACAAGTACGGCATGGGCCAGCCCTTCATCTACCCGAAGAACAGCCTGAGCTACAGCGCGAACTTCATGCGCATGATGTTCGCCACGCCGTGCGAGGACTACGAGCCCAACGACGTGATGGTCCGCGCCATCGATCGCATCTTCATCCTGCACGCCGACCACGAACAGAACGCCAGCACCTCCACCGTGCGGCTGTGCGGCAGCTCGGGCACCAACCCGTTTGCCGCCATCGCTGCCGGCGTGGCCTGCCTGTGGGGCCCGGCGCACGGCGGCGCCAACGAAGCTGCGCTGACCATGCTGGGCGACATCCAGAAGGCCGGCGGCATAGAGCGCATCGGCGAGTTCATCAAGCAGGTCAAGGACAAGAACTCCAGCGTCAAGCTGATGGGCTTCGGCCACCGCGTCTACAAGAATTACGACCCGCGTGCCAAGCTGATGCGCGAGACCTGCCACGAGGTGCTGCAGGCGATGGGCCTGGAGAGCGACCCGCTGTTCAAGCTGGCCATGTCGCTGGAGAAGATCGCGCTGGAGGACGAGTACTTCGTGGCGCGCAAGCTGTATCCGAACGTCGACTTCTATTCGGGCATCGTGCAGCGCGCGCTGGGCATCCCGGTCAGCCTGTTCACCGCCATCTTCGCGCTGGCGCGCACGGTAGGCTGGATCGCGCAGTTGAACGAGATGATCGGCGACCCCGAGTACAAGATCGGCCGCCCGCGTCAGCTCTACGCCGGCTCGACGCGGCGCGACGTGAAGCCGGTCGCCGAGCGCTGAGCGCTGAGCGCTGAGGCGTTCTTCGCCTGGTACCGAGCGGCGGGCGTTCAGCGCCGCCGCAGACCGAGCCAGACCACGGTGCCCACCACCATCAGCGCACCGGCCACCTGCACCGGCGCGATCACCTGGCCGAGCACGGCCCAGGCCAGCACCAGCGCGAAGACGGGTTCGACGTTCATGATGGCCGAATTGCCGACCACGCCCAGCTTGGGCAGCACGGTGAACATGATGGTGAAGGCGGTGCCGTAGAGCAGGGTCAGCGCCGCCAGCCCCCACCAGCCCTGATTCGAGCGCGGTAGATGCAAGCCGCCCTGCGCGACCACCACCGCCAGCGCCAGCACGGCCACCAGCGCCATCGTGGTGGCAGTGCGCAGGCGGCCGTCGAGATCGGCGGCCTCGTGCTGGGTCAGCACCAGCGCCAGCCCGAAGAGCGCTGCCGCCGTCACGGCAAAGCCGACACCGACGCCGATGCGCCCCCACTGGCCGGCGGCGCCCAGGCCGGAGGCCGCGCCCAGCACGTCCAGCGCCAGCGCCAGCCCGGCCAGCAGAAGCGGCATCGCCAGAAGCACACGCCGCTCGGGTCGGTGGCCGTAGAAGACCCGCGCCCACAGCGCCGTCCACAGCGGGTAGGTATTGAAGGCGAGCAGCGCCAGTGCCACCGGCAGCCGCGCCACTGACGAGTACAGGCAGATGCTCTGCGCTGCCACCAGGACCCCGATCGCCGGCAGCGCGCGCCGCTGGCGCGCCGTCAGCGTTCGCGGTACGCCCTGCATCAGCACCAGCAGGGTGACCACCAGCGCGGTGGCCGCGCTGCGGACGGCGACTGCGGTGGCCACGTCGACGCCGTCGTCGAAGGCCAGACGCGCGGCGACATGGTTGGCGCCCATCATCAGCGCGATCAGCAGCAGCGTCGCGAAGGCAGTGCCGCTGAGCTGGCGGGCCAGGGGGGCGGCGGCGGGTGAATTCATCGCCGCATTTTCAAGGCCGCGAGCCTGCGCTCACTGCTGTCGCGCGCAGCGCGCGCGACAGCAGCACCACCGGGATCAGGCCGACGACCACGATGGCGAGAGACGGCAGTGCCGCTTCGCCCAGACGCTCGTCACGCGCCAGGTTGTAGGCCACCACCGCCAGCGTGTCGCTGCCGAAAGGACGCAGCACGAGCGTGGCCGGCAGCTCCTTCATCACATCGACGAAGACCAGCAGCCCGGCCGCCAGTGCCGAGCGGCGCAGCAGCGGCAGGTGCAGCTCGAGGAACAGCCGAGAGCGGCCGCTGCCCAGCAGCCGCGCGGTCTCGTCGATGCTGGCCGGCAGCCGCGCGTAGCCGGCCTCGACCGACTGCAGCGCCACCGACGAGAATCGCAACAGGTACGCGTAGAGCAGCCCGAGCAGCGTGCCGGTGACGAGCGAGGGCAGGGCCGCCTCGGGCCAGCGCGCCTGCAGCCAGCCCATCGGCAGCAGCACGCCCACCGCCACCACCGTGCCGGGCACCGCGTAGCCCAGCGACAGCACGCGCACGGCCGGCGGCAGTGGGTCAAGGCGGCGGCCGCGGTCGCGCAGCGCGAAGCCCAGCGCCAGCGCCAGGCCGGTGGCTGCCAGCGCCGCCAGAGCAGAGAGCTTGGCGCTCGCCAGGGCCCACTGGGCAAACCGCGCCCAGGGCAGGCCCACGTCACCGTGCATCGCTTCTTGCCACAGCATTCGCAGCAGCCACAGCACCGGCAGCACGAAGCCCAGTGCCACCGGCAGCGCGCACAACAGCCAGGCCGCGAGCGCCCGGTGCCCGCGCAGTACGAGAGGCCGCGCTTCCGAAGACGTGCTGCGGTCGGCCCCGCCGCGGCCGACGGCAAAGCGCAGCCGCCGCTGCGCCGCGCGCTCCAACGCCAGCAGGCCGGCCACCAGCAGCAGCAGCATCGAGGCCAGCTGCGCCGCGGCCACGCGGTCGTTCATCACCAGCCAGGCCTTGTAGATGCCGGTGCTGAAGGTGGTCAGCCCGAAGTACGCGCCGACGCCGTAGTCGGCCAGCGTCTCCATCAACGCCAGCGCCACGCCCGCGGCCAGCGCCGGCCGGGCCATCGGCAGCGCCACCTCCAGCACGCGGCGGCGCATGCCCGCACCCAGCAGCCGCGCAGCCTCCATCATGTGCACGGCGCGGTCGCCCAGCGCGGCCCGGGTCAGCAGGTACACATAGGGGTACAGGCAAAGCACGAACAGCAGCGCGGCGCACCACAGATTGCGCACATCGGGCCACAGCGGGCCACGCACCCCCAGCAGTTCGCGCAGCGCGCTCTGCAGCGGCCCGCTGAACTGCAGCGCGTCGGTCCAGGCGTAGGCCAGCACGTAGGCCGGTATCGCCATCGGCAGCAGCAGCGCCCACTCGAAGCTGCGTCGGCCGGGAAAGTCGAACAGCGTCACCGCGACGGCCGTGGCGGTGCCCAGGATGGCCACGCCGAGTGCCACCAGCAGAGCCAGCAGGGCAGACTGCCCGGCGTAGCCTGGCAGCACCGTCTGCGCCTGGTGCGTCAGCACCGCCAGCGCGGCGCTGTCGAAGAGGAACCAAGAGCCCAGCACACCCAGCAGCGGCAGCGCCAGCAGCAGGCAGGTCAGACTCAGCAGCAGCCGCATCGGATAGAAATGAGAACCATACTCATTATGATAGGGGCATGACGCCAAGCTCAGCCCTCAGCCTCGAGTCGGTGACGCTGCAGTACCGGGGCGCCGCGCGCCGCGCGATCGATGGCGTGACGCTGGGGCTGGCGGCCGGCCAGATCGGCGTGCTCATCGGGCCCTCGGGCTGCGGCAAGACCTCGCTGTTGCGCGCGGTGGCCGGCCTCGAGCGCTGCGATGCCGGGCGCATCGTGATGGAGGGCCAGACGCTGGACGACCCCGTGGCTGCCATCCACCGGGCGCCGGAGACGCGGCGAATCGGCATGGTGTTCCAGGACTACGCGCTGTTCCCGCACCTGTCGGTGGCCGAGAACGTGGCCTTCGGCGTGCACCATCTGACGCGCCCCCAGCGCGGCGAGCGGGTGCAGCAGATGCTCGATCTGGTCGGCCTGGGCCACGCGGCCAAGCGGCTGCCGCACCAGCTCTCGGGCGGCCAGCAGCAGCGCATCGCGCTGGCGCGTGCGCTGGCGCCCGCCCCCCGTCTGCTGCTGCTCGACGAGCCTTTCTCCAGCCTGGACGTGGACCTGCGCGAGCGGCTGGCGCAAGAGGTGCGCACGATCCTCAAGACCGGCGGCACGACGGCATTGATCGTCACGCACGACCAGCTCGAAGCCTTCGCAATGGGCGACGTGATCGGCGTCATGCAGCGCGGTCGCCTGGAGCAGTGGGACGACGCGTACACGCTTTACCACCGCCCGGCCAGCCGCTTCGTAGCCCAGTTCATCGGCCACGGGGTTTTTGCGCCGGCGCAGCTGGTGGCCTGCGAGCACGGCACGTGCCTGCAGACGCCGTTGGGCGAACTGCACGACATGGCCGACGCGCCGCTGCCCGCGGCCTTCCCGGATGGACGCTGCGACGTTCTGCTGCGCGCTGACGACATCGTCCACGACGACGCCAGCACGGTGAAGGCGCGCATCGAGCGCAAGGCCTTTCGCGGCGCCGAGTTCCTCTACACGTTGCGGCTGGCCAGCGGTGAGCAGGTGCTGGTGCACGTGCCCTCGCACCATGACCACCAGGTGGGCGAGTGGATCGGCATCCGCCCGGCGATGGACCACGTCGTGACCTTCGCACGCAATCCCTGAGCCGGCGCTGGCCGCCGCCACGCGATCCGGGGGGCATCTTTGCCCTTCTTTGCCTCACCAGTTCAGACGAGGCTCCTATACTAGGGAGGCACGGCTTTTGCTGGAGGCGAATCCGACATGAGTACCAAGTTGAAAGTTGCAGGCCTGATCGCGGTGGGCGCGGTGGCCGGTGCCCTGGCCACCATGCAGGTGCAGGCAATCGCCCGCAACTCGCTGGCGCCGCTGCCTCTGGAAGAGCTGCAGCAGCTGGCTGCGGTCTTCGGCATGGTCAAGAGCGATTACGTCGAGCCGATCGACGAGAAGAAGCTGATCACCGATGCCATCTCGGGCATGGTTGCGGGCCTGGACCCGCACTCGCAGTACTTCGACAAGAAGAGCTTCAAGGAATTCCGCGAGAGCACCGGAGGCAAGTTCGTCGGCATCGGCATCGAGATGGGCATGGAGGACGGCCTGGTGAAGGTGGTCTCGCCGATCGAAGGCTCGCCGGCCTTCCGCGCCGGCCTCAAGCCCGGTGACCTGATCACTCGCATCAACGAGACGCCGGTCAGGGGCCTGTCGGTCGACCAGGCGGTCAAGCGCATGCGCGGCGACCCCAACACCCGCGTCACGCTGACCGTCTTCCGCAAGGCCGAGAGCCGAACCTTCCCGGTGACCATCGTGCGCGAAGAGATACGCGTGCAGAGCGTGCGCGCACGCCTGGTCGAGCCGGGCTTCGCCTGGATCCGCGTCAGCCAGTTCCAGGACCGCACGGTCGAAGATTTCGTGCGCAAGGTCGAGGAGATGTACAAGGCCGACCCCAACCTGAAGGGCATGGTGCTCGACCTGCGCAACGATCCGGGCGGCCTGCTCGATGGCGCCATCGCCATCTCGGCGGCTTTCCTCCCGGCCGACGCGGTGGTCGTGTCGACCAACGGCCAGTTGCCCGAGAGCAAGTCCAGCCTCAAGGCCAGCCCCGAGTTCTACGCCCGCCGCGGCAGCGATCCGTTGCGCCGGCTGCCTGCAGGGCTGAAGAATCTGCCGCTGGTGGTGCTGGTCAACGAAGGCTCGGCCTCGGCCAGCGAGATCGTCGCCGGTGCGCTGCAGGACCACAAGCGCGCCGTCATCATGGGCGCGCAGACCTTCGGCAAGGGCTCGGTGCAGACGGTGCGTCCGCTGTCGGCCGACACGGCGTTGAAGATCACCACCGCGCGTTACTACACGCCCAACGGTCGTTCGATCCAGGCCAAGGGCATCGTGCCCGATGTCTGGCTCGACGAGACCGCCGAAGGCAACGTCTTCGCTGCGCTGCGCATGCGCGAGGCCGACCTGGAAAAGCATCTCTCCGGCCCTGACGAAAAGAAGGACGCCGCGCGCGAGAAAGAGCGCGAGGAAGCGCGCAAGAAGCTCGAAGAAGCCAGTGCCAAGGCGCGTGACAACCCGCGCCCGCTGCCCGAGTTCGGCTCGCCAGAGGACTTCATGCTCGCGCAGGCGCTGAATCAGTTGCGTGGCAAGGTGGTGATGGTCAGCAAGACCGCCGGCGAGCGCAAGGCCGAGGCCGACACCAAGCAGTGAGGCCCTGGGCTCGCGCCCGCCGAAGGCCCACCCGGCGGTGGGCCTTCTGGTTTGTGGCGGGGCTGCGGCGTCCCGCCTCGCGGCCGATCACCTGTCCATGACCGACGAACAGTTGCTGCGCTACTCGCGCCACATCCTGCTCGACGAGATCGGCATCGAGGGCCAGCAGCGGCTGCTCGGCGCCCATGCACTGGTGATCGGTGCCGGCGGTCTGGGCTCGCCGGTGGCGCTGTACCTGGGTACCGCCGGGGTAGGGCGCATCACGCTGGTTGACCACGATCACGTGGACGCCACCAATCTGCAGCGGCAGATCGCGCATTCGATCTCGCGCATCGGCCAGCCCAAGGCCGAGTCGGCCGCGCACGCGGTGCAGGCGCTGAACCCCGACCCGCGCATCGACGCCCGGGTGCAGCGCGCCGACGCGGCGCTGCTCGACGAACTGGTGCCGCAGGCCGATGTGGTGCTCGACTGCAGCGACAACTTCCATACCCGGCACGCCGTCAACGCCGCCTGCGTGCGCCACCGCGTGCCGCTGGTCTGGGGCGCGGCGATCGGCTTCGACGCCCAGATGACGGTGGTCGACACGCGTCGGCCTGGCGCGCCCTGCTATGCATGCCTGTTCGCGCCCGACGCCGCACAGCAGGACGTGGCCTGCTCGGCGATGGGCGTGTTGGCGCCGCTGGTGGGCATCGTCGGCAGCCTGCAGGCGGCCGAGGCGCTCAAGCTGCTGGTCGGTATCGGCGAGCCGCTGGTGGGCAGGCTGTTGATGCTGGACGCACGCCGCATGCAGTTCAGCGAGATCCGCGTCGCCCGCCAGCCGGGCTGCCCGGTGTGCGACACGGCTGCCGGTTAAGCTCGGACGCTATTCCCTATCTGCTCTGTAGACGCTACCGCATGAACCAGCGCCAGCCCCTGAACGCCCGCAACTTTCCCAGCGCCGAAGAAGAGGCCAGCGCACCCAAGACGCCGTCGCTGTACGGGGGCGCGGAGAGCGCGTACCGCCTGGCCTTCACCGACACCGCCTTCTTGCTGCGCGAGGAACTGCGTCCGGTGCGCATGCAGCTCGAGCTGCTCAAGCCCGAGATCGTGCAACGCGAACACGGCATCGAGTCGACCATCGTGATCTTCGGCAGCGCGCGTGTGCTGGCGCCCGATGACGCCGCGCAGCGGCTGGACGCAGCACAGGCTGGCGGCGACGCCGCGATGATCAAGCGCGCCGAGACGGCGCTGGCAATGAGCCGCTACTACGAAGAAGCGCAGCGCTTTGCCGGGCTCGTGAGCACGCGCTCGCGCAACCACCAGACGCCGATCTACGTGGTCACCGGCGGGGGCCCCGGCATCATGGAAGCGGGCAACCGCGGCGCGCACCAGGTGGGCGGCAAGAGCATCGGGCTGAACATCGTGCTGCCGCACGAACAGGCGCCGAACCCGTACATCACGCCGGAACTGTGCTTCCAGTTCCACTACTTCGCGCTGCGCAAGATGCACTTTCTGATGCGCAGCATCGCGCTGGTGTGCTTCCCTGGCGGCTTCGGCACGCTGGACGAGTTGTTCGAGGTGATGACGCTGCAGCAGACCGGCAAGGTCAGGAAGCGCCCGATCCTGCTCTTCGGACGCGAGTTCTGGAGCCGGCTGATCGACTTCCAGCTGCTGATCGACACCGGCATGATCTCCGAGGGCGATCTGGACCTGTTCTGCTTCGTCGAGACGGCCGAGGAAGCCTGGGCCGTGCTCGAAGCCCACTATGGCTTCGACCTGCCGCGGGCCACCGGCGCAGCGATTGCCGATGAGCTCTGAGCCGCCGCTGCCTCTTTCAAGTGCGCAGGCTGCGGCGAGCCCGCGCGCGGTCTCGCTGATCGGCGCGCCGACCGACATCGGCGCTGGTGCACGCGGCGCCAGCATGGGGCCGGAGGCGCTGCGCGTGGCCGGCATCGGCCCCACGCTGCAGGCGCATGGCCTGCACGTGGTCGACCGCGGCAACCTGATGGGCCCAGCCAACCCCTGGCTGCCCGCCGACGACGGTTACCGCCACCTCGACCAGGTGGTGGCCTGGAACCAGGCCGTGCACGACGCAGTGCTGGCCGAACTGCGGCTGCAGCGGCTGCCGATCCTGCTGGGGGGTGATCACTGCCTGGCCATCGGCAGCATTGGCGCCGTGGCCCGTCACTGCCGCGAGCAAGGGCGCAAGCTGCGCGTGCTGTGGCTGGACGCGCACGCTGATTTCAACACCAGCGTGCTCACGCCCAGCGGCAACATCCACGGCATGCCGGTGGCGGTGCTGTGCGGACATGGCCCGCAGGCGCTGCTGGACATCGGCGCCAGCGTGCCTGCGGTGTCGCCCAAGGTGATCCGCCAGATCGGCATCCGCAGTGTCGACGCCGGCGAGAAGCGCTTCGTGCACGAGGCGGGGCTGGAGGTCTTCGACATGCGCTACATCGACGAGATGGGCATGCGCCACACGATGGAGCTGGCGCTCGCCACGCTGGACGCCCACACGCACCTGCATGTGAGCTTCGACGTCGACTTTCTCGACCCCGACATCGCGCCCGGCGTCGGCACCACCGTGCCCGGCGGCCCGACCTACCGCGAAGCGCAGCTGTGCATGGAGATGATCGCCGACACCGGCCGCCTGGCCAGCCTGGACGTGATGGAGCTGAACCCGGCGCTGGACGTGCGCAACAAGACCGCCGCGCTGGCGGTGGACCTGATCGAAAGCCTGTTCGGCAAGAGCACCCTGATGCGGGCGGCGGGCGCCGCGCGCTGAGACCCAGAAAAAGCCGCGACGACTCTTTCGACTACGGCGCCAGCCGCTCGCGCTGCCAGCCCTCGCCCTCACGAGCGTAGACCAGCCGGTCATGCAGCCGGCTCTTGCGCCCCTGCCAGAACTCCCAGCGCCCGGGCACGAGCCGGTAGCCGCCCCAGTGCGGCGGGCGCGGCGGGTTCAGCGCGTACCGCAGCGCCACCTTGGCGGCGGCGGCGACCAGTTCGGCGTGCGAGCCGATGGGCCGGCTCTGCGGCGAGGCCCAGGCTCCTATGCGTGAGTCGAGCGGACGACTGGCGTAGTAGGCGTCGGACTCTGCGGCGCCCGTCTTGCCGACCTGGCCTTCGATGCGCACCACGCGTTCGAGCTCCACCCAGTGGAACTGCAGCGCCGCGAACGGGCGGGCTGCCAGTTCGCGGCCCTTGCGACTTTCGTAGTTGGTGTACCAGACGATGCCGCGCTCGTCGAAGCCCTTGATCAGCACCACACGCGTCGACGGCCGGCCGTCCTCGCCGACGGTGGCCAGCGTCATCGCGTTGGGCTCGGGCACCTGCGCCTCCAGCGCCTGCTGCATCCAGCGCTCGAACTGGCGCAGCGGGTCGGCGGCCGCCCGGTCTTCGTCCAGCGTGTCGCGCTCGTAGCTCTTGCGCAGGTCAGCGATTTTCATGCGTCCAGTATAGGAAGCCTGCGCCGCAGGGCTCTGCGTCTGATCGCGCGATGACAGATGCAACCGTTGGTATCGCCGAACCGGGTGGCAGCCCTTAGGGGCAATGCCGTAAGTGAAGCTCCTACTGGATGGGCGGCGGCGGCGCCCTCATTCTGTTTGCATGAACAACCCACCGGCCATCGTTGTCCTGGCCGCAGGCCCGGGCCGCCGCTTCGCGGGCGATTTGCACAAGCTGGCGCAGCACCTGCACGGCCACAGCGTGCTCGAGACCACGCTCGCGCAGGCGGTGCGCAGCGGGCTGCCGCTGGTGGTTGTCACGACGTCGGCGCTGGCGCCACTGGCCGTGCGCGTAGTGGCCCTGCGCGACATCGTAGAGATCGACGCCGCGGCGCCCGCGCGCGGGATCGGGCACTCGATTGCCCTCGGCGTCGGCGCGCGCGCCAATGCGTCGGGCTGGCTGCTGATGCCGGCTGACATGCCGCTGGTGCAACCGACCACGATGCGCGCAGTGGCTGAGGCGCTGGCACTGCACGCGGTGGCCTTTGCCCAGCATCGGGGGCTGCCTGGGCAGCCGGTGGGCTTTGCCGGCGAGATGTACTCCGAGCTGGTGCAGCTCAGCGGCGAACACGATGCGCATCGCATCGTGGCGCGTTACCCGGCCCAGGGTGTCGAGGTCGACGACGCTGGCGTGCTGATGGGCATCGACAACGTGGCCCAACTGGGTGCCGTGCGCGCGGCCTTGGCGCAGCGCTCGTTGCTCGTGCCCGCGCAGCCGGTCTCCGGCGCTGACTGAGCCGCCGGGCTAAGCACGCTCGAGCAGGGCCTTCGGGTCGCGTCCGGGCGCTGGCGCGGGGTCATCGTCGGTTTGACGATGTAACTCAGTTACTTGATAATTTCCCACGTAGTTACGACCCGGTTCCGTCGCCCCGCCACCGACCAACTTCAGCCGGATAACCATGAAAAACCAACCCATCGTCCACGCTGCCGTCGCCGCTGTCACCCAGCGCATCCGCGAGCGCAGCGCCGCCACCCGCGGCAAGTATCTTGCCCGCATCGAGCGCATGTCGGGCCGCGCCCGCGGCAGCGACCGCATGGGATGTTCGAACGTCGCCCACGCGGTGGCTGGCATGCCGGCGCAGGACAAGCTGCGCATCGTCGCCGAACGCGCGCCGAACATCGGTGTGGTCACGGCCTACAACGACATGCTGTCGGCGCATCAGCCGTATGAAGGCTATCCCGCGCTGATCCGCGACGAGGCCGCGCGCCACGGCGCCAGCGTGCAGGTGGCCGGCGGCGTGCCGGCGATGTGCGACGGCGTCACCCAGGGCCTGCCCGGCATGGAGCTGAGCCTGTTCTCGCGCGACACCATCGCCATGGGCGCCGCGGTGGCGCTGACGCACGACATGTTCGACGCCGTACTGTTGCTGGGCGTGTGCGACAAGATCGTGCCCGGGCTGCTCGTGGGCGCGCTGCACTTCGGACATCTGCCCTGCGTCTTCGTGCCCGCCGGGCCGATGAGCAGCGGGCTGTCGAACAACGCCAAGGGCAAAGTGCGCGAGCAGTATGCGCAGGGATTGGTCGGCCGCGACGCGCTGCTGCAGGCCGAGAGCGCCGCCTACCATGGCCCGGGCACCTGCACCTTCTACGGCACCGCCAACAGCAACCAGATGCTGCTCGAGGCGATGGGCCTGCATGTACCCGGCACCGCCTTCGTACACCCGCACGCCGGCCTGCGCGAGGCGCTCACGCGTGAAGCGGTGCGCACGGTGCTGTCGATCACCGCCGCCTCGGGCCGCTTCACGCCCATCGGACGCCTGGTCGACGAGCGCTGCATCGTCAATGCGATGGCTGCGCTGCTGGCCACCGGCGGCAGCACCAACCACCTGATCCACTGGGTGGCGGTGGCGCGCTCGGCCGGCATCGTGATCGACTGGACCGACTTCGCCGATCTCTCCGCCGTGGTCCCGCTGCTCGCCCGCGTCTACCCCAACGGCAGCGCCGACGTGAACGAGTTCCAGGCGGCAGGCGGCCCCGGCTTCGTGCTGCGCGAACTGCTCGACGCCGGTTGCATGCACGGCGACGTGGCCACCGTGTCCGCAGGCGGCCTGCGTGACTACACCACGCTGCCGCTGCTCGAGGGCGAGGCCGCCGCCAGCCACCTGCGCTGGCAGGCCTTGCCCGCCGACAGCGGCGACACCAGCGTGCTGCGCCCTGCCGTCGAGCCTTTCTCCCCCAGCGGTGGGCTGCGCCTGCTGCAGGGCAATCTGGGACGGGCGGTGATCAAGACCTCGGCGGTGCCCGATGACCGCCATGTGGTCGAGGCGCCGGCGCGCGTCTTCGACTCGCAAGAGGCGTTTCAGGCGGCCTTCAAGGCCGGCGAACTCGAGCGCGATGTGGTGGTGGTGGTGCGCTTCCAGGGCCCGCAGGCCAACGGCATGCCCGAGTTGCACAAGCTGACGCCGCCGCTGGCGGTGTTGCAAGGCAAGGGCTTCCGCGTCGCACTGGTCACCGACGGGCGCATGAGCGGCGCCAGCGGCAAGGTGCCGGCGGCCATCCATGCAGTGCCTGAGGCCTCGGTCGGCGGGCCGCTGGCGCGCGTTCGCGACGGCGACCTGATCCGCGTCGATGCTCTGGCCGGCACGCTGCAGGCGCTGGTCGATGCCGACGCGTGGGACGCGCGCGTGCCGGCCACGCTGGACGACGCGCAGGCCGAAGCCAACGGTCATGATCTGGGCCGTGAGCTCTTCGCCGGCATGCGGCGCAACGTGCTCGGCGCCGAGCAGGGCGCTGTCACCTGGCTGTGAACGGCTTCGGCGATGATGCGGGCGAAACAATCGAGGAGCCCTTGACGTGATGGACCCCATCGAACTGGCCGGCCACGGCCCGGTGATCCCGGTGATCGTGCTGCACCGGGTGGCCGACGCGGTGCCGCTGGCGCGTGCGCTGGTTGAAGGCGGCGTGCGGGTGCTCGAGGTGACGCTGCGCACCTCTGTGGCACTGCAGTGCATCGAGGCCATCGCGCGCGACGTGCCCGAGGCCATCGTCGGTGCGGGCACGCTGCGCACCGTCGCCGATGCCGAGGCGGCCAAGGACGCCGGCAGCCGCTTCGGCGTCAGCCCCGGCTTCACCACCGCCATCGGCCATGCCTGCCGCAACCTGGGCCTGCCGTTGCTGCCCGGTGTGGCTAGCGCCAGCGAGGTGATGGAGGCGATGGCTGATGGCTACCGCTTCCTCAAGTTCTTCCCGGCCACCGCGGCCGGCGGCATCCCGATGCTCAAGGCGCTGTCCGGACCGTTCCCGGACGTGGCCTTCTGCCCCACGGGCGGCATCACCGAGCAGACGGCGCCGCAGTTCCTGGCGCTGCCCAACGTACGCGTGTGCGGCGGCTCGTGGCTGACGCCGCAGGACGCGGTGGAGGCGGGCGACTGGGCGCGCATCACGGCGCTGGCGGCTTCCACCAGGGCCTTGCGGCCCTAGCCGCCGCGCACCAGCGCTGCCATTGCGTGCGCCGAGGCGCCGCTGGCGTCGGCCACCCCCTCGGCCACGCCCAGCCGGTCTGGTGTATCGCGGTTCTGGCTGACTTTCCACTTGCCGATCAGGCGTTCGACCGGGATGCGGATGCCGACGATGGCGCGCAGCATCTGCTGCACGTAGTCGTCGGGCGCGTCCTCCACCGACCAGGGCTGCGCGCGCGGCGCCTCATGCAGTGTGGTCAGGCGGCCGACCAGTGCACGCAGCCAGGGGGCGTCCTCCACCGCCTGCAGCGTGCCGTGGGCATGCACGACGGTGTAGTTCCAGGTGGGCACCACCTTGCCATGCGCCTGCTTTGACGGATACCAGGACGGCGTCACATAGACCTGCGGTCCCTGAAACACCGCCAACACGGCGCTGCCGGCTGCCGTGCGCCAGATCGGGTTGGCGCGGGCGACATGGCCGAGCAGCGTGCCGTACGGGGCCCCGTCGCTGCGGTCTTCCGGCTCATGGTGCAGCGGGATGTGATCGGCGGTCACGCCGTCAGCGCCCAGCGTGACTAGCGTCGCCAGAGGATGCTCACGCATCAGCGTGTGCAGCGCGGCCGGGTCGTGCTGCTCGAAGTGCTTCGGCAGGTACACCGCCTACGCCGCGCCTACCAGGCGCCAGTGTTCGGCATCGACGCCCACGGCTCGGCAGGGGGCAGGGAGGCGCCGGCTTGCAGCAGTTCGATCGAGATGCCGTCGGGCGAACGCACGAAAGCCATGCGGCCATCGCGCGGCGGGCGGTTGATCGTCACGCCGTGCTCGGCCAGCCGCTGGCAGGTGGCGTAGATGTCGTCCACCGCGTAAGCCACATGGCCGAAGTTGCGCCCGCCGCCGTAGACCTCGGCCGGGCCGTCGGGCGCGGGCCAGTTGTAGGTGAGCTCGATCATCGCCTCGGGATCGCCGGGTGCGGCCAGGAAGACCAGCGTGAAACGGCCTGCCTCATGGTCTCGCCGGCTCAGCAGGTCCAGGCCGAGGGCGTCGCGGAAAAAGCGCAGCGAGGCTTCGATGTCGGTCACACGGACCATGGTGTGCAGGTATTTCATGGCTTGATTGTCGTCTGCCCGGGCGCGCCCAGGCCGCTGCCGCGGTCAATTAAGTTGCATATGCAAGTATTGCCATTCACAATCCACGGCATGCGCCCGCCGACTGCACGTGCGCCCGCGGCTGCGCCACGAGGCTGCACCAACCTCAAGCTGCGCCAGCTTGGCCGCCGTGTCGCCCGGCTGTACGACGAAGAGCAGCGTGCGCTCGGCCTTCGTGGCACGCAGTATTCGCTGCTGTCGTGGGTGGTGAAGGCCGGGCCGATGACGCAGTCGGCGCTGGCCGCGGCGCTGTCGCTCGACCCCTCGACGCTGACGCGCAACCTGCAGCCGCTGGTGGCCGCCGGCTGGGTGAGCATCGAGCCGGGCGACGATGCGCGCTGCCACCATGTGTCCGCCACCGAGGCTGGCCGCGCGCTGCGTGAAGCCGCCCAGCGCGGCTGGAAGCGTTCGCAGAGCGCGCTCAATCAGCGCCTGGGCGACGAACGCATATGGCAACTTCACGCCCTGCTTGACGAGTGCATGGCGCTGCTTGATCAATCCACCGCCGACAGCGG
>Ga0105046_10002378_pt1 | contig 29703 bp, 18 predicted proteins | sample MAT03_FD_78385 | JGI IMG/M metagenome (GOLD analysis project Ga0105046, IMG submission 78385) | Freshwater microbial communities from Lake Fryxell liftoff mats and glacier meltwater in Antarctica - MAT-03 (megahit assembly) | ecosystem: Environmental > Aquatic > Freshwater > Ice > Liftoff... | reverse complement strand
GCGCACCAAACGCATGGGATCGTTTTGTCTTAGGGGCATCGGTGTAGCTCCGATCGCCCCTCATGGCAATCTGGGAGGATTGCCATCCCCTTCGACCCGGATGGCTAGATTTGCTCGAAATAGCGGGTGCGTTCCCAGTCCGTGACCGCGCTAGCGAAGGCCTGCGCTTCGAGGCGTGCGGTATGCACGTAGAAATCGACCACGGATTCGCCGAGGACGGTGCGGGCCAGCGCACTCCGGTCGAGCAGGCCGGCTGCGTGTTCCAGCGAAGTGGGTAATGCGGGCAGGGCCGTGTCGGTATACGCATTGCCGCGATAGTCGTCGCCGCAATCGAGGCCTTCTTCCACGCCCGCGAGTCCGGCAGCGATCATCGCGGCGAGCGCTAGGTAGGGGTTGGCATCGGCGCCGGCCATGCGGTTTTCGAACCGGAAGGCCTTGCCTTCGCCGACGACCCGGAAGCCTGCAGTCCGGTTGTCGAAGGACCAGGCCATCTTGGTGGGCGCCCAGCTCGCCGCTTGGTACCGTTTGTACGCGTTCACGGTAGGTGCGTAAAAGGCGCACAACTCGGGGGAATACTTGAGCAAACCGCCGAGGAATTGGCGAAAGAGGGCCGATCCTTTTTTTGTTTTAGGATCCCAGAACCGATTCGCCGCACCTTTCCAGAGGCTCATGTGGATGTGGCAGCTGCTGCCGACTTCGTTCGCCCAGGGTTTGGCCATGAAGGTGACCGCCTTTCCGTGCTGGGCAGCGATCTCCTTCACACCGTGCTTAAACACCGTATGCATGTCTGCCATCGGGAGCGAGCGGTCGTAGACAAAGTTCAACTCGTGCTGCCCGCGGCCCCATTCGCCTTTGCTGCTTTCGACCGGGACGCCCGCCTGCTCCATTTGATTACGGATCTGCCGCATCAAGGGCTCGTCGCGGGTCGGCTGCATCGTGTGATAATCGATGCGATAGTCGCTGGAGGGCGTTAGGTCGCGATAGCCTGCGGTGGAGGCCTCGCGGTAGGTCTGATTGAGCAGAAAGAATTCCAGCTCGGTGGCGGCGAATGGAGTGAATCCGAGTTTTGTGGCCCGCTCCAATTGTCGCCGAAGAACGGTGCGGGGCGCTTCCTCGATGAGGGCACCGCCCGGTTGCGCGCAATCGCAGATCAGGAGTGCGGTGGCGGGTTGCCAGGGCAGAACGCGCAGGGTTGCGAGATCGGGCCTAAGCTCGAAATCGCCGAATCCTTTCTCCCAGTTGGCGAGCGCGAAACCGGTTTGCGGCTCCATCTCGATATTGACCGTCAGCAAATAATTGCACGCATGGGTACCGTGTGTGGCCGCTTGCTCGAGGAAATACTTTCCCGCGAAACGTTTGCCGACCAGTCGTCCCACCACGTCGGGGAACGCAACGATCACGGTGTCGATTTCGCCGCGTTTGATCTGCGCGGCGAGGGTTTTAAGCTCTAGCGCCATCGTCATCCTCCGAGGTAGATGTTTTTGAGTTCGGTGTATCCCTCGAGCGCGGCCATCCCCAGATCTCGTCCGAGCCCACTTTGTTTGAAACCGCCGAAGGGTGCCTCCACGTGCACACTCGCGTGGCTGTTGATGCTGACCACGCCGCTCTCGATCGCGTGAGCGACCCGGAGCGCACGGCGCAGGTCGTTCGACCAGATCGAACCGCTGAGCCCGTAGGGCGAGTCATTGACCTCGCGAATCATCGTCGCCTCGTCGTCGAAGGGTACGATGCAGACGACGGGACCGAAGATTTCTTCGCGCCAGCATCTGTCCTCCGTGGAGACGTCGAGAAGGACGGTGGGCGTGAGGTAAAATCCTTTGCCCGACGGGCGGTCGCCTCCCGTGGCAAAACGCGACTTTCGAGCGCGTGCATCGTCGAGAAACCCCTCCACCACGTCGCGATGCGCGCTCGAAACCAAGGGCCCCAGCTGGGTCGACGCCTGCGAGGGATCGCCCACGACCAAGGCGCGCGTGGCGGCCGTGAAACGCTCGACGAAGGGAGCGTACACGCTGCGTTCCACAAACACCCGGCTGCGCGCGCAACAGTCCTGTCCCGTGTTGGCAAACACGCTGAGCGGGGAGGTTTCGGCCGCTTTGGTCCAGTCCCCGTCGGCGAAGACAATGTTGGGCGATTTCCCTCCGAGCTCGAGCGAGACGCGTTTGATTTCTTTGGCGGCCATCGCCATGATCCGCGAACCGATGGCGGTCGAACCGGTGAACGAAATTTTCCGCACGGCCGGATGGTTAACCAAGGCTTCGCCGACATCCGCTCCGGCCCCGGGCAAGACCTGGAGAACGCCAGGAGGCAGACCCGCTTCGGTGGCGAGGCGGCCGAGGAGGAGTGCGGTGAGGGGAGAGAGCGAAGCGGGTTTAAGGACCACGCAGTTTCCGGCGGCGAGCGCAGGTGCGACTTTCCAGCAGGCGATCGGAAAGGGGAAATTCCACGGGACGATCGCCGCGACCACGCCGAGGGATTGCCGCACGGTGAAGTCAAGGCCCCCGCGTGCGACCGGAATGGTTTGTCCTCCGAATTTGCCGATCGCGCCCGCGTAGTACTCGAAAATCCGCGCACCCAACGCGGCCTCGTCGCGCCCGTCGGAAATGGGTTTTCCGATCTCGAGGCATTCGAGTCGGGCGATTTCTTCCGCATGGTCGCGCAGCAGACGTGCGAGAGAAAATAGAAGCTCGGTTCGGCGTCCCGGCGCCAGCTCCCGCCAGGTGTCCTTCCAGGCACGGTGAGCCGAATCCACGGCACGGTGAGCGTCGGCGACTTCGGCGCAGGCCACTTCGACGAAAACCTCCTCTGTCGCAGGGTTGAGCAGCGACATCCGTCTTCCGGCCGCGCCTTCCCGTTCGGTGCCGTCCACAAAGAGATGTCGCGGAAGAGTCATAATGCAGCGAGATAAAGCTGACGCAGGTCTTCGCGCGTGACCGCCACCGCATTGGTGCGGTGACACGGATCTTCGAACGCTTGTCCGACGAGTTCCTCGAGCTGTCCGGCGAGAACGCCGTGGTCGCTCAAGCGGGTGTTCAGCCCGAGTTCGCCCAGGAAGCGCGCGATGAATCCGATCGTGACTCGATCCGCCTCGGCGGCGGGAACGCGGAAGACGTCCAAGCCGCACGCGATGCCGACGCGCCGATAGAGACCGGGTTTGCGTTCGGCGTTGAACGTCATGGCGGCCACGAGGCACAAGGCGTTCGCGAGACCATGGTGCATTCCGCAAAGGGAGGAGAGCGGATGGGAGAGCGAGTGGACGACGCCGAGATCCTTCTGAAAGGCGACCGCTCCCATCGTTGCCGCCATCAGCATTACGCCTCGCGCTTCCACATTGTCGCCGTCGCGCACCGCCTGGGGCAGCGCGTGAACGATCCGATGGATGCCCTCCAGGGCGATTCCGTCGCACATGGGGTGAAAGGTGGGACAGGTGAAACTCTCGATACAATGGGTGAGGGCGTCCGCACCCGTGGCTGCGGTCAATTTGGGAGGCAGCCCGCGCGTCAGCTCGGGATCGAGGATGACGAGGTGCGGGAGGAGCTCGCGATGAAAGAGGATGGCCTTGCGGCGGCTCGATTCCATGGTGATGACCGCGCTGCGTCCGACCTCGCTTCCCGTGCCGGCGGTGGTGGGGACCGCGATACACGGCACCAAGCCGGACCAATCGAGTTCCTCGGGGAAATGCGTGAGGTCGAACGAGGGGTGCTTCACCAGGAGTCGCGCGGCCTTGCCGGCGTCGAGCGCGCTGCCGCCGCCGAAAGCGATCACGCCATCGCAGCGATGGCGCACGAAGGCGGCGGCGGCGGCGGCGACGTCGCTCACGATCGGATTGGGGTGAACGTCGGAAAAGACGAACCAGTCCGTGCCTCGTTTGGTTTCGCCGAGGATTTCGCCGAGAATCCGAAACGCGTCCGTTTCGATTAAACCGGGGTCAGTGACGACGAGGGGAGTGTATACCTTCAACGCCAGAAGACGTGCGGGAAGTTCGCGCAGGCTTCCGGAGCCAAACAAGATCGGGGTGGGAAACGAAAACGAGGTCAGGCTCATAAGGTGGGGGGGCCAACCGGGGCCCGCGCGCCCGATGGTCCGTCGAAGCGACCTGTTTGTTCCGCGAAGCGGCCTGCTTCTGTGCACGGTTGCATGGAGCCGCGAGGGGCGGATGTCAGGGGAGCGACTGTCACCGTTTTGTCCGGGAGGCCCGCCCCCGAAAGCTGGCGCAGCAGCGTCTCCGCACACGCCCGGGCGAAGGCGGGGTCGTTGATCGCAAGGTCGAGTTCGATCGGGGGAAGGTCCTTGCGTAGGTGCGTACGGATGCCGTCGAAGAGCGCGGCGTCGGCTTCGGCATCGTGGAAGGGTTGGCCGAACTCTCCCAAAGCGCTGATCGCGCGGAGGGGCAAAAACACACTGACGGGACCCGTGTAGCGATTCGCTTTTTCCGCGAGGATGCGACCGAGTTCGGCCGACTCCGCGGCGTTCGTTCGGAGCAGGGTCACTTGGGGATTGTGCCGATAGAAACGACGACCGGCGAAACGCTTCGGAATCGTCTGCGGTTCGCCAAAATTCACCATATCCAGACAACCGGGTGCAATCACGGTTGGGATGCCCGCCTTGCCGGCCGCCTCGAGCCGCGTCGGTCCGGCTGTGAGAATGCCCCCCACGTATTCGTCCGCCCACTCCGTGGTGGTCAGGTCGAGCACGCCTGCAACCAAACCGGTGGCGATCAAGGCCTCCATGCTGCGTCCACCGGTGCCGGTGGCGTGGAAGACAAGGACTTCATAGCCCGCTGCCTCCACGAGGCGTTTCGCTTCGTTCACGCAGACCGTGGTGTTGCCGAACATGCTGGCGACGATCAGCGGCTTGCCGGCAGGCGGTTGGCCACGGCGGGCTTCTGCGGCGTTGACCATTCCGCAGAGTGCGCCGGCCGCATTCTCGAAAATCATCCGGGAAATGCGATTGAGGCCGGCGACGTCGACAATCGCGGGGATCATCACGAGGTCGGAGGTTCCAATGTAAGGCGCGGTTTGTCCGCTCGCCAAAGTCGAGACCATGACCTTGGGAAATCCTATCGGCAGGACGCGCATCGCCGCCGAACCGATTGCGGTGCCGCCCCCGCCGCCGAGGGAGATCGCGCCATGAATCTTGCCGTCGGCGACGAGCTTCCCCAACACGTTCGCCGCACCTGTGGCCATCAACGCAATTGACGCGCCCCGGTCGTGACGCGTGAGCAGTTCCTTCCACGCTGGGTTTCCCGCTCGGGCCGCAACTTCGGCGGATGCGATGTCGGGCCCCAGTGTGGGATTGTCTAGCGTGGAGACGTCGATGAGCAGGGTGGAGAAGCCTTGACGGGCGATGGTTTCGGCAAGGAACTCATGTTCCGCGCCCTTGGTATCGAAGGTACCGAGAATTGCGATCGTTGGCATACGTCGGAAAAGCGAAAGAAATGGACGCAGCTGGAGATTGTGCGATCGGCTCACGCCGCCCTCTAGAATGTAGCGCAAACCGGGGAGCGGAACTATGACGAGTTTTTCCGCGCCTGAATCCTCTGCTGACGTCCTGAGATTCACTCGAAACGAGTGTAGTGAAATGTCAATGCGGTTACGAATCCGATTTGGCCTTGGCGAAGCGGGTGCGCTGGATCTTTTCGAGGATAGCTGCTTCCGCCGCTTTCCAGCGATACGGCGTGGGCTTGAGGTTGTGATGAGCAGGATGGACATCGATCGAGGTGACCAACTCTGCGACGCTGGCCAAACTGCACTCGCGCGGCCCATCGTCGGTCAATCGATAGTTGAGGACCGCGAAAAGGGTGACGGTTTCGTGTCGGACCTAATCGCCCGCATTACGCGAGGTATTTAGAATCATTGGCTACCGAAATGCGCTGCACGCACGCGCGGTTTCGTTCGCGCCTGTTGGCGTAATTCTTGGACAACTGAATTTTCCGACTGAGCGGGGCTGCGCGGGGTTTGCACGGGAAGATCGGAAAGAGCAGAGCCGCCGTCTTCCCGGCCTTCCTTTTCCAAGGCTCGATGGATTTGGCGGTCCCCTCGTCACCGTGCATCGTCACGGAAATACGACGCGAACGTAACCTCCGGCCTACTGACAAACTCCGCGCGCTCCCCCACGCTGCGCGCGCGAAATCCTCCATCACTTCTCCCCGTTTCGTTCTCGCGGCCCTCGTCGGCTCGCTTCTGTCGGCCACCATCCACGCCCAGGTCTTAAACGGCAATTTCAGCTCCGGCCTCGCCTCGTGGTCGCCGTTCGACGAAGTGGACGGGGCCCACGCGAGCGAACTTTTGTTTACCCCGGCCATCGACCGGGACATCCATGCTCTTTTCCTCAAACAGATCGCCGACCCCGATCCGGCCGCCCTGCATATCGCGATCCAAGATCAGGCCGGCTTCCATCTGCCCGAGGCCGATCGCCGGCTCCGCGCCAACCTGCGGCTCTCGCCCTACTGCCCGGAACTCAACCCGGTCGAGCGCTTCGGCGGTCTGTTCAAAGCCCAGGTCCGCAACCGCCTCTACCCGAACTTGCGCAAACTCGAGGACCACCTCGCCGCCCCTTCCAGACTCTGGACCTCCCCGGACAAAGTCTCCGGTCCATCCACACTTGTTCGCCGATCAAGTAAACTTTGGTGTTCCAGCTTACAGTGTAATACCTAGGGGAGATTGATATTAGACCTACAGATCCGAAGCTCGCTGAGATTTCCTCCACATCACTGGAGTGATTTCCATCCTTTCACGAAAAACGCTGCATAGGTGCTGACTGCTCGAAAAGCCGCACTCGTCCGCAATTGTTTTGAGTGAGGCATCCGATTCGCCGAGCCATTGCTGCACGTGTTCCAGACGGTTTCGCTGGGCTACCTCACCGAGTGTCGAACCCAATTTGTCCCGAAACCGTCTCTCCAGGGTTCGCCTCGAGCAACCAGCCCGTCTGGCAATCTCCGAAAAAGACAACGGACGCCGGATGTTTACCCGCAAAAGCTCCAGCGATTTCGTCAGAAGTTCATCATCCACATGGTGGTGGTCGGTCGTCTCACGAACCATGACGCGCGCGGAGCGAAAACGCGTTTCGGGTGGCGGCTTTTTTCCAGTTTTGATCCACCGAACCAGTGCGGCTGCGGCTTTATAACCGGTCTGGGGCGTGCCAAGGCTGATCGACGACAATTTAAGCGAAAGAGCGCTTTGCAGGAACGGATCGTCATCAACGCCAAGCACGGCAATATCCTCCGGAATGGAGCGACCGCACGCACCGCACCCTTGGATCACAGCGAGCGCGACTTCATCGCAGAAGGAAAAAACTGCACAATGCGGCGGCAGCCGCTTTAGCCAACGCGCGACCCGCTGCTGTTCCCCACGAGAGTTGCAGGAGACCTCCTGAAGGGTCGAGCCGCCGAATTCGAACGCGTCACAGTCGAAGCCGGCTCGTTCCAATTCAGCCAGGAATCCTTCCTGGCGTTCTTTCGAACCATGATGGAACTCGTAGCCACAGTAGGCGAAGCGCCGAAATCCACGCCCCACAAAATAACGGGCCGCGATCGTGCCCGCCCACTGCTGGTCGTCGCAAACCCTCGGACAGGGCGACTTTTTCAGAACCGAGCTGACCGAGATAGCCGGCACATTTCGTGGCAGCGTGGAGTGATCGTGATCGATGAGAGTCTCAAAAAGAATGCCGTCCAAGCGGGCCTCGGCGATCAAGCGGCGATCCGCCAGGCTCAACGTTTTCCAGTGTGCGACCCTCACATTCGGATGATCGGAAGCGTATCGCATCATGCCTTCAAACACGCGGCGGCTTACCAGCGACACTCGGTCGGTAAAAAGCGCCAGCCGCGCATCGAGTCCGCGTGGACCGACGCCGACCAGACACTCGCCGAGCTTTATCGTGAATTCGATCTCCGCGGCACCAAGATAAAAGTCTTGGCCGGGTGGCAAAACGGCGGGGAAACTTTGCGCAGCGGTTCACGCCAAGGCTCCAACGCCCAAACCTCGCCCGACTGGGATTTGAGCCGCCCTTCCACTTGGAATCGGGACAATCTTGTGACCTCGCCGGAAAAATTTGATCCGATCAACAGCCTCGCCAGCACGGAAAACTCCTCCGAAGGACTCTACGGTTTGGTCAATATCTCTGCTCTTGCCGACCGCTTGAATCTTTTGGGTGGCGTTCGGCGCAGCCAAGCGGACGGGGCCACGCGAAATCTTCTGACAAACGCCGTCACCGGCACATACGCTGCCCAAGAGAATTCTCCTCAGGCGGGCGCCCTCTTTAAAATTACCCGCGAGGTCAGTGCATTTGTTTCCTACAGCGAATCTTTCGTCCCCCAAACAGGCAACCGGATCGTCAATGACGTTCCCGTCGGGCCGCTGCCTGCGGTTGTCGGCAAAGGAACAGACATCGGCTTTAAAGCCGACCTCCTGAACGGGCGCCTTTCGGCCACCGCCACCTACTTCGCGATAGAAAACAGCGGCGCTTTCGCCCAACTTTTCACCCTTGATCCCATCACCGGCCAAAATAGATTCTCGAGCTTCCCCGCCGGAGTGCAGCAATCGCGCGGCGTGGAAATGGATGCCACCCTCGCCATCACGCCCGATTGGCAAATCTACACCGCCTACTCGCATATCGACGCGAAGATTTCCGAAAACATTTCCAATCCGGCGCTCGTCGGCACGCCTCTCCCCGCCGTCGCGCGAAATCAATTCAATGTTTGGTCGAAATACGTCTTCCGCACGGGCGCGCTCAAGGGCTGGTCGATCGGGGGAGGCCCGCGCTATACCTCTCGCAAGCTCGCCCGTTCCGAAAATCTAAACCTCTACCTGCCATCCAACACCATCGTCGACGCAATGGTAAGCTATGATACAAAGATTGCGAATCGTCCCGTGTTGTTTGCCCTCAACATCAAAAATATCGGCGATAAGGATTATCAAATTTCGACTTTCGTGAAAGGTGAACCCCGCTTGATCCAATTCAGCACCCGCCTGAGTTACTAAAAATAGCTGTGCACCACGTATCCAAACACCCTGCTCGAGGGACTGTTCTTACAGCGGTGTTTACTCTTGTCGCCGCCACCTTAAACGCTGCCCTCGCTCTTCCGTCGCCGACCGCGGCCCACCCCACGATCGAGGACGCCGCCGCCCGCGCCGCCCTCCGGGAGTTTCAGGTCATCCCCGCGGCCCCGTCGTCCTCGCTCACCCCCGCCGTCGCGACCGATCCCGCCGTCTTCACGCGCTGGGCGCGCTCCCAAGGCGACAACGGCTCCCGTCGCTACTCCGCCGCAACCCAAATCAACCGCGCCAACGTCCGCGACCTCGCCGTCGCGTGGACCTACCGCTCCGGCGACGGCGCCGCCAACATCCAGTGCACGCCCATCGTCGTCGACGGCGTCCTCTACGCGCCCACTCCCGGCAAAGCCCTCGTCGCCCTCGACGCCGCCACTGGCCGCGAGCTCTGGCGCCGCCCGCTCACCGATGACACCACGCAGAACCGCCTCCAAGACGCTCCTGCCCGCCGCGGCCTCGTCTACTGGCCGGGCGATCACGATAACGCTCCTCGCCTCCTCGTCGGCGCCGGAGATTGGATCTACGCGCTCGACCCCAAGTCGGGCGAACCCGTCCCCGGCTTCGGCTCCGCTGGCCGCGTCGCCCTGCCCACCGGCGCGACTGCCGCCGGGGCCGTCTACCGCCACGTCTTTGTGACCTCCGGTCTCTTCGGCGACGCCTTCGGCTACGATGTCCGGACAGGTGCGTTGCTCTGGCGCTTCCGTTCCGTCGCCCGCGACACCGACTTCGGCGCCGAAACCTGGAATCAACCCCGCGCCGGCGCCAACGGCTGGAGCGGCCTTTCCGTCGACGACGCCCGCGGTCTTGCCTTTGTCGCCTTCGGTGCTCCCCGCCCCGACATGGTCGGTGTCGAGCGCCTCGGCGACAATCTCTTCAGCAACTGCATCGTCGCCCTCGACGTTCTTACCGGTCGCCGCGTCTGGCACTTCCAAGATGTCCGCCACGACATCTGGGACCTCGACGTCGTCGGCCCGCCCAACCTCGTCACCATCCGCCGCGAGGGCCGCTTGGTCGACGCCGTCACGAGTTTCTCCAAAGCGGGCAACCTCTTCATCCTCGATCGTCTCACCGGCCAGCCGCTCTTCCCCGTCCGCCTCCGCCGCGCCCCCGTCTCCACTCTTCCCGGCGAGCGCACCGCCGCCTACCAGCCCGACCCAGAACTACCCGAGCCCGTCTCGCGCATGGCGTTCGATCCCGCCGAAATCACCGACCGCACCTCCGAGGCCCACGCCTTCGTCTCCGCCCAGGTCGCCGTTTCGACGCACGGATTTTTCCAACCCTTCGTCGAAGGTAAGCCCAACCTCTTCATCGGCTCGCGCGGCGGCGCCGAATGGTCCGGCGCCGCCGTCGACGTTCCGGCCAGCCGGCTTTACCTCACCTCCAACCGCATCGTCTCCAAAATCACCGTCCTCGCCAACGACGAGCTGCCGCGCGATCCCAAGTTCCCGCCCTCGGCTGGCGAAGCCATCTTCGCCGAGCGCTGCGCCGCCTGCCATGGCACCAAGCGCGAGGGCCTCGGCATGGTCCCTCCGCTCCTCGGCCTGAAATCCCGCGCGACCGAATCCGACATCGTCCAGGTCCTCGTCAAGGGCCGCGCCGCGATGCCGCCCAACCTCGTCCCCGATCCCGTCCAGCAAGGCGCCGTCGTCGATTTTCTTTTGCGCCGCAACCAGCCGCCGTCGCGCGGGGGTGGCCGCACCGGCGCGAGCGACGCCCCGCGCTACGTCTTTGACGGCTTCGGTTTCCTCAACGACCACGAAGGCCACCCCGGCATCAAGCCGCCCTGGGGCCTGCTCAACTGCTACGACCTCAACACCGGGAAAATTCTTTGGCGCACGCCCCTCGGCGAAGTCCCGGGTCTCGCCGGCCCCGGCGCACCCAAGACCGGCGCACACAATCTCGGCGGCGCGAGCGTCACCGCCGGCGGACTCGTCTTCGTTGCCGGCACCGCCGACGAAAAACTCCGCGCCTTCGACGCCGACACCGGGGCCGAACTCTGGTCCGCGAAACTCCCCTTCGCCGGCACCGCCGCCCCTGCGATCTACGAGGTGGCCGGTCGGCAATACATCGTGATTACCGCCACCGGCGGCGGCCGCGTCGGCGGTGCCTCCGGACCCGGCGACGCCTACGTCGCCTTCGCCCTCAAGCGCTGATCCGCCAGTTCCGCCTGCACTGCGCCTGTAGCCCCGACCGTCGGTCGTTATCCACGGCTCGCGCCGAAAACCGCTCACAACTAAATGAACGTAAAGCGCCCCGCGGCCGCGACACTGACGAAACGATGCTTCTCTTCCACCGGGGTTATTCGGTTCCGGGCCACATCCTAAAGTGTCATACCCATCGCCTGTAGCTCTTACGCTTCTCAGATTAAGCGGAGACGATCAAGGCGGGGCATGGCAAGAACCCGACCCGATATGGGGGAGGAACTGGTGAAAGAGATCGAAGCGGCGTGGACCCAGCCTCAGGCGGTCTGGGCGCGCGAGCGCTTGCTGGTGGTGCGACTGATCGCGCAGCATGAAATGACCAGCCAGCAGATCGCCAAAGTGGCGGATGTCAGCTGTAAGAGCGTTTTCAATTACCGGGACATGGTATTGCGGGAGGGCGTGGCCGGTTTGCTCAAACGCGACTGGGCCGGCGGCAGGACGCCTGTGGTGTGCGCAGCGGTCGCCGAGAAGTTCGTGCAACGCTTGGAAGCCGGACAGTTCCGGCAGGCCAAGGACGCCCAAGCGTGGATCAAAAAACACACCCGCAAAAAGATCAGCGAGAGCGGGGCGCCCAAGATCCTGCGGCGGCGGGGCGGCAAACGAAAGGTGCCGCGCAGGAGCCATGGGAAAAAACTTTGCGCCATTCTGAAATGAGTCCGTCGCGGTCTCCCGATTCATCACACGACACCGTGGGGGTTCGTTTTGAAGCGCTGTTTTCCCTGGCGTTTAGGTAGGACCGCCTGCGGCATGCTCAGCGTTTTTCCGCAGTCCAGCGAACCGCGTTGCTCAAAAGGCTCTGGAAGGCCGGCAGATCGTGGACGCGTCGATCGTGTCCCAGCGTAATGCCCACGATGCGCGCGTTCTCGTGGGCCGTCACCCAGACCGCGGGGTGCGGCCGACCGAATTTGACGCTCGGCGAGGTTTCGGCGAGGACCTCGATCGGAGCGGTGCTAGGCGGAATTTTCCCGGGTTCGGCGTTTATGTGATAGAGTTCGTCTTCGACCGTGAAGGCGGCGGGAACGCCCGTCATCACCGGATGGTCCCGCCGGAGGGCGTTGACGGAAAAGGGCGCGATCTTGTCGTGACCTCGTGCGCCTCCGCCCACGATCTTCGCATTCAGCTCCGGCCACTGGGCGAATCCGTACCAGGTGCCTGGATGCAGCATAACGATGCCCTTGCCGGCCGCGGCAAAGGCGAACAATGCCTCGCGGTAAGCGGGGGTGTCGAAGAAACGGCGATTGACGCTGATGACCGCAACGTCGGCCTCCGCCAAAGCGGCGGCGGCCTGATCGCGATCTTCCGTGTAGTGCACGCCGAACCCGGCGGCGCGAAGCGTCGCGCCGTCGGTTTCTCCGAAGAATTTTCCGAAGTTATGCGAGCTGCCGCCACCGATCAGTAGAACGCGGGTTTTTCCCGGTTCCCACGAAATCGGGGTGAGCGGGGGAAGAGGAGCGTCGCCTTTCCCGCCTTCCTTGGGGCCTTCGTTCGGCGACGATGTCGGGTTCGCAGGTGCATTGACCGCCGGCGTGGTCAGCGCCTTGACGGCCGCGGCGGTCGAGCCGGGGAGTGGGCTCTTTGAGATCGCCTCCGCGCTGGCGGTGATGGCGACGGTGCAGGGCACGATCTCGTTGTCGAAACTCTCGAGCGCGATCGTTTTCAGCGTCGCATTTTTCGACAGTGCTACGGCGAATGTCCGTAGTTGTCCCAGACGCGTGAAATTGCCGGCGTGGCGGCTCCCTGGGACTTCCGCGGTGTCGAGCGCATCGGTGAACTGGTCGCCATTCTGCAACACGTGTTCCTCCTTCGAGCCGTCGGCAAACTCCACAATGACCTTCATCGCGGATTTGCCCTTGGCCGCGTCGCCGCCGACGGGCCAGGCGTTTCCGCCGACACCTCCCAGAAAGTACAGCGTGGAGGCCGTGACGGATGCGGGGATCTCGACGCGTCGCGGAAACTCCTTCGAGAAATGGCTGCGATCCGGGCCGCCTTTGAGAACGACGACATTGCGGCCGTTGGGAGACTTCGCGGGATCCATCACGGAGAACGGAACGCCCGCCGCGGAGACATTGCCGAAGCGGGAGAGCGTGAGCGCTTCGTCCGCGAGGTCCTCGCGACGAAACATGCCGCGTCGGCTGTCCGCGTTGTAGGCGGAACGGAGGTCGATCACGCGGAACGCCCGATCGGCTCCGCAGAGATAGGTGAGAAGATCGCGCAGGCCTTCGGTGCCAATGCCCTCGAAGCCCTCGGGCATGAGCGAGCGCCGGGTGTTTTCGCGTTTGACCACGTCGTCTTTCTTGATTTCGAAATCGCCCCCTTGGTTGCGCAGTGAAATCGTAGCGGCGTTTTCGGTCACGATGACACCGACAAAGGTTTCGTCGGACTTGGTGGTGAGGTTCCACTGATGGAAACTGGGGTCGACCTCGCGATTGGGATCGAGAATATGCATGAGCAGTTCGGCCGGGCCATGCGCGCCCATGCCTGCGAGGGGCGGACCGACTTCGCGACCGGTGATTTCGCCGTTCGAGTGGCAGGTGGCGCAGGCGGCGGTGAAGATCACTCGTCCTTTGGCCGCGTCGCCGATTTTCTCCACCTCGGGGGCGAGCTTGGCGATCAGGGCGTCCTTTTCCTTGATTTCGGGGCTGAGCGTGGCGAGCAAAGCGGCGGCTTGGCGAGCGACGCGTTGGTTCGGATGGGTGCGCAGTCGCGCGACGTTGCCAGGCCCGAAGCCGGACGCCGGTACCTTGCCTGCCTTGACGGCAGCGAGCAGCGCAAGGGCGGATTCGGGCCGTTTGACGATTTGCTCGAAGACGGCTTGGGCGTGGTCTCGGTTGAAGGTGGAGACGAGAGCATCGGCGGCGGCTTCTCCGGGCACACTGCCGAGGGTCGAAATGAGCGAGGTCTTCAGCGCTGCGGAGGTGTTACCGTCAGCGAGGAGTGCGCCGATTTTGGCAAGTGCCTCGGCCTGGCTTTTGGGCGTGGATACCAGGGCAATGCCGGCTCCGTTGCGTTCGGCGTCGGGCTGGGTGGCGTCGGCGAGGGTTTTGAAGAGCGCTGCACTGACGCGAGATTGCGTGGAGGCCAGCATGCCGGTGGTGTCCCACCGCGCCGCGAGAGGAAGGGCGGCGGCGGCGGTCTTGGGATCGTCCAGCAACGTCAGGAGGCTCTTCGCGAGCGCCGCCTCGGCGGGGGGCACGAGGTCCACGTTGAGGGCCAGCGCCCGAAGGAGAGCGAGTTTGAGCGGCAGGGCATCCGCGGGGGCCGCGGCGGCGGCCTTCAGCACGGCAGTGAGTTCCCCGGACTTCAGGGTTGCGGCGACGGCGGTGGCGAAGGGCGCAAGCGCCTTCGCATCGGGTAACGCAAATGTATCCACCAAGAACGCACCTGGACGTTCGGTCGCGGCCGCAACGATCGCCGTTTGTGTCCACGGCTCGGTCGCAAGGGCGAAATCCTTCAGCAAGGCCTGGCGCTCCGCGGCGGTGTTGGCGACGAGGGCGGTGCGGTATTTGGCCTCGGCCGGGCTGCCGAGCGGTTTGCGCAGGTTGGCGAGGGCGGTCAGGCCTTCGGCGGTTTCCTGCGCGAGGCGCCAGGCGGTTTTTTTGACGTGCGCATTCGGATGTGTGGCAATGACGCGAAGCAGGCCATCGAGGTTTTTACGATCGAGCGCCGGGAACGTCAGGGTTTTGGCTTCTTTATGTTGCACGCGCCAGAGCCGCGCAAAGTAGTGATCGCGGTCCGGACGCACGGCGGCGTTGGCCGGACCGTGTACGGGGCCACGGGTGTCGTTGTGGATTACGGCCTGGTTGTAGAAGTCGATGACGTAGAGTGCGCCGTCCGGGCCGATGCGGGTTTCGATCGGACGGAACCACAGGTCGGTGCTGCGTATGAACTCCGTTTCCTCGCGTCCCTTCTCTTTGGAGACCGAGTAACTGACGCCGTCCGGTTTCACGAACTGGTGATGGACGATGTTGAGGGTGGGCTCACCCGTAAAGTAACTGTAATTCCACTTTTCCGGCCAGGCGCCGCCTTCGTAAATCGCGCAGCCGGCGGCTGCCGTGAAGCGGCCCACCTGGTCGATCTGCACGTAGGCCTGTTCGGGCCACGACATGGAAGGATAGGTCTTCTGGCCGACGATCATGCCCTTGGAGGAAGTGGTTCCCGGAATTTTTCCCTTCGCGAGCACACTCTCGGGAAGAACCGTGTGGAAAAAAACCGTGCCGCTTGTGGGTTGGGTCCAGAAAATCTGGCCGTTCCACGTCGTTTCCAGTCCCCAGGTGTTTCCGCCGCGGCTGTTGTATTGTTCGAAGGCGCTGCCGTCGGGTTTGAAGCGGACGACCCCGCTCAGGTCCGGGCCGAAGCGTTTGGTGCCGTCCGGCGATTTGACGTCGCCGCGGCTGTAACCGTGCGTCGCGTAGATCCAGCCATCGAGTCCCCAGCGCAGATTGTTGATGACCGCGTGGGTATCCGCAATTCCGAGACCGGTGTAGAGCTTCGTGCGGCGATCGGCGACGCCGTCGCCATCGGTGTCTTCGAGAAACCAGATGTCCGGCGAAGTCGCGGCGATGACGCCCGTGCGATAGAAGACGAAGCCGGTGATCAACTCCAGTTTGTCGGCGAAGACCTTTTTCGTGTCCATGGTCCCGTCGGCATCGGTATCGGCGAGATGGGAGATGCTGTCTTCGGGATCGCGATCCGTGTCGTAGGGATGGAGCGAGCCGCTGTCTTTCCAAGGAGCGGTTTTCAACGTGCGGCGGCCGTTGGGGTACTCGGGGGTTTCGGCGACCCAGAGGCGGCCCTTTTCGTCCCAATCGATCGCCATCACTTTGTTGATGAGCGGTTCGGAAGCGACGAGGGAAAGCGCGAACTCGGGGTGGACCTCGATCTTGGCGGCGGCCTTGCGCGGATGCGTGGGACCGCCCTCGACATAGCGAAGGGCGTCGCCGAGTTCGTCGGGACGGCAGAGCTCGTCCACATCGGCGCGTTGTCCGGCCCAGGCGATTCCGCGGAGGAGGATGGCTCGGTAATTGGGCCGGTTGAAGTTTTCGTAGAGGTGGCCGGGAATGGAGACGAAAGCGCGATACGGTTTCGCGGCTCCCTCGACCGTGCGTTCGTAGGTCCACATCTGCGGTTGGATGTCGTAGACGCTCACGCGTTTTCCGCCGCTGGTGAGTTCGTTGGCGCGCTGCTGCGCGCGCGGGTTGTCGCTGGCGGCGGGTTTCGGGGTGTAGGCGGTGGCGAGAATTTTGGCCGCCGGATCGAGGTCGAGATCGTAGTAGATCTCGTCGTTCATCGACCAGTTGGAGACGTCCCCGACAATCGGTCCGGTGCGGTCGGCGAAGTACAATTGCATCGGGCCCTCGAGCCATTTGGCGGTGCCGTGGCGCCAGGCACCCCCGACGATGCCCTTAAACCAGGTGGGATCGGCCGAAACGATGCCGGCGTGAATCACGACCAGGCCGCCGCCCCGTTGGAGAAAGGCCTGCAGGTTGCGGCGATCCTCGACGGCGGGGATGTTCCCTGCCTCTTGGGCGTGGAGGATGAGCACGTCGGTTTGTTCCAATTGCGCCTGGGTCGGAAAGGCGTCGGCGCCGGTCGTTTTGGCGCCCCGTTCGTTCAGAAGGGGAACCCATTCGCGAAGAAACCGAGGGTAATCGTGCGCGCCGGGTCCGTGCGATTTTGGACCCGAACGGATGAAGATGCGCAAGGGTTGCTCTGCGGCCGCGGCGAGTGCGGGTGAGGCGAGCGAGGCGCATCCGAGGACGAGGACGAGAAGAAACGAAAGCCTTTTCATGGATGTCGGGAGAGGGGTGGCGAAGAAACGAAGTGGGTAGTGGGTTAATTCCAATTCGCTTTCAAGAGGGGGCTAGCGGTACCTCGATCTCTATTTTAGAGGAGGACGGAAGACGGAGCAGGGGGCGGAGGTCTGAAAGCTTGGACTCTGCTACCTCTGCGCGCTCCTGTAAAAAGGGTTCGGAGGCTCGATGCTTTGGACTGAGGGCGGTCTCAGGTTGAACCCAACGAGGAGTTGGCGCGAGTGGCACAGGCGGGCAATCCTTGGCGGAGGGTGGACCACGGTGCCGACCCGGAAACGTCGCAGGGATCCGGAGCGTCGGCGAGGGCGTCGGGGAGTTTGGCTGGAGAAAGCAAGGCGAGGAACACGAGCGGCTCAGGGTGGGGATTGTAGGTCGCGTGAATCGTACCCGCCGGAATGTGGGCGATTTCGCCGACGTGGAGGATGCGGTATTCGTTTCCCACCCACTGTTCGGCGCGTCCCTGAATCACGTAGATGATTTCTTCGCGGTGAGGATGGTAATGAAACGGATGGCAATGCATCGGCTCCATGTTGGCGCGGACAAGGAGCAATTTTTCCGCGGCGACCACGTCGGGGCGGCACAGCCATTCGTTCACGGTCCAGGCATTGGGCTCGCGAAGGGCATCGGCCTTCAGGACGAAACGGCGGTCGGCGGGGTTCATGCGTGGGTGCGAAGAAGGCTTCAGCGCGCTCGGGCGGCCGGGGCAGGGATGGCTTTAAAGGTGCGGGTAAGCTGGGTGAGCGAGTGCTCGACGCCCATGCGCTCCAGACTGCTGGCGCCGACGAAGCCGACGCAATCGGTGCCTTGCAGGACGCGGGTGGCGTCCTCGGGTGTATTGATCGGGCCGCCGTGACAGAAAAAGAAGATGTCCTTTCGCACCTGGCTCGCGGCGGCGACGATGTCCTGGGTCACTTTGAGCGTGTGTTCCCAGCTGACGACGGCGTTCCTCACCCCCACGCTCCCGCCGACCGTGGTGCCGACATGCGCGATGATTGCGTCGGCTCCGGCCTTGGCCATTTCCACGGCTTCGTCCGGCGTCGCCACGTACACGATGGAAAACAGGTCCATCCGGCGGGCGAGGGCGACCATCTCGTACTCTTTCTGCACGCTCATGCCGGTTTCTTCGAGCACCTGGCGAAAATGACCGTCGACGATGGTGTGGGTCGGGAAATTATTTACGCCGGAGAAGCCCATTTCCTTCACCTTGCCCAGCCAGTGCCACATCCGCCGACGCGGATCCGTCGCATGCACGCCGCAGATGACCGGAACCTCTTCGACCACGGGCAGCACTTCGTACTCGCCGATCTCCATGGCGATCGCGTTGGCGTCGCCATAGGCCATCAGTCCGCAGGTCGAGCCGTGTCCCATCATCCGGAAGCGCCCGCTGTTGTAGATGATGATGAGGTCGGCGCCGCCTTTCTCGATGAACTTGGCGCTAATGCCCGTCCCGGCGCCGGCCGCGATGATGGCTTGACCCTTGGCAAGGGTGGCCTCGAGGCGGGCGCGGACTTCCTCGCGCGTGTAAGGGTTTCCTTTTCCAGTCCAGGGATTCGGCATAAAACGAGAGATTAAAATCGGGAGAAGTACACTCGGCGCGCAGCGTACGAGCGGGGAAGGAGACGTGGGGTCTCCGTCATCCACCCCTTACGGTGGGGGATTTCTTGCGAGGAGGAAAGCTTGGGTGTCACACATCCAACCGACTTTTTTGCACCTCTTGTCGGAATCGCCCACGGGAGTGGCTCCAACCCGCGGGCGCGCGGATCGAGCTGAGAAGAGTCGCACTCTCCCGATGCAGCGGGTTGGCGAATCGGCGCTTGAAAGGGGAGCCAGTCTTCCATTAACCGGGGAATTCGGGAATTGAGAGCTGTGCTCCAAGCCCAGCCCTCGCTGCAAAAAGTTTGGAGTCCGGCCTTCAGGCCGTCCGAAAACCCGATTGCGCTCTTTCCGGACGGACTAAAGTCCGGACTCCGAACTCCGGACTCCAAACTCTATCGTCCGAGCTTTCGCCGAGGTGCGAGACAATCTTCGGAGCGGTCTGTGCGTCGACTCAGCTCTGCGTGTAGAGCTGGTAGAGCGATTGGGTGCCGAGGTCTTCCCAGCCGCGGCTGGCGACCCGATCGTAGAGTTTTTTGGCGCAGGCGAGACCCGGCAGGTCGAGTTTCATCTCGGCGGCGCTTTCCAGGGCGAGCTTCATGTCCTTGATGAAATGTTTCACGTAAAAGCCCGGCGCATAGTTTCCCGCGAGCGCACGGGGGGCGAGATTGGTCATCGACCAGCTTCCGGCGGCGCCGCCACCGATGCTCTCGAGCACTCCGGCGGGATCGAGGCCGGCTTTACGGGCGTAGGTCAGGGCCTCGACCCAGGCAAGCATGCTGGCCGCGACGGCGATTTGGTTGGCCAGTTTGCAATGCTGGCCGGCACCCGCCGCGCCGTGGCGACGGATGTTTTTACCCATCAATTTAAACAAGGGCTCCATCTTGGTGTAGGCGGTTTCGTCGCCGCCCACCATGATCACCAGTCGCCCTTCTTTGGCTCCGAGGTCTCCGCCGGACACCGGAGCGTCGAGGCTGGCGACGTTCTTTTTGGCTGCAGTCTCGGCGATTCGTAACGCGAGCGCGGGACTTGAGGTCGTCATGTCGACCAAGGTCGTTCCCGGTTTGGCCGTGGCGATCAGTCCGGCCGATCCGAGGTAGATCTCTTCGACGTCGCTGGGGAAGCCGAGCATGGTAACGACCGCCTCGACCGCCGGTGCGATCGTGACGGGCGTTTCGTGCCACTGGGCACCCAGATCGAGGAGACTCTGCGCCTTCGCTTTGGTTCGGTTGTAAACGTGCAGTTTATGCCCGGCCGCAATCAGGTGTCCGGCCATGCTGCGGCCCATGACGCCGGTACCGACGAAGCCGATGGAGAGGGAGTGTGTCATATAAAATGGATACGGAACGCGGAAGGCGAAACCGAGGGTGGACGGTGGGGGCGGTCGGTCGCTGGGGCAACCCTGGAACGTGGGTTGTACGAAAGAGAGAAATTGTTTTGCCACGTTCCCACGGAGCGAATCGCCCCGTCGGGTCCAGGGGCGGTAAAAGGCGGACGACGCCGGTGGGTTCGTTGTACGTCGAAGAGGCGCTTTCGAATCGGACTCGACGGAGCGAGTTGCCCGAAGAAATCGGCGCCGAATCTCCGAGTTTGGAGTCCGGCCTTAAGGCCGTCCGAAACCCGATTGCAATCGCTTCGGACGGACTCAAGTCCGGACTCCGAACTCCGAACTCAAGCGCTGTCCCGCTCTCGCGAAACCCTTAACCGGGCTCGACAGAGCGTGCTCCTTCTTTTCCTCCGCAAACTACTTTCCCTCGCTCGTATCCTACCGTCTTTAAGTAGTCAGTTGCTCCCTCCGAGCGGGAGGATTACCTCCCGCCTCATGGACGGACCAAACAAGGCCGCTTTGCGTCGAAGGTCCAACCGGGGATCAGGTAACGCATCGATTTCACGTCGTCGCGACCGCCGAGACCTTGTTTTTGGTAGAGCGCATGCGCCTGCTCCAGTCGCTCCAGATCGATCTCCACCCCTAGCCCCGGTGTCTGAGGCACGGCGATGCTTCCGTTCTCGATCGGCAAGGGGGAGCGTGTCAGGCGCTGGCCGTCCTGCCAGATCCAGTGGGTGTCGATCGCGGTGATCTTTCCCGGCGCGGCCGCAGCCACGTGGGTGAACATGGCGAGCGAAATGTCGAAGTGATTGTTGGAGTGGGAACCCCAGGTCAGTCCCCACGCATCGCAGAGCTGAGCGACGCGGACCGAGCCCTGGAGTGTCCAAAAATGAGGATCGGCGAGGGGGATATCCACCGCCCCCAATTGTACCGCGTGGCGCAGCTCCCGCCAGTCCGTCGCGACCATGTTGGTGGCCGTAGGCAAGCCCGTGGCGCGGCGGAACTCGGCGAGGATTTCGCGACCCGAATAACCTTTTTCGGCGCCACAGGGATCTTCGGCATAGGCCAGAGCTTTTCCATGCCGGCGGCAGAGCCGGATGGCTTCGTCCAGGGACCAGGCGCCGTTCGGATCGAGGGTGATGCGAGCCTGGGGGAAGCGTTGCGCCAGAGCGACGATCGCCTCCATTTCCTGTTCCCCGGAAAGAACGCCGCCCTTGAGTTTGAAGTCCCGAAAACCATAGTGTGCATAAGCGGCCTCCGCTTGCCGGACGATGGACGCGGGCGTGATCGCTTCGTCGTCGCGCACCGACATCCAGCCGTCCCGGTCGCCCGTTCCGGCGCGATAGGGCAGATCGGTTTTCCGGCGATCCCCGAGGAAGAAAAGATATCCCAGCACATCGACACTGGGGCGCTGCTGGCCTTCCCCGAGCAGAGCGCAGAGGGGCACGTGCAAATGCCGACCCAGGAGATCGAGCAAAGCGCATTCGAGCGCGGCGATGACGTGGACGGTGACGCGGAGGTCGAAGGTCTGGTTGCCGCGGCCGCCCGAGTCGCGATCGGCATAGGCATTGCGGACGTCGGTGAGGATTGCGTTCACGCCGCCGATCGAACGGCCCATCACGAGGGAGCGGCAGTCGTCGAGGGTTTTGCGGATTTTCTCGCCGCCCGGAACTTCGCCGACGCCGGTGTGACCGGCACTATCTTTGAGCAACAGGATATTCCGCGTAAAATAGGGCGCGTGTGCGCCGCTCAGGTTTAACAGCATGCCGTCTTTTCCCGCGACCGGCACCACGCGGAAATCGACGATGCGCGGGGCCTGTGTGGGCGTTGGCAATGCGGCTGAGCCGGCTGAGCCGGACGTTTCGGGCGAGGCGTCGGGGAAAGAAGGTGACATTCGAGAAAGGAGTGAAGTGCCGTGGCGATCGCAGCGTCACGCGCGCACAGGGGTGGGGGCGGGGGAGGGGGGCAGGACGACGCGCTCGATTTTGCCCACGAAGACGAGATAGCTGAAAATCGCGAGCGCGGCATTGGCGCCGACGAAGACCAGGGCTCCGTTGAAGGAGCCGGTCGTTTGGAGGATGTAACCGATGACGATGGGCGTCGTGATGCCGGCAAGGTTTCCGAAGGTGTTGAACAACGCGCCGCTGAGCCCGGCGATTTCCTTGGGAGAGGTATCCGACACGACGGCCCACCCCAATGCGCCGAAGCCCTTGCCGAAGAAAGCGAGCGACATCAAGGTCACCACGATCACTTCCGATTCGACCTTCATGCAGAAGACCATGCTGCACGAGAGCAGCATACCGATCACGATAGGAACCTTGCGCGCGACCGTCAGCGAATAACCTTTCCGCAACAGCAGGTCCGAGGCCAGGCCGCCGAGCACGCCGCCGAGAAAGCCGCACAGAGCCGGAAGCGACGCCATCACGCCGGCCTTGAGGATCGACATCCCGCGTTCCTTCACGAGGTAGACGGGGAACCACGTCAGGAAAAAGTAGGTGAGGGTGGTGATGCAGTATTGTCCGACATAAATTCCGAGCAGCATCCGTCGGGAAAGGAGGGCTTTGATCTGCGACCACTGCGGTTTCGCCGCTTTCGATTTTTTCGGGTCGCGATCCAGCTGAACGAGACCGCCACCCGCCTCGATATAAGCGAATTCGGCGGCATTGATGCGCGGGTGCTGGTGCGGGCTGTGCACACGTCGAAACCAGACGAACGTAAACAGAATACCCAGTCCCCCCATGAACCAGAAAACTTCCTGCCAGCCCCAGGTGTGAACGATCCAACCCATGATGGGCGAAAAAATGACCAGCGCGAAATACTGCGCCGAGTTGAAGAGGGCGGAGGCGGTGCCGCGTTCCGTCGCGGGAAACCAAGCGGCGACGATTCGTCCGTTGGCGGGAAAAGACGGCGCTTCCGCCAGGCCGAGCAGGAAGCGTAGAACGAAAAGCCCGACCAGGACGGTGCCGGCCTGGAAGTAACCCAGGAAACCTTGGAGAAACGTGAAGAAAGACCAAACGAGCAGGCTGACGCCGTAGACGCGTTTCGACCCGTAACGGTCGAGGAGCCAGCCCCCGGGCAACTGGCCGATGACGTACGCCCAGCCGAAAGCGGAGAAGACGAACCCCATCGCAACCGGATCGAGGCCGTAGGTTTCCGAAATGGGCGAACCGGCGATCGAGAGGGTGGCCCGGTCTGCGTAGTTCAGGGTGGTCGCGATGAAGAGCATCGCCACCATCTCGTAGCGGATCCACGTGGGGCGGGGGGGCTTGGCTCCCGGGTGGGGGGTGGGAGCGGAACCGGGGGTCGAGGGAGAAAGCATGCGTGCGGCGGCGCTAACCGGGGTAGCCAGGGACCGGACTCCGGGGGTGGCGGGGAGTCCGATGAAGAGGGTAGGCAGGATTGTGGAGCCCCGCGGCGCTGTACAGGCTCAACCGGCGCGTTCGCGGTTTTCGTCTGTGACGAGCGACCATTGCCAAACGCTTCCGGCGAAGTTTGATTCGGCCGAGGGCGACACCGTCCGATCACGCGAAACCGCCCGGGCAAAGCGGTTGGGGTGAGCGGGGCGGCAGCCTTCTGCATGTTCAAAGAGAATCCACGTTCCTTGGTCCCTCCCGCGCTTGCGATGGCTGGGATTGTCCTGATCTCAAACGTACTGGTCCAGTATCCGATCAACGCATGGCTGACCTGGGGAGCTTTTTCCTACCCGGTGGCCTATTTCGTCACCGACGTGTGCAACCGGGTCGCTGGCCCCGAGCTGGCGCGCCGCGTTGCCTGGATCGGGTTTGCCATCGGCTTGATCTTATCCGGGGCGATGGCGCCCCTGCGCATCGCGCTCGCGTCGGGCGCTGCGTTTATCGCATCGCAACTCCTCGATGTCGCCGTCTTCAATCGATTCCGCCGTCAAAACTGGTGGAAGGCTCCGCTCTTCGGCTCCATGGCGGCATCGGTGGTGGATACGGCCATCTTTTTCGGACTCGCGTTTGGAGGCACCGATTCTAGCTGGCTTCAGCTAGCGGTCGGCGATCTCGGCGTAAAACTCGCGATGGCCGTTGTCCTACTGCCGCCCTATCGGTTGCTGATCGCTCGGCTTGGTCAATCGCCGACCTGAGGCTGTCTTCTTCTTACGCTGGTATCGGATCGATGGAGGCCACGGTCCCGAAACTGTCTCGCAACCCGGCGTCGAGTTTGGAGTCCGGACTTTAGTCCGTCCGGAGAGAGTGCGATCGGTTTTCGGACGGCCTGAAGGCCGGACTCCAAACGCGGATCTTTTCGATCCGAGTCCGGGCTAGGGCGGTGACGAGTTGCCGACGCGGGGGCTGACCTTGGAACGGTTAAGCGAAGAGGGATTTCACGGCTTTGCCTTTGCCGTCGCTCGTCACGTAGAACGGGCGTTTTTCCACGTCGTAGCCGTGATTCGCGGGGATGCCGAGGGCGCGGTAAATCGTTGCGTGGAGGTCGGTGATGGTGACCGGATCCTTGATCGTCTTGCACGGACGCTCGTCCTGGGTCGTGCCGTGTACATGCCCGCGTTTCATTCCGCCGCCGAACATGAGCACGCTGCCCGCCGCGGTGAAATGGCGATGCATGCCGTAGAACTTCGGATCGTCGATCACGCTCGGCACTTCGACTTGATCCTTCACCGCCTTCTCGGGTTTGCCCTCCATCATCATGTCTCGGCTGAACTCGCTCGCCACGACGATGAGCGTGCGATCGAGCATCCCCCGTTCTTCGAGATCGCGGACCAGCTGAGCGATGGGAGAATCGATCGCCTTTTTCATTCCGACCAGGCGGGAGTGCCCGTTTTCGTGGGTGTCCCAATTCAGAAAGGGAATGTACTCGGTGGTGACTTCGATGAAGCGCGCGCCGACTTCGCACAGCCGCCGGGCGAGCAGGCAACCCAGGCCGAAGCGCCCGACCATGCCTTCTTCGTATTTTCCGCCGAAGCGATCGAGGGGGGTGTCGAAACGGGTGCCGGGTTGGAAGCCGGGAAAATACTTGCGCACGTTTTCGAGCGGTTCCAGCGCGAGGTCGAAGGCCTTCGAGGCCGGCGAACTCAGGAGGCGGTGGGCATTGTCCATCGCGCGCAGCAGCGAGTCCTTTTGATAGTTGCTACCCTCGCGGCCGATCGGACTGGCCTCGAGAAGCTGGCGGTACATTTTATTCCGGTCCGCAAACCGCTCCGTACTCATGCCGGCGGGTGGGCGGACGGCGTCGGCGGCCTGCTCGGGAAAGGCGACATTGAAGGGACCGTATTCGCTCCCGAGAAAGCCGGCCGTGGTGAAGGCCTTGAGTTCCTCGCCTTCGCCGAGATCGAAACGTTGGCCGATGTTGATGAAGGCGGGCACCGCGGGATCCAAGGGCCCCAGGGTGCGTGCGATCCAGGCGCCGAGGTGGGGTGCCGCCACGGTCTGCGGGGGGACGTAGCCCGTGTGCCAATTAAACTGATGGCGCGAATGGAGGATAAAACCGAGATCCGCCGCCTGCATCGTGCGAATCAAGGTACCGCGGTCCATGACGCTCGCGATTTGCTCGAGACCCGCAGAAAATTTAACGCCGTCCATCGCGGTCGGAATCGAAGGAAACGTGCTCAGGACGTCGTTCGGATTCAATCCCGCCGAGTACGGCGTGTAGCGCTTCGGGTCGAACGTTTCCGTGTGCGCCATCCCGCCGCCCATCCAGAGGACGATCACGCGGTCCGCAGTGGCCGCGATCTTCTCCGCGGGTTCGTTCGCGAACAACCCGCGTGGCGCGCCGGCGGCCAGGGCTGCGAGCGTGGCGGCGGACGCCGTTTTGAGAAATTCGCGGCGCGATCCGAAGTGGGGTTGGCTTTGGCGCCAGGCGTTTTGAGCGATCAGACGTTGGAGATTCATGGCGGGCGAGCGGCGCGTCAATTAATGAGCTGGAATTCGGGCAGCATGGCCAGGGTCCAGAGAAGATCCTGCACGCCGGCAGACGTCGCGGGCGTGCCGACCAGATGTTGGGTCAGCGTGCGTTCGGTCGAGGTCGGTTTGCGTCCGAGCGATTGCAAATAAAGCGATTCGACGATCGTCGCTGTCGTCGGCGAGGTCGTGGCGAGCAGATGGTCGGCGCCTTTTTTGAGCAACGCGGCGAGGGTACTCCCGTTGGTGAGTTCCAAGGCTTGCAGAGTGGTGGCGGTTCCCTGACGGACGGTCACGATTTGCTCGCGATTGGGGCGACCCAGTGCGGTCATCAGAGGATTCGCCGCCAAGAGCGAGGCGCGTTGCACCGGCAGGGTGTCGACACGAGCGGCCGCGAGTTCGAGGAAGGAATTGCCCAGCTGCCAGGGCGAGAGCGCGGTATCGCCCAACTCGATCGCGGGCGTCGCGGTTTCACCTTGGGTGAAGGTCCACGACGAATCGGAAACGAAATCCATCACGGTTTCGCCGGCGCGGATGCGCGCGTAGAAAAGAACGCCGGCAGGGCTATCGGTCGCGGAAGCCAATTCGGCCGGGGTGGTCGGCACCGCGGAGAGGTCCGCCTGAAGATTGGTCGCCTTGACACTGATGACGTTTTCGCCGGCGACGAGGAAGGGAGCGAGATTGAAGACCTCGGCGCTGGAGCTGTTGCGCTTGTTGGACGCCGCGGCGTTCTTGTCGTTGATCGTCACCACGTAGTTGTTGTCCGCGGCGATCGTGAGAATCGCTTCGGTCGGGACTGCGGCCAACGTCACGGTGCGCTTGAAGAACGCGATCGCCGGCTTGGCCTTGAACTGGGCGTTTTCCATTGTCCAGATCCACTTGGGTTTCAGGGGAAGGAAGGCGCTCTCCACACCGGGGAGAACGGCGTTGCGGTTGAATCTGAGATCGGCCTTCGGGTAATCCATCTTCACCAGCGTCATCAGCGCGTCGGAGAATTGTTCGGCATCGAGACGACGCACCGCCGGGCCGCGGAACGCGAAATTTTCGGTGGTCTCGCCCAGATTGACGGAGGGGAGCTGGTAGGCGCGGGAGGTGAGGATTTGCGCCATGGTGTGTTTCAAGTCGTAGCCATGCGCGACCAAGTCCTCGGCCAGCCAGTCCATCAACTCGGGCGACCAGGCGGGTTTGTCCATCTCGTCGACCGGTTCGACCAAGCCGTACCCCATGAAGCGCTGCCAGAAACGATTGACGATCGTCCGCGGGAGTCGGCCGTTTTTACGATTCGTGATGACGTCGGCCAGTTGCTTTTTCCGCGCGGCCGGTCCGACCGTGCCGTCGATCGAACCCAGTTCTTCGTAGAGAAACTTCACCTTGCTCATATGGCCGGTGGGTTTGTCGCATTCGGCCATTTCCAGCGGGCCGTCGGCGTAGATACTGGCGAGGCCGTAGGAATCCTTGAGCGTGTATTCGTTGATGAAGCTATCGTGGCAGGACGCGCACTTCAGGTTCACCCCGAGAAAAACCTGCGCTACACCCTGGGCGGCCTGCATCGGCGGGACCATGCTGGCGTTGACCGCGCCGCGCCAGGTGATGCCGTTGGTGAAGCCCTCGGCTTCGGCATTCGGACTGATCAGTTGGGCGACGAAGCGGTCGTACGGAAGGTTTCGAATCAACGCGCTGTAAAGCCAGCTGCTCACCTGCTTCCGGCCACCGTCGATATAACCGGTGCCCTTGTAGTCGTTGCGAAGCATGTCGTTCCAAAACGTCAGCCAATGCTCGGCGTAAGGTTGGGAGTCGGCGAGCAGCCGCTTGACCAGACGTGCGCGTTTACCGGGAGAACGATCGGCGACGAATGCCTCGAGTTCGGCGGGCGGCGGCAGCAGGCCGATCGTATCCAGCCACACCCGCCGGGCGTAAACGCGATCGTTCACGACTTGGGGCCATTCGGTTTTATTCGTTTTGAAGATGCCGTCGATGAAACCGTCGAGCGGATTTTCGAAGCTTTTGGGCACGGCGAGCTGCGCGAACTCGCGCGAGCGGAGATTGGCCGGCGCGTGTTTGAAGAAATTGATCTCTTTTGGCCAAGGCATGCCTTGGTCGATCCAGGCGCGGAAGAGCCCCACCTGCTCTGCCGTCAATCGTTTGCCTTTTTGCGGCATGATGAGGTCCGGATCGAAACCCGCGATCATTTCGATCACCTGGCTCTCGGCGCTCTTTCCGGCGGTGGCGATTTCTCCCTCGAGGAAGGCGTCGCGTGTTTCGAGGCTGAAGTCGCCCTTGTTCTTTCCGCGAGCGTGACATTGCACGCAGCTCGCTTCGAAGATCGGCTGAATATCGCGGGCGAAATCGATGCGAACGTTTGACGCCGGAGGGAGTTGCGCCAGTTGGTCGGGCGAAAGCGCGGCGCCCGGAACCGGGAGCAAGGAGAGAAAGGAGCTCAGGCCGGCCGCCGCGCCGAAGGCACCACGAAAACCAAGAAAAGGGGCATGCGAATTCACGGAAGCCGAAGCGTGGGGAAAAACGCGCTCCCGGCAACCCGCCAATCCGGATTCGAGCGCTTTTCTCGTGCTCCTCGCGAAGGGTAAAGGTGGCGTTGGCTATTGCCCGGCGAACCTTTTGGTTCAAACGTAGCGCATGCCATGCCTGCCCGCCTTCCGTCGGTTGCTGCTCCCCGCGTTCGCCTTGGCGGTGGGCGGAGCCGGAATCGCGTTTGCCCAAACGTGGCTGGAAAATTCGGGGTTTAGCGGCGGTTTCCGACCGGGAGATCGCTCGGGAACGCGGATCTGGATCGAAGGCGGCGGCTGGGTCGACGAGGCCACGGTCCGCACGGCCCGCGAAACCGCCTCGCATAGCACCGGGACGCCCGAATGGGAGAATCCCCGGGAGTTCGGGACCGACGTATTCACGTTTGCGCGGGCGCTCTTCCGCTCGGAACGCCGGGTTGCCCGCCGCGGGCCGGTCTTCGGATGGTTTGTGGACTACCCCGACGCCGACCTCAATCTCTCGTACCGTCTCCAGCAATTGACCTCGATGAAGGTCGATCCGAACGGGCGGGTGGTGCATCTGGACGATCCGGAGATCGGAGATTTTCCCCTGATCTACATGGTCCACACCGAGGACATGCTGCTGAGAGAGGAGGAGGTCTCCTCGTTGCGCACCTACCTTCAAGGCGGCGGCGCTTTGTTTGTCTCCGATTTTTGGGGCACTCAGGCTTGGGAGAATTTTTCCGCGGAAATGCAGCGCGTGCTGCCGGGCAAGGAGTGGGTCGATCTTTCGATGGATCATCCCCTGTTCAGCTGCATCTACAAAATCGCGGGTCCGATGAACGAACTCCAGATTCCCACGCTGCAATACTGGATTCAGGACCATGACCCCAACAATCCCCAGTCCCGCATCACCACCAATCGCGGCGAAGGGTCCAAGGACGTGCGCGTGCGGGTGCTTCTCGACGATCGCGACCGCATCATGGTGATCAGTATCCATAATTCGGACATCAGCGATGGCTGGGAGCGCGAGGGCGAGAACGCGGATTATTTTCGCGAGCTGTCCGAAAAACGCGCGTACCCGCTGGCGATCAATCTGATCTTTTATCTGATGACGCATTGAGGGGCGTCTTCGCTTCTTTGCCTGACCTTCGCGAGACCCCCTCCGATTCTTCCGATTTAAACTCATTGTCTCGCGAAGAGGCGAAGGCTGCGAAGGGTCGATCCACGTCAGTCCTTCGAGCCCGGATTCGATTCCTGTCCTCGTGCCACGGGTCGCGAGAGAGTTTGGAGTCCGGACTTTAGTCCGTCCGGAGAGAGTGCGATGGGTTTTTTCGGACGGCCTGAAGGCCGGACTCCAAACTCT
>Ga0105046_10002377_pt1 | contig 29706 bp, 26 predicted proteins | sample MAT03_FD_78385 | JGI IMG/M metagenome (GOLD analysis project Ga0105046, IMG submission 78385) | Freshwater microbial communities from Lake Fryxell liftoff mats and glacier meltwater in Antarctica - MAT-03 (megahit assembly) | ecosystem: Environmental > Aquatic > Freshwater > Ice > Liftoff... | reverse complement strand
GGAATACAGCCGCAGTGATAGGGGCCAAGGAGGGATGGAGGCGCAGAACATTTCGAACTTCTGATGTACCATCGTCGTTCTGAATGTGTTCTTCTGCATAGGCATCGCAAAGCACGGCCATGAAAGTGCGCGTTGCACCAATGGCCGTCTCGATCACAAACGGCGTGTAGCGTTTGCGCGAAACGGTGTCTACGTACTCGAGTTTCTTACCAGAGAACTCTTGGTGTTTACCAAGATCGAAGTCTGTGCGTGAATGGATCCCTTCCACCTCGCCCCATCCAAACGGATACAGAAACTCAATGTCTTCCGCAGCTGCGGCATAGTGCGCGAGCTTGTCGTGCGGTTTGCGACGCAGGCTCTCGGGTTTGATGCCGAGCGACAAGAACCAGTCCCAGCGCTGCTGACGCCAATACTCGAACCATTCTCCCTCTGTACCGGGCGGTATGAAGAATTGCATCTCCATTTGCTCGAACTCGCGTGTGCGGAAGAGGAAGTTCTTGGTGTTGATCTCGTTACGGAACGACTTGCCGATTTGCGCTATACCGAACGGTGGCTTCATGCGTGCAGAATCCATTACGTTCTTGAAGTTCACGAAGATGCCTTGCGCCGTTTCGGGTCGAAGGTAGACGGCATTGCCCGAGTCTTCCACCGGACCCATGAACGTTTTGAACATCAAATTGAAGTTCCGTACTTCCGTCCATTCCGTGGTTCCGGAAACAGGATCGGGAATAGCGAACTCGGTAATGATGTTGTAATAGTCTTCGTTGGTCTGAACGAGAGCCAGACGCGCCTCGATGGCATCGGCCTCTGTGGTCTTCTTTTTATTGCGCAAGGATTGGATGCGCTCTTCGATGAGATTGTCTGCGCGGTAGCGAGCCTTGGATGTTTTGTTGTCGATCATCGGATCGGAGAACTGTTGCACGTGACCTGATGCTTCCCATACGCGTGGGTGCATGAGGATCGATGCATCGAGTCCAACAATGTCGGGTCGGTACGTCATGGCTTTCCACCATGCGTCCTTGATGTTGCGAAGGAGTTCGACGCCAAGCGGACCGAAATCCCAGCAGCCATTCAGGCCGCCATAGATCTCGGATGATTGGAAAACAAAGCCCTTGCGTTTCGAGAGGGAGAGAATGTCGTCTAGTGTCATAACAAGCAAAATCGCCTTTTTCCTGTAAGTTTACAAGGTTCATCCGCTTACGGAACCCCATCGCACCATGATGAAGACCATTACATCTGTCCTCCTTGCCATGTTTTTGACGTGTGCGCCTACGTTGGTGACTGCACAAAACGGCAAAGATCATATCTCGTTCCAACCGATCGCGCCCGTTTCGGCGAAGGCTGGAGACACGGTAGTCTTGCATCTCAAGGCCAAGATCCAGAAGCACTGGCATACCTACGGGATGACGGCTTCGGTTGGACCAGACGGACTTGGTCCAGAACCAACAGTAATAACTGTGCAGCCAACGTCGGTGATCAAAACGGTGGGGAAGATCAAACCACCGAAGACTGCGCACAGTCATTTCGATGAAACGTGGGGGACAAGCATTGAGGAATGGAGCGGCACAGTTGAACTCGACGTTCCGGTGCGCATCGATCCGCGCTCAAAAACAGGAGCGTTGAAGGCTCAGGTGAAGTTCACTGTCCAGATGTGCGACACGATGTCGTGCCTGCCTCTCGACGACATTCTCCTGCCCGTTGCCATCACGGTAACGGCGGAAGCTTCAGGCGCTGCGCTTACCGATACGACCACACAGGTGCCTGCTCCTGCTATCGTGGTCACCTCCGCACCGAAGTCTCAAGTAGCATCGACGATGGTTCAAACGCCATCATCGCAACCCACAGAGATCGAATCGGAGAAACAAAAGGGCCTCCTCAGTTTCTTCTTGTACGCAATGGGCATTGGCTTTTTGGCGTTGCTCACACCATGCGTGTTTCCGATGATACCGATCACTGTATCGTTCTTTACGAAACGTCATGAGAAGACACGCGGCAAAGGACTTCGAGATTCGAGCATCTTTGCCCTTGGCATCATTTCTACGTTTACGGCCATTGGCATCATTGCCTCTGCAGTGTTTGGTGGTACGGCCGTTCAAGACCTCGCGGCAAATCCCTGGTTGAACCTTGGCATCGGACTTCTCTTCATGATCTTGGCCTTCAATCTCTTTGGTGCATTCGAGATTCAAGTGCCGGTTTCGATCATGAACAAGCTGAATCAGAAGTCGCAGGGCGACGGCGTTACTGCAGTATGGCTGATGGGCCTCACTTTCTCGCTCACATCGTTTACCTGTACCGTACCATTTGTGGGGACGTTGTTGTTGTCTGCATCTAACGGAGACTACCTCTATCCAGCCATTGGTACACTTGGATTCTCGACGGCTTTTGCCATGCCATTCTTTGTTCTATCATTATTCCCGGCACTACTGAACCGATTGCCTCGCGCCGGTGGGTGGATGAATAATCTGAAGGTGGTGATGGGCTTTTTGGAGATCGCAGCTGCCATCAAATTCTTCAGCACAGCAGAGTTTGTGTGGGGTATCGGCCTGCTACCGCGTGAGATCTTCCTTGCCATCTGGGCTGGATGTGCATTCTTGATTGCGCTCTATGTGCTTGGTGTGTTCGAAATGAAACTAGATTCCACCGTAGAGAAAGTGAGCGGCATTCGCGCCTTCTATGCGGTGGTCTTCGTTTCGCTCGGCATTTGGCTCGTTGCGGGAATGCTGGGACGTCCACTGGCATCAGATCTCGAAGCACTCTTACCACCCGATAACTATCACGAACTCATAGAAGGCGCCGCACTAGCAGCACCGCCACCCTCATTGAAGGCAGGGGAAGGTGGCAAGGCAGTTCAAGCTTTGGAGTATTGGTATGATGATCTCTCGAAAGCCAAGGCGGAAGCTGCGAAAACAGGGAAGCCCATCTTTATCGATTTCACAGGGTTCTCCTGTACGAATTGCAGATGGATGGAAAAGTTCATGTTTCCAAAGCAGTCCACCCGTTCTCGATTCGAGAAAATGATTCTTGTGCGATTGTATACGGATAGAAAGACACAGCCCTACATGGGCAACCAAGACCTGATGCGCGGCTACGGTACGGTGGCAAATCCGTTGTACGTCACATTAAACTCGAAGGGCGTCTTTGTAGCGCAAGGACAGTACACGCGGAGCGAAGCGACCTTCCTAGCGTTTCTCGACAAGGCGCTTCAGTAACGTGCTGGCGGATCAGAACGTGATGCGATACAGCAACCACTCGTTCATGTGTTGGGCATTGTTACGCTGATAGAAATCGCGAGCAAGCATATTCCAGTCCAACACTTGCCACTCCATGCGTCCGCAGTTGCGCTCCTGCGCACGCGCACGAACGTGATTGAAGAGTGCGAGCCCTGCGCCTTGCTTCCTTGCTCCTTCCAACACAAACAGATCCTCGAGATACATTGAAGGTCGGGCGAGGAACGACGAGTACGTTTCAAAGCAGATCGCATACCCAACAATCGTGCCGTGGGCACGAGCGAGATAGGCTTGATAGCGAGGGCGTTCACCAAAAGCATCGCTACGAAGTCGTTCTCGCGCCTCGGCACTAGGTCTGTCCAGCTCTTCATAGTCGGCAAGCGCATCGATAAGTCCAAGGAAGTCGCCGAAGAGATCTTCGGTGAGGGGAGTGATGTGTACGGCAGACATGGTTATGCTCCGATGCTACAGATCATGTTATCGATGAGTCGAGTGGAGCCAATGCGGACAGCAAGTAACAACGCAACACTCGAACCGGACGGAAGGACTTCGATGGTGGCGAGGGTGCTCACCATGACAACGGATGCATAGTCGATGGCCAGTCCGGGGACCATGAGCAGCGTAGCCAACATAGCATCTTCCAGTTTGGCAACAGATCGCTCACCTTGCTCGATCATGTCTCGGGCCGTGGTCAGCGCGAGAAAGAGCGTGCTTGCTTGTGCTCGCTCCTCCTCTGTGAGATACACATTCCGCGAACTCATGGCCAGGCCGTCTGCCTCGCGAATTGTGTCGAGAACAGTAATGGTGCATGCAAAGCCAAGGTCTCGAACGAGTCCGCGTACGACAAGTGTTTGCTGATAGTCTTTCTGTCCGAAGTAGGCTTCGTCGGGCGACATGGCAATCAGAAGTTTCGCTACGATGGTCGCAACGCCGTCGAAGTGTCCGGGTCGGCGAGCCCCCTCGAACACATCGGCGATCCCACCCACGTGTATAATGGAGGCGAATCCGTCGGGATACACCTCCTCGACGCTCGGAGTGAACACAACCGTGCCTCCCGCTTGCGCCACAATAAGGAGATCGCGCTCAAGGTTTCGCGGATACTTTGAAAGATCCTCCGTGGGTGCGAACTGTGTGGGATTCACAAAGATCGACGTGATCACAGTGCCGTGCTGTTCAGCCGCGGACGAGATGAGGCTAGCATGGCCGTCGTGCAATGAGCCCATTGTAGGTACGCAGCCAATAGACGAACCCGCTGCACGGAGATCGCGAACGAGGGTTTGCATTTCGGCAACAGTGGTGATGATTCGCATTGTCACGTTCTACGGTGAATGATGCACGAATATATCGCCATGCCGCCCTATCACCATCTTCTGATCCTTGTGAGCGCTGCGATTCTGCGAACGCACGACACAACCGATGTGATCGATCACTCCTCGTTCGATTCACTGTGGCATGCGTCGTTAAAAAACGGGCGATTGAGTACGGATGCTGTGAAGTATTCAACATTCGACATCTACTGGCGAAGATTGAAGACGGCTGAGCCGGCCACCTACTCGCGTGCGGCCCGCACCGCATTTTGGAGCAATGCATGGCTTGCCTCAGTACTCTCTGTGATGGCAGCTCATGCCGGCTATCGGTCTACGATCTGGCGCGACGAACTGTTCGATGCCGATACGTTTACGATCGCGCACGAGGAGTTCACGCTTCGCACGTTGCGGACGCGTGTGGTGCACGAGTCGGGGTCGCCCATGGCCTTGTTCGCCCTTGCCACTGGTAGCACACGTGGGCCGCCATTCCCGGCACATGCCTATACGGCTCGAACGGTCGAGCGCATGCTTCGAGAACTGGCTCGGCGGGTTTGCAGAAGTGAACGTTTCGTGTTCTACGATCCGGGGTCGAACGTTCTGCAGATATCGTCCGTGTTTGCAGAACTGGAGCCCGCCATTGTGACCACGTATGGCTCCATGGTGCAGTTTCTGCTTCCCTATGTGACAGAGGCGGTTGCGGCGGACGTTGCCTTGCGGAGGTCGAGCCTGAAGGTGATCTACGGCGATGCCGTTGAACGCTGGTTGCGTAGACGTTGATGGAGGCGCGCCGAATTCGTAGTTTCGCACTCGGTCGAACTCGTGCCGGGCGAATTTTTGAAGCTTTTTGGAGCGCCTCCCACATGTCATCTCAACCGTTTGACGACGTCGCCCAACTCACGCTCACGAACGTGCCAAGCGAGCACATGAGCATCGCGCAGCATTCCAACAAACATTGGAAACACTGTGAGCTCAAACCATTCGCTCCCATCGAGATGTCGCCGTTGGCGCTCGGGTTGCACTATGCGCAGATCGTTTTCGAGGGCATGAAGGCCTACCGATACGATAATGGCGACGTAGCTGTGTTCCGCATCGAAAAGCATCACGAGCGCTTCAATAAATCTCTTACACGCATGTGTATGCCCACGATCCCCTTGGAGCACTTCCGAGAGGGCATCATTGGTCTTGTGCGAGCAGATCGTTCGTGGGTGCCGCCCGGACCTGACAGCGCCTATTATATTCGGCCTTTTGTGATCGCTAGTGAAGAACGCATGGGTATCAAGGTGTCCGACGACTATCTCTACATGGTGGTTGGTGGACCGTTCCGTCCGCTCTATGCACGTCCACTTCGGGTCCGCATCGAACGCGTGTTTGCGCGTGCCGTTTCTGGTGGAACAGGGTTTGCAAAATGTGCGGGTAATTACGCTGCTGCTATGCTCCCAACCCAACTCGCTCAAAGGGAGGGCTTTGATCAGGTGATCTGGACTGATGCGAAAGACCACCGAGTTATTGAAGAGTCGGGCACGATGAATGTGATGTTCGTGATCGACGGCGTGATCGTGACCCCGTCGCTCACAGACACGATTCTGGATGGTGTTACGAGAGAAAGTGTGTTGACGATCGCGAACGACCTAGGCCTGCCATTTTCAGAACGACTCGTTACCGTAGACGATCTCGCCCAAGGACTCCGCGCTGGCCGTGTAACAGAGGCCTTTGGCGTTGGCACGGCCGCGGCCGTAGCACCAATTGGCAGCATTGCCATCGACACCGAAGAGTTTTCACTTCCGGTACTTCCAACTGATACGATGTTCACTCTCAAGCATCATCTGAATGCCATCCGGTATGGACAAGCGCCCGACGCCCATGGCTGGATGACGGTGGTAAGATAAACGGAGTCTTTGTCATGCAGAATGCTGCATCGTGGTTCGGTACTATGTTCCACTATGGATCATGGATGATGGAAAATCTTTCCGAAGCGTGTATAGAGCACAACCTAGTGCACGACGCTCGCATTGTCTTCTTGTTCCAGCACACGGTGAATGCCAGACGTATCTGGCTGGAACGCGTACGGGACGGTGCCGTAACAACCAACTTGAACGAGCCCCTCACCATATCGCAAGCTCTCGAACGAAATATTATCGATTCGGCAGCATGGGTCGATGTCTTGTTGCAAGGCGGCGAGACGGGAGTAGACGGTACCATCACGTATGCGAATTTGAGCGGCGACGTATTTTTGCAGCCCTTGCGTGACATCGTCTTTCATGTGATCAACCATACAACGCATCACATGGACGAGGTGTCGGTTCGTGTGCGAGCCACTGGAGCAACCCCACCGCCAACGGACTACATCGTCTATTCTCGTTCGATTCTTGCCACACCATGATCAGGCTTCTCTTCCTCGTTGTTGCGATCGCGTCCGTTTGGTCGTGCAGTACGACGAAGTCTACGGCGCCTGCCATTGCCTTGAGTGGTCGCACGTGGTTCGTTGAATCTGTACGATTGGAACACCTGTCCACTCTGTTCGACACGCGCTCGCCACAGCTTCTCTTCGATGGAGGTCATCTCTCGGGTCATGGCGGCTGTAATGCGATCTCTACCACATACACCACCGACGGCACTACAATTCGCATTGGAGCCATCGCATCTACACGTATGATGTGCGAAGACATGCCTCGGGAGAATCGAATCATCAGGGCACTTTCGGAGGTGCGCTCGTTTGTTGTGGACAAAGACCGGCTCTTCCTGTTAGGAGAACGTGAGGTAGACACGGTCCTCTCGTGTAGAACAGAAATTCAACTATGAGCGACGAAGAACGGAAGATCCTGCCACTGCAGTACGTGAAGGGTGTAGGCCCACGTCGCGCAGAAGTGCTGGCCTCGGAAGGTCTCGTCACTCCTGAAGATGTGCTGATGTATGTGCCGCGCGGATATGTAGACAGAAGTGCGGCCCCATCGATCGCCGCGCTCCTTGCCACCTTCCGAAAACCCAATCTGTGGAATTCTGATGCTGCCACACTTACAAAGGTGACGGCAGAAGTAACGCTTGTTGCCGTTGTTGCTGATGTTCGGGAGCAGACGTACGGCAAAGGTAGGGCGATGCTTACGGTGGTTGTGAGCGACGGAAGCGGAGCATCGGCAACGTTGGTTTTTTGGAATATGGTGGCGTATTACAAACGTGTGCTCGCGCAAGGTCAGCACGTGGTGATCTCTGGCGCGCCGGATTTCGACCCGCGATGGAATCACATCACGTTTCATCATCCAGAGATCGAGCGCGTCGAAGAAGAAGAGATGGAGCAGTATCGAGCCGGCGCCATTTTGCCGAAGTACACGATCACGCAAGGCATGCGAAATGCAGGACTCACGCTACGTATGATGCGCAGCATTGTGGAGCATGTGATCGATCGGACGCTGGATTCGATGATGGATCCATTGCCTGACGCATATGTTCGACAGCACGGATTCATGTCGAGATCTACGGCGTTGCGTGAACTGCACTTCCCGTCAACCCTTGCCTCTGTGCGTGCTGCTCGAGAGCGAATGAAGTATGAAGAGCTGTTCTTTTTTGAACTACTGCTCGCAGTACGTAAGAGAACGCAACGTGCTCCGGAGTTTGGCGTGCCCATGCAGGCAAAGAGTCCACATGCGCGAGCTCTTGTAGAGGGTCTTCCGTTTGAGCTGACGGCTGCGCAGCGACGTGTAATTCACGAGATCACGCGCGACATGACGTCGGGCGCACCCATGAACCGACTGTTGCAAGGAGATGTGGGATCAGGCAAGACGATCGTGGCGTTGTTGTGTATGCTGTGTGCGGTTGACAATGGATATCAAACACTCATCATGGCGCCTACGGAGATCCTTGCCGAACAACACTTCAACAGCATTCAGCGATTGTTGAGCGGAACAGATATTCGATGCACGCAGCTTGTGGGAGGTCAGCGAAAGGCGCTTCGATCGAAAGTGCTTTCAGAGATCTCGAGCGGTGAAACGAACATTGTGATCGGAACGCATGCTATGTTCGAAAGTAGTGTTGCCTACCACAAGCTCGGCCTTGCCATCATAGACGAACAACATCGTTTCGGTGTAGAGCAACGTGCGTCACTGCGGCGGCTAGGATGCGAATCGAATGAGGGCGGCAAGGCACCGCATATTCTTGTGATGTCTGCAACACCCATACCGCGTACGTTGTCGATGACGGCCTATGGCGACCTTGACGTGTCTGTCATTGATGAACTTCCGAAAGACCGCAAACCCATTGTCACAACGGTGGTGTATGAGAGTCAGCTCGATGCCGTGCACCTGTTCGTACGTGAGCAAGTTGCAGAGGGCCGACAGGTCTACATCGTCTACCCGCTCGTCGAGAAATCGGAAAAACTCGAATTGAAATCAGCTGTCGAGCACTTCGAATCATTACAACGTGATGTGTTCCCAGACTTGAAAATGGGACTGCTGCATGGTCAGCAACTGTGGTATGAGAAAGAAGACGCCATGCGTGACTTCCTTGCACGTAAGTACGACATACTTGTGGCCACGACGGTTGTCGAAGTTGGCATCGACGTTCCCAATGCGACGGTGATGATCATAGAGAACGCCGAACGATTCGGACTCTCCCAATTGCATCAGCTACGCGGACGTGTAGGGCGTGGTGAGCATGCCTCGTATTGTTTCCTTGCTACCAAAGACCATTTCAAGTATCAGATCAACCGAAAGAATGCTGCCGAAGAGCGTGCGTCGTCGATCATTCGGTTGAAGACCATGGAAGAGACCACCGATGGGTTCCGAATTGCAGAGGTTGATCTTTCCTTGCGCGGACCCGGAGACGTGTTGGGAACACGTCAAAGCGGTCTGCCAGACTTTATCTTCACAGACCTTGTGAACGACACGCCGATGATCGCACGGGCGCGGCAAGATGCCTTTGCACTCATCGATCGCGACCCACACTTACGTCACCCCGATGTTGCCCGAACACGCATGTATCTGCAGCAACGGTATCAAGGCGCACAAGACTACATGCGAATCGCATAATCGTATCTTTGTACCCTATGCTCGAACATCACTTCAACGTCAGCGAGATATTCTTCTCCGTCCAGGGAGAGGGGAGTCGTGCCGGCATGCCATGTACCTTCGTGCGCATGCAGGGGTGCAAGCTCCGTTGTGTATGGTGCGATACGCCCTATGCGCTCGACAAGCGCGTTGTGGCAACGCTCATGACGGGCGCAGAAATCATCGCAGAGATCGAACGCATTGGTTGTTCTTTCGTAGAGTTCACAGGCGGCGAACCGCTCGAGCAACCAGAAGTGTTGCCACTTATGGCGCACCTTTGTGATGTCGGTTATACGGTGGCGGTAGAGACAGGCGGACACATGGATGTCTCGTCGGTCGACACGCGCGTCGTTCGTATTATCGACGTTAAGTGTCCCGACTCAAAAATGGAACCTTTGAATCGTTGGGAAAATCTTGAGGCATTGCGACCATCGGACGAGATCAAGTTTGTGTTAGCCTCACGCCGAGACTATGAATTTGCGCGCGACGTGATCAAACGCTACGCCCTCTCTGCATCAACTATGGCCGTCCTGATATCGTGTGTTTTCGGAGCACTCGAATTCAAGGACGTCGTGGAATGGATATTGGCCGATAAGCTCGACGTGCGCTTTCAACTTCAAATGCATAAGTTTATCTGGCATCCAGAAACACGCGGTGTATAAGACGCACTACCATATCGTTCTCTTGCTCGTCGCTTTCATGGCGCATGGTGGCGTTGTCCATACACAGCCGCTCTATGATGCGTCGGAACAGTGGATGGCACCAATGCCTATGGATGCGATGAATTCGTCGGCAGATGATTATGCTCCGTGCATCACGGATCGACGACAGTCCATCTGCTTTACGTCCGAGCGATCCGGTGTTGCGGCTATCTATCGCATTCCGATGTATGGCACTGCCAATCAGGGCGGACCAGAACTCGTTTCCGGTACATTCAACGCAGGCGGACATCACCGTGCGTTTCTCACGACGTCCGAGAATGGCGACGTGCTCGGAGCGATGTATCTCATGCATCGTAGTCGGTCATTCATGGGAGTGGTGACGGTGATGCGAGACGGTGCGTCATTGAATGCCGGACATGGCGTTGACGTTATGAATGGCGAGTTCTTCACATCCCATCCGACTCTGTCGCCCGATGGTACGATGCTCGTTGTGGTGAGTGACCGACCAAGTGGAAGCGGAGGCACAGACCTCTGGATGAGTCACCGTGTTGCCGGCGGAGAGTGGCAAGAGCTCGTGAATTTGAGCGACGTTGTGAATTCATCTGGCGACGAGATCACGCCGTACTTCGTTGCGAGCGACACGCTACTCTATGCATCGAACGGATATGGTGGCAAAGGCGGATTCGACGTCTTCCTGAGTGTGTTCCGCGACGGCGCTTGGACGGAACCACAACCGATCGATGCAATCAACTCTGAGTTCGATGAATCGGATTGCGCGATGCTCTCCGATGGTTCGTTTCTGTTCGCATCGAACAGACCTGGTGGACGTGGAGGACTCGACCTCTATCTCGCACGCAAACGCTCCGAGCAACTAGGTGAACGCTAGTACCGTAAATCCGCTCTATCACTTGAACGTGAGCGAGCCAACATCAATAACATCTTTCGTTCTATCGAGCTTGAGGATCGTGCTCTGCTTCTTCTCGTTGGGCCTGCCGAAGTTCGTGTACATGTCTACATACACCGTCGTTGAACCCGTCACCCGTTGCTGCCGATCGCCAAAGTAGTTCACCTTTACTTTGTAGTCGCCAGGGAACGCCTTCTTCAAGAGAAACTCTTCCGGGCCGTAGCCACCTGTGAGATCGTGCGAGAGGTGACCCCCAATCCTTGTGTTCTGGTTGTTGTACATGCACTTCTCATTACGTGGGTCGATCACCCAGAGGTCGATATCGCAATTGTCGGCATCCCACGACAACACGATTCGCACATCTACAGGCATGGCGGCAAGGAGGCGAGGATCGATCGCTGATGTCGACACTCGTTTGGCATTCTCGGAGATCACGCGATTCATTTCGTTTAACGCAATGAGCTCCACCTCGGGGAATCGTCCGTCCCACGGACGTGTTGCAAGTGAGTAGAGACTTGCGATCGATTCTTGGTACTTCTTCGCTTGTGCATAGGCAAGGCCAAGGTCGCGATACGACTGGGGTTCTTCTTCGCGCATTAGTAGCACATCCTCGAAGATCATCACGGCAAGGTCGTTGTATCCGAGTTGCATCAAACGATACCCAAGAATGCGCAGAAGTCTGTGATCCTCCGATCGCATTTCGGCAATGTTAGAGAGCACACGAAGGGCGAGATCGGTCTTCTTCTTCTCATTCAAGATGTCGGCCACGTCTAGGTAGAAAGCAGGACTCTCTCCATACTCTTCACGCAATGCCAGATATGCGGCATACGGATCGCTCGACGAACGAATCACACTCACATAGGCCGCGTCCTTTGCGGGTTTGGCAATGGTGATGCCGTTCGACACGGCGTCTTCACGACGCACGCTCGGAGTAAGTGCGTCGTGAACCGTGGTGCCGGTTATAGGAAATATCTTGGTCGATAGTCGTGATTCACGAACGATAAAGTCGCTCGTCGGCGCCTCAGAAGTTGTGCGCGCGACTCGTACCGGACTTGCGTCTAATGGTGTGGCGGACATGCCTTCTCCGAGAGGCACTGCTATGGTGTTGCCCAGTCCAGATGCTGTGTTCGATTCAAAAAAATCAATCGTACGTCTACCGCCACTGCCCGTTTTGCTTTGAATGCTGCTGTCCATCTTCGCTGGTAGGTTGAACGTGCGATTCCACCAATCCTTTCTGCCGTTGAACATCTCTAGCACTCGATCGAAGTGTTCGGCATAACGGCGCGCGCTATCGTTTACTTGCTGTGATCGAACAGCGTTGTAGTCACGAACGAGATCTGGTTCTGACGAGGGTGGTTCGATGCCAAAGCGGACGTAGTCTTGGAAACGGTCGAGGACGATGAGCGACGTGCCGGATGTGACCAACGAGAACTTCGTGCCGAGCGCCGTGATGGCGTTCTTGTTACCCTCTCGGTCCACGCTCAATGCACTGAGCTCAAACCGTGCCCACAGTCTGGCGACCGACGTGCCCTGCACGAGGTCTTCGTGTGTGCTGATGCGTATCGTATCGAGATCTGCAATGATGGTGGCGTTCTCAGATTGCAGCACGCCAACAAGTCCGGATGGAGTCGCGCGCATCTCAACGGAACCCTCAAGTACACGAACAAACTGTGGCGCTTGCGGATCTGCCCAGAAGGCCGATGCTGCATCATTGATCGAGAGTTTTGTTAGGTCGATCATCGCACCATTTGTTGTGAGACTCAGAGCACGAAGGACGTCGAAATCGGCCTGTGGTGCGCTCGTAACAGCAATCACTGGTGCGTTGGCCTTTGAGATCGCATGCGAACCAAACGTCGAGATACCATCCGAACACAGGATCACCACATCGTCGCGAAGCGACGCGAGATCAATGGCAGAGAGTTGCGTAGCGCCATCGTAGAGTTGTTGCTGCAGCACCTTGTCGAGTTCCGGACATTTGCCGTCTGCGATACTGAATCGGCGCACAGACCTCCGCGTGATGTCGAACGTGAAAAGGTCGACACTTGCCGTTCCGATCTTTGCCCACAATGCATGTAGGAATTCGATCTCCTTCATGATGTCTCGCCCAGCGCTCGAATGCGACACGTCCCACACCAATCCAATGGTAAACGGCTTGCTGCGCTGCAGAGTTGTTGCGCGTGGATTCAGAAACGCTGCGAAGTAGGATGCGTCGCTGAATCTATTCACGGCAACGTATGGCTTGCCACGTGTAACAGGGATTTGAAGGAGGAATGGTGTTGTGAGCGATATGTTGTTCCCGTTGAACTCGGCCATGTACGAGCGCTCGTGAAGTGAAAAGTTCACAAGGATTCCAACACCGCCGGTAAGAGCAGGTTTGCTGTCGGTGGCATGCACATCTACGTGAAATGAAAACGTATCGATCTTCTCCGCAAATGCAAACGGAGATTGATAGGAGAGTCCATTGCTACCACGCACGAGTTCTTGTTCATAGGCAATCACGAGATGACGTGTTCCGAATGCCGGTATCGGATAGACTCGTGTGCGAAATGCATTGCCACGTGTCCATTCGAGTACGGCAGGATCGATCTTCTGACGGATGGTCGTCTCGTAGGCTTCGCGACCTTTTGCCTTGTCTACAACCACTCCTTCACGAAGTCGGCCGTTGATATCAAGTGCAAAGCGCGACACCATGTGTCCGTCTTGCATGGAGAACACATACTCGCCATCCAACACCAGGTTCGTAGTGTTCTTTACTATTATGTCGACGGTGGTCGTTGCGATACCACCAACCACGTCTACCGACATGTTCATGCGTTGAATGCCAAGTGCCACCTTGCCACCCTTCCCATCCTCGTAGTAGACTCCGGAGTTGGGCTGTGCAATGGCAGCTGCGATCGATGCGAGCAGGACAAGGCAGAGTGCGGTCGTTTTCATGATGGACTCCTGTTATCGTTCGATCATCAGGCGCTGAGTGATTCGCTCGCCTGCAGTGGTTGTAGTAACAACGATGTACATCCCAGTTGGTACGGTTGTCTCGAGAGGGAGTCGAATGCTGCTCTCGCCTTGTTCGTTGATGAAGGCCTGATCTATGTGGAGGACGGTAGCGCCTTGCAGATCGAACACGTCAACGCGGGCTGAGCGTTCTTGTGTGAACGTCACGCGAAGTGTTGCTTCGCCATGTTGCAATGGATTGGGATAGATGCTGCTATTGCTAATTGCACCACCGGCATCGCTGTGCTGTTTGAACTGATCAAGTCCACGTCGAAACGCTGGGTACCACAAGATCACGTCGGCTTCTCGAAACATCGGAGATGATGGATCCTTCAGCGTGATCTTTACTGGTACAAGATCGTTCGGCATGGTGGCGCGCAGCCGTAGGTTCTGTGCCGCCACATCGTCTTCCCGATCCCACCACGCGGCAAAGTGCGTGCTCTGGCGGAACAGTGTGACCATTCGTGGTACCATGGTGGTACTCACGTCTCCACCGTCGTCAACCACCGAGATCCCGGATGTGGTTACCGTTACAAGCGAAGTCCCATCGCGATATTGCAACTGCGAACCAGACACGGAAAGGCCAAGTGTGGAGAGATCGCTCGGCGTTGGCGAAACAGTTGCAAGGCTCACGGGTTCTGCTGCTGGAGCAACGCGCTGTTGGGAAGGAAGCGGGGCGGCGGGGTCTGGATCTGAACGATTCGTTGGCGATAGAACAATAGGTTCTTGCGAGAGTTCAATGCGTGGTTGTTGCGTGTCAGAGGGCACTGTGAGCCAGACGATGCCAGCCGTTGTTGCGACAAGAGCAAGGCCGACTATGGTCCACTTCAGCAGATGCGACATAGGTGGTTGCATCACAAATGAGGGGTCTTGAGGCAGCGGGGAGCGGACAAGTTGTTCGATCTCTTCTTGGGCGAGGAGCGCTGGTCGTTCTTCGTTGCGTACCACGCTCGTTGCTTCGTCGATCGTTTGCTTCGTAGTCATGATCAGAATCCTTTGCTCGGCGCTGGTTGTACCGAAAGAGAATGTTCAGAGTGTACGCCAAGGAGCTTTGCCAGCATCCTACGTCCGCGCATGAGCCGCACTTTGATTGCAGAAGCCGTACCGCCTTGCACAGAGCGAATCTCTTCCACGGTAAGACCCGTGATCTCGTGCATGATCAATGCTTCGCGGTACTTGTAGGGGAGCTTGGCAAGGGCCTGATAGACGAAGACCGTATCGGTTGCATCGTCGGGTGCGAGCGTGGACGAAGCGAGTGTTTCGTGAAGGTCTTCGGTAAACAGTCCAAAGAGTTTCGCTCGCGTGTACTTGCGTTTATAGGAGTTCGAGCAGATACTAAACAGGTAACTCCGGAAGGCGGCATGGTCGCGCACATTGTCGAAGTGCTGCCAGGCAGAAAGGATCGTGTCTTGCACCAAATCCTTTGCCTCGTCTTCATCGTGCGTCATCGAGTAGGCGAACTTCTCGAGGCGCTTCTGCAAGGGCAACAGCAATTCCATGAATGCTGCTTGCTTGATCGATGTAGTGCTGGACGGCGACATAACGGCCTTGTGTGTGCGCTTTCCCAATCAGAGACACGACGTCTTCAACCGGTTACATTGTCCCGCAAAAAAAGAAAGGGCACCCTTTCGGATGCCCCACTTTTCATTTCTCATTTCTCACTTCTCACTTCTCACTTCTCACTTCTCACTTGACTACAACTTTGGTCAGCATCCGCTGATTGCCGTCTACTGGGAACGCACCAATCCCTGGGATCATGACCGTTTGTGGTGGCTGCTCCATTTTCACAATACCCTTGTTGGCAGCTAGCCAATAGTGAATCGGAAGAGAGATTGGGATCACACCAAAGCCAACGATCGTGATAGAGATGTTGAATGTTGATACGCAGTGCAGCGTTGAATATGTCACGCCGTTCGACACTACGTTTTCGGTGCCGATCTTCTGACCCGACAATTTCATTGTGATGTTAGCATTCAACACCGTGCCGTCGTAGTCCAGTGGAACGTTGGTGAGCGTGGTGTCGAGCGACGTCCACGTTGTTCCATTTTGATCGGCGATCACAACCCACTTGCTTCCGAGGTCTACGGCACCCAAGCCGCCAAGTCCAGCGATTTGAAGAGGGAAGTACGTGTACAGCTTGCCACCTTCTTCACGTTGGTAGGTTGTGTCGATCGTCGTGCCCGAAGAATCGGTTACGTAATCTGCGTACGCTGTGCAAGAGATGCCCCCTTGCGTAGATGGACCAATCACGATCAATGAATCCGTACCTGTCTTTGACGAGGTAGGTGCGGTTGGTAAGCCGGTGAGGGCGAAGTTATCATACAACCAGTACGATCCAACCGTCGTGACAAGATAGACCGAATTCGTTGTTGGATTCGTAGTGCTGTCTTTCGAGCAGGCTCCGAAGCCGAGTACAACGGCGGCAATTGCAGCCATGGAAACGAGGCGCTTCAACATAGGTGATCCTTAAAGAATGGGGAGTGAAATGCGGAGGGCGAGGGAGTCGAACCCCCACAGGCTTACGCCCGGCGGTTTTCAAGACCGCTGCAATACCATTATGCGAGCCCTCCGGGGACAAAAATAGGGAGTTTCTGTTGAATCGTGAGAGAGTACTATTCAAAAACAGTGTCTTGATCTGGAAGTTCCTTTGGGGAAGGCCGCAGAAAGGCCTCTGCATTCAACCCGAGAAAGTCTAGAACAGTTGTGGAAAAGAGTTGCTGCTTCACCGCCGGCGAGAGATCTACCATGTCTTCGATGAATTTGCCGTGTTCAAGATCGCCCAACGGAAACGGATAGTCGGTCCCATAGGCAATGCGATCCGGACCCAGCAAGGCCAGCAAAAATCGAAGAGCATCCGCATTATGCGTTATCGAGTCTACCCAGAACTGGCCAACATATTTAGTCGGATCTGACACATTATTCACGTTGCACAGATCAGGCCGGGCATAATATCCATGCGAGATCCGTCCTACTGTGAACGGGAACGTCCCACCCGCGTGTGCGAACATCACACGTAGCTTTGGAAAAGCATCGGACACGCCACCAAAGAGCATCGAGGCAATGGCCAACGTTGTCTCCGCCGGCATCCCCACAAGCCATTGCAAGAAGTAGCTCTGCGTGCGTTCTGCCCCCATCATTTCCCACGGATGTACGAAGACGGCCATTCCCATATCCTGTGCGGCCTTCCAAAAAGGAAAGAGCAACGGATCGTCCAGGTTGCGACCATTCACATTCGTACCGATCTCGATTCCGGGCATTCCGAGTTCTTCTTTGCAGCGTTTCATTTCTTGAATGGCAAGTTCTACGTCTTGCATAGGCACGGTGCCTAAACCAATGAAACGCTGAGGGTGATTTCGTACCACTTCTGCTAGATGGTCGTTCAAGAATCGCGACCAGTCGAGAGCGTCGGCCGGTTCCGCCCAGTACGAGAACAAGACGGGTACTGTACACAACACCATCGTGTCTACGTCGTGCGCATCCATATCGGCTAGTATGGAGATTGGATCCCATGTGTTCTGTTCGATCTCTCGGAAGAACGTTCCGTCATCCCGCATCATGCGAGCCTTACCGGGCACTTGATGGTCGAGCTCAATAAACCCGCCATAGCCATAGCGTTCTTGAAGCGATGGCCAGCGTTCTGGGAGAATGTGTGCGTGACAGTCGATCTTGAGCATTACTTCTTCACAGGTGGTTGCATAATTGAGCCGCACTTAGGACATGTACGGTGTTCTTCTTCTTGATAGTACCGCTCAAAGATCGGCGGGAGCTGTGTAACGATGTTGGTGAGTGGTAAGAACTCCTCATACAGCTTATGGCCGCAGTTCTCACAGAACCACATGAAGGCATCGAGCTCCGCTTCCGTTCGCTTGCGCTCAATCACCAAGCCCACCGTATTGGCTGGGCGCTGAGGAGAGTGAGGGGTGCGAGGCGGCAAGAGAAATATCTCGCCTTCCAGGATGTGAATGTCCTTGGGTATCCCGTCGTCGATGATCTTGACCGTGATATCTCCTTCGACCTGATAGAAGAACTCCTCACCTTCATTAAAGTGATAGTCCTTCCGGGCATTGGGGCCACCCACGACCATGATGATAAAGTCGGTGTCTTCATACACCTGGGCATTGCCTACTGGAGGCTTCAAGAGGTGACGATGTTCGTCGATCCATTTCTTGAAATTGATCGGAGGAAGAACTGCCATCGTATCTTTGAATAGTGATGTGCAACAACTGTTGTTCTAACAAAGATATTGTGACACCGTCACTTGTCACTTCCTCCTTCTCACTATTCATACCTCTCATGAACTCTCTCCAAGGTTACCGCGCCCTCGTTTGCGGAGCAAGCAAAGGCATCGGACGTGCTTCCGCAGAACAACTCGCCACAATGGGCGCCAACGTTACACTCCTTGCACGATCTGCAGAGGAGCTCGAGCGAGTTCGTACGGGCCTGTCCGTTGCTCAAGGCCAGCAACATTCTGTGATCGTTGCAGATGTGGGCGAGGCAGACAATCTTTTCCACAGTGTGCATAAGCATGTGAAGAACAATGGCGCTTTCCACATTGTTGTGAATAACACTGCTGGACCGTTAGGTGGACAACTCACAGAGGCAATCTCTGACCAACTGATGCAAACCTTTCACAATCATCTGCTTATTGCCCATGGCTTGATGCAGATCGTCCTACCTGGAATGAAGGAAAAAGGCTTCGGTCGTTTAATCAACATCATATCCACATCTGTGAAACAACCCATCGAAGGTCTTGGAGTTAGTAACACGATTCGTGGGGCAATGGCAAGTTGGTCGAAGACGTTGGCAACCGAGGTTGCTCCGTATGGCGTAACGGTGAACAACATTTTGCCGGGTGCAACGGAGACGGAGCGTCTGCAGCAGATCATCACCAGAAAGGCCACGATCACTGGTATGAGTGAGGATGCGATCCGACACGACATGGCACGTGAGATTCCTGTTGGGCGCTTCGCAAAGCCTGAAGAAATCGCCTATGCTGTCGGCTTTCTCGCCTCGCCCCTTGCCGCCTACATAACTGGAACATCCATCCTTATTGATGGCGGTCGAACAAAGACCATTAGTTAAATCCACACCATGTGGATAACCTGTGTGAATAATTGGAGGTAATCACCCAAAAGGGTATTGCTTCTTCTTACGTCGCGTTGTAGATTAGCGCGTGCTGTAAATCCTTTACGTGATTCATGGATAAGGACGAACGGCACAGGGCGAAATTCCGGGGGGCCGGACAACGACCGTTGAGTTATCCACAGGGCTGTGGATTCCAGGGGTGTTATCCACAACGCGAGGCATGCAGTGGCGGTGAGAGGAACGAACGTGGATGCGGAGATGAAGGGGCGTGTAAAAAGCGCCCCTGGTTTGATGGTGTCTCTGCTGGCGGTGGTGTTCATCTCGTTGGTCGCGGCACAATGGCAGGGTCGACAGCAAGTTGACCGGGTTGTGATAGCGGGGGCCACGGGACTCAGCCAATCAACCATTCGCACCATGGTAGACACCATCCTTCACAAGCAGGCTCGGACGCTCTCACTCGCAGACATTCGCGAAATGGTTGAGCGTCATCCCTATGTGCGGTCTGCGTCTGTGTATCGCACGGGCGTACACGAGATCACGGTCGACGTACGAGAGCGCATGCCGGTAGCGCACGTGGTGGTGACGGGTGGAGATCTTCGCTACGTAGACGCAGAAGGATCGATCCTGCCACCTGCCACCGTTCGAACAGCGCACAACATTCCAGTGATACAAGCAACACGCAGTGGAAGCATCCTTACCAGCGAAGAAGTGAAGATGATTGCTGCCGTGCTTGTTTCGGCTGCAGCCACACTCGACCCAGTGTTGTATCAAGCAGTCTCAGAAGTTCGGTACGACCGACGCACGCATTCAGCAGAACTCATCACGGACGATGCGCGGTGGCGCATTGCGATGTCGAATGTCGTGGAAACGCAACGTGCATTTGCGGACATGAACGTGTTCTGGAATCAAGCGGGGGCGGCGATGAACATGACCACCGTCGACGTCATCGATCTACGGTGGAATCATCAGGTGATCCTTCGGTACAAAGGATAAAGCACCATGATCCCAAACACCATTTACGTTGGACTCGACATTGGCACAACAAAGGTTTGTGCGGTTGTTGCATCAGCAGACCCTAGCGGTCGGCGTATCGACATCATCGGCAAAGGTCTTGCTGAAAGCGAAGGCCTGAAGCGCGGGGTAGTGACGAACATTCCGAAGACCGTCGATGCGATCAAGTCTGCGGTGGCAATGGCCGAGCAACAGGCTGGCGTACGTATCAAGCGTGTTCTGATTGGCATCGCTGGAGATCACATTCAAACGTTCACCACGCGAGCCATGGTGAGTGTTTCGTCTCCGGCACATGAGATCACGGAAACAGACGTGACTCGACTTCTCGAGAATGCACGATTGGTGAAGATCGACAACGACCGTACGATCCTACATGTGATCCCGCAGGACTACAGTATCGACGGACAAGACGGTATTACCGATCCCGTTGGAATGAGTGGCATCCGCCTAGAAGCAGATGTGCTTGTGATCACCGGATCGCTCACGGCAATCGAGAACATGCACCGCTGTGCAACACGCGCAGGCTTAGAAGTGGAGAGTGTGGTCTTGCAACCACTTGCCTCTGCCTACGCCGTGCTCGATGATGCTGAGCGCGAACTTGGTGTTGCTCTCATCGACATTGGTGGTGGGACAACAGATATAGCCGTGTTCAAAGACAACATCATTCGGTTCACGAATATCTTCGCCATTGCCGGGAACAAGGTTACCGACGATATCGCAGAAGTTCTTGCCATTCGAAGTGTTGAGGCGGAGCGGATCAAAGTTGAGTACGGACATACCATTGCCGACAGTATCATTCGCGACGAGATGTTCCAAGTACCCGGCGTTGGCGGACGTAGGCCAACAGAGGTAACGAAGAGCTTACTCTGTCAGATCATCGAACCACGCATGGAAGAGATGTTCGAGTTCGCCCTTCATGAAATCATGAAGTCGGGTCTTGCACACAAACTCAATGCCGGCATCGTGATCACGGGTGGATGCTCGCTGCTGCGAGGTGCCGACGAACTGGCGCAACGCGTCTTCAACATGCCGGTGAAGATCGGCATCCCCGCTGGCTTTAGCGTGAATGGTTTTGCACCGGAAGTTCAGAATCCCATGTATGCAACTGCCGTGGGACTCATCCATTTTGCCGTCCAGCAAATGGTGGCATCGCATCGTTTAGATGCAACACAACAACAAGACACTACACAGACCAATGCACAAGAGCTCATGTCCGTAGAGGTGCAGCCCTCGAACGGCAATAGACAAGGCTTGTTGTCAAAGGTCAAAACTTGGTTGGATGAATTGTGACAAATTTGTACTCAGATTTCCTTGGGGGGAACCATGGCGATTGAGTTGGATACGCACCAAACGTACGACGCGCGGATTCGCGTAGTTGGCGTAGGCGGCGGCGGAGGCAACGCCGTGCGAACCATGATCATGCGCGGACTAGAAGGCGTAGAGTTCATTGCCGCGAATACGGATCACCAGGCCTTGATGAATAATCCGGCCTCAGTAAAGATCCAGCTTGGCACGAACATCACACGTGGTCTCGGAGCAGGCGCAAATCCTGAACGCGGCCGCCAGGCCGTAGAAGAGAGCATGGAGGATGTGCGCGATGCACTGGCCGGAAGCGACATGGTCTTCGTTACCGCAGGAATGGGCGGCGGGACGGGCACTGGAGCAGCACCTATTATCGCAAAAGTTGGTCGCGAGATCGGCGCCCTTGTGGTTGCCATCGTCACCAAGCCGTTTGCCTACGAGTCGAAAAAGCGTATGCAGATCGCCGAGCATGGACTCAAGGAACTGCGCGAGCATGTAGACGCACTAATTGTGATCCCTAATCAGCGCATCCTCTCGATCGTCGACAAAGACGTTTCGTTTATGGAAGCACTTGCGAAGGTGGACAATGTTCTGTTCAATGCTACGAAGGGTATTGCCGACATTATCTCGGGCGTTGGATATGTGAACGTCGACTTTGCCGATGTGCGTACCGTGATGGCTAACATGGGCGATGCTCTTATGGGTATCGGTATGGCGCGTGGTGAACACCGTGCGATCGAAGCCGCAACAAGTGCTTTGAATTCTCCGATCCTCGAAGGAATGTCTATCTACGGATCGCAAGGTCTGCTGGTGAATATCACCGGTGGAAACAGTATGACGATGCACGAAGTGAGCGAGGCAGTAAGCTACATTGAAAAGGCGGCAGGGGACGACGTGAATCTGATCCATGGCGTGGTGATTGATGAACGCATGGAAGACGAGATTGCCATTACGGTTGTCGCTACCGGGTTCCGACGCGAAGAAGTAGTAAAGCCGGCAGAGAAGTTCACCATGAACGACGTGCGCCCTGCGGCCCGCCCCATGGAACAACCGCGCGCAGAACAATCGCAACCAGAGCCCGAGACGTATCAATTGCAAACAGAGGCAGGTCCTGCTATTACCGTGGTTCGCACGGCACAGGAAGCTCCTCGTGGCGCAGATTCTCTGCAGACGTACGATGTGCCGGCCTATGTACGGCGCGCGCAGCAGCAGCAAGGCATGGGCGGTGCTCCACAGTCAAACGGCGGTATTCCGATCTCCAGCATGCCACCCGTCGTCCCGCCGACTTCCGGAATGAAGTCTGCATCGGGCGGTGAGAAACCCGCTTTCTTGCGAAAGATCATGGACTAATTGCATAGATTACCAGGTGCTCGCAAGAGCACATACAACCCAGGACTTTTGGTAGGGCCACTGGGTCGTTCCGGACCGGATCTCGCCAAAAGGTGGATCCGGTTCTTTTTTTTACTGCCTCTTGACGCGTTGAAGTAAGATCATTCCCGCTATAAAGAAGATGATGAGCGAGAAAACAGCCGTCCGATAACTGTGCGTAAGGTTGAGCGCTACACCAAAAGCTAGCGGTCCAATCCAGCTTGTGCCTTTGTCACTAATCTCGTACACCGAGAAGTACTCTGCCTCTTTTCCATCGGGAATCATGCGAGAGAAATACGATCGACTAAGGGCCTGTGTCCCACCCATCACAACGGCTATGAGGGCGGCAAGGATGTAGAAATGCGTTTCTGTACTCACCCACGCATAGGCGAGCACCAAGACGAAGGTCCAACACACGAGCGCCGTCATGATAGCATTTCGTGTTCCAATGCGCGATGCCAAGCGCTCAAACAAAATCGAACCGGGGATCGCTACGAACTGTACCATGAGAATGGCCGTGGTAAGCGTATCGAGTCCAAGATGAAGTTCCTCTTGACCGTAGACAGAGGCCATCGTTAATACTGTCTGCACGGCATCGTTGTACAGCAAATAGGCACACAAGAACAGCAACGTTTGTCGATACCCAAGCATATGTCGAAACGTCTGCCAGAGCTGCTTGAATGCCGCGCCCATGCCGCCCTTCTGCCCTCCATGACCTTCGACCAGATGGTGTGGACGCAAGGTCCGAAGCGACATGAGCGGGATGATCGTGAACGTGGCCCACCAAATTCCGGCGCTGGCAAGGATCGTTCGAATGGCGAGTTGTTCGGACGTCGACAAGCCATCGATCCCATCGTTCGATGCCTTGAAATACAGCAGGTTCAGCAGCAACAATAGACCACCGCCCAAGTAGCCTAAGGCCCATCCGCGCGAAGAGACTTTGTCCCGATCTGCATCGGAACTAAGCTCCGGCAAGAAGGAATTGTAAACAACGATGGAAGCACCGAACAGAACGTTTGCCAAGACGAACATCGCTCCACCATACAAGTAGTTGCCTGCGTCTACGCGCAGGAAGAACAGCAGCGTTGTCGCGATGGCTCCACCATAGGCCAGCATTCCAAGGAGAGATCGCTTGCTGGACGATCTGTCTGCAATCGCGCCCACCATAGGCAAGATGAATACTTGGAGGAGCACGCTCAACGACACCATGAACGGATACCACGATCCGGGGTCCATCGAGACCCCGAGCGGATGGATGTTCCCATCTGCGGCAATGGCGTGCTTGGCCACGCTGGCCAAATACGGACCCAGAAAGACCGTAACAACCGTCGTCGAAAAGGCACTGTTTGCCCAATCGTAGAAGTACCAACCCGTTCGTTGGCGGCGAAGTGAACTCATATCCAAAGATATATGAAAGTGCCCCGTATCTTCGCACATGAAGATTGCAGATCCAACCTCGAATTTCTTGGCAATCGACGCAGAATTTTCGTCGATCGAAAACTCGGCAATCGCTATTGTCTCTGCGCCGTATGAGCATACGGTGAGTTATGGCGGCGGGGCTAAGAAAGGTCCGAAGGCCATCATCGATGCAAGCGCCTATGTTGAATTCTATGACGATGAGTTCGATCGTGAGCTGTGTTATGACAAAGGTATCTGCACTCTTTCGCCAATAGAGTTTGGAAAGAAGGTGGATAGACCAGCGCTCGACTTGATACAAGACCAAGTGAGCGATCTGATCGAAATGGAAAAGTTCGTGGTGACGCTCGGAGGTGAACACACAATCTCTACAGCACCGATTGCAGCGCATTTCAAGATGCATCCCAAAATGAGCATCCTCCATTTTGATGCACACAGCGACCTACGCGATGAGTATCAAGGTACTCCATGGTCACATGCTTCCTTCATGGCCCGCGTTGCCGAATTCTTCCCCACTAAACGCATCACCCAAGTGGGCATTCGAGCTCAATGCATCGAAGAAGCCCGCTTCATTCGCGAAAAAAAGATCAACACGTTTTACGCTAGCGCGATTCGTCGAGGCCTTCATGGAAAGAATTGGCAAAAGAGCGTGGTCGAAACGTTGGGCAAAGAAGTGTACGTGACGTTTGATGTCGATTGTTTTGATCCGTCGATCATGCCGTCTACCGGGACGCCTGAACCGGATGGACTGTTGTATAGCGAAACGCTTGATGTGTTCCGCACGTTGGTGAAGAGCGGACGTACGATCATTGGATTCGATGTTGTTGAATTGGCTCCCGAAAAGAGCGTCACTCATCCCGATCTTACAACGGCTCGACTTGTCTACAGAATGTTGAACTATGCGTTTGCAAAACGATGAACGATCTCGAGCAACAACTCGCAACACTGGCAGCACTTCCAACACAAGAGTTGCACTATGCCAAAGGAGTGTCGGAGTTCGTGTCGGATTTTGTCGATGCCTTAAATACGGGCGCCATCCGCGCCGCATCTTGCTCAGACGATGGTACATGGAATGTGCATCAGTGGGTGAAGTCTGGTATACTTTTGCTGTTCCGTCACGGACGTATTGTTGATATGTCTACCGACGAGAATTTTCATTTCTTCGATAAAGACACGCTTCCCACAAAGAAGATCACGGTAGAAGATGGTGTTCGCATTGTTCCTGGGGGCTCGACGATTCGCACCGGTGCCTACATCGCCCATGGTGTGATCTGCATGCCACCGATGTTTGTGAACATCGGTGCTTACGTTGATGAAGGCACCATGATCGATTCACATGCACTCGTTGGTACATGCGCACAGATTGGCAAGCGAGTTCACATCAGTGCCGCCGCTCAGATCGGTGGTGTGCTGGAGCCAGCCGGTGCACGACCTGTGATCATCGAAGACGATGTAATGATCGGTGGAAATTGCGGTGTGTATGAAGGCGTGCTTGTTCGTTCACGCGCCGTACTCGGAAGCGGCGTTGTGTTGAACGCATCGACGCCCGTCTACGACCTTGTTCATGGCACGATACATCGTAGCACGTCCGATGCTCCACTCGAGATCCCGTCCGGTGCCGTCGTTATAGCCGGCGCCCGCGTTGTACGAACGCCGTTTGGTGAGGAACACGGACTTTCGATGAGTACCCCGCTGATCGTGAAGTACCGCGACGAGCGCACCGATGCACGCACGGCACTCGAAGACGCCTTGCGTTGATCAACCTTTTCCTATATTCGCATCACTCGATGACAGTACCTCGTTCCCATATGGCCCCCACAATGATGTCCAGCATGATGTGCTGTGCAATGTGCATGTGTATGCACAACCGTGAGAATGGCCGGAGCGAACGCTTGTAACGAGCACCACACAGTACGCATCTGCAAACGCCATTCTCTTCACTGGGATTGGCGTTTTTTATTGTCGACACTTTCGGAAAAGCAATCATGAGCTATCAAACGATCACGGTAGACGAACCCTTCGTGCTTGAATGCGGCGCCACTCTGCCGTCGATCATCATTGGCTATCACACGTGGGGAGAGCTCAATGCGAGCGCCGATAACGTGATATGGATCTGTCATGCACTTACTGGTGACAGCAATGCGGCGCTTTGGTGGAGTGGTCTGGTGGGCGAAGGTCGACTCTTCGATCCACGCACCTATTTCATCGTCTGCGCGAACATGCTTGGTTCATGCTACGGCACAACAGGTCCGTCTGGACAGGATTTTCCGCTCATCACCATCCGCGACATGGTACATGCACATGTCGCACTTCGCAAGGCGCTCGGTATCGAGCGCATCGTTGCGTTGCTTGGTGGCTCGATGGGCGGACAGCAGGTATTGGAGTGGGCGCTGATCGAACCAGAACGCATTGATGCCATTGTTCCCATTGCAACAAATGCAAAGCATTCCGCATGGGGCATTGCCTTCAACGCCGCACAGCGCATGGCTATCGAGGCCGATCAGACGTTTACGAACGGCGGACCTGATGGAGGGCGGCAAGGCTTAGCGGCAGCGCGCGCGATCGGAATGATCTCGTATCGGACGTCGCAGTTGTACAATGCTCGACAAACCGACGAAAATGATCGCCTCTCAGATTTCAATGCGGAATCCTATCAACGATATCAGGGGAAGAAGTTGGTCGACCGGTTTAGTGCACATGCGTATTGGACGTTGTCGCGAGCCATGGACAGTCACGACATAGGTCGTGGTCGGAACGGATATGGCAATGCACTTCGCTCTATCACTGCGCGCACACTTTCGATTGGCATAGACACAGACGTGCTCTTTCCAGAATCTGAACAACACTTTATCGCCGACATGGTCCCGCGCGCGCGTTATCGGCGCATGCGCTCGCTCGCAGGTCATGATGCATTTCTCCTCGACCAACGTCAACTCGCAACGATCATCCACAACGAACAGATCTTGAGGTAATATGTCACCTACTCTGAAAATCGGACTCTTTGGTTTCGGCTGTGTAGGCCAGGGTCTTTGGGATGTGCTTCATCGTACGAAGGGACTTCAAACGGAGATCACACGCATCTGTGTGAAGGACCGCAACAAGCTCCGTCCTATTGGTGCCGGCATGTTCACGTTTGAGAAAAACGATATTCTCGAAGACCCGAACGTAGACGTGGTGGTAGAACTCATCGACGATGCGGATGCCGCATTCGCAATCGTAAAGAGTGCATTGCTACACGGCAAAGCCGTCGTCACGGCGAACAAGAAGATGGTTGCCTCCAACTTTGCGGAGCTCCTCGAACTCCAGCAGGCAACAGGCAAGCCTGTCCTGTATGAAGCCTCGTGCTGTGGAAGTATCCCCATCATCCGCAATCTGGAAGAGTACTACGATAACGACATGCTCGACGGAGTGCAGGGAATTGTGAATGGAACCACGAACTACATCCTCACTAAACTCACCGAGACTTCTGCATCGTACGACGATGTGTTGCGCGAAGCGCAACAACTCGGATTTGCAGAAAGCGATCCGACGCTTGACGTAGAAGGATACGACGCAGCATTCAAGACCCTTATCATGGGGGCCCACGCATTTGGGACGGTGCTACGTCCGGATGATGTGATCCGACGCGGGATCACAGCTGTTTCTGCCTTCGACGCTGTGACTGCAAGAGCGCATGGCAACACGATCAAGCTGCTCTCGCAAAGTCGCATTCTCGACGGCAAGCTCACATCCTACGTCCTTCCCGCCTTCGTGCCCTCACAAGATCCTCTTGCCACCGTACGCAACGAATACAATGCCGTTCTTTTGCATGGGGCGTTCAGTGATGCACAGTTTTTTGTGGGGAAAGGGGCGGGTGGACATCCTACGGCATCTGCCGTGCTGAGCGATCTTGCTGCGTTGCGATATGCCTACAAGTACGAGTATAAAAAGATCGAGCAGGGGACGGCACCAGCACTCACAACACAGGTGCCTGTGCGAGCCTATGTGAGATCGCACAGTGCAGACTTGGTCTCTAGTGTTCCGTTCACCGACGTAGAGGTTGAATACAGAAGTGGTGCCAACCACTATGTGATCGGCACCACGTTGTTAGAGTCGTTATATCGCTCGGAGGCATTTGCAGACTCGCGAACGTTTATTGCTACGTTGTAGGATCACCTTTGTCGCGATTCAGCTTGGCGGCTTGACGGATGTAGGACTCAAAACAATCGCGCTTCACGTCGTTCACCGATGTGATCTTCACGTGTCGCATCTTGGTGAGATCGCCTACGAGCAGACCTTCGGGGTCGTCGAGCTCTGTGCCGCGCCAGAAGCCAAAGTTCACATGGTCGGTGAAGGCCTTGAGGTAGCACATCGGTCCATTCAGATCGAACACCGGCTGTGACCAGCTAATGTTTTCGGTTGCTTCCGAAGCGCATGCGCGGACCATGTCGCGAAGTTTCATCAGCACTTCTCGTTGCCAACCTCGATGGCTATTCACGTAGGCATCAACGCTCGAGATGTTGATCACAGGTCCGGCCGGTACCACCGCTTCTTCGACGTCGTCCTTGTGCACGCCCATATCCAAACGCTGTGCACGACGTGCAAGCACTGAACCGCGCGGTGCACGTGCGGGCTTGTCTGCCTCGGGCTTCGCACCTTGTGGTGGACGCGCTCCATCGGGTTTGCGTTGCTGCTGTTCGCGGGGTCCGCGTGGTTCACGTGGCTCACGTGGCTGTTGCTCGCGGGGTCCGCGTGGTTCACGTGGCTCACGTGGCTGTTGCTCGCGTGGTTCACGTGGCTCACGTGGCTGTTGCTCGCGTGGTTCACGTGGTTCACGTGGCTGCAGATCAGGACTTGGGGTACCATCTGCAGAAGCGGGCTGTCCTTCCGGACGCTTCTTCTTTTTGCGACGCTTTTTCTTGCGTACATCGTCGCCTGCAGCGGCTTGATCACTTCCATCGGATGAGGGCGCTGTGCCTTCATCTTCTGAATCGTCCTCGTCGCCCTGTTCGTCCGACGTTTCGCCTTCGGCGCGTGGTTCTGAACCCTGAGGTCCATCCTCGCCCGGACGGCGGCTGCGGCGACGACGTCTACGACGTTTCTTTCCTGCACCCTGATCCTCGCCGCCTTCAGAAGGCGCGCCCGACTGTTGTTCTTGTTCGTTCATCGGTCTTCGTAGATATGCTGTTAGAGAGCCACAAATATACGGTTTCTGGCGGCATGTTCTTGGGGTAGCTCGCCTTACACCTCTGCGCGGAGTTCTGCGTAGTATTGCGGCGTATGGATGCAACAACCTTCAACCAAACGATCAATGTTCGAGCGAACCTCACCGACATGAATCAGCAGCTACACGGCACTGTGTCTGCGCGTTTGCCCGCCAACAGGCACTATACCTGCTTTGCGCGGAACGTCATGTTC